>ERZ773104.914-NODE-914-length-43511-cov-14.693253_pt1 | contig 43511 bp, 52 predicted proteins | sample MGYA00511920_ERZ773104 | MGnify/ENA primary metagenome ERZ773104 (study PRJEB29015, sample SAMEA2737857) | human gut metagenome | biome: human gut; feature: human-associated habitat; material: faeces | place: China | collected 2012 ... | reverse complement strand
ATAGAGAACTATAGATATTAACTTTAATGATTATAACTATAATAATAACTTATAAGATTATAATCATAATAATAATAATAATTATAATATAAATAACTAAGTAGGTTATTACTATAGATACTAATCTAAAGACTAACTAAAGATAACTTAAAGTTAACTAAAGGAAACCAAATGGACACTAAAGCAGCTATTGATTCAATTCGGATTAATGAATGTGGTTATGATGAATTGTGTCTCAAATATGGAAAGCATTTAGTCGATAAAGAAATAGAATTAGAGTTAGAGAGTAAGGATCTTGCTTATCAAGCTTTTATGTCTAAGATTAACAAGGCCAGAGAGAATAAAACTTTAGCAGACACGGGGACAACCAAAATGCTGCTTAAAGAAGCCCTTCCGGCCTTTTGTAAGGGACTAAAAGATTTCTACACTAAAGCTGATTCAGGTAAACCGGGGAAACGCCATATTTGTGCAGTTGTCTTAAAGCAGCTAGAGATTGAGCATGTAGCTTTCTTGTCTCTCAGGTCTATTCTTTCTAATGCTATTCCTCAGGTAAACCTTACGTCACTTGCGAAAGAACTAGGTACTGAGTTGGAATTAGAGATGAAGTTTCAAGATGTATTGTCTACTTTGTCTGATAAGGAACGTTCCTACTTTCAGGTCAACCTAAACAAGCGTATTGGTATGTCTTTTAAGCAGGCTTTTGTTAACGCTAAAGATAAATGGTTAGCTGATGAGAACCGTAAGGAACGCTGGGAGAAATGGACTGATAGTGTTCGCTGTAACCTAGGTATGAAGCTGATCGATATTTTTATTGTCTCTACTGGACTGGGGAAGATCTCTAAGTACTCCAAGGGTGGCAGCTTTAACATTACCTATCGTTTTGAGATAGCTCCTGAGATTGTCCAATACATTGCCCATAACGATAAGGAAATGGCAGATTTGCTATTCAAAAATCGTCCTATGGTCATCCCTCCCAAGCCTTGGACTAATCCTATCAATGGTGGTTATTACATCAATCTCAAGCGCCCCATTCCTTTAGTTCGTCTTAATGAAAAGACTGTTATGGATCTCTATGGAGATCTCGATATGCCTGACGTTTATAAGGCTGTTAATGCTATTCAAGAAACACCTTGGAGAATCAACAAAAGGGTACTTAAGGTAGCTCAGGAGATCTCTAAGTGGAAGCATATCCCTGATGGTCTTGAGATGCCTTTAGCGGAACCTGAGGAACCTCCAGTTAGACCTGAGGCAGCAGACAAGGATCCTCAGGTACAGAAGGAATGGCGTAAGTCTATGGTTATCTACTTTCAGCGTGACAATAAGCGTAAGTCTAAGCGTTATGCAGTGAATGCTCAGCTTGCTCTTGCTAATATCTACAAAGACTATGAACGTATCTACTTTCCTCATAACCTTGATTTCCGTGGTCGTGTCTATCCGCTGCCTTTGCTGAACCCACAAGGCACTGATTTCTGCAAGAGTTTGCTGGAGTTTGCCGATGGTGCTCCTTTGGGGGATTCAGGGGTAGCCTGGTTAGCTATTCAGGGTGCTAATTGCTATGGCCTCGATAAGAAACCTTTAGAGGAACGTATTGCGTGGGTCTATGAGAACACTGAGCTTATCCTAAAGACTGCTAAAGATCCTCTTACAGACCTCGAATGGACTGAAACAGATTCCCCTTGGGAGTTCCTAGCATTCTGCTTTGAGTGGGCTGATTTCATGGACCAAGGTACAGATTATGTGTCTCACATTCCAGTAGCTTTCGATGGCAGCTGCAGTGGTATCCAGCACTTCTCAGCTATGCTAAAGGATGAGATTGGGGGTACTGCAGTTAACCTCGTGCCTGATGATAAGGTTCACGATATCTACGGTATTGTCGCTGAGCATGTGAAACAGGCTGTGATGAAGGATGCTGCTGAGGGTACTGAAGATGAACTAAAGACTGCTGAAGATGGCGCTGAGTACGTCTCAAAGGGTACTAAGTCTCTTGCTGCTGAGTGGCTGGCCTATGGGATTACCCGTAAGGTAACCAAGAGACCGACTATGACACTTTCATACGGAGCGAAGAAGTTTGGCTTTACTGAACAGATCCTTGAAGATACTATCTACCCTCATTTAGAACATCATCCTTTAGCATTCTCTAAGCCTCGACAAGCTGCAACCTATATGGCTGACAAGATTTGGAATTCATTAGGTGAAGTTGTTGTCAAAGCTAGAGAAGCTATGGATTGGCTTCAGACTGCCTCAGGACTACTCGCTACGGACAAGAATATCAACGGAGAGAACCTTCCTACACAATGGGTAACTCCGAGTGGTTTCTTGGTTCGTCAAAGGTATCCTAAAGTTCGCCTGAAGAAACTTAAGACCTTCTGCAGCGGAACTATTCATGTGTCTGATGAATCGGGTGCTCCTGAGGAATCTAAGAAAGAAGGGGAAACTTTTCAGATTAGTGTCTCAGAGGACTTAGGGGAAATCGATTCTCGTAAGCAGAAGCAGGGCATCGCTCCTAACTACGTCCATTCGATGGATGCTAGTCACCTCATGTTAACTGTAGACGCTTGTGTTGATGCAGGTATCCATCAGTTCGCTATGATTCATGATTCCTATGGCTGCCCTGCAGGTCAAGGTGATTTGATGTTCTCTCTTGTTCGTGAGGTCTTTGCTGAAACCTACAAACAGAATGACGTGCTGCAGGATCTTCATGATCAAGTCGAGAACATGTTGTCTCCTAAGAAAGCTAAGGAGTTGCCTCCGATTCCTAATCACGGTACATTAGATCTTGATGTAGTCAAACAGTCTATGTATGCGTTCTGCTAGTAACTTAATATAATCTCCTCTACTAGAGGGAACCAAGGAAGCTCTCTAGTAACCTTTACTTAATTAATTAAACAAGGAAACCATTTAAAATGATCGAACGTTACACTACTCCGAAGGGCTTTGCTCAGTATCCTCACCTGAAGGAGCCTGATATGAAGTTCAATCCTGAAGGTGTCTTTAGTGTCACTATGCGCTTTGAGGGTATTACTGATGAACTTAAGAAGCTCATTGAGAAGCTTGAGGCTATTCAGAACAAGGCTTTCGATGAAGCAGTCTCTGAAGCCAATGCGATGAATAAGAAAAAGATCCATAAGTCTGATCTTTACTTTGAAGATGAAGAAGGTAATGTCTACCTCAAGTTTAAGCAGAATGCTGTAATCAAGAAAAAGGATGGATCTACAGTCAACGCTAAGATTGCCCATTTTGATTCTAAGGGCAAGCCTATTGACGTCAATGTAGGTCGTGATTCAGTGATTCGTCTTAGCTTCACTGCAGCACCTTACTTCATGCAGTCAACTAAGCAGGTTGGCCTTAGCCTTCGACCGGTTGCAGTCCAAGTGATTAAGCTTAACGAGTTCGGTGGTTCATCTGCAGAGGACTACGGCTTCTCTGCTGAAGAGGAAGGCTATGAGGCATTCAAGGAAGAGGCACCATTTGACAGCCTCGATGAAGATGAAGTAGAATCACGTAAGGCTGTTGGAGCCACTGATTTTTAATAATTACTAGGGAGTACCTAAGATGATTACTTTGGAAGAACTTGATAACCGCATTAATATGGCTCAATCTACTCTTGCTACGATGCAGGATGTTGTGCAGGGTCTTAAGACTAACATTGAGGAACTTAAAGAGGAACAAAAGGAACCTACTTTCGATCTCTATGATTGGAACCCATGCACCATTAAATTTCCTGATCATGTGCTGCAAGATATCGATTGTGACTTTGTTGCAGTCATGCTGATGCGTAAGGATGTCTATAAGGAATACTGTGAAGATGTAGAAAGTCTTCCTGTAGATGCCTCTAGTGTGCAAGATGGTAGCCTCTTTATTGGTTACATGTACTTTTCGCTTAATGGTGCTGAACCTACCTTCAAGTACGCTAATGGATCTCCTATCTTTGATAAGGGCAGTGAAGAGAAGCGAGACCCTAAGAATTATTACTTTAAGTACGTCTTTGGTGGTATCTAATGACCACCCGCAGTGCAGCATACAGCAAAGCTAAAAGGCACAACGCGGGTACCTACAGATCAGGACTTGAGGAGAAGAATTCAGACTTCCTCAAGTCCTTTTCTATTGAGCCACACTATGAGGAACAGTACTTAGAGTATGTCGTTCCTCAGAGTACTCACAAGTATACCCCTGATTTCGTGTTGCCTAATGGCATCATTATAGAAACTAAGGGTGTCTGGGATGCTGAAGATAGGAAGAAGCATTTATTAATCCGTGAGCAACATCCTGAGTTAGATATCCGGTTTGTCTTTAGTAGAAGTAAGACGTACATTTATAAGGGATCGTCTACTACTTACGCTAGCTTCTGCAACAAGAACGGCATTAAGTTTGCCGATAAGCTGATCCCCGAAGAATGGCTTAAAGAGAAACCTAAAGATATCCCTGAGGGAATCTTGAAGAACAAGAATAATAACAATAACAACAAGAGAATTAATAAATGACTACTACCTTTAAGGAACCACTGATTGACTACCATAGAAACTTTGTTAAGTTCAAGTCTCGCAGTTCTACGGATTATCTGGTGGTTCACTGCAGCGCTACTCAAAATAAGCCTGAGTACACTTGGAAAACTATTGATCAAATGCATCGTCAAAAGGGATGGCTTGGTATAGGCTATCACTTTGTCATTCTTACGGATGGAGCTATTCAAAATGGCAGACCCCTTGAAGCTATTGGCAGTCACGTTCTGGGTTATAATGATGACAGTGTTGGCATTTGCCTTATTGGGGGGACTGATCGTAACGGTAAGTCTGTAGACAACTTTACAGAGAAGCAAAAGGAATCTCTTAAGAAACTTTTAGACTGGCTTAAGAGTAAGTATCCTAAAGCTAAGGTCTTAGGGCATAGAGATTTCCCCGGGGTAGCCAAAGACTGCCCTTGCTTTGATGTTCAGTCGTGGTACGGCCGTGGTGCTGTCTACGTTACCTATGAAGATGCAAGTTCTCTTGATAGATGCAAGTTGTCTCAAGCTGATCTTAAGGAAGCCAATGGGACACTTGAGTTTACTAAAGGTGACTTAGTTCGTATCGCATAAAATCTCCACTACTAGAGAGAAGAATAAACTATGTGGGAGAAGGTAGCCATACTAGCAGTAGTCTTAGCTTTCATTACAGGTGTCATTGGTGGCAGGAAATATGAAAGCAATAAGCACACTGAAGAACTTGTAGCTATTCAAGCTCAGAATGAAGTCAAACTAAAGGAGCTAACAGCTAGGAAAGATGAAACAATTAGCCTTATCATTAAAAGTAAAGCTTCTGATGCTGCTGACTTGGCTGCCCTTACTAAACATGTTAATCGGGTGCAGTACAACCTCAGTAGCACCGATAGAAAGCTCCTCAGGGATGCCTCAGGAGCTAATGCAAAGTCAGTCGAAGCGTGTAGACAGTTACTCTCAGAGAGTGCAGGACTTCATAGAGAAGGTGTTGAATTACTCAGAGACCTCAACACGAGACTAGAGGCTTTTATCAAACTGAATTCTACCTCTCCGTAATATAATTGGACAATATACCATTCTTCTAAAGTGGCTTATGTAGGTTCGAATCCTACCGGAGAGACCAAATATTTTAGGTGATTGACGGAATTGGCAGACGTTCTATGCTTAAACCATAGTGCCTTAAGGCGTAGGGGTTCGAATCCCCTATCACCTACCAAAGCTATACCATAGTAAACACTAAAGGAAACCATAATTATGGAACCTATTGAACGTAAATCAGATTGGCATTATCCTGATGGAGATTCATATCGTGATGAGCTTCACAACAATCAGAAAGAGAAGTGGGAGTATGAATATGAAGCCTTCCTAGATTCTGAAGATGATGCTGATGATGATGAGATTGAGGAGGATGATGAAGATGAGTGAGGATCCTATCTCTAAGGTCTATTGCGTAGGTAACTCTAAAGCTATCATTCGTGCACGCTGGAATAACCTCTATACGTTTGAATTGGAGTATCCTCGTTTCATCCATAGTGAATTCATGACACACCGAATGCTCTCTCGGAGTGCCTCTAGCTCGCGTGCGGTACCTGTAGAGCGAACTATTCAGAATATCTTGAATGATCCTTGGGTGCCTTCGGATGTCTATAAGAATTGCAAGGGCATGCAAGGTAAAGACATTGTCAATGAAGATGACTATGATATCTTTTGTGAAGAGTGGCAAGATGCTGCATTTAAGGCAATCGAGGTTGCTCATAAGATGATTGACAATGGGTTTCATAAGCAGCACATCAATCGCATCCTTGAGCCATTCACTAAGATTAAAGTTATTGTCACTGCTACTGAGTGGAGCAATTTCTTTGATCTCCGGTTGTCTTCTGATGCTGACCCAGAGATCCAGCACCTTGCTAAGGCTATTAAGATGGCTATGGATGCCGTTAGCAACACCTACATTTATATCAATGCTCACGGGGGGCGTACGCTTCCATATGTGAACTTTGATGAGATGGATGCTATCGATGATCTGCGGATTCTCACACTTATCTCTGCTGCACGTTGTGCCCGAGTGTCTTACCTTAATCACGATGGGTCTAAGCCGGATATCCTAAAGGATCTTACTCTTGCTAAGCGGCTTATTGATAGTGGGCATATGACACCTTTTGAACATCAGTGCCGATACAGCTTTGATGCAGGCTTTCAATATAATCTTCGTGATTTCCAAAGTGCACGTTATATGCTAGATCATGGAATCGACCTTTCTGCACCATGAGCCTTGTCCTAATTGCGGCTCTAGTGATGCTCTTGCTGTTTTTAGTGACGGTCATAAGTATTGCTATAGCTGTACCACTTATTTTAGACCTGATGGATCTTTGGACAAACCCAAGGGGGTAAAGATGTCAGCATCCAATATGATTCCTTTAGAGGAACTACAGATCTCTGCTTTGCCTGCTAGGGATATCACTAAAGATACTTGTACTAAGCTAAAGTATTTCGTGGGGGAGTATAAGGGTAACCCTTGTCAAGTGGCTTGCTACTATGATGACAAGGGTTCTCTTGTAGGACAAAAGCTTAGATTCCCTGATAAGTCTTTTGCTGTACTAGGGAAGATCTCTGGGTGCCTCTATGGTTCTCAGTTGTGGTCTAGTGGTAAGAAACTAGTAATCACTGAGGGTGAGATAGATGCCCTTAGTGTGTCTCAAGTGCAAGGCAATAAGTGGCCTGTAGTGTCTATCCCTAATGGTGCTCAGGCTGCTAGGAAAGCCATTGAAGCTAACCTAGAGTATCTAAATAACTTTGAAGAGATCATCCTAATGTTTGATATGGATGATCCGGGACGTAAAGCATGTGAAGATTGTGCAAAGATTCTCCCATTGGGTAAAGCGTACATTGCTAATCTACCTCTTAAGGATCCTAATGAGTGTCTTAAGGCTGGGAGATCAGGTGACCTTGTATCGGCCATATGGAACGCTAAGCCTTACAGACCTGATGGAATTGTTTCAGGTCAAGATCTCTATGAGAAGTGTGTGGAAGGTCTTGATAGTCTTAAAGACAGTGTGGCCTATCCTTTTCAAGCTCTCCAAAGCAAGACAAACGGTGCTAGACACGGTGAGCTTTATGTCATTACCTCAGGATCAGGTATGGGAAAATCCACTCTACTCAGAGAGCTTGAATATTTCTTTGGTGTCTCTAAAGGCGAGACTTGTGGCGTGGTTGCTCTTGAGGAATCTACTGCAAAGACGGGACTTGAACTTATGTCCATATTTCTTAATAGACGTCTCATTATCAGCGTGGATCCCGATAGTGTTTCTAAAGAAGAACTCAAGAGTGCTTTTGATGCCACGATTGGCAACGGAAAGTTCTTCCTCTATGATCACTTTGGATCACTTGATTCTGGGAATCTGCTTAGTAAGCTTAGATACATGATCGTAGCTTTAGGATGCAAGAGAATCTTCCTAGACCATATCTCTATTGTTGTCTCTGGTATGGACAATAGTGACGATGGTGGGGAGCGTAAAGCTATTGACAAACTAATGACAAACCTTAGATCCCTTGTTGAAGAAACAGGGTGTACTATGTATGTTGTTAGTCACCTTAAGCGCCCCGATAAGAAAGGTCACGAAGAAGGAGCTCAGGTGTCTTTAAGTCAACTTAGAGGTTCCGGTGCTATCGCTCAGCTTGCAGACATGGTGATTGGACTAGAGAGGAATCAACAGGGAGATAATCCTAATGTAATGACCATTAGAGTACTTAAGAATCGTTTCAGTGGTTTGACTGGTATAGGTGGTTATCTATATTATGATCCCGAAACAGGCCGACTAAAGGACTACGATTGCCCATTTGAGGATGATTTAGGTGACTGCCCATTCTAGTAGTTTCTTGATACAACAATCTTGGCAAAGCTATAGAAGGATATAGAAAATGCTTCAACTATACGACAAACACATCATTACTGATATCGAAACCAATGGACTATTGGATACCGTAACTAAATTCTGGTGCGCATGGATCTACGATAGTGCCTCTCAGGAGTACAAAGGATATAAGGATCTCGATGAATACATTGATGCTCTTAATGTATATGGTACTAGCGGTTATAACTTGGTATTTCACAATGGTATCAAGTACGATGTCCCTTGTCTTAAGCGACTATCAGGTAAAGACTTTGTATTTGATCCTAGGGATTGTGTTATCGATACACTTGTCTTTTCTCGTCTAGTTTGGAGCAACATTAAAGATCTCGATATGGGCTTAATTCGTTCTGGGAGGCTTCCCAAGGATCTCTTTGGTTCCCATTCATTGAAAGCCTATGGCTATCGTATGCGTGAACTAAAGGGCACCTATGGGGAACAGGAGGAGGCTTGGGACAGCTTCTCAGAAGAGATGTATCAGTACAACTATCAGGACGTAGTTGTTACTAAGATGCTCTTTGATAAACTCTTAGGCAAAGGGTATCCTTGGGAGGCCGTACAGCTTGAGCACGATATTGCATGGGTTATGGCTAAGCAGGAGCGTAATGGTTTTGTCTTTAATAGAGATAAAGCTGTAGTTCTCTATAGTGAGCTTGCAGGGCACAGAGATGAGTTGACTAAAGAGCTGCAAGAGAGTGTCCCTCCTCTATTGACTGGCTATAAGACCTACAAGAGAGACAACGCTAAGAAAGGTATTAAAGCAGGAGTACAATATCCTGTTTATGAAACCTTTAATCCCAATAGTCGACAACAGATTGCTAAGGTTCTCATTGAGCAAGGGTGGGAGCCTCAGGAGGTGACTGATACAGGGTTGCCTAAGGTTGATGAAGAAACTCTAAAGACTGCTAAAGATATTCCTATGACTAGCAAGATCTTAGAACTTCTCATGTTAAACAAACGTATTGGTCAGCTTGCTGAAGGCAGTAATGCGTGGCTAAAGCTAATGAAGGAGGATCCTAATGATCACCTATGGCGTATTCATGGTTCCGTTAACCCTAATGGGGCTGTCACTGGCCGTGCAACTCATAGCTATCCTAATGTTGCTCAAGTTCCCGCGAACAGATCTCCGTATGGGAAATTATGCAGAGAATTATTTACTGTTCCACAAGGATGGTATGAGGCTGGTATTGATGCTTCTGGTCTTGAGCTGCGTTGCCTTGGGCATTTCCTATCCCCATATGATAATGGTGCATATGTAAATGAAATCCTCTCAGGGGATATCCATACGCATAACCAAAAGATGGCAGGGCTTGCTACACGTGACCAAGCGAAAACTATGATCTACTGCATGATGTACGGAGGAGGAGACGCTAAGCTTGGTGAGGTTATCGGGGGAGACGCTAGGGCAGGTAAGGCACTTAAAGAGAAGTTCTTTAAGGCTATTCCTGCTTATAAAGATCTAGTAGAGGATATCTCTCATAGTCTTGTCTCCTCTTCAGAGTGGGTAGGGGGTACTCATAAAGTGAAGTGGCGTAAGCGGTATCATCCTGATAGTCCTCAGCTTGAGATCACCCATTGTGTCTTGGGTTTGGACAAACGTGTTATCTATGTACGCTCTGAACACTCAGCTTTGAATACTCTATTGCAATCTGCAGGTGCTCTCGTTTGTAAGAAATGGGTGTGTCTTGTAGAAGAGAATATGCGTAAGGCTGGCTATAAGCACGGCTGGGATGGTGACTTTGCTATGGTGGCATGGATTCATGATGAGTGTCAGATAGCTTGTCGCACTAAGGAAATCGCTGAAGATTGCTGTAGGATTGCTCAGGAATCCATGAGACAAACTCAGGCATTCTTTAATTTTAAATGTCAACTTGATACTGAAGGAAAGATTGGCTGTAACTGGGCAGCTTGTCATTAATTACTACTATGGAAAACACTGGTATGACTAAAGAAACTAAGGCAGCACTGCTGCGTGACTATAAGGCTCCTAAGGGCAGCATTGATCACATCCATATTATGTGGAAGTGGAAGGTTAAGCATGATGAGTATGGCAATGTCCCTGCTTATGGTGCTGTAGTCACTCTTAATGGTGAGACTGTGCTTAACTATGAGCCGGAACCTGAAACTTGGAAGGATTGGGCTCCTGAAGAGATCATTCATGACCTCCTTATGAAGCTCGGTTACAGTGTGACTTCAGATACCACTACAGAGGAGGAGGACTGCTATGAAGATGCCTAAGTATTTCTATACAGAAGAGAAGAGTACTGGGGAGGTTATTGTTCACAAGCGTAACGCTGAGATGAGTAACTACTGCAGTGCTCTTGCTTACATTGGTGAAGTCCATCCTAAACTTCAGTCAGACTATTGTCGATACAATGCACGAATGATTGCTGAGATGGCCTCTCGAGGTCACATTACGTCAATCAATAAGTACATTCGACAGGCAGGCAATCGATGGCTGCTTACTCGTTCTGGCGCTGAGCTTGCATCATCCTATGAGCGCTACTAAAGAATACATTGGGCTGATAGACGGAGATCTATTGGCCTATAAAGCCTCTTCAGCTGTCCAAAAGGATATCTATTGGGGAGATGGTCTATATACTTGTCATGCTTATTTGGATGACGCAATAGATCAATTTGAAGAGATTATTGGTGGTATTAAAGGCATACTAAAGACAAACCATAATGTCGAAATGAATGACTATTCGTTTGTCTTTAGTGATCCTAATGATAACTTTAGGAAGCACTTAATGCCTGATTATAAAAACAATAGGCTTGATAAAAGAAAGCCTACTTGCTACTATGGATTAGTGGATTGGATCAGAAATAACTATGAATCTAAATCTAGTGAATCTCTAGAAGCTGATGATGTAATAGGTATTAATAGTACCCCTGATACAACCTTAATTGTGTCACTGGATAAGGATTTCAAAACTCTTCCTACTCATTTCTATAGAGTAAATGAAGATCAAATCTATTGGCTTGACGAAGATAAAGCTAACTATTGGCATATGTTTCAGACACTAGTAGGAGACACTGCTGATGGCTATAAAGGTTGCCCCGGAATTGGAGCAGTAAGAGCAGAGAGGATCCTTAAGGATGTCCCTCAGGATAAACTATGGGAGACTGTAGTTAATACCTACAAGAAAGCTGGCCTTACTGAAGATGATGCTTTGCTGCAAGCTAGAATGGCCTATATTCTTCGTCAAGGGGACACTAAAGATACCCTTTGGACACCTGATAAAATCGTCCCTATTAAGACGACAGATAGTTGATAATAAATTCACCACACTAGGAGATAGATAATCGTGAAAGACGAATCTATGAAAATTGATATCAAAGATACCACTAAAAGTGATCCTGATGAACCCCTCTTCGACAACTTTCCGGCTGTCCCGAAAGACTTGTTGGAGGGACTTCAGAAGATCTTTGATGTACGCAAGATGATCCGCTATAAGCCTACCATTGATTACTGTGGTGGTGTACAGGATGTACTTGACTTCCTTGAAAATAAGTTCAATGAACAAAACCATATAGGTGATTAAAATCGGTTCACTGTTTTCAAAGCCTAAGACACCTGAAGTGAAAGTTCAGGCACCTGCCTTAGACAACCCTGTAGTTGAACCTCAGGAACCGGAGCTTGGTGCTCAGGAGACTGAAGAACAGAAGGCTCGTAAGGGTAAGAAAGGTCTTAAGGTATCCTTAGACAAAGCTAAGGGTGTAGGCACTAACGTAATGTAAAAAATTAAAAAAGGATGACGAATACTATGGGGGACTATAGGGGGTCTATAGGTAAACTTTATGTTAAACCTATTGTAGACTTAAAGACAGCTATGGAGGCTCTAGATAAATGTATGGAATCTATTATAGATAATCCTAATAATTTATCCTTCATAAGAAACTTAGATAAAGACTATATTAGGTCTTTTGTTAAAGATGTAGTATTGAATAATAACCAATATGATTATCGTATTATTGGTTTCTATAGTCAATCTGCAGATGAACTAGTGGGATGCTGTTTGTTATCCTATGGTTACCCTTGGTATTCTGATAAGCAAAGAATCCTTAATGAAGAATGGACTGTATCTTTTAAAAGAGGAGCAGGCATTGCTAGAGCGTTGTCTGATTATTTAATTGATTGTCTAAAGAATGATGAGTGTGACTATATTCAAACTGGGAGTGTCAATGATTGGTGTGCTCCTATGTTAAAGAATAGTTATGTCTCTAAAGGATTCCGTATTTATAATTGCTATTATTTAAGTAAAGAAGATATTAATGGGCATATTCAGTAAAATCAGTAAAGCCTTTAAGAAAGTAGTTAAGGTCTCCACTGGTGGCCTTATTGGTGGCCACAGTAACTCTGGTCAATCGACTACTGAAGAGACTGTTCCTGCTCCTGAGTTAGGGTTTGTGAATGCAGATACGCAGCACACTACTGAATCAGAATCAGAGAAGCAACAGTTAACTAAAGGAAAGAAGAGAGGCAAGAAGTCTCTTAAGGTTAACATGATTGGTCCATCTAGCGGAAGGAATATTGTCTAATGGGACGTGGAGATTCATCTTGGCAGGATCGTAATCATCATATCGGTAAGTCAACAGGTGGTAAGAAAACATCTACCGGTAAGATTTCTCCTGTTAGGAAAATTGTAGGGGCTATTGAGACTACTCCCACTGTAGACACTTCGGTTGGTACTGAGGGTTACGATGATACTAAGGCCACTACTGCAGTTAACCCCCCTAGAAACCCTCAGGTTGGTGAGAGTATCATGAACAGTGGTGGTACAGGTTCTAATGAGACCTATGATTCCTCTAAGGGATCTAAAGCTGTCTCTACTACCTCTAAGAAACGTAAGAGCAGTCTTAAGGTTAACATTAGTGGTGCTGGGGGTACGGGACGTAATATTGTGTAATAATGGCAGAAACTAAACTAGATAATCAAACTGCTGAAGGTGCACAAAAGGTATACGAAAGATTGTCTACGGACAGAGATCAGTATACCCAGAGAGCAGAGAAGAATGCTACCTATACTATCCCTCAGTTGTTCCCTAAGGAATCTGACGATGGTGGCACTGCCTATACGACACCTTATAATTCTATTGGGGCTAGAGGTCTCAATAACTTAGCATCTAAGTTGTTGTTATCTTTGCTTCCCCCGGGTCAGCCTTTCTTTAGACTTGGGTTAGATACTGCATCTAATGAGGCACTACAGGCATCTGGCAACGATCAGGTTAAGGATACCATAGAGTACGGCTTGTCTATGATGGAGGCTGCTATGGTGAAGTATATGGAGCATAATGGTCTTAGACCTACGCTCTTTGAGTGCATCAAACAGCTCATTGTTGCTGGCAATGCGTTGCTCTTTTTGCCTCCTCTAGAGGGTGGCATGAAGTGCTATACTCTCAGAAACTTTGTAGTTGAAAGAGATGCTATCGGCAATGTACTTCAGATTGTCGCTAGAGATACTTTAGCTCAGGGGACTATCCCTCCGAGTATCTTAAGTCTCTTAGGCAATGCAGGTAATGAGGTTAATCGTTCTGAGAAGGTTAACATCTACACTCATACCTATCTTGTCCGTGGGGATACCTTAGAGGGATCCACTTGGGAATCCTATCAGGAAGTAAATAATACCATTATCCCCGGATCAGAACAGACGTATCCCTATGGCAAATGTCCTTGGATCCCTGTGAGATTCACTAAGAAAGATGGGGAATCCTATGGTCGATCCTTTGTTGAAGATTACCTTGGTGACTTGATCTCTTTAGAGAACCTTCAGCATGCCATTAACGATATGGCTATGATTTGTGCTAAGGTATTGTACCTAGTGTCTCCTTCCTGTCAGACTAACATTAAGGCTCTTACTAAAGCTGAGAATGGGGCTTTCGTAAGAGGTCGACAGGACGATATTGTTGCAATGCAGACAAACAAACAGACTGACCTTCAGGGCTGCTATGCGGTATCTCAGGGTATCGAACAGAGATTGTCTTATTGCTTCATGCTTAATTCTAGTGTGCAACGGCAGGCTGAGAGGGTTAAATAAAAGTGGCTCTCTATAAATTCTACTAATTCGGTGAACATCCCTCTGGGACAATACCGAGCTAACGAGGTTTTTAACTATGAGAAAAACCAACCTTAATGAATTATTACCTTTTCCATGTGTCCATAATTATACCCTATTTGAAGATGGAACAATCTTTAATGAGGATAATGGTAAATGGGTTAAAGGTACATCTATAACCAAGAACAACAGATATGTGAAGGTACATTTAGGTGCAGATCATTGCTCTAAGTTTGTTCCTTTGCATCGTCTTGTTGCTCAAGCATTTATTCCGAATCCTAACAATTACCCTCAAGTTAATCACAAGGATGGGAACCGTTATAACAACTCTGTGGACAACCTAGAGTGGTGTACTGCTAAACAGAATATTCGACACTGTTGGGACAACGGTTTACACATGGAACAACATGGGGAACTTATTGGGACGCATAAGCTAACTACGGAAGAAGTACTCTTTATTTACAAATTCCGAGATAGTGGATTGACGCCTACACAGTTTAAGAATCGCCACAAAATAGACGTTTCTCGTGGGACTATCCAAAATATTTGGAAGGGTAAATCTTGGGCTAGGGTTACAGGTGCTAAGAAGGTTAAGTGAGTGTAACGACTATCCGAAAGGAGTAGAGCCAAGTGGCTCGAAATGTAGAAACCTTTAGGTAAGATATAGTCTATTCTTATAGGTAACTATAAGTGGGGAAGTAACGCCTCCCCGATAATATTAAAGAACAGCAGAAGAAATCAGATATATGGCTCAGGAACTTGAGGATACCTTAGGGGGTGTCTATAGTCTCCTGTCTCAGGAACTTCAGTTGCCTTTAGTGTCCTGTATCTTCAATCAGATGCAGTCTAATGGCAGCCTTCCGACTATCTCTGAGCAGTTTGCTACGATTGAACCTACGGTCATCACTGGTGTTGATGCCTTGGGTCGTGGCCATGACTTTGCTAACTTGTCTCAGGCACTTCAGGTACTTGCTCAGTTCCCTGATATCATGCAGATGATCAATCAGCAGAACTTAGCTATGCGTATCTTCACGAGTGCTCAGATTGATGCTACGGGTCTCGTTAAGTCTCCTGAACAGGTTGCTAAGGAACAGCAGGCAATGATGGAACAGTATGCTGCCCAGCAGGGTATTGATGCTCAGGCTCAGATGGCAGTAGATAACAACAAAGCTCAACAGGAACAGGGGGTGTAACAGGTGAGCGAAGGAACAACAAACTTGAATAGTGATGGTCTTAGTGTCGACAATGGTGTCGATATTATGATCTCAGGTACTCAGCAGCTTACCCTTGATGATGATGAAGCTACGGGTATGCTTAAGGATGGCGGCAGTAATGATGCTGTCCCTATGGGTGAGCCTTCTGAAGGCGAACATCAGGGTGAACCTCAGGCAGAACCACAACAGGGGGAACCTGAGGGTGACCTTAATGTAAAGATTGATAAGCACACGAAAACCTTAGATGCCCTTGGTAAGGATCTTAAGGCTAAAGGTGTGGACTTCAATCAGGCCATTAAGGAATACAATGAGTATGGTGCCTTGTCTAGTAAGACTATGGCTGACCTTGCTCAGGCAGGTTATCCTTCAGAGGTCATTGAGGGTTTCATTGAATCACGACAGAACCTTGAGAGTGAGTTCACTAATGCTGTCTATAATTCAGCAGGTGGAGAACAGGCGTACAACAAGGTTATTGAGTGGGCACAAGGAAACCTCTCTAATAAGGTTCTGAGTTCCTTTAATCGAGCTATTGACAACAACAATCTTGAAGCTGTTACTCTTATGTTTGAGGGTATGAAAGCTAAGATGATTGCTAAGCAAGGAACACGTAATCCTACTATTATGGGTGGTGGGGTTACTACGGGTGGCTATAAGGGCTTCTCAAGTAAGCAGGAAGTAGTGGAGGCTATGAGTGACCCCCGCTATGGTGCTGACCCCAGTTACACTAGAGCTATCGAAATGAAGATGTACTATACTCAGTTGTAACGTACCCATAATAAAAACATTTCCTAATAACAATAATATAACTACAATAAGAATATAATAAAATGGCTGCGTTAACCGCTAATTCTATTTCTAATCCTGGTCAGAATCTGAGCGCTGGTGATCGTGATGAGCTGTTCATGAAGATCTTCTCTGGTGAAGTCCTTACGGCTTTCACGAGAACGTCTGTCATGATGGACAAACAGATTGTTCGTACTATTCCGCACGGGAAAAGTGCCAGCTTTGCTGTCATGGGTCGTACTCATGCTAAGTATCTTACCCCGGGTAACTCCTTAGATGATCAGCGTAAGAAGATGGAGAACACGGAGCGAGTGATTGCTATCGATGGTCTCCTCACGGCTGATGCTCTTATCACGGATATCGATGATGCAATGAATCACTATGATGTCCGTACGGAATACTCGAAGCAGCTTGGTGAAGCTCTTGCTCAGGCTTTCGACTGTGCCTCTATCAATGAACTTGCTAACACGGGTGCTAAGGCTGCCGCGGGTATGCCTGAGAACATCCCTGATAATACCACTCTTGGAAATCCGGGTACGGGCAAGGCATTTGAGTATGTTACGGGTAAAGATGAAGCTACGACTGTGGAGTATGGCAACATCCTCCTGCAGGGTCTGATTGATGCCCGTGCTCAGTTTACGAAGAATTGGGTTCCGGCAGGTGACCGTTATTTCCTTGTCTCCCCCGAAGGTTATTCGGCTATCTGCCGTGCCCTTATGCCGGATGCTGCTAACTTTGCTGCTATCTTTGATCCGAATACGGGCAAGCTCCAGAATGTCTGTGGCTTCCAAATTGTGGAAACCCCGAACTTCTTGAACAATGGTGTTGATGGTAAGCACGCTCTTAAGGATCAGATCTCTACGGCTGTCCTTCAGGGTATCGCCTTCCACCGTTCCGCTGTGGGTGCCCTTAAGCTGAAGGATCTCGCTATGGAACGTGCTCGCAGAGCTGAATATCAGGCTGATCAGATCATCGCTAAGATGGCTGTGGGTCACGGTGGCCTTCGTCCTGAAGCCGTGGGTCTCTTCGTTAAGACTGCTCAGGTTGGTAAGTAATGTACTCGGAATCCGACATTAAGGATTCCTATTTCTATGTCAACGGGGGTTCTAAGAAAGGCTCCCGTTTGACTGTAGAAGAAAAGATTAAATTAGGTTTGATTAAAGCCCCAACTGAAGTCAAACCTAAGGTAGTCTCTAGGAAGCCTAAGATCCCTGCAGCTCCCAAATAATACATAATAACAACTATAAAATACTACTACAAAGGATAAATTATGATTGTCACCCCTTCTAACAAACTAGATGCAGTGAATGAGATTTTATCTGCTGTAGGCTCTAGTCCTGTCAACTCACTTGAAGATGAACTGAATGTAGACGTTCTGAATGCAGTGAGGATTCTCGATAGTGTCTCTAAAGAGATTCAATCAAGAGGATGGGACTTTAATATTGAAGATTCAGTAGCTTTATTGCCGGACGTTGATACTAACTTAGTTCCCTGCCCTAATAATTATCTTAGGTTTGTCAGCAGTGGTTATAAGTTGATCAGACGATCCGGCTATTTTTTCGACATTCTTTCGCAGACCAATGAGTTCCCTGAGGGTTTGACTTTAGATACTCTGGTTAGAGGATTAGACTTTGAGGAGTTACCTGAGGTATTCCGTAAGTTCATTACTTGTCGTGCAGCTAGAATCTTCCAGATGAGATATCTTACTTCAGATGACCTGAATACGCATCTGATGACTGAGGAATCTAGTGCCTATGCAGATATCATTGACGATGATCTAACTACGGGTAACTATAATATCCTCAATGATGACCAATACATTTCTCAGTATATCCAGAGGAGCTAATAGGGATGCCATTAGTATCGCAATCAACAGTATCCTATAAGGGTGGCGTATCTCAGCAACCGGATATCATTAGGTTTGCTGATCAGGTAGAGGAGCAGATCAATGGTTTCTCTAGTGAAGTCGATGGCCTGCAAAAGAGACCTCCTACAGTTCACATTAAGAGACTTGGGGACAGAGTAGATCCACTCACTACTAAGTATCATGTCATTAACAGAGACGAGACTGAGCAGTATATCTTAGGTATGTCCAGCGGGTCTCTAAAGGTATGGGATTTTGAAGGTAATGAAAAGAAAGTTGTCATTGACAATGATGCTAGTTATCTTAATGTCACGGACGCTAATGATGAATTTAGAGCAGTCACTGTTGCAGACTATACGTTCATTCTGAACCGTAGTAAAACCGTTGGTATGTCTAGTTCTACTACCTCTCAAAAGGGTCAGGACACTGCACTAGCGTACATTAAGAATGCCTCCTATGCTAAGACCTATGCTCTCTTTATGGGCAGTACCTTTATGTGTGGTGTCATTACACCTGATGGTGGTGAAGCTAAGCAGGCTGTACAGACTACCTCTGCGTACATTGCAGAGAAACTTGTAGACTTAGCTACAGGTTCTCAGGGTGCTGATAATGGAGCATCTACCTATGATTGGCTATTAGGACAGGTTGGCGGCAGAGCCTCTATGGGGTTCGCTAAGAATCCTAATTTCAACTTCAATGCTTATAACTTCAAAGTCTTTGGTGATTCCGTAGTTTCCATCCAATCTAAGACTGGCTGGGATATGCCTAATGTTGTTGTTAAGGATGGCTTTGGCAACACTAATGCATATGTCTTGAAGGGTTACGTTAACAGTGTCTCTAAGCTTCCCCCTGCTGCTCCTGATGGTTACATCATGCGCATTAAGGGTGAATCTAACTCGGCTGATGATGACTACTATGTTAACTACAATGAAGGTAAGAATGCGTGGCTAGAGTGTGCCGCACCAAACATTCAGTATAAATTTGATTACTCTAGTATGCCTCATGCTCTCGTAAGAGAATCTGATGGCTCCTTCCACTTCAAAAGCCTTACTTGGACTGATAGAGCAGTAGGTGATGAGGACAGCAATCCTGAGCCTAGCTTCGTAGGGGAAACGCTGAATGATATGTTTTTCTACAGAAATCGCTTAGGGTTCATCAGTGGTGAAAATGTTATCCTCAGTGCTTCTGCTGATTTCTTTAATTTCTGGTTTAGATCAGCAGCTACTATTGCTGATACTGATCCAATTGACCTTGCTGTATCTTCAAACAAAGTCTGTATTCTAACACATGCAGTACCATTCAGCAGGGAACTAATGTTGTTCTCTAGAGAGGGACAATTTGTTCTCTCTAGCGATGGCGTAATGACCCCTAAGAGTGCTAAGGTTGATCAAATCACTTCCTTTGATTACAGTGATGATGCTCAGCCTTTAGGTGTAGGACAAAGTATTTTCTTTATCTCTAACAGAGTTAACTATTGCTCTCTTATGAGATACTATACGGTACAGGACGTAGCTGACCTTAAGGATGCTGAGGACGTCTCTGCTCATGTTCCTACGTACATTCCTAAGGGAATCTTTAGGCTCTCTGGTAATACTTCAGACAATGTAATCACACTGTGTTCACGTACTCATCCTAACACTGTATGGATCTTTAAGTACATCATTCAGAATTCCCAGAGTATGCAGCAGTCATGGTGCAAATGGACGTTCCGATATGAAGGTACTCAGGTCTTACTTGCAGAGTTCGTAGGCTCTGAAATCTACTTCCTTATTAACACTGATGGCGGACTGTTCTTAGAGAAGAGCAGGCTTACAGGTCAGGCAGTAGACTTCTCTGATGAGCCTGTAAGATACTTTATGGATCGTAAGGTACGCTATGTCATTCCTGATACTAACAAGTACAGTGACTTCAATGACTATACCGAGGTCTCCCTAAAGGATGTCTATGGTGCTGTTCCTAAGATTGGCTCAGCTACGTATTGTCTAGTTGGTACTGATGGCTACTATCATCAGGTAACCGATTGGGATGCTAATGGTGTCTTTAAGGTGACTGGTGATCTCAGAGGCATGGCTTACTTCGTAGGCAGGCAATATGAATTTGATGTTGTATTGTCTAGACCAATGATTAAGAAAACTACTTCGGATGGTGCTACAATCTCTGAAGATGAAGGCAGATTACAACTGAGATACTATTGGTTTAACTATAGTAACTCTGGTACCTTTGATGTGTCTGTAGACAATGATGTCAAGAATAAGCACTTCAAGTACACTTGTACATCTAAGGTCTTAAGTGAATCTCCATTAGTCTTAGGATCCTATAGAGTAGCAACAGGTAAGTTTAAGTTCCCTGTGCAGGACAATAGTACTGAGGTTAAGATTACAGTTACTTCAGATAATCCGTTGCCTGTGAACCTTATCTCTGGTGGTTGGGAAGGATATTATATTCGGAGGAATAGTCAGACGTGAGAAAGGGATTAACTCTTAAGAAAGCTATGGTAGGTGCTTTGCCTAGTATGGCGCCTATGGAGCAAGAGATTGGTAAAGGTCTTGTTATGGCTACTCTGTCTCTGCCTGAGGCACCTATTGAAGTAGATCATTTCCTGTGGGCAGGCTGTTACGTTAGAACCATTCTATTGAGAAAGGGTGAGATTGGTGCAGGTGCTTTCATTAAGATTCCTACAGTGGTTATCGTTAGTGGGGACTGTAAGGTTGTCGTAGGGGATCACCTAGAGGAGATCTCTGGCTATTCTGTATTGAAAGGTATGGATGGCCGTAGGCAGGTCTTTAGTGCCTTTGAGGACACCTACATTACAATGTTCTTTGCTAGTAACGCATCTACTGTAGAGGAAGCAGAGAAAGAGTTTACTGATGAGTGGCAGTTATTAACTAACAATAGAGAGGAACTATGTCAGGAATAATTGCTGCAGGTGCAGTAATCGGTGCAGTTGCAGGTGGTGGTAGTTCCCTGTGGCAGAAATCAAAGTACAACAGATCTCTCACTAAAGCATTCAAGAAACAGATGTACTATGCTCAGATGAACTACAATTGGAATCAGAACCAATTGACTAGACAAGAGCAGAGTGCCTATGATAATGCTGTGAGTAACTTATTTCAGTTGTCTTATAACGCCTTGCAGAATAATGCTACAGTTGAAGCTTCTCTAGCTGAGACAGGTTACGAAGGGCGAACTGCAGGACAAATCAAAAGATCAATCTCAGGTGCAGTGTTGCGACAAAAGACTGCTCTTAAGGATGCCTATGAGACTGATGTAACTAACATTAGATCTCAGAAGGATGCTCTATATGTCCAGATGAAGAATTCTGTAGAGCAGGCTAGAGATCAACTCAAGAGCCAATATAAGGGTGGCATGAGTTACGTTATGGAATTCCTCGATAGTTCCGCTAAAGGTGCAGCTATTGGTGCAGCTACAGCAGGTGCAGGCAGTGCTCTTGCAGGTGCTGCAGGTACCGTAGGTGGTACTGGTGGTACCATTGCGGGTACTGTGGGTGGAGAGACGGTTGTTGCAGGTACCTCTAGTGTTGGGGGTTCTGCGGGTCTCTCTGGTATTGCAGGTGCGAATGTCTTAGGTACATCTACTGCAGGTGTTACTACTTCTTCGTCTACTATGGGTACCGGTACTAGCTTCATGAATAACTTTATAGCTAACTACAGTACCCTTAAGACACAAAACCAAGGCATGTTTAACTTCCTTGATTACATGCAGAACTTTACAGGTGCGATGAATCAGGGGTATAACCGTAGAGGTTCCTATGGAGGTTATTACTACTAATGGCTTATAAGAATACAGCAGGTACTACGTCCATTGCTAATGAGATGGGTACTTGGAGGTACTTCAATTCTGGCTTAGCTAAGCTCGGGGAATATAAGGGTGCAAACCTTAACATTGATTCTTCTAAAGTTACTGCAGACCTCGAAGGTGACTGGGTGAATGCTTTAGGTCTAGCTTTTAAGCAGGCATCTAAAGACTTCGATCAGTATCAGATTGATGAAGCAAAGCGGCAACAGGTAAAGAAGAAAGAGGTAGAGGACTTAGCTGATAAGTATTTCCAAAGTCACTCTATTGAACAGTATCAGCAGGATATCAAGAATAATCGTATTCCGTTTCAGGACAATCCATTTGCTATGTCTAGACTTAAGTATCTGCATGGTCGAATGGCATACAACCTGACCTATCAGGACTTTGTTAATGAACAGGTTAATACGAATAAGCTTGCTGGTAAGTCTCAGGTTGAAGTAGATTCAGAGTTCTATCAGTACGCTAAAGAGAGCCAAAAGGATCTTGCTGATTCCTTTGGTTACTCTATGGATGATGAATTCTTTAAGGAGGGCTTCTTTGAGACTTCTCCTGAGGGTCGTCTAAAGGTAATCGCTCAGAAGGAAGCTGTAGAGGATAAATGGGAAACTGAGAAGTCTCTTATTGCTGATTCCTCTAACATTGCTACGATCATTAATTCAGGGTCACCTAATGCAGGTCAAGCTTTCCTGAATTACCTTGATCAAATGGGGAGAACTACGGGGGCTAACTATTCCCCTGAGATGCAATATAAGCTTCTCAACAATGCTTTCCAGATGGCCTCTAAGTCTCGCTATGGTTCTCAGCTTATTGAGAGTATTGCAGATAAAGAGATTCCATTTATCAAAGGAACTACCTTTAGAGAGCTATTGGGTGAGGATAACCTTAAGGCATGGCTTGTCAATGCAGAGACTGTAAAGGCTACTGACAATGCTATGGAGTTCTCTCATTGGTGTGATGATATTGACAAGTATGTTGAGGATGGCAACTATGTTCTCCTCAGCCAACTTAAGGATGAAGAGTATCTCTCCAATAACAATGTAGAGACACCTAGAACTAAGTACCTTGATCAGGCAATCAGGAACGCTAAGAGAACTGCTCAGGCTAACCTTAAGGCCGCTGGGAAGGTGCGGGGTGATGCTCTCTATGAAGAGTACCTTGGGGATACTCTTAAGGCTAACATTACTGGTACTGCGGTTCCTACTGAGGAGGCTTTTAGGAAAGTCCTTCAGGATGCAGGGATCTCTCTGAATTCCAATGATATGAAGGTTATTGGGCAAGGGTTTGTCCAGAAGATCTTCACTGGGGGTGACCCAAAGAAGATCTCAATGCTACTCACTATGGCTACCTCTAAGGGTACCCCTAATTCCATTAGAGAGCCTGTCACTGAGATGCTTAAAGAGTACTATCAGGACTTAGATCATAGACTTAATGAAATTGCTATGACTGGTAAGATCTCATCTAAGGATGCTGTAGATTTACTTACGGATAAGGAAGCAGGTGACTTCCAGTATAATATCCCGGGTCAAGCTAGAGCAATCTCTATCTCAGGGTTATCCCCAGGGTTCCAAACTTTAATGAGCCTCTATAGTACTAATCCTTCAGCAGTACGACAGGTTCTCACTAATGGCACCTATGGTGACACTCGTGTATACTCACAGTTGTCTACTGTAGATATGGCTATTAGGCTTGGTAAGAATCCCCTTCAGGTTCTCGCTTCTGCTCAGGCTTTTAAGGCTCAGCAACAGAGAAAGGCACTAGAATCAGGCGTTCCTTTAGAGCAGCTATTGCCTAGATTCAGAGTAGACAGGAATGAGATTCAGGGTTTAGTTGGCACTGGGGGTCTCAATAGAGCTACTACGGATATGTTGGATACTCTTGTGTGGGCTGAGATTCGAGCCTATAAGGATGCCAATCCTACAGATGATACCTCTATCCGTAAGCTTGGTAAGGCCGCTATGGAAAAGGTAGCCAATGAATTCGTAGGTGTCCGTGGCTTTGTTCTTCCAATTGCTTCTATTCAGCAGGGGTTAGGTGAGGTTGGAGTTACCCCTCAGTCTCCTGAGGATCTAGCCAAGTATGCCAATGAGGTCTTTAAAGACTACATGAGTGAGAGGGGTCTTAATACTCCTATGCTTTATGATAGTTCTTTCTATGATGTCAATAGAGATAATATTTCTGTAGTTGCTCTTGATGGTACTGAGAATATGGTTATTCCTATGAAGGACTTCACTGCTAGAATTAAAGCTAAGATTGTTAAGAATATTGAGGAGGGTTCCAAGTTTAAATGGCCGACAATTCATACGTTCCGGTAGACACTGGGGAATATCCTGTAGCTAACCTCGGGAGATTCTTAGGAGCCTCTAAGCCTCAGTATGAAGCCTATGTAACTACTACTCCTATTGAGAACATTCCTGAAAAGGATGTACTTAAGGGAGACACTAAGAGTTATAGTCTCTTTAACTTTAACGAGAGTGCTTTTGTAGATGGTGTTAAGGTTTCCCCTATTGGCATGTGGGTTCGCAGAGGGGGATTTACTACCAAGAAATATGAGCCTACCGAAGAAGAGAAGGATGAACTGTATAAGCAGTTCAATTATGACAAAGATGATATTGACTTTGTTTTAGATAATGCTTCTTCTATGGAGGACGTTAAGAGGAATGCAGACTTACTTGCAGAGAACCGAAGGGTTGAAGCTCAGTTTGCGAATAGTCCTTGGTATATGTCTTTAGTAGGTGGCTTAGGGAGTGCTGTAGGTAATCCAGTGGATATTGTTACTACGGTTGCTTCAGTTGTTGCTCCTCCTATTGGTGTCTCCTCTAAGGTAGCTTTAGGTGCCACTAAGGTCACTGCTAATGTTGTCTCAGGTGTAGCAGCTAATCAGCTTCAGGATTACGTTACAGGTATTCATCATGATGTCTGGGCAGACGTTGGTGCTATTGCAGGTCTTACGTTAGGCTTTGAGGGACTAGGTAAAGGTTTACGTACAGTCTCTCAAGTTAACCGTAAGGTTGCTATAGCTCATGATGCTATGCTAAAGGGTGAGAAACCCCCTGAGGATGTTGTCTTTACCCCTATCGAGAGAACACTTGCTAATAAGACTTTACCTCTTGCTAGAAAGATGAATGACCTTAGAGAACAGCTTACCTCTAAGTTGCCTTCAGTTGAATTCAAACAGAAGCTATTGTCTTATAGAGATAAATCTGAGGATCTTAAGGAATACATTGGTAACCTCACTCATTGGGAACAAGGTATCCGTACTGATGAAGGTTTTAAGCAGAGACTGAATAGCCCTGCTAAGAATACTCTCTTTGATGAAGTAGAGGGCCTTAGGGTTGAAACAGCTAGCCTCATGAATACCCTTCCTCATGATGTACAGAAGTTATCCAACAGGTACGGAAGAGAGGAGACTAATGAGTTTCTTTATGACAAGATTGGTGGCTATGATGTCTCTAAGAATCCACTTAGTAAAGATCCTGAAGCTGTAGCACTGGCCGATAGAATCTCAGATACCTATAGACACCGTGGCCTTAAGCTGCATCGTCTTGGTCTAGTTGATGCTGCCTATAGAATTGGTAAGTATGTTCCAGTAGTTATTGACAAATGGAAGATGCATGACTTCCTGCTTAGAGTAGGTGGAGATGAGCAGGCAGGTATCTATCTTCAGAGTTACCTCTATACAGGCGCAACTCGTTCCGCAGAAAGGCTTGCAGAGTTCCGTAGGATTTGGAAAGAGGAACTACAGGCTCAGGCAGAGAAGGAAGCTAAGAAAGCTGAAGCTCAGGGGCTTGAAGTAAACAAAGTAAAGCTTACTCCTGAGGAAGAAGATATTCAATTCAATGCGTGGCTCTGGGATGAAGCTAGAAAGGCAGGATATGGATATAGAGATCAGAATCACTCTGGTCACTCTGTAGACAACTTTAGTGATGATGCTAGAGACTTCTCTTTTCAGAAACGAAGGATGCCTTGGGATACCTCTTATAAAGATCATTCTGGCTTCTCTCTGAATAAACTCAGAGGAGATATTGTTGATGTCTCTGGCAGATACTTTAATCGTACTGCGGGGTTACTTGCAGAGAAACGAGTATACAACAGAGACTTCTCAGAGGGACTTGAGCATATCAATAAGATGGCTGATGACTATTGGGTAAAGAATACCAATAGACGTCCTGAGGGTGAGGATGAACTTCGTGAGGCTCTTAATGTCATGCATAGGCGTGCCTATGGTATGGCTATTAATCCCAACAGAGCTAACTTCACTACTGGGGATGCTCTTGCAGATATCATGAAGCAGTTAGCTTTCTCCTCCTTTGGTACTCTCATGGGTATCCTTAACTACGGTGAAGTTGGAGCAGCTTTTCAGGCATATGGTGCAGGTGCTCTCATTAGAATGATCCCAGGGGTACATGAGACTGTACAAAGATGGGGCAACGGTTTATTCACTAAGAATGATATTACCGCTATTAAGGATCACCTTATTGGCAGGGAACTTTATGATACCTTAGATGCCGCAGAGATCATGAGGTGTAACGCAGAGAAATATCGTAACATTAATCCCTATATGGCTAAGGCTGTAGGGATCTTTAATGTTATTGCAGACTACTCCCCTGCTGCTCAGATTCAGAGGTACACTAATAACACTATCATTGATACAGTCGTTAGTTGCTTCCTTGGGGAGTTCATGCAGAAGGCTTATGGGCGTACTGCGGCTCACAGAGGATTCCTTAGAGATATTGATCTTAAGAGAGTAGGGATTACTAAAGCTGATCTTGATTATACCCTAATGGCTAGCAAGAGATTCTTTAGGTACGATGAGACAGCTAAGACACCTATGCTCAAGAAAGGTACACGATTGGCTGACTTCAGAGATGACGATAAAGCTATGAGTGTATTGCGTAAGCTCACTAACTACGCTATTGAGGAGACCCTTCAGAGACGCAAATTAGATGATGTCTTTACGTGGCAGGTAGCTAATAATCCTGTAGTGTCTATGGCTCTCCAATTTAAGACCTTCTCAGTGCAGTCCTATAATAAGCGTTTCGTTAAACTAATGAATCGCTGGGAAGAAGAGGGCAACCTTGCTGCATTGAATAGTTATCTCACCTCTAGTGCTCTTACAGGTGCAATTACGTTAGCTCAGGTTAACCTTAGAGCCTTGGGTATGGAGGATGAAGCTAAAGAGCAGTACCTTCAGAACACCTTAGGTATTGGCTCTATAGATGACTTGAGTGACCCTGATGCACTTACTACTTTCTTGATGCAGGCATTCTTTAATAGAAACCCCTATACAGCCTCTATGGCTCTTGCATTGAATTCTGTAGGTATTGGTACATCAGCTAAGACTACAGCTCAAACTAGAGATACCTTAGGTGAAGATTCTAACTACATCAAGTGGAATGGTATCGCTAATACTGTCTTAGATATGTTCCCTGCATTGCGCTATGGCGAATCTCTTGCCTTTGGGGGCTTGGGTACATACAGCAGAATTCAGGATATGGTTCTTAATGATTCTACCTATAAGGATCGAAGGGATATCGCTAGGTATATCAAGAGGTCTACATCAACTATCCCAAATATACCGGGGATAACTAATGCAATTAAGTCCTTCGTTAATGACGATCTAGAGGACTACAAATATGGATATTAATATTTAATGGCTTCCACTATTATCATCTATGAGGGGGACGGTACTACTACTGACTTTACCGTCCCCTTTGATTATCTAAAGAAGTCTTTCGTTACTGTACGATTAGGCACTGGCAATACTCTTACTGGGGGTGACTATGGTGATACCGGCAGTGACTATTACTTCCTAGATAAAACTACGATTAGACTTAAGGTAGCTCCTGCATCAGGAGAATCCTTAACAATCCGAAGATATACCTCAGCTACTGAACGAGTAGTCACCTTTAAGGATGCCTCCATTCTTAAGGCTACTGACTTGGATACGTCTCAGGTGCAGACATTTCATATCGCTGAAGAAGGCCGAGATATCCTTGAGGATTCCCTTAGTGTCAACCGAGAGGGAAACTGGGACGCTAAGGGTAAACGTATCATCAATGTAGGTACTCCTAAAGCTGATTCTGATGCTATGACCTATGGTGTCTATAAGACTGATGCTAAGGGCGCCTATCAGGCTAAGCTAGATGCTGAGGCCGCTAGGGATGCTGCTAAGGTCTCTGAGGAGAACGCTAAGGCTTCTGAAGTTAAGGCTAAGGTCTCTGAGGAGAACGCTAAGGCTTCTGAAGTCTCTGCTAAGGCTTCTGCGGGTACTGCAGTATCTGCGGCTAAGCATGCTGATGCTGTCAAGACAGAGAACCAAGCAATCCTTGAAGAGGCTCAACAGCTACAAACCATTATTAAAACCTCTGAGAGGAATGCTTATGATAATGCTGTAATTGCTACTCAAAAGGCTGATGAAGCTAAAGTGTCTGAGAGGAACGCTAAGGTCTCTGAGGAGAACGCTAAGGCTTCTGAAGTCTCTGCTAAGGCTAACGCAGATAGAGTAGAAGAGATTGCAGGGGTCGTTGTCCCTGTTGCTGATGAGATCCGTATCGTAGCTGAAAACATTGACCATGTAGTTACTGATTCTAGAAACATCAATAACATTAACATCGTTGGTAATGACCTTGAGGGTTCCCTTAGTACCTCCATCTTTGAGGACTATGGTGATCTAGGTAATACTGGGGGTGCCCTTCCTACTATTACTGGCGGTAACATCAAGAATGTGTCAGACAACATTACTGAAGTTAGACAGGTAGGCTCTAACATTGAAGATGTTAAGAAGGTTGCTACGGAAATCAACAAGATTCCTGAAATAATCACCACCATGGAGGGCCTAAAGGAAGACTCAATTTCTGCTAGAGATCTTGCTAAGGATTGGGCTAACAAGACTACGGGTACTGTGGATGGCTCTGAATACTCTTCTAAGTATTATGCTAATAAGGCTAAGGAAAGCGCTACTGAAGGTGCTACCACCCTTAATGAAATCACGACCGAGGGTGCTAAACAAGTAAAATCCATCACAGATACCGCTTCTACTGAGCTTGGTAAAATCACTAGTGAAGGGGGAAAGCAGGTTGGTCTTGTGAGTGCTCAGGGTACTACCAGTGTTAATGCTGTGAAGGCTCAACAGACGACTAGCGTTAATGCAGTTACTGCTGAGGGCACTAAGCAAGTTGGTAGTGTCACCACTGAAGGCACCAAGCAGGTTAACTTAGCTAAAGCTCAGGCTACCATCGCTACACAGCAGGCAACCCTTGCTACGACGAAGGCTAGCGAGGCTGAGGATAGTGCTACTGCGGCTAACGCTGATGCCACTAAGGCTAAGGCTAGTGCCACCAATGCGGCTAATAGTGCAAGCACCTCTACTGCTCAGGCTACTGCGGCTAGCAATAGTGCTAAGGCGGCTAAGCTCTCTGAGGATAATGCGTCTTTGTCTAAGACTGCGGCGGGTACCTCTGAGGCTAGCGCTAAGGCTTCTGAAGTTGAAGCCAAGAAACAAGCTGATCTCGCTAAGGGTTATGCTGACCAAGCCGCTAGTGGCCAGATTAACTCTGACTGGGCTGAGACTGACAGTACGTCTAAGGCGTTTATCAAGAACAAGCCTACGCTTGGTACGTTGGCTAGTAAGAACAGTATCGCGTACACTGAGGTTACGGGTACTCCTGATCTCTCCGTGTATGTTCTTGGTAGCACTCTTACTGCTGAACTAGCTAAGAAAGCTAACCTCTCGCATACGCACACTACGACACAGATTACTGGGCTTGATACTGCGTTGGCAGGTAAGGCTCCTGCTAGTCATACGCATACCGTGTCTCAGATTACGGATCTTACTACGACACTAGCCCCTTACGCAAAGACTACTGATGTGAACAGTAAACTCAGTGCTAAAGCTGATACGACTACTGTTAATGCAGGTCTTGCTAAGAAGTTGGATATTACGACCTTTAATGGTTTCATTGATTATGGAGATTTAGGTTCTTAATATGGCTATTAAGGAACGAAAACAAATTACGGGCACTGAAGCCCAAATCAAGGGCTATGCAGGGCACAATGGTGTCCTAGCGTATGCTACGGATACCAAGCATCTGCATGTCCTTAGTGGAACTGCAGGTGCCTCTACTAAGCTTGCTAATGTGAGTGATATTCCGGCTCCTGTGGATATCTCCGGTAAAGCTGATAAGACGTATGTGGATACTGAGCTTGCTAAGAAGCAGACTAAGGGTGACTACGCTACTAACACTGCTCTTACTCAAGGTCTTGCAGGTAAGGCTAATAGCTCCCATACGCATACTAAGAGTCAGATTAAGGACTTCCCTACGATCCCTGATGCCATTCTTAAAAAAGGCAATAGAGGGGCTATTTCAGGTTATGAGCAGTGGACTAAAGTAGGCGCTACTACAACTCTCAATGTTTCTAGTGGTGATTCGTTGCTGATGGAAACTGCAGGTGCTGCGGCTACTATCACTGTGCAGGTGGCCTCTATTGGTCAGGTAGCCACTAAACTTGTTTGGGTGTCTAACTCTAATAAGAGTATCACTATTAAAGGTAATGTCGGATGGTTTGGGGGGAATGCTCCCACCCTTAATAAATCTACTGTCGTGTTGATGTTTTTCTTTCATGACACGTATACTGAATGTATGCTTATTGGTCAGTGGGATTAACTATGATTAGATACACATACAAAGATAAGAAGTACACTAGTCTGTACACTCTCCGTCAGGCTATTTGGGATAACGACCACACTATCTTTGGGGATCTCACTGACGAGCTTAAGACGCGCTTTAGCATCACCGAAGAAGAGTACGATCCTCGTGATGAGTGGACTGATAACCAGTGGGCGGACATGATTCGTAGAAAGCGAGACGCTTTGATCTCTGGTACTGACTACTACATCCTCCCTGATTATCCTGAGATTACTCCTGAGGCTCTTGAGGCGATTAAGGCGTACCGACAGGCACTCAGAGATATCCCTGAGCAAGCAGGGTTCCCTAGGAATGTTAAGTGGCCTGTAGTTCCTGCTTTCATGACTAGAAAGAGTAGTAAGCTAGGGTTAGCTAAGGCTAGTGGGCTAGCTAAGGCTAGTGGGCTAGCTAAGGTGGGGATCTAAGATGAGAATAACAAGGTAGACATTGAAGTTGCTAAGGGATTCATTAACAGTGCATTCGATAAGAGTGGTACTGTGGAATACCTTGGTTTTAAATTCGATAAATCCGATGGTGAGGCACTAATTAATATTATGGAGAAATACAAAGATGATTGACGCTAAATGGGAAGATAATGTTTTTATGATGGCTAAGCATAAACTTCTTGAAGCTATTGAGAAGCGTAACAAGGAGTCTTACCATACTGAGGGAGACATCCGAGCCTATAAGGATGCCCTAAAGGCTTTGTACTATCTCATTAGCATTGAGAAGTCTGGAGGGGTTAAGTAATGTTTAATAAAGAACTTTTATTGAGTGGAGGAAGAGTAGATGCTGAACCTCATGTAATAATGACTATAGATTATACGAGTGATAACTTTTTCATATACTGGGGTTATAACGAAGGTACCTATCGTCCGGGTGCTGTTAATAGAAAGCCTTACTGGACAAAAGGCAGTGGAAATAAGCTGACATTTAACCTATTAGTTGACTACAAAGACGATAAACCAGATTTCTACGGTACTGGCCTCAATTTCAAGAACGGCTCTTCCTATTTTACGTCAGGGGATTCTTTTAGGCTCACTAGAGCGGATACCAAAGAAGTAATCGAATTATTTACAGGGGCTTATAACTTAACCACTTTTCATACATCAAAATCAACGGCCCCCTTCTTCCATGACCTAGGTCAAGGTGATTCCGTAGGCATCTTCTTTGATCCCCCTCCTGACGGTTACTTATAACTCGATTTCATGTAGGTAGACAATGCAGGCTTTGTGTTAGCTCAAAGAACTGCTGAGTACATGTATAATACTTTAGCTAACCTTATGTTCACTAGCGGTAACTCTGCTGAGCTTGCTAATGAAGGCATTGTGACCGGCAAGTGGACACCTGAAGTTGTTCAATTTAATTCTTAACATAAACAAGGAAATTATTAACTAAAGATGCCCTGAGGTATGCCATAGGTGTACCTTGGGGCATTTGGTCAAAAGACAAAAGTCTAGGCATATAATAAGGAAACTGCTATCATGAAGATTATTAAGAAAGATGGTACTGTAGAAGGTTGGAACGGAGAGAAGATCAAAGAAGCTGTCTATAAGGCGGCTGCTAGAGTGAATCAATATGTGGAGCCTGATGTTCTTAACAAACTGGTTGAGAAAGTTCACTCTTGTTTAATTATTGATAGAGATGCTCCAACTAAAGACCTTCATAAGGAAGTAATTTATTACTTGAAGTACTTTGGGTTGACTGATGTAGCGAATTCATATCAAGAATATAGAGACTATAAGAATACTTATGCTAAATCATTTGAGAAAGTTAAAGATGAAGCTGATAACGTGCTTCTACTTGGGGACAGAGAGAATGCTAACTTCGATAGCTCTCTGGTGTCAACAAAAGGCTCGCTCATTAAGGGATACCTTACAAAAGAGCTCTATCGACAATTCTATCTTAGCAAGGAAGAAAAAGAGTTAACTAAGCGTGGCGATATCTACATTCACGATATGCGAGATATGCTCATGGGTTCTGTCAATTGCTGCCTGTTTGATATTGGGAATGTCCTTAGGGGTGGCTTTAGCATGTCCAATGTTGACTACACGGAACCTACGAGTGTCTTAAGTGCTCTTCAGGTAATTGGAGATATCACCTTAGTTGCTACAGCTCAACAGTTTGGCGGATTCTCGCTAAGTCAGCTTGATATGGTTCTTCTTCCATATTGTGAAAAGACTTTGAAGAAAGCCTATAAGCATGCAAAACATTGCTTCCCTGATTCTGATCCTTCTAGTTGGGATCTCTATGCTAGACGTGTACTTAAGGATGAACTTAAGCAGGGCTTCCAGTCTCTTGAGTTGAAGCTTAATACTGTCCCTTGCTCACGAGGAGACTTTGCATTCACTACTATTTCCTTTGGTTGCTGGAATGCTCCTCAATGGCTTGGTCGTTACTTGAATGATACAGACCTTTGGATTCTTAAGGAAATCTGCAGTGCTATCCTTAATACCCGTATGAATGGGCATGGGGAGAATCATAAACCTGTAGTGTTCCCTAAGCTTGTCTATTTGTACGAAGAGAATTACCTTAGTGCTTTTCAGGAAGCTCGTGATATATTTGAGTTAGCTATTGAATGCTCCAGTAAGTGCATGTACCCTGATTTCCTCAGTTTAACTGGGGATTGGGCACACAGTTCTGTAGGCAAACAGTACATGGAGAATAAGCAAGTAGTTACTCCTATGGGTGCGTAATACTGCCCATATAAAATTCCGTTAAAACGGGGAGAGCTTATATTAAGCAAATCCGTTGCTAAATTCTATATTTATATAGATAAATGCCCAACGACTAACCCTGATGAATGTAAGGGTGTAGGCCCAAGTGGGTCGAAAAGCGGAACTGAGGCTCAGTCCTCAGAAGATATAGTCTAATCTCATAGGTGACTATGAGCAGTTTAATAAACGGTATAGGAGTAACGAACCTATATGAATATAATGTGTAGAGCTTACCTCAGTCCGTGGAAGGATCCCGAGAATGGTGAATGGATCACTAACGGTCGATGCAACATTGGGGCAGTGTCTCTTAATCTCCCCCTTATTTTGGCCTACTCTCTAAAGAATAACGTAGACTTCTTCAATGTCCTTGATGTACGACTTGAGACTATCCGTAATTTCTTTAAGAAACGCTATGATCTCATTAGACACACTAAGGCTTGCACCAATCCGATGGCATTCATGCAGGGGGGTTTCTATAAGGGGAACCTTAAGGCAGACGATGAGATTGGTGATTTGGTTAACTACATGACCGCTTCCTTTGGTGTCACTGCTTTGAATGAACTTAATATTCTTGCTACGGGTAAGACACTCTATCAGGATCCTTGGTATGCCCGAACTGTACTGAAACATATTAACGATAAGGTAGAGAAGTTCAAGAAAGAAGATGGCTATCTCTATGCTGTCTATGGAACGCCTAAACAAGTGTGGGCACGTCCTGAGTAATTAGGAACGTAAAATTGTGTGGACTCGCTAAAATGCGAGGTGTCTCGAAAGAGGCTAACGGGGAAGGCTAAGGCGCTTGCTATGCTAATCCCGTGGAGTTTAATAAATGCAATATAAAAAACTATCAAACTATTCAAAGTACCTGTTTTCTGAAGATGGTAATATTTATAGGATTAGAAAAGATCACCTTCAGAGGTTAAAGCTCTCAAAGCACCCTAGTGGATATACATATAAAAACCTCTATGATGACTCAGGGCGACAGAAAACTTTTAGAGTACATAGGCTGATCGCAAAGCTCTTTATTGATAACCCCCTAAATAAACCCTATGTTAACCATAAAAATGGTAAAAAAGATGATAACCGGGTAGAGAATTTAGAGTGGATGACTAATGGTGAGAATGTGCATCATGCCTATGTTAATGGGCTTTGGAAGCCGGTTAAACGGCAGAAACACTCAAGATTTGTGAGAGTAACCCGTTGGGGTACTCAAATATTCTACGGCTCGTCTAGAGACGCCGCGAAATTCTTAGGTTGTTCGGTGTCCTCTATAACAAGAGCATACAAAGAATACAACGGAGTGCTTAGAAAATATAATTGCTTTATTACGCTCTGTAACGACTATCCCAAGGCTTGCCAAAAAGAAGCAAAAGGAGTACGGCCGGAATCGGTGGGTGAGAACCCCTTAAATGGAAGCACACAACCCCTTAGTAATAAGGGTGATGATATAGTCTAATCCCCTAATAAATATCGGGAAACCGAGGGTATAAATGGCAGAAAATTTATGTGGCGTACAAGCTAAACAATATGCTGAGTACACCGGAGATAACCAGTTTGGAGAGTACTTCACTAACAGCTTCCATATGCACGTTAATGAACCTATCACCCCCTTTGAGAAGCAGGATGCTGAATACAAGATGTTCCATATGTGCAACGGAGGCCACATTCAGTATGTCCGAGTGACTAACCCTGAGAACCTTCAGGCACTTAAGGCTCTGGTTCTCCGAGGTATGGAGAAGGGGTACTATCAAGGTATTAACTTTGATAGTGTCTATTGTGAAGACTGCCATAAGCACTCCACTAATGCTATGAACAAGTGCCCTCATTGTGGGTCTACTAACTTGTCTGTCATTAGTCGTGTTTGTGGCTACTTAGGGTACACTAAAGCTAACGGAAGTACTCGTATGAATGATGCTAAGTTAGCTGAAATTAAAGATCGAGTGTCAATGTAAACCATGAACTACGCTAAGTTAGATACCTGTAGTATGACCAATGGTGATGGCATAGGCGTAGATTTGTTTGTCTCAGGGTGTTCTTTAGATTGCCGAGGGTGCTTCAATTGGAAAGCCCAGAATCCATTCTATGGAACACCGTTTACTGATGACACTATAAACACCCTCCTAGATGCTCTTAAATCGCCCTATATTGAACGATTGAGTATCCTAGGGGGTGACCCCTTAGAGCCCTACAATGAACCCGTTGTAGAGCAAATCCTGAAGTGTGTGAGGGGTGCCTATGGGAACACCAAGAAGATATGGCTATGGACAGGACGTACCTATGAGGATATCAAAGATAAGCCCATATTGAATTATGTTGATGTTCTCATTGATGGTAAATTTGAATTAGATAAAAAGGAAAAACATGAATACCACGGCTCTAGCAATCAGCGAGTCTTTAGAATATTCAACGGAGGGTCTTGCGGACACTATGCAAGTATTGTTCGACAAGGCTCACCCTTCAGGGACGAACGGAAAGCTCTATCTTAAGCTCATCCTTGAGGAGTTTGAAGAATGGGCAGAGGAAGCTTCAGATTGCCCAGAGGACTTCAAAGAACTCTGTGATCTTATCTGGGTTTGCATCATGTATGCTATTGAACATAAGTATCCTCTTGAGTTAGGCATGAAGGCTCTTGCAGAGGAATTCATGAGCAAGATGGTTGATGACAATGGCAACCTTTGTCCTACCTATAGAGCTGATGGAAAGTTACTTAAAGGAGCACACTTTAAGAAAGCTGACTTTAGGAGTCTCTTAGGTGTGAACTAATGAGATTCCTAGATATAGAAACTACAGTAGAGGATGGGGGATCCATATCAAAGGATATTATTAATATGTCTCCCCCTATAGCTGTCACAGGGGTTACATTTTTAGGGGTAGCCCTTAGTGACTGGGTTTACATAGGTACCATTGTGTACACTATAGTAGGCATTATAACAATGATAAAGAAGTACTGGGTAGACCCCTACCTAGCTGCTAGGAGAGTAAGAATTAATGAAGAACAAAGAAACATTAGGCAGAGAGTTGCTAGACAGAGAGAGCTTGCTGAGCTTGATTCAGGACAGCATGCTAGAGAACATGCTGAGTGACCTTAAGGATCCTGAGAAACGTAACCCTCAGCTGTACAATGCGATTATTAAGGAGCTGCAGAGAAATGGCATCAATTGTGTCCCTAAAGCCGGTGAAGATGGAGACAATGCATTAGCATCCTTACTGAAGGCTACTAAGGAGAACTTTGAGTTAGACTATGGAGCTAATGGCCTTGTCAACTAAAGCATTGATTCCATACTTTAATAGTTTTCCATTGTTCTGCAGCTTAGTATGGCAGACTATTGGGTTGCCACAGACTACTCCTATTCAGGTAGATATTGCTAAGACACTACAGCATCCCCCTAATGATAGATTCATTCTTATGGGGTTCCGTGGTGTAGCTAAGAGTTTCATTACATGTGCCTATGTTGTATGGTGCCTATGGAAGAACCCTCAGCTCAAGATTATGGTTGTCTCAGCTAATAAAGAAAGAGCTGATGCAAACGCTACCTTTATTAAGAAGATCATTAATGAGCTGCCATTCTTAGAGCACCTAAAGGCACGAGAGGGGCAACGGGATACTCAGAATCTCTTTGACGTTGGCCCGAGTAAACCCGATCATAGCCCCTCAGTTAAATCCGTAGGTATCAAAGGACAGCTTACAGGTTCTCGTGCTGATCTCATTGTGGCAGACGATAAACTTTAATCATGTCGTCTCTAAACCCCTTAAATTCGGTGAAACTCAGTCCTAACTAGGAAAGACAATACCGAGCCGAGCTTTATAGCAGGTGTAACGACTATTATGTAGAGCCAAGTGACTCGAAAAATGGGGGTGCTCTAAGTGAGCACAAGATATAGTCTGGTCTTCATAGAGATATGAAGCATCGTCAACTATAAGGAACATAACTATGTACGAAATTAACAAAACTTACGAAACTCCTAAAGGTCTTATTAAGATTCTGTCTAGGACTAAGAAACAAAAACTTCCTAATGGTAAAACCAAACATCCTAGGGCTGTCATTCAGTTTGTCGAGACTGGTACAGTCATAGATGTTCAGACGTGTAACATTAAGGCAGGCAAGTTTGAGGACTTTATGAAACCTACAGTCTATGGTGTGGGTTTTATGGGGTCTCCTATTAGAATACCTGATAGAGGCTCTAATAGCATCATTCGCAGAATCTATGACCTGTGGGCTAATATGCTTAAGAGAGCCTATGGTAACTACAAGACTAGCTATGTAGGCTGTAGGGTAGACCCTAGGTGGCATAACTTTACTACCTTTTTGAATACAATTCATGAGGTTGAAGGCTATGAAGACTGGGAGAAAGATTCTAGTATGCATCTTGATAAGGACATCAAGAAGGGCAACTGTGGGATCTACTCTAGGGATCACTGTAAGTTTGTATCTGCTACTGAAAATGCAGTAGATTCACTAAAAAGACGATGGGGTAAGACTAACGACCTTACCTTAACATAAAGGTGGAAGTTCCATCTAATTCATTTACTCAGGTGCTTAGAGATCAGCTATTCGAGTTAGTGAAGGAGTTTGACGCTGTTATCAAACCTAATGGCACCATCATTTACCTTGGTACCCCTCAGAATGAAATGTCTCTCTATAATGAACTTCAGGAAAGAGGGTACACTGCTATTATCTACCCTGCAAGATATCCTTATGATGAGACCCAGAGAGCTAACTATGGTACACGTCTAGCTAAGTTCATTGCAGACAAGTATGACAGTGATCCTGAGAAGTACGCAGGTAAGCCTACAGATCCCCTTAGATTCAATGAAGAGGATCTACAGAAACGAGAGCTGTCCTATAGAAGAGCTGGGTTCCTGCTGCAGTTCATGCTAGACACTAGCTTATCTGATGCTGATAAGTATCCATTGAGACTTAGAGATCTCATTGTGGGTACCTTCAGTACAGATGAGGCACCTATGAAACTAACGTGGATGCCTGACCCTGCTCGTAAGGTCTCACTACAGGAAATCCCAAAGGTAATGGGATTAAAGGGAGATGCTTATTATATGTGCCATACAGCTTCCCCAGAGATGGAGAAGTATACCTATAAGATGATGTGTGTTGATCCGTCTGGACGTGGTGAATTGTCTTGCCTCGTCATTAAATAAAACCCTTAAATTCGGTGAACGTCTCTAAGAGATAATACCGAGCCAAGCCTAATTTAGGAAGGTGTAACGACTATTATGTACCGCTGAGTGTTAGTGGGAAACAGGGGTGAAAAAGATATAGTCTGGACTTATGGGCGACCATAAGAAAGTAATTAACAACTACTAAACATAAATATGAAAATCAACAACTTTAGAGCTAAAACCCGTTTGTACAAAGTGTACCATATTCACGAAAAAGGTAATAACGACCTAGCAAGTGGATATGTTGGCATTACTAGAAGATCTTTGAATTATAGACTCTCACAACACTTCTGCTCAAAGCGTCCTGTAGGAGAAACCCTTAGGAACCTTGGTAAAGAAAATGTTGAGATCTCTCTAATTAAGATGCTCCCTAAAGCTGAAGCTCTTAACATGGAATATGTGTTGAGACCTGAGCTAAACATGGGTTGGAACAGAAGGGCAGGTGGCGATGTTGCTACCGTAAGATGCCCTGTTTGCAACAAGTATCTACCTAACCGTAGAACAGGTACTGTATGTAGAGATTGCTTTGATACTAGGTTCAAAAAGGGGGGTATGCCCCATAACTATGGTACCGGTAAGCGCTATCTTATTACAGACCCTAATGGTAACACCTATACCCCAGAATCTCTTGTGGAGTTCTGTAAGGAACATGAGCTTACACCTCAGAACCTTCGTAAGGTAGCTAAGGGAACCCGTAAGCATCATAAAGGGTGGAAAGCTGTTGAAATTTCATAGAACCGAAAGACGAAACAGGTTATGCAGTATTGTATTACCTTAACGGCTACATCTACGTCATGGAAGTAGGAGGTCTCCTAGGGGGGTACTCTGATGTGGTCCTAAATAAACTAGCGAACACTGCTAAGAAATGGAAGGTTAATGAGGTAGTCATTGAAGGTAACTTCGGTAAACAACATTGCCGAAATAAAACCCATTAAATTCGGTGAAACTCCCTATGGGACGATACCGAGCCAAGCCTAGAAATAGGAAGGTGTAGAGACTAATTGTAAGATCAAGTGATCTGAAAAAGTGGGGACAATAGCTATAATAACAATAAGATGCACGAATACAAGCATCACATAATATACAAGACAACAAACCTAATAAACGGTAAGATTTACGTAGGGATGCACTCTACGGATAATCTTAATGATGGATACTTAGGTAGTGGTTGGATACTAAAGCAAGCCATTAAGAAGTACGGTAAAGAGAACTTTAAAAGAGAAGTTCTATTAGTTCTGTCGAACAGAAAAGAAGCTAGAGAAGTAGAGGCTTTACTGGTAGATACAGAGTTTATTGCTAGACCTAATACTTATAACCTTCAAGAAGGAGGTATGGGTATAGAGAACCAGTGGGGTGAGAATAATCCAGCTTATGGTAAAGTTGCCAATAATGCTAAAGGTGTACTAGCAGAGCACCTTGATGGTAGACAACTTAAGTTTAATTCGATACAAGAATGTGCAGATACTCTAGGATTTGCTAGAGGTAATATAAGAAACCTCCTCTATAAGGGTATTCGTGGTAGAAGAGGTTGGAAGATTAGCTATTGTTAAGATATAGTCCGATCTATACAGCAATGTATAGCCCCAAGGCATAAGCGTAACGAACTTATGTAAACATAATGGATGGCATGTACCTCAAGCTCTTTGAGCCTGTCCTTAGGAAGGCCTATAAGGAATGCGGTACTAAAGAAGTTAAGTCAACAGGACAGAAAGAAGTACGCATCATAGATACCCTAGAGCCTGTCCTAGGTAACCATAAGATGATAGTTACCCCTGAGTGCATCAACAGGGATATCGATAGTGTCCCTGAAGGTGACTACAAGTATGCACTATTCTATCAGATGACTAGAATTACCTCAGACAGAGGATCACTAGTTCACGATGATAGATTGGATGCCTTAGCTATAGGTGTCAAGTATTTAGTAGATTTCATGGGAATTGATGCTGATGAAGGAATAAATGAAGTAACTTCAGAATGGCTAGAGGAATCTTTGGAAGCCTTTCATGGGTTTATTACAAGAAAAATAGGAATAAATACAATTACAGAAAATGTAAGAGAATCAGGTACTTCCAAGGGATTCAATAAATACAAATATTCAGAGGGATACAAGTTTACAAGATAAAATCATCCCTATAAGGGTGAAGTGACTACTCCGAATAAAATCTCCACTCCCAGAAGGGGCCAGAAAAAGGTATATATAAGATATCTACCTGACCCCCTCCTGACAAAAAATAAGAAAATAATAATTAAAAAAAATAATGGGGTTACCTATAGACCCTTTGAGATATTCTAAAGGGGCTCATAAAGACTGACTTTAGATTTTTCTTTATGTTCCCTTTTAGTTAACTCAAAGTATCCATATGAGACCATTGAATCATAAACTAGTAGTAGCTATCAAGATCATCATTATTATTGTCCTTTTAGTGGTTTCCTTATTGAATGGTGATGTAGGGACAGTTGATGCACTACTTAGAGCTGCTGTAGGTGGATTACTATAGCCCCTTTAAGGGGTGCCTATAGTTAGCCTATAGACCATTTAAGGTGTACCTTAAGCTAACCCTTAGGGTACGCCTCCTTATGTTAGCTTGCTATCTCTTGACGATAACTTGTGGTTAACTCTATGGTAACTTAAGTGTAACAACAGATACCTTTAGGTAAACTAAGGGTCACCTTGATTAGAATTTTATAATAAATTTGTAAGGTGGCACCTTAAGACAGACACGGGCGTGTGTCCCCCGTAGGGTTCCTTGAGATTCCTCATTGCTGCTCGTATACACCTGCTGCCTAATTTACGTATATATGCGTAGGCGTGCGTAAGGGTGCCCAAGGGGAGCCTTTAGGGGAGCCTTTAGGGTAACCTCGGGGGCTATTGTTTACATTTGGTTCATCTATGTTTTTTCGGGGTAACATAGGTATTTCTACCTATATCAGATCTGTTGCTCCCTATTATCAACCTTGGGAAGCCCGAAGGCCTACCCGATGACTATTATTATAATAGCGTGAGGGGTTCGAGGGGTATCCCATGAACAGGGGATAGGGGAGGGCTTGACAATCGCTTGTGGGTTTGTTAAAGTGTGCTCATGGTTAAACAAACAGATCACATGGAGGATCTAAAGATGCTACAGTTCAGATTAAAGAGAGTGATCATCAGATCAGATGCAGAGACACAGAGTATTTCTATAGTGTGCCCTGATGGTGCTCAGTATGTGATCCAGTTTACGACTGATGATGATCATTTTCATGAGTTTGAGGCTTATCTTCTGTGGAATGCAATGCACTACTCAGACTTCAGAGATGAAGAACGTACTCTTCTAGTCATTCGAGAAGTTGAGCATTATGCACTCATGCAAGGCATTGAGAACTTCGAGGGGAAGTGGCAATCGGCTGCCAAGTAGGCATTAATACTTACATAGCACATTCTTGACAAGCTCTCTTGAGTGTGCTAAAGTAAGAAGTAATCAAAGATTACAAGTACTAATCCAAGTCAAACCAAGTCTTATAGGAGACAACATCATGGCTAGCAACCGACCTTCAGTAAGCAATTTCAACCTTCAGTAAGCAATAGGAGAACATCGTGTATGCATTCTTTGTCAAGAAATACAATGGCAAGCGCTATCGTATGTGGGCAACATCCTTCAGCAACCTTTGTGATGCACTAATTAAATATGAGTTCCTAAAGAAGAACTCAGGATACCCAAGGGCAGCCAAGTCCAGCTGAGGATGTACGATATCAACTCTCAGAAATGGAAGTGGCTTGGTGACTGGAAGGATCTCTAAAACCTCTCTAATTTCACCTCAGTTAAACGATAGGTGCTCAGGGGTACCAACATACCACCAAGTGCCCTATCGTTTAACCTGATGCAAATCTGAGGCCTCTGCGGCCATTCTATAGAGCAACCTAAAGAAGGAAACCACAACATGTACATTGTCATTCACGATTACAGAACACCAGGAGGCAAGATGAGATTGATCAGCTGCAATCTATGCAAAGAAGTACCCGTAGAGTGCTTTGATGAGAACACACTGAGCGCTACAGTCTTTACTCAAGTGCAGCCTGCAGTAGACTACATCGATTCACTCTATGAGAGCTCCAAAGTTACCTATGAGCAGCGCGAGAGTATGATCTTCAGCATTTATGAGCAGCTTGGCAACTATATGGTTGGTCGTCCCTATAAAATGTGGTGTATCGAACATGAATATTAAATATTTAATTCACAAAGAAACCTCAATAGTTTACTCTAAAGAGTACTATGAGGAACATAAAGACAACATCGATTTAACTGAATTCTATGTAATAAATGGGAATTAATATGCAGGAATACGACAATGAATGGGTTAATGAAGGAATAAACGATAGTGGAAAGCCAGAAGATCAGAAGCATTATCAGGGCTTAATTCAGCCTATTGAATTAATGCAAGAGCTGCTTTCTCACAAGGAATTCATAGGTTTCTGTAAAGGGAATATGATCAAATATGCCTATAGGGCAGGTCATAAAAATGGGGAATCTGGTAAGAAAGACAAAGAGAAATATGAAGCTTATAAAGAGTTTCTCAATAGGCATCTTTATGGCAGACCACTGATTGAACGAGACGAAGAGTAGTAAGATTACTCTATCTAATAGGGGAGATTATATTAATATTGATCTAGGTCAAGAAAAAAAATATAATCTCCAGTACTAGAGAGAGGTAGGATAAGACATTGATGTAGATCAAATCAGAGAGACAAGGGACTATAGTTAACTTAAAGATAACCTAAAGATAAACGATAGAGAACTATAGATATTAACTTTAATGATTATAACTATAATAATAACTTATAA
>ERZ773104.907-NODE-907-length-43675-cov-7.478061_pt1 | contig 43675 bp, 37 predicted proteins | sample MGYA00511920_ERZ773104 | MGnify/ENA primary metagenome ERZ773104 (study PRJEB29015, sample SAMEA2737857) | human gut metagenome | biome: human gut; feature: human-associated habitat; material: faeces | place: China | collected 2012 ... | reverse complement strand
AGGGCCTTGTACATGTCAATAAAATTTTTCATATAATATATTGATATATTTTATAAAAATAAATTTACAAAAAATACCCCGACAATTATTCTAAAAAGAAGAGGATATTGCCGGGTGGTCGTGAATTATGCTGGACATAACCGAATTGAGCTGCTGGATAACCCTACCATTTACTGGTATTTTCACTCCCTGCTGTTAGGTATCCAGATGATGTTCAGTTTCATGCTGGTGGACGAGAACCAGCCCCTGCACCTGTGCAAGCACTGCCAAAAAGAGTTCTTGGGCAGCTGGTTCAGCGCCGCCTTTTGGAGCTCACGGTGCAAAAATCAGTACAATGTCTACAAGATCCGTTCTAAAAAGGACTTGACATCCTCCCCCGCCTAAAGTCGGGGGAGGATGTCAAGGCACGTTTGGTAAATAATGAAGTCAAATAAGGATGCGTGATACGCTATGGAAATTCTGAAACTCAGAGAACACAGCGAACTGGCGGCAGAAGCCGCAGCATGGTTTCATTCCAAGTGGGATATTCCCATTGAAGAATATACGGGAAGCCTACAGGAATGTTTGACAAGCAAGAGCGTCCCACAGTGGTATGTTGCAGTCGAGGATGGGCAAATCATTGGCGGTATTGGGGTCATCGAAAACGATTTCCATAACCGCAGGGATTTAACGCCAAATATCTGTGCAATGTATGTAGAAGAAAATTATCGCTGCCGGGGCATTGCCGGAAAATTACTTGATTTTGTCTGTGAGGATATGCGTTCATTTGGCCTGAAAACCTTATATCTCATCACAGACCACACTGGTTTCTACGAACGCTATGGGTGGAAGTTCTTGTGTATGGTACAGGGCGATGGTGAAGCGGATTTGACGAGGATGTATGTTTACGACTTGAGAAATGAATAGCTATAACATTGATTCGACATTTGGAGAAATCTGATAAATTTTATATTAAAAATATTTTGCAATAACTGCGCTGAAGGTGAAATAAAAAATAAGAAGATTAAATTTGATACTTTTATCTGACTTATAAAAAATCAGCAGCGAGGTCAGAAACTCAGGGGCTGTTATGGTATTTACAGGTTTGGAGCCGATGAACGGGAAAAGGTTTCGTTTCAGCCGCCCTACAAAAATGGAGATAGTCTATGTGTCCGGTGAAATCCATCTGGACGATGAAAAATAAAATTATTCAGCAATAACAATATATTTTAGACAAATATGGACGAAATTGTGCTGTATGAGGCTTTGTACGTATTGGAACCGTTCTAAGTCTCTCCAGGAGAGAGTTCGTTAAAGGCCGGCAGCGAAGGCCAATGGGCCGTAGCGGACTGGCCTTTAGTGAACTCTCGGTATGGCATGTCGCGGTTTCCGCGACCACGGTATGGCACCGATGCAACGATTCCAATACGTACGTTGACCCTATTGACAGATGCTGATCCACCCGGGATCAATCTCGACAATGTCGCGGTTTCCGCGACGCGCACATGAGAGTGCATGCGGTCAAATCGACATTTCCTGCATTATGGATCTCCCGACGGAGCGACTCACGGAGTGGCGCGACTTCAGCAACGCTGAAGCAAGCCACGAGTGTAGCGCGTAGTCGGGTAGCTTGTTGTGGCAAGGTTTCCTTGCCAGGCATCTGTCCCACCGTATTCCGGCAAGGACCGATCCCGTGCGAAATGTCTTCTGCTGAACATGTTTCCTGAGTTATTTTTCACTTCTTAGCCGGATGAGGAAATGCACACACGCTAGTGTGTCAGGCTTTGCGGGCAGGTTCCCTGCCCATGCCTTTTCACAGGCTTGCGAAACATGTTGCTACATACGGGCAATGGAAATCACATGATCAAGATTACACAACGAGCTTTTGCCGTAGCGTTCCTCGGTAACTTCCACCCACCCGTCTTTAAAGGTTGCGCGACCTGAAATAATCGCACCATTCGCCAGGTAGACACGCACCTGCTTGCCTTCGAACTTTTCGGCAAGACTGGAGACGGATTCTGATTCCACGATCACCTCGATTGTCTACCATACCATGAACACCAGAGATAACAGATACCGTTCCTGTTATTCCAACTTCTTATAACACGGATATACCGTTTTTTCGACTACGCAACTTCTCCATGTGTATCTCCATAGTTCGGGCCTTTACCAACATCATACTTCCACTGCACAGGCAACCACGGCGCACGTCGCGCCGTGTTCTCCATAATGATCCTGTCCAGTTCCACCTTAACTCCGTCAATCCCTTTTGGAAGCTGGAACGGTAAAGAGTCATGGACTGTAAGCAGGACACGTCCGCCGAGCGGGAGAAGCCATTTTTGCAAATCGATCAGGTTCGACATGACGAGGTCGGAAGACGTCGTCTGGATACGGGCATTGACACCCTGCCGTTCGAACCGTGACATCTGCGACCGGCTGAACGCCGCGATGGCGAAGCGCCTGAGTCTTCCTGTATATGTCCATGTGAATCCGTATCTGCGGATCATCCTCTTTGTCTCTTCGATATACTGACGCACACCTGGATACGTCTCGAAGAACTTGTCCAGATACTCCTGGCATTGCTCAATTGATTCGTCAATACGGAGTTCACTCCATAATTGCTGTTTGAGCCTATCAGGAGACATACAATAGATTGTCAACCTATTCCCGTGTTACCACAGGGGTTGGACTATACCTTGTATGGCTGTAGCCATACCGCACCGTATTGCGCCTTACGACGCCGCAGCCGTTTCCGGTCTGGAAACGCTGTCAGTCTCTGAACCATTTGAAGGTGTTCCCACCAACTCTGGCTGCTGATTGCCCTTCTTCGATTGTTTGATAAACATGCCTAATTTCTGTTCTAAATATTCGCCTGATAGCATATGTACCCTTTTTACGCTAATCCTTATCAAATTATAGCCATTTCTATGTGCATACGCATCCTTCAGGCTATCACATGATTTTCTATATTCAGAATACCATGTATGCCATTTATTATGCATAGGTCCATCTATTTCTATAAGAAGCTTTGCTTCCTCAACCTTTATATCATAGCGCAAAACCATTCCCTTAGCAGATTTTAGATTTTTGAATGAAGCTTCCATTTCAACGCATCTAAAATACTTCTTTAAGAATAAGTAAATAATATTTTGCGCCACACTAACTGGTTTTCGATGGCCACAATGTTCATTTACTTGCTTTATATCTACACCATGCCTAGCAAATTCGTTTGTGGCTACATGTAGACATTTTGCAACCTCGTCCATTGTAACATATCTATTTTTATCGCGTATCAATGACTCTACTGCATCAATAAAGTCGTGGCGATTTTTAAATTTATGCTCTTTTTGGGCAAGGATGGATGTTCTCGCAAGTAATTACTCTGGCATTGTCTAGAACAGAATTTCTTTGGATGCCTAGGACGCTCAAGCATACAAAATTCTGCACCACAATACTGACAAGTATACACCTTTGTATGCTTAGCCATATTTACCGACCTATCTCGTTAGGGTTTCCAGCAATTGAGTGCGTTTTACTTCGGCAACCATTTACCGAAATTGCAATATGTTCACGCCGGTTCGTTACGCCGACGCCGCTCTTTTGAGCAGCTGCATGTTGCCATGCAGATCAGACTATATCTTTGCGCCTTGACTGCGCACCCTGCGTTTCGAGCCACTTGGCCCTACGCCTTTCGGCTAGTCGTTGAACCTTTTTGCTCTTCTTGAGCAAACTTGGCTGCTGATTTTCGCTGTGCGATGTCCCAGCAATTAACAGGGTTTAGAGAAGGCCAATCCATTAACCTTCTTCGCAAGCTGTCGCTTGCGATACTGGTCAGTCGTTTTATCTTCCTTGTGCTCCTTGATATCATCATATGTGTATTCTGAAATACCGGCAGCAGTAAGACAATGCAGGTCTTTACCGTGATTGAATGCGCCGGTAAGAGCTTCATCCTTGCTGTACCCTGTCAGAACACGCATCTCAGCGTTGCTGATATCAAGGTCATAAAGCTCATAATCATCACTGTCTGGGATAAACAGTGATTTGAGGTTCAGATTCGCTTCCTTGAGCGCGAACGGGACGTTTTGCAGGTTCCTTTGTGTTCGATACGGGTCGTTACTCCGTACCCGCCTTTTTCAAGGCTGCCGGGCATTCCTGCCCGGAGCAGACTATATCATCAAGGGTTTCTCTATCCGCACCCTTGCGACGCGCTTCCACCCACTTGAGTGTACTCTCTTTCGAGATAGTCGTTACACCTTTTCGACGCAATGCTCGATGCAGTGAGGTATGATTCCCCTACTCAGAGTATGCGTCTCACTTGGCTCGGTGTTAACCGGTCTGGTCCTTCACCGAATTCACGTCGTTTTACAACCCCTAGCAGGGCAGAGGGTTGGAACTGCTCAGCCGGTACGTCGCCGTACCTATTTGATTGAACTTCGCATGGATGCGTCCATCATACTGGCTCATGTCGAGCCAGTTGTTGATGTACGTATGCAGGCATTTGTCCAGCTTGCGGTAAACCAGCAGGCTGCCGAGGAACGGCAGGTCGAACTGGTCCGACAGTTCTTTGATGGTCTCGGCGTCCGTGCTGGGCGCCCCGGAATCAGTGCTTTTCAGCACCGGCAGTTTCATTTCGTCAAAGAGGATCTTCCCAAGATCCGGTGCACTCGAACTCGGGTTGAACTTCCGCCCGACCTCCGTAAACATGACATCCTTGGCCGCGGCTATCTTCTCCACCAGGATGTCCCGGTAGGACTTCGCTTTCTCACGGTCCAGCCGAACGCCGTGATATTCCATGTGGGCGATGCACTCACACAGCGGGATGGTGATTCTGTCCATAGCCTGGCGACACGTCAGCGCCGGTATCTTGCGTCCCAGAGACGCCTCCATATTCCGCATCCGCACAATGTCCCGGACGAAATCCCCATTCTGGGCTTCGCAGATCATGCGCGTCGCCAGGGCGTCGATGGCGGCGTATCGCAGCAGGATGCCCACATCGGCATCCTCATACGAATGCGTACGCAGAACCTCCGCTATGACCGGCTCCGGGACATGGGCTTCTTCAGGCATTTCCGTCACCGGCACATTTGCCAGCAACTTTGTGACAGCCTGCCGGTACTTTTTGGGAATGACCATCTCCCCTTTGTACTTCCGGTATTTCACCTCATGCAGTCCTGTCGTATCGGCCAGAGCAAGATAACCTTTCGTCACCCAGTCGCTGAGCAGAGACAAACGGCTTTCCCGGTCGATACCCACCCACCAGTCGATGACGGCCTGGTCCGCCTGGTCCTTGTGCGCTTTGATGATCTCAGCCACCTTGGCGTCCTTTGCATCCCACACTTCCTGGAGATGGGCCTTCAGCTCCTCCTCATACTTGCCCATGCTCGGAAAGCGGTCACGGGTGATGTCCTTGAGGCTGTATTCCCCCTTTTTGTCCTCATCGAGAACATGTTCGGCAAGCATGACGTCGTACCTGAGCGGCCCCACATCGAGGCCGTAGTGGTACTTGAGCCACTGGATATCGAACTTGGCGTTGGCATAGATCAGCGCCACATCCGGACTGGAAAGCACATCCTCCGTCTTCTTCCTGATGGCACAGGCCTCTTCTTCAGTGTACGGGACGTCACGATGCTCGAACGGATAGGCGATGCCGGTGTTTCGTGCCCATGACATGGACACGGCGATGACCCTGTCTTCCTTCACATGAGGAGTCAGGGACGTCGTTTCCGTGTCCACCGCCAGACCGAGAGGGCGTCCTGTTTCCTTCTTCCTCTCAGCCGCTACCTTCAGGACACCATCCAGAGCCATGATGATCTCTTCGGCCGTCAGCGGTGTCCGGATGTCCATTTCCGCGTCGACCATACCGTCCCTGGCCAGGGTGAAGGCCTTTTCCAGATCCTTCTGGAAGGTGGGTACCAGGCCGGGGGATTTAGCCACTTCAACCACATGGTAGGTAGCAACGACCGGGACCTTGACACCATCACTACGCGTGAAGTGATAGATGCCTCCGCGCATGTCGCGCTGGTTTCCCTTGAACTCCAAAGCTCTGAGAGCATCAGCCCCCATAGCCACGATTACTGCTGGAAACGTACGATCGATCCGCTCACGCAGATACCGCGAACAGCGTTTGATCTCTTCAGCCGATATCTGGAATCTCTTCTTCTCATAGTCGTATGTCGGGCTGCACTGACATGCATAGGCATAATCCACATACAGCTGGTCTCCCGGGCTTCTTTTGCTTTGCATCGTCTGGATGAGCTTCCTGAGCAGACTGCTGTTCTTTCCCATGAAGGCTCCGGCTTTGACATCGGCCTCCAGGGGATATCCGCCTACGAAGAGGATATCCGGCCTCTGAAGATGCGAGGCCGGCATCCGCGGCCTGCCGCATAATGGGCACTCCTGACAAAGTGCTGGTGTAGACATAAGCTACCTCCTGTCTTCACAAGTATTGTCCGTCTCCGGACAAAAAGTTAGCGCCCGGTTTTTGCCGGGCGCTTTGTTCCATTGGTTGTGACGATACGCGGGCGGTCACAGAGAAAACTGCAGATCCTCGGAGGGACCAGCTCTGTGGCCTGTTCCCCTTTCGATTCCAACTTGGGAATCATTAAAGGAATCTTTTCCTAAATCATTATAGGCTTCAATTGGTATATCTTGATTGATATAGTCAAGACTATCATCATTTGTTTTATTTTCATGTTTTTTACCAGTATCATTTCTTGTACCTCTTTTAATTCCTTTCATATTTCCTTCTACAAATCCAGATAACATTCTTTCCTGCTGTTCTTCAGTAAGAAGATACGCTGAATTAATGACGGAATATCCAGAAGAATGCTTTATGTCTCCACGTCCTAATGTTTCCACGATATAGGTATGGTCATCCTGTGTGATGTCCGTAATGACATAAACATTCTTTGCGATCGACTCCCTTAAAGAGGCTTCCGACATATTTCTGTATATGGTTGTTCGCAGAAGTGTCTGTTTGGCGTCACGCCAGAATATGACTATCCATTTCTTTTCGGGCAGGATCTTCACACCGCAACCGGAGTTGTTCAGGATATGAAAATCACCGCTCATAATGAGAGCTTTTGGAGAAGAGAAACCGGCGATATTGTCGTCAAGCATCGTCTTCACTCCCTCTGAATACAGCACGGCATTGAGGATCTCGGACTGGAAGTCCTGAAAGTTCAGGCTTTCCAGCAATGCCCGGTTGTTATCGACCATACAGCGGAACATGCCGGCGGCATCGAAGCCGAGGAAGTCATACACGACGAGCGCCGGCAGCAACGAGTTCACGTACCGGCTTGTCACCTTTGTACTTGTCTCGACTTTGGCGAGTCTGCCACGCAGATCGAGCATCCTCCGGCAGAGCTCAGGAAGATGGGAGATCATCCCCGTTGTGATTCCCGTCCGGATGCGCTGTATCTGGACGTCCGTGAACTTGTCAGCGATGTAGTCACCGACGTTCCTGCGCTGGAGGTCTTTCTGCGTGTAAACGACCACCACACGAGTAAGGAACACGGGGTCAGAGGACATGTTGATGGCCGCCATGATGACCGGCATCTGTAAATAGTAATCCGCACGCTGGTCAGCTGAAGAACCACCACGCGACATACGCGCGCCACCCGTGGGGATGGAGAACATCATCTGCTGTATGTCGGCCACCCGTGAGCTGTGCGCATTGTCCTGTCTGGCCTCGGCTTCGTCGAGACTGAGGAGCAGAGCGGTCTGGTCCATTTCCTGATAGATCCACGCCGCTGTCGCATCCGAAGAATACTTGGCGGCTTCCACAATGTACGGGACGTCGTATCCAGAGCTGCCGTAGCCGCCCAGAAGACCGCGCACAAAGCTCGTTTTGCCCGATGTAGACTCTCCGGTCAGGAAAGTGATGTTCACCATTCCCATAGCCCTCTGGATGGGCAGAGACATGATCCATGCCGCCAGGTAGTCGCGCATCACATCATGGTGCTCGAACTTCCACCCGTCCAAGATGTCCCGTACCTGGTCGAACAGGCCACGTAAATCGACCTGCGTCCCAGCATAGAGCTCGGCAACATCCTCCACGTCCGACCACTTTTTGCCTGGGTGCAGGGTGAAAAGCAGATTCCCGTCCACGGCGCTGTTCACGAATTCCCATTCGATCGGCGCACCTGATGACGGATTGAACTCACCGCGAAATACCCGCGTTCCGTTGACAAAGTAGACATGGCGATCGGCCTTGGCGCCCGGGAGGTCAGCGTAGTGGATACCCTGGCCAACGATCCTGAGTTTGCTTACCTGCCGGCTTTCCGACACCATGCTGAGCATCGTACGCCGGAGCAGGAAGAGGATATTCTGCTGTATCCGCTTCTGGTCGGTGATCTCGTCACCCGAGCTCTTGTTTAGAAGAAGAGGGCTGCCGCCGAGAAGCTGCTTTGCCCAGACCAGGACATCCTTGCCGAGGTATTGGGAAAGGACGAGTTCCATGCCGGAGTCATTCATGGGAATAGCCGCGGTCTCAAACTCAGTTTTCGACCAGAGCGTGAACTGACTGCCGGCTTTCGTCGACTCATAGTACACGACTTCAATATGTTCCCGCAGGGCATCCCTGAGCCTGGCCACGGCACCATCCACGGTATCTAGGGCATAGATGGCCGTGTTCACCTCCTGCAGCTTTTCAAAGTCGATGCCTTCGGACATCGTATACTTCTGGATAAAGGTGAGCTTGTCCACCTGTTCATGCACACACCCGAACCAGTTCCTGACAGTGGCCACAACTCCGGCCATCAATGAGTTCTCCAGGTTCTCCTTTCTGTTTCTGTCCTCCTGAGTGTCTTCAAGAGCCTTGCACTGATTTTCGACATCCAGCCTCATGGCGGCTATTTCGGCATCACATTTTCGCAAGACCCAGTTGTATGAATTAATGAAGTAAGACGACCGTTCATTGTACAGGAAGTTGAACACACGGTCGTAGCCCATGAGCTGTATGGCTTCGTCAAGGTCGCCTCCAAGCATTTCCGCAGTCCAGCAGAATATCTTGTAGGCAAGCGGTCTGTTGACGGAGTCGCCTATGAAGTTCTTCTTGTTCAGGAGTAGCCTTTTTGCGACATCATCGCCATTCTTATGAGGAGCATCCTGTACGAACCAGAGCGTACGGATACCCAATTCACGCAGAAATGAAAGCCCGCTGTTTCCGTTACCACCAATGGCGAATATCATGAAGTCGTCCCTGCCTTCCTTAAGCTGGGATACCATTACCGCTACGGCATCGAATTCACCTTCAGTGATGTAGGCGTTGGCATCGGCCGCACCTATCATCCTATTGTAGTGATGCAGTCCGAAGACGCCAAGTTCCGAGATGAACGGATCATCGACGATGACGAATGCCTTGTCAGCCAAGTTCCTGACGACGTCATACGGCATGTCTGTGCCTTTTGGATATTTCGCACAGACCTCTCCTGCATCAGGTTGCATCTTCCTGATCTTGAATCTTGAAATACACCCAGGGACGTTGTTGTAATGAAAGCATACGCCTCCATAGAAAGCCGGCCCTGCAACCTTGTCAAAGTATGTGTCGTACAGTTCATGGTTCTCTTGCCGCATATACTTTTTCACGTGCTCTGGCTTGGCAAAGATCCCCAGCGGCAAGCTGTACAGACAGTCCAGAGGTATCTTCCTCCCATGCACGAGATAGCGCATGGCTGGAAGCAGGTAGTCAAGGTATCGCGGCCTGTCACGCACGAACTCTTGCATGACCTTTCTCATGGCTTCAGCCGCGTCCTTCTTCATCTCCTGCTGAGCATTGTATTCGACAAGATCGTCAGCACCTTCCCCAATGATCTCGGAAATATTCAGCTCGGTATTCAGCCAGGTGAGAGCAGCCACATAGGAGCTTTTCTGAAGTCTCGCTACCAACTGTACGAGGTCAGTGACGACCTTGCCGCAAGAACCGAAGCACTTCCCCAGGCATTTGTCGAAGTTCAGGAAAAAGCTCGGCGTCTTGTCATCATGGTACGGACAGCAGCCCTTGATCGTATGCCCGTTTATCGACCACTTGCCATCACGATCTATACGCTGCAGGAGCGTCAGCCATTCCTGTGGAGTCACCTTTCGCCACAGCTGCTTTATATCTCCAGGTTTGAGTGTTTTTCCCTGCTTCGTTTTCTTCGTTTTGCGTGCCATCAACATCTCCAAGCGCCGGACAGTCTTTAGCGAATCCACAGTATTTGCAGTAACTCGACGGTCTTGGCTCTGTTGTCCCGCTTTCCAACAGAGCCAGATATTCAGAATACAGCCCAAGTATTCGCTGCCGGAGTTTCTGGAATTCATCCCTCGTGAACGGTACCTCCAGCCTGATATCATTGGACATCAGGTAGGCACAGCCTGTAGTCACTTCCAGCAGTTCAGGTTTCCGCATCATCTCTGCATAGGCGTACATCCCCGTCTGCAGACTGGTGGACCGCTCCCTGTCTTCTGAATATTCTTCCGATTTGTAGTCCAGGATCAGCAGACTGTGCCGGCGCTCTATTTCAAGGTCGACCACGCCATTCCAACCCAAGCCTGCCCATGAGCAGTCACGCACTGCTTTCCCGGAACGATTGATCCTCAACTTCTTTTCCGTATGGAACGTCGTCGACTTGTCAGCGAAGCTCATGACTCTTCGCAGAACCTCCAATGCAGGCGCACGAAGCAGATCCAGGCGTTCACGGACTTTTCCATCCTCTTCCACCGTACGTGCGTGGTCGAAAAAGAAGTCGTAACAGTGCGTGACATCCTTCGAAAGCCTGGTCACGCTCTGGACACTCTTCTCAAGTATCCAGTGGATGGCTTTTCCGGCCCGCATATTCGTGAGGTCAGCGATGTCCGCTGCCGGCATCGCCGGCTCTCTCAATCCCTTGCGATAGCGCAGATCCCACTGTCTCGGGCAACGCTTAAGCAGCTCCATGCGTGACCAGGACGCCGGCAGCGCGCCTTTGTGCTTTCCAAGCTGTGCGAACAGCCCGGCCAAGAGTTTGTCTCGCACCGTTCTTCCTCTCAGAATCCAAGAAAAAAGGCCGCGCCCTCATACCCATGGGGGCGCGGCCTCGATACGGTTTCCGGCCGCCTAGGCTACGGCTTTCCGATACACCACGAAGGACTTTTCAGGCACATTCACGGTTTCGCCCGTACGGGGATTGCGGCATGTGCGCGCCTTTCGGGTGATACGCTTGAAGATGTGCTTGCCCATACGGCTGACGCCATCTTTGGCTGTCCCTTCGTGGATGCTGTCGATCACCACGGAGATGATCTCATCCGCCTTGCTCTTGGTCAGGCCAAAATTTTCGGCAACCTTGTCAATGAGCTCTTTCTTTGTCATTTCCGTTCTCTTTCCAGTTGGTTTGAGGAGTTATGCTAGATAGTCATAAAGGAGCGCTCGGAAGCGTCTTCCTCTTCCGCCGAAGCGATGACTTCTTCCGAAACCTGAGCGGGAGCTGGGCCAGCGGAAGAAGCAACGACGGCCTCATCGGGCACGCGCATGAAGAGTTTTTCCATGTAGTACTTGCAGATCTGCATATAATCAGAGGCCTTGCCCGTCACTTCTGTGCCTTCCTTGAGAGTGAACACCGGTGTTACGTAGGTGCCGCTGTAATCGACAGTCAGCTCAATATAGTAATCACCGATGGACTTGCGCTTCAGGCGGGCAACGTTCTTTGCGGTACGGTAGCTGCGCTGCAGTGCATTCCATGCTCCGATGGCAGTTCCGTGCAGACGCATGAGGATGGGGATATGACGTTCCATATCAAAAAACGCCACCGTCACTTCCTCGCGGCAGCAGGGCTTGTTGCCGTCTTTCCATATGGCTTCCGGGCACACGACCTTGCGCTGGGGCCCGTTCTTGCCCATGACGATCTCGGCACAGCACGGGTTGAGCGGCACTTCAACCCGGTCAGCGGGGATGATGCCGTCGCTGGAGTAGCAAAGAAGCTTTTTATCCGACGCAGCGGAATCGAAGTTGCCGAAATTGCGCATGGACGTGCCGACGATGGTGATGGGTGCCAGATTGAGATGATCCGTGGATTCCTGGGTAGGATCATTCTCGTCGTAAATGACCAGGATCTTCGCCACATGATCCTTCAAAGCCTTGTTGTCCGTCACGTGGCCGGGCTGAACGATCTTGATGGGAAATGCCACATCCAGCAGGGGAATCTCCCGGTCACCAAGGATGGCGACGTCTCCGTCATCATCCCTCCGGATGTCCAGGCCGCTGTAATCCGTGTTTTTCAAGAAGCGGCCCTGCTGCGCCTTGATGAGCAGGTCTTTGCCCTGATCGTTATGGTTGTCAGGCATGGTTGCGGGTACGTACATGAGCTCTCTCCATACATTTTTATTTGTTAAATACTGTCGCAGTCCGCTGGAAAATTCAGGGACTGCGAACCACACTGCACATCATCTTATAACACTAAACAAGCTTATACTTTAACAATATAAGTTTGTTTCACTAGAATAAATATTTTCCGTTTGCTAATGTTGCTGATATCTACTGAATTTTTCACCGTAGAGACGCAAAAATGCTTTTCGGAGAGCTTTGATGAAAAAGCATTCCTCACCCGCCAAGGAAACAGGGACAAGGAACACCGATGCTTCAGGAGAGATTCGCGAATATGGGGATTTATACCCTTATAATTCAGGAACTATGGAAAGCGATGTAATCGAAGATGGGCCTCGGCATGAGGAGCGAGAAAGGGAAGAACAGGAGCCGGAAGTTTTTGAAAATGAGGAAACATTATATGAAGAATCATTCGAAATATCGAAGGATTCCGTAAGCTCTGTCAGCGTCTACAAAAAAATCAGAGAACGCCATAACAGATATCCTGAGTACAAGGATATGCATGTAGACAAGCTTCTTTACCTCTATCACATCGAAGAAACAGATAAAAAGAAGCGTGAATGGCTTCGGGACGAAATTTTTCTGCGTGTCTACTTTCTCATCCCGTACACGATCAAAAAACACTATTTTATGAGTGCTGACCTATTCAATGATGCCTCTCAGAACATGGCTGTAAGCATCCTTCAGGCAATAGAGGCATTTCAACCTGGGATCGGGTTCTCATTTACAAATTATCTTGTGGGGTATTTTCGTGGTGCAATCGCGCAGTCTTTCCGTGAAACAAACATTGTCTCGATCCCGTCGGCACGCCGCAAGATGCTTCGTTCCGTCACTGAATACCAAGGGAGAACTGCGCATCATGAAGCGGTCAGTATTTCCGAAATCGACAATACCGGCATTTATAACGAATGTGACACTGAGGCTGAATCTGATGCCGGAGAACCAAAAGCGGTAGATGTCGAAATGCAGGAGGGTGTCGGTGCGGCATTATACAATGCCCCTACAACAGCGACTCTTTTTGATGACAACGCTTCATGTCATACCCAGCGAAATTCAAGAAATATCGACTTTGATGAAAAGCTGCACAAACAGCAGCTTGTTGAATTTCTAGAGGATGCCTTGAGTTCGGAAGCTGGCGTGCTTAGTGACGATGAGTGCCGTGTTATCATCCTGCATAACGGGTTGTTCGGACATGAAGAGATGGTGTACCGGGACATAGCCAAACTGCGGAAGGCTGAAGGCAAAGGCTGTGCTCCCAGCCGAATATCGCAAATACATACATCCGCGCTTTCAAAGCTCAGGGAGCATTTTCAGCGAGTGAACCTTGAGGAATATTAGAACAGCCGGCCTGAGTATCAGGCCGGCTGTTCTGCGTTTAACTATTCCGTTCTGTTTCGAGTTCTACTGTTTTTCAGTGTTTCCATGCTTCCGTGTTTTCATGCTTCATTCCTTCCAGCAATCCATACTGAAAGCTGTCAAAGAACAGCACATGGCACTTCGGACATACCTGGACCAATGCCGAATGCGCCGCCAACCGCTCCTGCGGCGTGGCTGTCGCTCGCGTCATAAGCATGGCCACGGCTTCGTCGGACCTGAAGACCGTACCGCATACCGGGCATATCCCAGGCTCATTCTCCATTGCCTTGGCGCAGGGAAGGCATATCTCCCCCGTACCGAAACGTACGGATGCCTTACCGGCGAGTTGTTTCCCGCACCGGTCACACTTCCGGCACATAATGTCACCTCCCGCGACACAGCCCCCAATAGCCGCACCATTCAGGTGTACATGCCCAGGACGTCGGATCGCACGGCATGAACACTCCGCTGGTAACCAGACGCGCCGCCGATTCCACAAGCTCTTCGAAGTGGCTCGTCTGACTGCCGTCAAAGCGGTGCCTGAGCACGCGCAAATTAGTGGCGTAGTCTGTGATGCTTGGATCCGTACTCGGGCGCTTCATGGCCCTCCCGGATTCCTTGAGCAAATTATGGATTTCAATGTCTCCAATCCCCGTCATAAGGGAGTAGAGATTGAACTGCAAGGAATTGCGCAACCTTCCCGCATCCCAGCGCTTGCTTGTCACCTTGTAGTCGGCAATGCCTTCGTATGCCTGTCCGGTTTCAGCATCCAGCTTTTCATGCCTCAAATCGACATAAGCAAGAAGGGGCACACCGTCACCGGTTTCAAAACGAATCTCCTGTTCCACTGCCAGCGGCTTGATATGTCGCCCTATGGTCTCGACATATAGGGAAGTCATACCGGGCAGTAGGGCATGAGCTTCCTTTTTGTCAGCGTCGGTAAGTGTGTTTTCATTCCCGTCCAACCACTCTTCAAAGACATCGCCGGTTAGCTCGGCCACTTGCGCAGGCGTAAGTCTTGACGAGCTTGACATAGCATCAGCGTAATACGTCTCGAACACCTTATGGACCGACGACCCCATGACAAGTGCCTTTCCAGGTGGAATAACGATGTTCTTCACATACCTGAATTCGAATTGCTTGGGGCACATCTGCAACATCCCGATGGAACTTGCCGAAAGATAACCACGAGGAAGTTCATATTTCATTACAGCCACACTCCCTTCTTAACTTCAGCGTTTTTTCTGTCCGCAAAATAAACACAGCCCTTTTGCAGATACTCGATACATTTCTTCAGGCACTGTGTACAATATTCGCATGCCGGGCAGCGAATGTCCTTCTGCATGAACTCCTTGACATCTTTCTTGTGTTCGAGCAGCTCAACGACGTTTTCCTCGACAGTTCCCTTTGCAACATAGTCTTTTACGATGACGGGCTTTGTTTGTCCTATACGGTAATTTCTGTCCATACTCTGCAAGCGTGGTTCGAGAGACAGACCATGAGAGTAATATATTGTGCATGTAGCAGCATTCAGAGTTATGCCGATTCCCTGTACCGTTTGCCCAAGAAACACACGAATACTGTCATCCGTATTGAATCTTCGTGCACAGTCCTTTGTTTCAGGTGTCACAAAGCCTATATTCTTCCTTGTCAACATCTCGGCTATGACCTTGATATCCTGACGGTACCATGCCCAGATGATGATCTTTTCCTCTTTCCGTGAGTCAGACAGGTCTTCCTCAAGAAGGGCCAGTTTCGGATTCTCCTTGAAGACGTAGACCGCTGTGTCAGTTTTTCCTGAGATCTTCTTTGTACAGCCTTTACCGCCCGGAGATATTCCGTCTGAAACACAGGTAACGACATTGTCACATGAGTTACACTCCGCATTGTCTTCACCGACGTACAGGAAGCCATTCAATACCTGCATTGCTCTGGCGATTTTGACCACAGGCTGCTCCACATTGAGCTTCTTTCCACCTATTCTGATGCTGCTGTTTAGGCGGATACGCTCCATAACGTCCGCGGCAGCGTCAGACGGACTGTAGTACCGTCTGACGACAGTCCTTTTGGGAAGATCGATGCACTCGGCCCGCGAACGCTCGATGATATGCGGCTGGATATACAGTTTAAGGATATCAAGATTTTTGTATCCTGTTATCATGTGCGGGTTGTATTTTGAAAATACGCAAAACAACTGCTTGAATCTGTCGAACTTCATACCGAGAATGGACGGATCCAGGATGTGCATCGGCATAAAGAAATCCGTCGGCCTCCCGACGCAGAGCGTCCCCGACAGCAAGTAGACACGCTTCGCCCTGGTTGCGAGGGCATCTATGGCCTGACTGCGCAGGGACTCGGGATTGAGGCAGCGGCTCGCCTCGTCAATAATGATATTCTCAAATCCGAGTTTCCTGAAGAAAACCTCATTGCTGACGGCGTCCATAGCCTCCCTGACAGTGGCTCTTGGGAACGATTGGTGCGGAATCTTAGCCAATATCCTGAGCTTGTCTGTCTTTGATGCGTTTCCCCGCAGAGTGGCTTCTTCCTGCTCGTCAAGAAGACCGTCCTTCAGCCAACTGGCCAGGTAAAAGTCCCGCTTTTCCTCCATAAGCCACCAGGCCTCCCACAGCTCGTCATTGTTCATGCCGCAGGCGCGCCTCTTCGGCGATATTTTTCTGTCCGTGAGCATGTCGAACGTTGTCAAAAGGATGTCCCACTCTCCTTTCTCCAGGAACGCGCGCTGAGCTCGCCGCATGTCCGGCCCCCCAAGGTAGGGAGCTACTCTCAGGTCGGAATACTTCCCAATCTCGTCGATCCAGCTCTGGAATACGATGTTCGGACAGATCACGAGAGATCTCTCGGGCCCATTCAGTTCTTTCAGCATTGCCAGGGCATTGACGCTGATGAAGGTTTTCCCGAGCCCCTGCTCGAGCAGGATGGCCAGCCTTGGATAATGAAGCATGGTCTCGATGGCCTCGCGCTGATGCTGGTACGGCGGTACACGGAAAAGCCGCCCGAACCGCTTCAGGTACCGTTCTTCTTTAATGGCATCAGGCACGGCTTCTGCCGTTGCGATTATCGCCCGTGCTTCCCGGGACAGTTCGCCGTCAGGGTAAAGAGCCCTGAACCTGCGGTAGCCTATGACGGACACCGGGTACCTGGCGCTGCAGGACAGCGTGAACGAAGCACCTTTTCTGCCACGGGTGAACGGGGTGTATATCTCCTGCTTGTTGTGGACGAACCACAGTCGGTCCTTTTCCTGGTCGTAATTCATGACATTCGGCATGGATGACTCCTGTTTGCTTGTCGGAAAACAAATGGCCCTCTCCATGCCGGACATTCAGGTGTGCGTCTGGCATGGGGAGGGCCGACCTCGATTTTCTGTTTTCTTATAACAAGCCTTCGTGAGCCTTTAGGCTATGCCGCTTCGTGAACAGCATGTCAGCAACCCGGCAATATTTGGGAAAGTCGCCGGAGCTCCAGCATGTCCATACCGATCATAACCCCCATCGCCGGGCAGGCCACCGTCCTCAATTCGCGGTACACACGCTTATACAACAACCCCAATTTCGATTACCTCTCCGAGATGCTCCCCAAGGACATCAAGGAGCTTTTCAAGTGGTGCGAGGTCGTGCACCAAAGTATGCCGACCATCTCCAACGGCGTCAGGAAGCTCATCAACTACCCGATCACCGACTTCTCATTCACCAATGATTCCGAGTCGATCCGGGAAAAGACCCGTGAGCTGCTCACCACCCTGAGGATGAAATCCGTGCTGCTCGAATTTGGCAGCGACTACTATGTGTACGGGAACGTGTTCAGAACCATATACTTCCCGTTCAAGCGCATGCTCGCCTGCCCCCGGTGCGGCCAGAAGATCGCCATCGAAAAAGCCAACGTGCGCGTCAGGAAAAAGCAGATCGAGCACAAGTGCCCGAACTGTCAGGTGTTCGTTGTCCCGAAGGTGGAGGATACGGCGACCTTCGACCTTGAAAAGATCCGCATCGTCCGCTGGGATCCGAAGCAGATAGAACTCAACCAGAACCCTATCACCGGAGAAACGAAGTACTATTACGCTCTGCCACAGAAGTTCGTCAAAGCCTGCCAGCGTGGCGACATCACTGTCTTGCGCGATACTCCCAAGATCTTCATCGATGCAGCACTGGCCGGGCGCAATATCGAAATGGGCGGGAATTTTTACCATGCAAAGACATCAGGCCTTGCCGGGTTCGCCAGCGGCTGGGGCATCCCACCCCTGATGCCAGCGCTCAAGAACTATATGTATATCGCCGTATTGCGCCGCGCTGCCGAAGCCATCGGCATGGAGCACATCACGCCCAAGACGATCCTCTTCCCGCAAAGCAGCGGCTCTTCCGACCCGTGCATCATGTCATCCATCGACCGCTGGCAGCGGGAGATCACCATGGCCATCGAGCGCTGGCGCATGGATCCGAACTACGTGATGACAGCCCCATATCCTACCGGCTTCACCAATATTGGTTCACAGGGCAGAGCGCTCACGCCGACCGAGGAGATCAAGGATGCCCGCATGGAGATGTCCCTGGCGCTGGATATCCCGCCCGGCCTCATCATGGGGGATACCAACATCCAGAACAGTGCCGTCGGCCTGCGCATGCTGGAAAACCAGCTCACTCCCTATATCGAGCAGCTGACGTCGTTCATCAACTGGACCGTGAACTGCATCAATGCGCACACCAAGCGATCATATTGCGAAGCGAAGCTCGTACCGTTCCGCCTGGCCGATGACTTGATGAATAAGCAGATCCTTATGCAGGTCCGTGACCTCGTTTCCCGCTCGACACTGCAGGAAGCACTTAATCTGGAGCCGGATAAAGAACGTGAGCGTCTGAAGCAGGAACAGCTCGATGACCACGACACCCAGCGAGAGGTAGAGAAGGAGATCCAGCAGCGGGAACAGGACATCGCCAACCAGGCGCGGGAGCAGGAGCAGGAACAGGCCACCGGCTTCCCGTCCCAGTACAACCAGCAGAAGATGATCGCGGCCGCCCAGCAGCAGGCCATGCAGATGCTCTCCATCCCGTACGAACAGCGGCGTTCTGTACTCGCCCAGCTGCAGAACGAGGACTACGTGATGTGGGCTCTTGTGAGCAAGCAACTCGAGATGATGCGTGATCAGCAACAGCCGCAGGGCGGCGCCGCGCAGGCGGGATAACAAGGAGGCGTGCTATGGGAATCGAGACGAAAGCGGTCAATGATCTTTTGAACGAGGAAGACGGGGTCGAACCCCTTTTCGGGCAGCGCAGAAAGAGCAAACGATCTCTCCCGTATCCGGAAGAGACTGAGTTCCGCTTTTTCATCGGCTGTCTCAACGACGAGGCCACCCGTCTGGAATACGAAGCCATCCTGACAAAATCCTTCCGCTGCCAGAACTACCTCAAAAACCCGGGAGACCTTGCCGTGCTTGATATGCAGGGAACCTTCGACAAGGAAGGTTTCTATCATGTCGTCTCCAGGTACGCCATCATTCCGGAGAACGTCAGGAAAGGCTAAAATGTTTCCTTGTTAAATTTTTTATATGGTTCCCTAATTGATTTTTAAAACAATTATCTAACAAATGTCGTGGAGTTCGCCGCTGATGAATTCAACCACAATTCGTAGGATTATTACGAAGCCGTCCAGCATCCGACAGGCAATCCATGAAAAAGTCCTGGAGGCCGTAAGAAAAAAATTTCCCATTGCAGGAAAGAATTTCACAGCCAGACTTGTGAACGCGACGGTAAAATTCAGTGAGCTTTCCCACGGCAAGCAGTCGGAACTATTGCTCACCCGGCACAATGCGACGGACGGTGTCTACGCTGACATCGAAGTCGTGGAGAACTCCTCCGGCCGCACGGTCGGCAGGCTCGCCAACAAACGTATCTGTAACATCCCGTATTACACCAACCGGTATACGCTTATGCTGGACGGCAATGAATACGCCGTCGTGAGCCAGATGCGTACCAAGTCCGGCGTGTACACCCGCAAACGTGGGAACGACGAGATCGAGTCTTCATTCAACCTGGCCAAGGGGGCGAACTTCAAGCTCATCATGGATCCGGACACGGGCATTTTCAAGATCGACATTCTGAACGCAACACTGCTCGCGGTGGCCGTGCTCAAAATCCTCGGCGCCGGCAGTCAGGATATCCTCAATGCCCTCGGCCGGGAGCTCACGGAAAAAAATCTTTCCCATCTTACGGACAGCCAGCTCAACCGGGCCCGCAACACGCTGTATGACAAACTCGTCAGATATCGCAAGGACGGCGCCGGGGATCGCTTGTCGGCCGAGGAAAAAGATTCGGCCATCCGCAAGTATTTCGGAGCCACGGAGATCGATCCGGAAACGACGCGCATAACACTTGGTATGGGATTTTCGTCCGTTGGTCCCATGACGATCCTTGAAGCCATGAAGAAAATCCTGGCCGTCTACAAAGGTACTGAGGATATCGACGAGCGTGACATGCTGGAGTTCCAGAAGATCCATACCGTCGAGGATCTCCTGGCGGAGACGATCGACAAGTCTTCCGAAATCGGCACGAAGCTGCGGCAACGTCTGGACAAACTGCGTCTCGTGGACGGCAAGCTTGATGATGGCTCACTTGGGAAGGCATTCGCCCCGGACGCTTTCACTCGGCCCCTACGCCGGTTCATCACCGGGTCTTCGCTCTCGCGCATGCCGTCCCAAATCAATCCCATGGAATTCGTCGATACGGCATCCATCATCACCCGTCTCGGGGAAGGCGCCATTTCGTCAGAGCGTGCCGTCCCGTTTGGGACACGTGCCGTGAATTACTCCTATATGGGCCTTATTGACCCCATAGCGGCGCCGGAAAGCTTCAAGGTAGGTATTGACGCACATTGCACGTTTGGGGCGCTAAAAGGCAGCGACAACGAATTTTACAAGGAAGTCGTCGACTGCCGTACCGGGCAGCGTACCAGGAAGCGGTCCATCGATCTGTACGATACCTATCTGGGTTTCCCTGACCCCATCTACAACAAAAACGAGCGCAGGCCTGATGACGATGTGGCCGCCATCCATCGCGGCAAGCTCGTTCACGTTCCGCGCAGCAGACTCGATTACCAGATTGCTTCGCCGCACGATCTGGCCACGGTGACCACCAATACGCTTCCGTTCATGCCTGCCAATCAGGGCAACCGTTTGCTCATGGGGGACAAGCACATCCAGCAGGCCCTCCCCCTCAAGGAGCCTGAGAAGCGACTTGTAAAAGCCGTACTGGGAGATGCCTCACAGTATAAAAGTACCGTGGACGCCCTGGGCAGCTGGACACTGCCGACATCGCCTGTGGACGGCGTCGTGGAAAAGATCGACGACGAGTACATCCACATCAAGGATGACAAGGGCCGGCACTATGCTGTCGATTATGAAAACAACCTGGCCCTGGCTACGAAGACCTTTTTGCACAACGACATCACGGTAAAACCGGGTGACAGGGTCAAGGCGGGTCAGGCTCTCGGCGGAAGTGGATTCAGCAGGGACGGTGAGCTGACGATGGGACGTAATCTGCGTATCGCTTACATGCCGTTCCACGGCCTAAACCATGAGGATGGCGTCGTCCTGTCGGAATCCGCGGCGAAGAAGATGACGTCCGTACATTCGGACAAGGTCACGCTGGTGGTCAACCGCAATACCGTCATGGGGAAGGATGCCTATCGTACGGCGTTCCCCACGAATTTCACAGTTGAGCAATTGGACAAGCTGGATGACGAAGGCCTGGCTAAGAAAGGCGCTATCCTGGAAGAGGGAGATCCTGTCATCCTGGCCATGGAGGACAACAGCGAGAGCAGGGTGAACCAGGTACTTGGCATGCTGCATAAGAGCCTGCGGCACCCGTATCGTGATCATGCGGAAATATATGACCAGCCCTACCAAGCAAAGGTCGTTTCCGTCGCATCAACGCAGTCCGTGAAGACAGTCGTCCTGCGCATCGAAAAACCGTTGCAGCTCGGGGACAAAATAGCCGGCAGCTACGGCAACAAGGGCGTCTGTGCGAAAATCCTTCCCGACGATCAGATGCCACGAGACGAAGAAGGCAATGTGCTGGACGGCATCTTTACGTCCGCAGGCGTCATCTCGCGCATCAATCCTGCGCAGATCCTGGAAAGCGCACTGGGCAAGGTGGCGAAGAAGACCGGCAAAGTCTACGAAATCGAGAATTACAGCAAGCCCGATTACGTGCAATTCGTCAAGGACGAGCTGAAGAAGCATAACGTCAGAGATACCGAGACGATAACAGACCCCGTCACAGGAAAGAAGATCCCCAATGTTTTCGTTGGGGTGCAACACTGTCATAAGCTGTTTAAAACGACGGACACCAACTTTGCCGCCCGCGGCATCGACGGTGGTTATGACCAGGATGAGGCTCCTTCAGGCAGCGGCATAACAGGTCCAAAAGCCCTTGGCGGCATGGAGGTCAATGCCCTCCTCGCGCACAACGCCCGTTCGCTTTTGCGTGAAGGGACGGTGCTCCGTGGGGCAAGGAACCTTGATTTCTGGAAGCAGTTCCAGAGTGGTCTCCCTCCAACGATGCCTGATGAGAAGAAGACATTCTCCCGCTTCCTGGCCATCCTCAAGCAGGCCGGGATCAATGTGATACGGAAAGATAACGAGCTCGTTGCTGCTCCCCTGACGGACAAGGACGTTCTGGAACTCAGCTCCGGTGAGCTGCGGAACGGCCTGATGCTGAGTGCGAAGGCACTGCGGCCGGAGGCCGGCGGCCTGTTCGACCCGACAATCACTGGTGGTATCCAGGGAAAACGCTGGTCGCATATCAAACTTGTGGAACCGGTAGTGAATCCGGTCTTCACAGATGCCGTCCGTTCCCTGCTTCGTCTGGGAAGCAAGGAACTTCAAGAAATGACCGTTCAGCAGGGCGGGGCGGCTATCCGCGACGCTTTAAACAGGATCGATGTAGCGAAAGAGCTCAAGGATTCCGAAGACGCTGTCTACAGCGGATCGCTTAGCAAATCGGAGCTCGACAAGGCTGTGAAGCGCGTCAAATACCTGCGGGCTCTCAAGGAGATGAGCAGAAAGCCCGGAGATGTCTATGTCCTGAGCGTCGTTCCCGTAACGCCCCCCGTCATGCGGCCGATCACCGTCGGAGCGACGGGTGACGTGATGACCAACGATGCCGATTTTCTGTATCGGGACCTTATCCTGCAGAACAATACATTTCGGAATACGAAAGCATCCGGGGCGTTCCGGCAGCAGGAGCTCGAAGAAAACCGCATGGCGCTCAACAATCGTATCCGCGAGCTGGCCGGTCTGATTGCTCCTGGAGATCCGCAACTTCGTGGACGGAGCATCAAGGGGGCTTTGGACTTCATCGCCGGCGATAACCCCAAGGAAGGCTATTTCCAGCGGAAAGTCATCTACGGAAAGATGAATCTTACCGGGCGTGCGACCATCTCCCCGGATACGACCCTTGGTCTGGACGAAATCGGTCTTCCTGAAGAGGCCGCCTGGCGGCTGTATAGTCCGTTCATCATGCGGCGTCTTTCCCACATCGGTTATGCGCCCTTGCAGGCCATGGAGGCCATAGAAGAGAGGTCACCCGCGGCCCTGAACGCTCTCAGGGAGGAGATGGAAAAACGTCCCGTCATCGTTAACCGGGCCCCGACGCTCTGGAGGCATGGCATTATGGCTGCGAAGCCGTTGCTGCGCTCCGGAAAAAATCTGCGAGTGAATTCCATCTGGGAGAAGGGCCTTAATGCCGACTACGACGGCGATGCCATGCAGATCCACTTGCCCATATCCGATGAAGCCGTTGAGGAAGCTAAAAAGATGTTCCCTTCCAGGCAGCTGTTCACGGACAAGAGATCCGGTGACCTGTTGCAGGCCCCAACACGCGAACCCATCATTGGCCTGTACAAGGTCACGGAAAATGTAGGCAAACCGCATGGCGGAGCGAAAGTGCATCGCTTTCCCAATGTCGATGCCGCATGGAAAGCCTATTATGCGGGGAAACTCAAGATGACGGACTATGTGGAGATTGGCTGATGCCAACGGCTGATTCTTTATCGGCCAATGTGCTACGCCGTCCGGTGACATGTACCTCGGCCGTGAATTTCCAGAAGTCCTTCCCTCACGGCCTGTCTTTTTCTCCCCTTTAGCCGAAGATTCGCCTTCTGGATAGTACCCTGATTTTACGGTCAGGGTACTTTTTTCTTAGACTATCAATGACTATATAGGGAAATTTTTTCAAGTAATTTCAATGAGTTTTTGAAACAATGGTGGTTCATAGTACGTAAAACGGTGGTTCATGACACGAAATTTGTGATAATATGGTGGCCCTTAATACGAAGACTGGTGGTTCATAACACGCTCTGGATGGTCCATAAGACGATAGCGGTGGTCCATAACACGTGTAGAACAAGCAAGGTGGTTCATAGCACGAAATTTTTTCGGCAGACACGTCTCTGAATGTTTGGAGTGTTTTTCAGGAAGATCAGCATATTACTTTTATTTGTGGTGGTTCATAGTACGAAATTTGGGTGGTTCAAAACACGACAGTGGTGGCTCATAGCACGAAATTTTGAGAATTTTTGAGGGCTACGGGGTGGTCCATAACACGAAAGCCGCGTTGGGGATATGGTTAACGAGGTGGCCCATAACACGCAGTCCCGGTATTTGTTTTTTCAGTGCTTTTGCTCTTTATCTGAGAAAATATGGTGGTTCATAAAACGAAAGATGATTTCCCTTCGACTAACGTTGGTGGTCCAAAAAACGAAGAGTTCTTGGGAGCAAAAAAGGGCGGAGTGTCCGGCAAGCAGACCGGCACTCCGCCCTTTTGGGTGGTCCATAACACGAAGCTTACGTCAGGCGCAGCTGGGTTGGTGGCTTTGGTGCTTCTTTAACGGCACGTATCTTCAGTTTTTCGAGGATGATGATATCGTTGTCATGCTCCGAAAAGCCGCTTTCCTCCGTCAGGATGCCTTTTTTGATGAGTTCGGTGACGCCCTCACGCAATTTGCGGCGGATCTCCTTCTTCGGCTGACTCAGGTTCATGTTCAGGGCCGCAGCCAGTACCATGTAGCCACCGGAGTATTTTTCCCTATGGCTCTGCACAAAGCGGTACATGGCCTTGGCGATGGAACCGCTCAGGTCGTAACGACTCAGGGAATCCAGGTAGGTCACGTTACCCTGGGTATACGCCAGGTAAAAGAAGGGGCTCACCCGAACCTCAAGCTGTTTGGTCACTTCGTCCCAGTTGGCGTATTCGAGCATGTGGCGCAGAAAGACCTGTTTCATGGGCTTGCCGTCGCTGTCGACCTGACTGACGACACTCAGCTTGATGACAGCCGCCATCATGCGGTTGAGGGAGTCAATGAGCCGCGTATAGTCGCTTTTGGAAGGGCGCCGGTCGTTCGGGTACATGGTGCGGAGCAGCTCTGATGCGCTGCCCTTGAACTCGAACGTCGTTTGGTCGTCTACAACGTGGATATGCTTGTGATTGCCGCTGATGAGCACCATGAGCGCCACGAAGACGTCCTCATCGACGATGCTCAGTTGCGGTCCTGTGTAGTGGATGCTGCCCCATGAGTTGTCGACGATCTTGACGTCTTCGAAATAACGCCTGTTTTTCCCCATTTCCTGACGGTTAAGCGGAAAGAATGGGGAAACTCGAGTGATGTCCGTAGGGTAGCCGAACCACTGCTTTTTGGAATTCTTCGTTTTGGTGGACCTTGCCGGCGTCGCATCGTTCTTCCCAGACTGATCCCCGCCACAACCATAGAGGATACCCCTGACACGCACCAGATATGCCAGGCCGACGGCATTCCCGGCCAGGATACCATCCAGCATGGCCGGGTTGTGCTCCATGATGTACTTCCGCTCTTCGGCGGTGAGTTCCAGGGATCTGTTTTGATTACTCATGCGCCGACACTAGCGGCAACAGGCTAAAAAAGCAACGCGGAGCGGGTCGGTGAGGCAGTCAGAAAGCGTGACGTTTTAACAAAGGAAAAGAATCTATCTGCTGTGCCATTTCTTCTGTGAGGACTATGACCGGCTGCGGTCCCCAATTCCAGGCTACGGTAAAGTGCCTCAGAGAATTCTCCAGCCCTGACTGGACAGGTGGACACCATTCTTTCTTGTGGTTCTTGATGACCAGAAGAAGATGAAAATTAATTTTTGCATAGTCAGCATGCAGAATTTCACTACATATATCTATATTTCTTCGTTTCATTACAGCTGATAGCAGCAATGAAAAAGAATCTATAGCTTTATTTGATATATCATCTATATGTTTTTTGAAATTTTCCGAATTTTCAGGATTTGGGACTGATGTCTTTGCTTCGACAAGGAATATTCTGCTTCTATCTTTTAAAATAAATTCAACAGATTTTATGTGTTGAATGCTATTTGTATTAACATACTTTTCACATAAGAAAGTGCGTTCATCATCACAAAGAAAAACCATATTTGACTCGGAAAGTTCTATTAATCCCATTTTAGTGCTACTCCGACTTCTTCCTCGTAAAGACGAACAGATTCATCTATAATGCTGTTTTGCGGCATGCCGTTGCGAAGGTTTTCATACCTCACACCGTCGTCGGACAAGGATAAAACAGGGATTGATAGCTTGTTTTTCAATGCGACTATCAGCAGCTTTTTGATAACAAAGTAGGAATGCGTGGCAATAAAGAATTGTATGCCACACTCTGCAAGAATGGTGATGATATCAATAAGTTCACTGACAGCATTCGGATGCAGTGCCGCTTCCGGTTCATCGATGAAAATACGGGAATCTTGCGAGAGATACCTGTTACCGAGCAGCGTATCAAGGATAGCTGCTTTCTTTGTGCCTTCCGAAGTCGTGCCTATTGGGAAACGGACACTTCCCTTTTTGAATGTCCAGCGGTCTTTTTCAGGATCGAATTCCACCTTTCCACCGAGAAAATCCTGAAGTTTCTGGCGGGACTGGGCAAATGCCAGGATATTCTTTTCTTTTGTCGTCTCGATACGAAGAGCTTTTGCCAGATCGTAATATGTATCATCAAATCCGAATACGGAGTCTTGCTCACGGGATTTCAAGATTATTTTTTGCAGCGAGATAACTTCTTTGGCGGGAATGAAAATGGAGTTTGTGTTTGGTTCTTTCCAATCATCACCACTCTTGATCATGATTTTCTTTGTTGTATCCTGACCAAAAGAAAAATAAAGTTTATGGCCGTTCCCGGCCATCGAAAACTCAAGCTGTCCCTTTCCGGGCTTCCTGACGATGTCTCCTATTTTTTCCGCTTGGAATGTCCAGTAAAATTTATCTGAAAGTATTTCAGATAAATTTTTGTTATCATCACCACGATAATTCTGCTCTATGCTTTTTATAGCAGCATAAAGGGCCTTAAGCAAAAAAGTTTTTCCTTTCCCATTTTTACCGATAACGAGGTTTATCGCGGCTAGATCATCCCACATGATATCTTCCAGTGGCCCAAAATTTTTCAATGTTGCGGAGGATATCATTGTGGAACTCCTTATTATCTATTTTATTTTAATCCACAGCCGCCCCGTCTGCCGACTTAATCCGCACGACAGATAGGAGCCGTGTGGATTTCCTCCTTTTTAGCTCAAGGGCTCATGAAAGTTAAGTTCAAAAAAATCAGAAAATTTGTATTTTTTTGAACTAAATATTCCGCAGTTTTCTGCGCACCCCTCCTCCGACTTTATGCGAAGGAGGGGTGCTTCTGTCCGCTTACAGGAAGAACGCAGGGTCATCAGTAAGATCACTAGACCCACTATTTCCGCCTTCAATCCCCGGCGACGCAGATCTTCCGGCGCCCTCGCCAGACTCACCAGACGCCAGGAAGTCGAGCGTTGCCGCATAGGATTCTTTCTCGGCGATGATAGACGGCCAGACATAGATGGACAGCAGGCCGTCCATATCACACGGTCTGGCCTCCATGCCCAAGTAGGCATCGCTGATGTTCCGCATGTACCAGGAAGGAAGTTCTCGCATGTCTATCAGCTGCCTGTTGCGCTTGTAGTTCTCCCACAAGCCATTGTTTTTGAGACAGGCTTCCAGACCTTCCGGCGAAGCCATCATTTTCCTTGCTGCGGCCACGCCACAACCCGGTTTACGCTTTCCTGACGACGCATCCCAGTCCGTCGGAGTTTTGATGTTGTAGACATTGTCCTTGCCGCCCTGGCCGGTGATGATGGCATAGTCCAGATATTCGGCTGGGGACGCGCACAGCACTTTGCCGCCCGACAGGGAACAGACGTGCGGAAAGTCCACGAACTCTTTTTGCATGGGGGAGTAGAGCAGGACATTGTCGGAGACCAGCTGCAGGTAGTCGGAGTCGCCGCTGTGGATGATGACGACACTGTCCGGGTGCATTGTCTGGTGGAGTTCGCTCAGGGCGTAGATGACATCGTCAGCCTCGCATTGGGAAACGCGGACCACTTTCCACGGAGTGAAGCAGTCCACCGCGTCCGTGAGCTTGTCGAATTCCGCGTAGGCACGAGGCCAGTCGATACCGTCGGCCGCGCGCTTTTCCGTGCGGTCGGCTTTGTATGGTGGATAAATGTCCCGGCGCCAGTAGCCGTCCTTGCTGTCCAGCGCCAGAACGACATCCACGGTATCACCCGGCTCGAGGTGTTCAGTACACTGGATGACGAAGTCGTACATGATGGTAAAGATCATGTAGGCCAGCAGGTCCCACGACCGCTGGTCGGCTCCGCAGCCGAGACCGCGTTGGTGGATGCAGCGATGGGCCAGGTTGTTGAAATCGAAAAGGATAAGGTTTTTTGCCATGATGCCTTCCTTCTTTGTGTGTGCTGCTGAAAATTGGCTGTGTATTGCGTTAAGTTTAGATGCTAAGCCCAAAAATGAAACAGCCCCATGCAATCGGACGAATTGCATGGGGCTGTTGCCGAAAATTCTCTACTTTTTGATCAATGCCACTAGAAACCTACATCCATACGGAAATATTTAAGGCACAGATTGTAAGACAAGTTGCCAAGCCTTTTTTGCATGAGCTTATAATAATAATTCTTGTCTGTGGATCCTTTGGCTTCCATCTTGTTCAGGGCGTATTCATGAGCTTCCACATAGGCGCCCCACAAATTGTCAGGCATACGTTCAGGTTTTTTGGGGAGATGGATGTTTGGGCGTGTCATGAGAATCTCCTTTCCTGAATGTTTTCTGATTGCTCAGTTTTTCGCCAAAGAATAAATATAGTCGTAATCTATCTTATCTACAAGACGCCGCATTTGGAGTTAGTCATCATCTTCATTTTTTTGATTTCCCTTATTATATTTGTGAGGTTAACAAAATTAACTCTGCATGTCTCTAAGATTTCTTTATTTTTTTAAAATTTTTTCAATATGAGCATTTTCAAAATCATAGCAAAAATTTTCATCTACACTACCGTGCTGATTTTGATAATAGAAGAAATTCTTATTACAAATATCATAATCACCGTATTTACTTTATTTGGAATTATCATCAATACAATCTTCTTTTTTGATATTTTGCATGCTAGTCTCCATTATTGATTTTATGAAAAATATATATGCGTAAAGTATTTGTCTCCGGTTTTTCGATCTATATTTCTTATTGTTGCCATTGTGCTTCTATTCCAACTCATGTTTGTATAGTCACGATTTGTCAACATTGCTGAATCTCCATAGTAAAAATTTAGAGGGCGGCACATGTCCACCCCCTAAATATTGTCTTGGCAGCTGTCGCTACTTACTCGATAAAATCCTCGATAGCTTTCCTTTTGCTCTCAAACTCTTCTTTAACGATGCCATCCATGTTCTTCTGAATCCAGGCATCGAGCCAGTTGAAAAAGGCCACGGTGGTTTTCCGTGACGGACGCGCCTTGTCATACACCTCCGTCATTACACTCCCTTTTCTCACAGAGCTGAGGGCCGCGTACCAGAGGTTCTCGATCCATACGTAGTACTCGGAGCCTCTGTACCTGACGCACAGTTGGTACTTGTCACTTTTCTTCGGCACGATCTCGCCGCCGGCGATGATCCTGTTGATTACCTTGTCCGCGAATTCCGAATAACTGTAGTTATACAATTCCAGGTAAATGGCAATCTTGCTCCATACCGTGAACTTGCCGAACTTAAGCGCGAAGTTCCGGAATCCTTTCCCAAACGTACTCATAGAGTTTCTCTCCTTCTTCATCTTGCCCCGGACAACTTTCCAGCCAGGAATCGACCCACATATCAGACATGCCATACAGCTCCCGCCACGTGCGCTGCTTCGCATACCGTGGGCAGCGCGCCAGAACGCCGCAGAGCATGGTATCAGCCATGCAGAACAGCGCCACCCAGCGTTTGAGCCTGTCGTAGCCATTTTCCGGGAGCGTATACAAGCTGCCGGCAAGGTCCACAAACGCTTCGAACGTCCGCTTTGCCCTTACGGACAGGTGCTTCTTCCTGATGGAGTCCGCTAGGGCAGTCACAGTGTCATCCATCTTTTGCAAGTGGGCGATAACAACCTCGTCCGCCTGACTTGCCTTCAGCTCCTCAAGAAAACGCCGGATAAGAGCGTCAAACAGAGTAAGGGCCATGATGGCCCTGGTATGTTGTTCCGCATCTGTTGGAAAGACCACCGGCCCGATATCCCAAGAAAGAGCATCCACCAGATCCCGATTCTTCTCGGCCCAGATGTGGCCGCACTTTTTGCAGCGAACCACTCCGGCGTCTTTCAGAATGAGTTCTAGGTAGTTGTGCGTCTTCCCGACGCATTCGCATCTCTCTGGAGAATACATGTGTATCTACCTCCTGCTTGCCTGGTTGCATGTATATTGCTGTGTTTGACTCAAAAAATAAGGGGCGCTTTATGCACCCCCTAAGCAAACAAAAAGGGCGACGCATCAGCGTCGCCCTCAGTATGATTGTTTTTTTAGTTTAGCGAACGTTGCCTTTTGCGCGCCTCAAGGGCGCATTCTGGTGAACAGAAGTATCTCCTTCGGCTGCCAGGTTGCATGACACTCCCGCAAATCAGGCATTTGATCTCTGGCTGCATGCTTTGTAGCTTTTGCCGCCATCGGCGGCGCTTGTTACGCCATGCGCAGTTTTTGCAACAAAATATCTGATTCGGGGAGCGTTTGTGAAATTCTGTGCCACATTCTTTGCACTTTATGGTGTCTGTTTCTTTGTTCACAGCTTAGTTACCTCGAAATCGAAGTCCATGCTGGGAGCTCTATCCTGCAAGTACTGCTCTGCAGCATATGCACGAGCCTGCTCTTCGTTCTCAGCCTCTATTTCATAGTCCTCATCATTCATAATGGGACTGGGCGAAATGCTCACCAGGTACGTAGGCATCGCTACCTCCTTCGCAAACATATATTATCTTTTATCAGGAAAATGTGCCATATCAAGCTCTGATACATGGTGGAGACGGCGGGAGTCGAACCCGCATTTTCGCCGTGCAAAGACGATGTTCTCCCGTTGAACTACATCCCCTGGAGATGGTCGGGGCGGCAGGATTTGAACCTGCGGCTTCACGCTCCCAAAGCGTGTGCGCTGCCTGGCTGCGTCACACCCCGACACTGTGGTATATATGGTAATATGGCGGAAGGAGTGGGATTCGAACCCACGGGCGACATCATGCCGCCGGCGATTTTCAAGACCGCTGCGTTAAACCGCTCTGCCATCCTTCCAATGGAACCTTCTTATGGAGCCGGTGTGGGGACTCGAACCCCAACCCTGCGGATTACAAATCCGCTGCTCTGCCAATTGGGCCACACCGGCATGCGGGTCGGGCGATACGTGACCGCCCGACTCTCTAACCTCTTAGGGGCGTCTGTATGAAAGACATGCGGCGCCGTTGTACCTTGATATGATACTGAGCTGCACTCCGGTTGATACTGGACTTGAGTACCGGAGGCTGTTCACATATTCGTCACGGACGCGGACGCGAGTACATCGAGATTGCCGGAAAATTTCCGGTTGTTTAGCGCTTCCGGGAGAAAAAATATTGCCCGCTGTGCAGCTGGCAATATTTGTGCATGTTTTTCAAAATGTTATGCATTATTCTCACAATGCTTTTTCACCTTTGCAAAGCTTTGCCGCTTGTCGTAGAGCCAGCCTTGCGTCGACAACCAGTCTTGACTATTCCTTGTGATAAATACAGCGCCTCCGCCGAATCCATCTGTCCTGGGCTTGCTGCAAGTGTATCCCCATTCGAAGCCGACAGAGCTTTTCGATCCATGCACTTCCATGACAGCCTGGATGGCGTTCACGAGCAACTCGATATTAGGATTCCCGTCGCTGTAAAACCACAAGAAATTTAGATTATTGATGACTTTGACTCCCAGCATGCCCTCAAAGTAATCGTCATCGTCGAAGTTTTTGGGGAAGGTGTTTTTGTAGACTTCGGGCAATTTGTTAAAGTCATTTTCATCCATAGCAGTTAGGATGGCGTAGAGATCATCCAGAGGAAAGTCCACATCCTTTTGGAAGATCTTGACACTCAATTCAGTGTAGTAATCAGCCATTATGTGCTCCAATGTCGCTGAAGGGACAAGACCAGTTAGTCCGTCTCCTTCTGATGTGTTTGCTCAGTTTGCTGCTCTTCTTTCCGCTTGTCTCCTTCGTGGCTCTCTTCGTCAGTCCGGTCGTTCTCTACGACGATCATTTCACGCAGTCTGTCCAGCACGCCGATCTCGACAAAAGCTACGTCCCGCATCTCCATGTCCGGGAAGATATCCTTTGCGACGTAACGCTTCAGATAGGCAGTATTTCCAGTTCTGTACGGATCTTTCCCGTCGACAGGTTTTTCCCTGACTTCTACAAGGATCACATAGCCATCCTCGATAACTTTCTTGTGCTCTTCACACAGCTCGTATCCTGTAACGGTGTATCTTTCGAATATATTCCGAAGCTGCTCATCAAAAAGCAGATTTCCCGTATCGAAAGTCTTCAGGCATACAGGGCAGATATGCTGTTCAAGGCTGACATAGCTCTTTTCCATGCTTGTACCTCACGCCAGTATACAGAGTTCGTTTTTCGCCCTGGTGATGCCCGTATAAAGCCACCGGCGATACTCAGACGCAGTCATTTTCTGTGAATGGTCGTCATAGAACAGGACAGTATCCCACTCGCTGCCTTGTGCTTTGTGCACGGTCGAGGCATAGCCAAAGTCGAACATGGCCGCCTCTTCTTGCGTGGACGTCTCCTCGAACAGGCAAATGCGGATGTCGGCTCCACTGATCTTGAGACGTCGTCCCATTTCCATGCTGTCTGCGCAGTTCAGGCAGCCAGCCCAGGCGACGATCGGGTATTCCCGTTCATCCAGCCAAACCTTGTAGCAGGAGTCGTTGGCACATTCTTCGATCCGGGAAACGGTATAGGTGCTGCCGTTGTAAAGCCCGAACCCCTTCATGTTCCTCAGGCACATAAGGCGTTCACCTGCCTGGGGAAGCTTCCTCAAAAAGCCCGAAGCGGAGCGTACGAGCCCGTTGAGCTTCACGCGCAGGCTGTTCTTGCAACACAGGATGCCCGTCTTGCCTGACATCGCATCATCGGCGAATCCTTTGAGCATACTTCTTCCCGGAACGGAGTTCATGCGGATGCGGATGCACGTCGCGTCCTTTGCCCAGGGCACCTTCGTCCAGGGCAGATCCTTTCCGTTGCGTACCATGGTGGCCCATTGCACGATGGGATTCTCAAGAGCCTGGCGCATGACATCAGTGAGTACGAAAGGCGTCGTATGCAGGATGTCCACCGGCTTGTCCTCAACAGGCGGAAGCTGACCTGGGTCGCCGACGAAGATGACAGGGATGCTGTAGGAGAGGATGTCGTGGAACACCGTCGCCGTCAGCATCGAGGCTTCATCCACGATGATCAGGTCGTAAGGGAGTACTTTCTGCGCCTTTTTCTTGAACACCAGCTCTTCGCGGGAGCCGTTATTCTTTTTGGTGTCGAGCGTGTAGATCGCGGAATGGATCGTTCCAACAGTGGAGTCTTTCCCCAGGCAGCTGAGTTTGGATTTCATGACCTGGGCCGCCTTTCCTGTCGGAGCACAGAATAGGATCCGTTTGTCTGGATCCATATCCAGAATGTGCCGTGCCGCTTTGCTGATGACCGTCGTTTTGCCTGTGCCGGCATACCCGGCCACGGACAGGTACCACCGATCTGACGGATTCAGGGCAAAGTCGACGATGGCGTCATGGACGATCTGCTGGTTCTTCGTGAGCTGAATGCCATCCGTGTCGTCCTCGTTGATATTGTCTGTCCGAGTCTCATCGATACTAAGAGCCGAAGCGTCGAATGCGGCTTTCCGTTCGAATTCCAGAAGATCCGTATCGGTAAGATGGCTTATGTTTTCTGGTGTCAGACTTTCCGACGCTATATTTTCCTGTATTGTCAAAGACATGTATTATGCTCCATGTATGAAAAAAGCCGGCTGGAGTGCCGGCTGAGTTGTGCTGTGGATATGCCAAAGGTCGTTATTCAGCCTTGCCGATCTTGATTGCAGGAAGTTTTCTGGACATACGCGCGCAGATTATGGCAACGGCGTTGTCTTCCGAAATGCCGGCGGCCTTGTAAGCATTGATGGATTCTATGTTCCGCTTATCCGAGATTTCCTGTAATTTATTGGCGAAGCCGAGAAAATCATCACCAAGCTCACCAAACAGCTCTCGCGTGTTTTCACCTTTCTTGATGTCCCGGTAGATGTCGAGGAGTGAAGCCGCTACAGGCTCGACAAGGGGAGTGAATTGTCTGATCGCCATGAAAAAGTTGATGGCATCTTTGATGATCTCCGAGTCCATGGACAGCTTGGTGGGATCTTCACTTCTGTCCTTTTCCACAGCCTGTTCAGGGCTCTTGTTCTGTTCCTTATTCAGTTGCAGCATTTCAACGTACCTCCGGTAAAGATGATCGATAATCAAACTTGGCCTGATTCTCGGAACTGTTTAGCCTCTAGGACAAAAAAGAAGCGGCCCGGTAGTAAATACCAGGCCGCATATGCACGGATTCTCTTGAGTGTCGACATGTTATGCCGCTTTTCTTTTTCGTTGATTTTTTACTTGAGACGGTTGTTTGCCTTGCGTCTCCGCGGCTTCCGACAGCTCTGCCCTGATTTTTGCCCGCTCTTCCTTCGGCTTGGGGACGAGACGGACTTGCTTCATCAGGATCTTTCCGACCACCAGGACTTCCTCGACCCCCTCCAATTGCTCCAGGTCAGGTTTTTCCGTGTCAAAGCCTTTTGGGGCCTCCTTGTACGAGCCATCCGCCATGTGGAACAAAATCACTATCTTCCTCCTTGTTGTGAATCCGTTGAACTCCAATCGCACGAAAGGTGAAACCTCGAGGAGCGTCATCCTCTCCTTGTTTATCGCCGCACAAGGGAAGCGCCTGCATGTCAGGCACCCCAGAAGCGGCTTTTGATACCCCCTGTCAGGACAGTGGATCGCCTGTTCCGAGGGATCTTTGTATGTAGCCATGGTTCCTCCGCCTAGCTGTCGTATGGTGACAACACAACCGAACCGTTTGCGAATGATTCCGGGACATCGATCACTCGCTGATTACTCGATCCCTTATAACAAGCTGACGCTGTTTTTTGCTCCTCGATGAATGGCCCGTCGACGAGTATGTCGATGTATTGGAGAAGAGCGAGTTTTTCATCATCCTTGATGAGCTCGTCCCACGTGTATCCTGTGTAGGCCATGATGTGATAATCATACACTTTAAGGACGATGGCCAGATTAGTAAGGTCTTTTGCCTGGTCGAAAGGTTCGCCACCGCTGAATGTGACGTTTTTACTTACATTGAAAATTATTTTATGGAGTATATCCGAGAGAGACAGCAAGTTACCACCAGCGTAGTCATGCGTTTGCGGATTGTGACATCCTTTACAGTGCCTTCCGCATCCTTGCAGGAATACGGCTGTCCGCAAGCCAGGCCCATCAACGATTGAATCCTGCACTATTCCTGCTACTCTAAGTCCAAACATCATCCTCTTCCCGTGAAAATTTTTTGATCGAAACATTTTCCTACTGAAATAAAAAGGGCAGGGGAGTTGCCCCTGCCCTGGCTTTGCCTACAGGCTACCGTGTTTCACACGGTCGTGTTCTTCCGCACGCTTCGCATCATTGAAACGCGCCTGAACGTCACCAACAAGGTAGCCCGTGATACGCCTGATCCTGTTGAATCGCACACCCGTACCGACAATAGTACAGCCCTGCTTTTCGCCAGTAGGCACATGTTCTTTATCCGGCATATATGCCTCCTTGGAATCTACTTCTCGCCGTTCTGGCGTCGAAGCTCTTCCAGGCGACTCAGTTCGATGCCTTCTCCTTCACGGCGTCCGCAACGAGGGCAGACATCATCAATGATACCAGTGTACCCGCACACAGGATCGTAATCCACAGCATGATTGATACTGCCATAACCGATGCCTGCATGGCGCATATAGGTAATGATCTCCTCGAAAGCTTCGGGATTTTTGGACACGTCTCCGTCAAGTTCCACATAGGTAATGTGTCCTCCGTTGCACAGGGCGTGGAAGGGAGCCTCGATATTGATCTTCCTGAACACGCCCACCGGCTGGTACACCGGCACATGGAAAGAATTCGTGTAGTAAGGGCGATCAGTCACGCCCTTGATCTCCCCGAATTCTTTCCTGTCGATGCGTACGAACCGTCCGGAGAGTCCTTCCGCCGGCGTGGCGATCACCGAGAAGTTGAGATGGTGTGCCTTTGTCGCCTGGTCAGAAAGATTGCGGATACGTTCGATCACCTTGTAGGCATGGTCCCAGACTTCCTGCGACTCCGCATGATTCTTGCCGAAGATGGCCTTCATGGCTTCGGCGAGGCCGATGAAGCCGATCCCCAGGGTCCCGTGCTTGATGACATCGCGCACGGTGTCCTCTCTTTTCAGTTTGTCCGAATCCATCCAGACGCCCTGCCCCATGAGGAAAGGGTAGTTGTATACATGCCGTTCGGCCTGGATCTCGAAGCGCTCCAGAAGCTGGCGGATGACGAGGTCGACCGTCTCGTCCAGCTTGTGCATGAACAGGGCATATACACCTTCGTCCGTTGCTCCGCCGCCATCGCGGTGTGCGTCGTTATGTGCCTCGATAGCCAGGCGAGGCAAGTTGATGCTCGTGAAGCTCAGGTTTCCGCGACCGGATGTGGTCGAAGGACCGTTGATATTGGCCATGACTCGGGTGCGGCAGCCCATGGTCGCCACTTCCGTATCGGGATCTCCTTCCTTATAGAACTGCAGGTTGAAGGGGGCGTCCAGAAACTCGAAGTTCGGGAAGAGCCGCTTTGCCGACACCCGGCACGCCATCCGAAAGAGGTCGTAGTTTGGGTCGCCGGGTTTGGCGTTCACGCCGTCCTTTACCTTATATATATGGATGGGGAAGATGGATGTCTCCCCGTTGCCGAGACCGGCATCCAGGGCCCGCAGGCATTCTCTCACTACCATGCGCTGCTCAGGTGACGTTCCTGTGCCATAGTTGATGGAGCTGAACGGTACCTGGGCCCCGGCACGGGAATTCATCGTATTCAGGTTGTGGATAAGGGCCTCCATGGCCTGGTAGGTCGCCTTGCGTGTCTTTTCCAGGGCAGCGAGCCAGACACGGACGAATCGCATCTCCTTGCTGACATCGCCAGCGAGCACCTTTGACCTGACCACCAAATGGGTCGTCCGGTCGAGAACCGTCACGCCTTGGGCGATACGATCATTGAAGACCTCTTCGATCTCGTGTCTGTTCTCCACGGTCACGATACCTTCCAGCTCCCCATATTCCAGGAACGTCGTTCTGAAGGTCTTTGCCACGCCAGGGGCCATGTAGTAATCGAATGCCGGGATGGACTGGCCGCCATGCTGGTCTGACTGATTGGCCTGGATAACGATGCATGCCAGCGAAGCATACGAGCCGATGCTGTTGGGCGTGCGAATGTAGCCGTGCCCCGTATGAAAGCCCTTCTCGAAGAGCTTGCCGAGGTCTATCTGCGTGCAGGTCGTCGTCAGGGCGAAGAAGTCCAGGTCATGGATGTGGATGCGGCCTTCCCTGTGCGCCTTGGCGAACTCAGGTGTGATAATCTCCTTCAGGTAGTATTCCTTGGCTATCTCGCTACCGTACTTGAGCATGGTACCCATGGAACTGTCGGCGTCAATGTTGGCGTTCTCGCGCTGGTTGTCGCTTTCAACGGCGTCACGAAAGGTAATGTCGAACATGGTCTTCATGATGTGCGACCTGCTCTCCCGTGCATCCGTGCGCTTCTGCCGGTACAGGATGTACGCCTTGGCCACGGATCCGTAGCCAAGCTCGATAAGACTCGACTCAACAAGGTCCTGAATGGATTCGATGTCCGCCTTGTCGGCGCGGACAAGTTCGAGATGGTCTGTGACCTTGTTGCAGACATCGCCAGCGACAGACCGTGCGGCTTCGTCCTTGATGGCGCAAGCCACAGCAGCCTTGTATACAGCATCCTCGATCTTGGATGCTTCGAAGGGGACATCGGTACCGTCCCGCTTAATCACTTGATAAATCATAGGGTTCCTCATCTTTTTTCTCTTGGGGGCCGTTTTCCGGAACGTCGTCATACATCGAAAGGACACCATGGATAGCCGATGCCCCTGCTTTAAGCAGGCTCTGCTCCGTGTCCGTGACGATGTAAACGCCATCATCAGCCTGCACAAAGAAACCGTCGTCCCAGGTCAAGTGGATATTCAGCTTGCGCTCCTGGATCGCCCGTTTGAGCAGGGAGTGGAATGACGCGATGTTCTTGGACGGGCGCGGAATATTTTCCGTGCAGCACGTTTCGGGTGATTTGCCGACGATGGCCCCGAAATCCGTCTGCTCTATGTCTGTCCATCCGAATATCGCCGCCAGCTCGGCATCAACGATATTCTCTTCCTGGATATTGTTTTTAAAAGCGTCCTGTGTGGCCATAGCCGCCCTCACCGCGTTCAGTTTTTGAGAGCTCGTCCGCCTCGATAAGCTTCATGTGGGCGACAGGGCAGAGCACCGCCTGTGCGATGCGCTCTCCCTTCTTCACCACGACGGCATACTTGGTGCCGGCATTGAAAAGGATGATCCCCACCGATCCACGATAGCCGCTGTCGATGGTCGCCGGCGCATTTGGCATCACCAGTGTGGTGTGCATGGCCACACTGGAGCGGAGACGGATCTGGATCTCGAAACCCTGCGGGATCTCGAAGGCGATCCCTGTCTCGACTTTTACGGTTCCCTGCGGAGGGATGAGATAGTCGTCGACAGCATAAAGATCCGCACCGCTATCGCCTGGCTTGGCGTAGGCCGGTACGATGGCGTCCTGATGCGTCTTTTTGTATCTGAGATTGATATCACCCATTAGGCGTCTCCTTCAGTCTGGTCAGGGTTGGTCTGGCTGGTATAAGTCTGGTCTGTATTGTTAGTGCCGGGCACGCAGTCTGCCGTCATCATGTGGTAGCGTTGCAGACTCTGTTCAAGGATACTGTCGGCGACCTCATCGGCGGAAAGCCTCATGGCATCGACCCTGAATCCCCGCACCATGTCGATCATCTCCCGGTAGCAGCATACCCTGCGTGCCCATTCTTCTAGTTCAGCGGTCTCGTACTCGTCTTTCACATGCGCAGCCGACCGATCCATGGCCACGCGCGCCGGTACGTCCAGCAGCGCGACCAGCACCGCGCACCGAATATCAGACTCCGTCTGCCGCACCAGATCACCGATCCTGTCGAGGATATTTCTGAGCACGAAGGACTCGGAGTCGTCACCATTCGTCCTGAGCAGCCGCTGGTAGACGAACATGGACATGATGGACCTATCCTGAATGACGACCTTGCCTTCCCGCAGATGTGGCACGATGATATTTTTGCACGACTCCAGCATGTCGGTGGCATAGAGCAGTACCTTGCCGGGGCGGGAAAAGCTGTTGCGCGACAGGAAGTCGCGAAAACGGTCATCCGGGGCTTTGACGACGATTGCCTCGAATCCATTCTTGGCGAATTTGTCCACAAGCAAATTTGCCACCGTGGATTTGCCCGCGCCGTCGACGCCTTCGAGGAGTACGTTAATACCAACCTTATCAGTAAGAATAGCCATATGCAAAATCTCCTTTATCAGGATTTTCGTTTTTCAAAAACTCACCAGAGATTGGAGGCATCACCGAGCAGGTTCAGCCCCATCGACAACAAAAAATGCCGGTAAGGTCTTTAACCTTACCGGCAAAAGTGATATCATGCCAGTTTTTGACTTTTTCGACGTAACAAATCCACTATGTCGAAAAAGTACACATTTTCGACATGCTAGATACTTTGAAACCTACTTTCTTCCTTTGTTTCCGTTTCGCCTGTTTCTGTCGCGATGTTGATCGCCACGTTGATCACGGGCGGTGTCTCTTGGGCATGCGGCATCTCCTGGACATCCTGCACCGCCACCATACCGTCTTTCATATCGTCTTTCACGCCGTCTTTCGCCCGGGCGGACGACAGCTTCAGCACCGCGTCCGCCGTCGAGGATGCCGGGCCTGTGTCTGGTGCGGCATCCGACTGGCACAGATAGGGCTTGTACGGATCTCCATACAGAATCCAGTCAGGATTCACTCCCCAGCCTACGATCTTCAGCAACCAGGTTGCGGGTATCGACTGCCTCGTTATAGCATAGTGTATGGACGGTTGGCTGATGCCGAAGACCCTGCACAGATCTTTTTGTGTCGTTGCGCCGACGGCCCCCCTGATCCTGGTCATAACGTCTTCGAACACGTAGTTGTCGCATTTTTTGTTTTCTCCATGGGCGAGCATGAAAACCTCCTTCGCAAGAAATTATCCAAAGCGGATCACTGAATCACACCCTTATAACAACCTGTCATCTCAATTTTTGTCGTATCGGACCCCAATGTTTAGGCAGGAGGTGCCCATGTATACATGCAAATATTTCGGCATCAAGGAACTGGTGTGCCCGGAGTGGTATGCTTTCGCCCAAAAGCGCGGCGGCATCGACAAGCTGTGGGTGATGGTCGACGATCGTATCCTCAGGACCATTGATATGTTGCGAGAGAAGTTCGGCCCCATCGTCATCAACAGCTGGGGTGCCGGCGGTCCGCGAAAGGAATCCGGCCTGCGCGTCTTCGATACGCCCACAGGCGCTGTCTGCTCACCACACAAGATAGGCAAGGCCGTGGATTTCCTCTGCCAGGGGCATTCTCCAAGGGAGATCTACGAGGCCTTTGTATCCGCCGGCGGCACGAGACCAGGATTCCGTGACCGTACCGATGAGCAGGCCGCACCGTGGAAACTTCTGGCACGGTATGAATACTTCCCCGGCATGACGTGGACCCATATCGACGTCATGGACGCCTTGGGTAATCATGACGGCAGCATCAGGGTCATTTCCGGCTAGCATAACCATTAATGCGTGAAGAAAAAAGCCTGACGCGCTGGTATGCGGGTATAAACAACTACATACAGCGCATTTTCCCCTAGATCCATGAAAAAGCCCCGCGCAGCTGCGCGGGGCTTTGCCGTGCTTGGAGCCAGACGCCACGATAGAATGAACGGATTCTAAGATGGCATGCTTGAAAGGAGTGCGAGTTTCAGTTTAACCATAGGCAGAAGGATATCCATATCCTGGTGTTAAAAATGCCTAGAAGTCCCTCCTTAACGAGTCGAGAGTTAAAAGGAGTTCGTCGTGAGCACTTCATCATGGCAAAAAAAATGGAAAAAATCTGCAGGGATAGTCCTGTTGTGCATCCTGACATGTACGGGATGCCTTGTGTCGCCGCTGTCGGGAAGCTTTGATGCCCTGGCATACGAGATACGCTCTGTTGCCTCACCGGACGGCTCTCCGTTGTTTGAGCTGCACTTTTTTGACAAGGGAGAATACTATCTGGAATACGTCGATGAGACACTGTCTGGTTATTCTCCCTGGCAACTCAGTGCCAATCAAAAACAGGCGATCGTACAGGCAGCCAGTATCTGGGCCGAAGTGCTCGGCCCCGGCAGCAAGAACAGCGCCCCCATTCCTTTTAGTGTTGGCACTTATCTTGATGAGAATGCCGCTGCCTCCAGTGAGCCTAACCAGGGCACAGGCGCCATTTGCAACACCGGAGTACAGGACGGTATTCTTAATGGGATAACGCCCGATCAGCCGGGCTACATTTTTGTTGGCCTGCTGGATATGACCATTCCGGATCATCTGTCACCGATACCCGTCACTGCCAACCAAGCCGATATCATCAGTGTTCTGTACCATGAGATAGGCCATACGTTGGGAATCTTTTCCCTTGCCAGCGCAGGGACCAAAAGCCTCTCCACCTGGGACATGCATCTTCGCAACAGTCAAGGCGTCTGGCTGGAGCCAGGCATGGAAGTCGTGAGACAGGGCAGCGACGCTGACACCGACAACGTCTTTGTCGTGGGCGAAGGAACAGACAGCGGTGTCAGATTTTACGGCAAGCATGTGGCTGAGGTCTTGGGCAATGATGAAGGGCTGCTCATTGAAGGCTTTGAGGAAGACATTCCTGACCTTTCGCATATCGAGCTGGAACGCAGCCTCATGAGCCATCAGAACTACCGCAACTACACCACCTTCATGGAAGCGGAACTGGCGGCCCTTCAGGATATCGGCTACAGCATCGACCGGAAAAACTTCTTCGGATATTCCGTCTACGGCGACGGCCTCACCCTCACCAGTACCAACGGCTATTTTGCCCGCAACGAAAGCGGCACGGACTGGATCGAGGGGCAGGCCAACACGGCGACGCTGGGCGTGGGGCTGCACATCTACGGCAAGCGCAACGATGTGACGCAGGCCGCCGATCTGCTGGCCGGAGGCGTGGCGGGAACCGGCATCCGCGTGGACGGCAGCAACAATATCCTGCGCATCGATCCCGACGTGCTTGTTGCTGCGGACGGTCTCCGGGGCACGGGCCTGCTGGTGGCCTACGGCAAGGAGCAGACCGTCGTCAACCGGGGAACCATACAGGCCCTCGGTCAGGACGGCGTGGCCGCCCGCTTCGATTTCGGCGGGAACCTGCTGGGGAACGCCACGGAATACCGCGGCTCCTGGATATGGACCGGCTCCGACGGAAACGGAAATGAACTTTCCTTCTCCATCCCCGGCAATGGCTACAAAGATTCCAGCGGCTTTGATCTCAATCTTGACGGGGCGCTTGTCTCCGCCTTCGATGTGAGCGGCACGCTGGCCGGCAGCGCGGCTTCCATCTATATTGCGGAAAACGCCTGGGTACAGAATATCAACATCCTCTCCGGCGCGGACGTCTCCGGCAGCATCATTTCAGACTGGGATCCGGGAGACGACCGTATCCAGTATAGCGGAGACTCGAAAGATCTGCATACGCGGCTGACCTTCGGTCTGGCTCCGCAGGAAGACGGCAGCGCAAGCGCGCTGGCCGATCCCGATTTTGACATGACCCTGTACGGGAGCATTCTCGGCGCTCCCAGCATCGACATGCAGCTCAAGGCCTGGCATCTTGCCGTGGCGGGCATCGTCAATGTATCTTCCCTGAACAACAGCGGCCACCTCACGCTTATGGGCATGGACGATTCCGGCAAGGCTGCCCATGTCGGCACGACCTTTGTCAACGATGCCGGAGCGACGCTGGAAACAGGCTTCACGGCGGACGGGCAGGTCGCCGGCATAGAGGCGGCCTCGGCCCAGCTTGACGGGAGGTGGCTCCTGCGGCCCCTGCGGGACTTCTACGCAAGCCAGAGCGTCATTGCCCCGGAAAATCCGGTCAGCGTTTCCGGGACACAGGTCGGCGGCTTTGCCACGGTTGACGTCGTCGCGGATCTGTCGCCCACGCTAGACTTTACCCTGAATGGCCATAGCGCAAACCAGCCGCACATCGCCGTTTCCCGCGCCGCGGACGCCTACAGTCGCCATGCCGCCACAGCCGGGGCCGCTTCGCTGGGACACGCCCTTGTCGGCATAGCCGACGCGGCCCGGGGCGATATGCGGGAACTGATAGTCTGCAAGCTTTCTTGCCAGCTCCTCTGTCTCCTCCGGAAGCTCAATG
>ERZ773104.891-NODE-891-length-44108-cov-9.529203_pt1 | contig 44108 bp, 54 predicted proteins | sample MGYA00511920_ERZ773104 | MGnify/ENA primary metagenome ERZ773104 (study PRJEB29015, sample SAMEA2737857) | human gut metagenome | biome: human gut; feature: human-associated habitat; material: faeces | place: China | collected 2012 ... | reverse complement strand
TTGTTCCTGAGTTTTATTATAACAAAAAACAAAAAGAGAGTAAATAGTTATTTGTGCGGCGTGGACGGAAAAATTGGGATAGAAATAAATTTTAATGCGATTAATTAATAAAATGCTGATATGATGTCTGAACAGGGAGGAAACGCATATGAAAAAATATCTTATTTTAGGGTTTGTGGTCGTGTTAATCGGCGTCAGCGGCGCGCTTGTCTGGCAAGCCAAGTCATCAAGACTCACGCTAAAAGGAATCAGCGGGGAAGCCATCAGTGCCGAAGATTTGAACAAATGGGATAAAAGCAGCGACAATATGCAGACCGAAGTTCAGGGCAACCAGCTTTACATTCAGGAATCAATCGGGTCTGAGGGGGGTGCGTTGGTTTATCCGCAGAAAATCAGCGGCGACTTTATTTTCAAGTTTAAGTTAATGAGTCTTACTCAGACCGGAAAAATAAAAATCATCAGCCGCAACGATGACGGCGATTATGAATATATTGTCGAACTGCAACAACTCCGCAGCAAACAAACGGCTAAAATCTGGAGAGACGGCGCTTTAGTCGGACAAGCAGACGCTTTTACGCTGAAACCGGACGTTTTTTATCAAATTATATTTGAACGTTCAGGAAGACAGCTGAATTTGGAAATTGACGGCAAAACCGTCATATCTTCAACGGAAAACAAACCGGCACAAAACGCAACACTCGGCATCAGGATAGAAGGCCGCCCCGATCATCCGGCAGCTATAGAAATCAAGGACGTCGAACTTTATTATAACCGATAAAAAAACACCCTGTGAATGAACGCAGGGTGTTTTTATCATCAGATTATTGTTGTTTAACAGGTCCGAGTTCCTTAAATGCAATTTCTTGTCCGTTGTTGGTTACCAATACTAAATTGGAATCAACAAAATGGAAGCTGACTATGCGAGGCAAAATCTGCAAATAATTGTGTTCTGCCTCCATTTCCTTCTCCGGTCCCATCATCATCGTTGCACCGGCCGGACCAAATTTAATCTGATCACCTTTGACTTCATAAGAGCCAAAGTAATTATTTACGACCTTGCCGAAATAACGCGGTTCGTCGGTAGAGAAGCCCAGAGTAATAACGGCATTGTTTTGAGCCTGCAACATTTGGTACTCTTTGCCCTTAAAGGATTGTTCCGGTTTGGAAGTACAACCAGCTACAACCAATATTGCCAGCAAGGCAAGCGCTAATTTTTTCATTTTTTTCTCCTTATCATGTCATAATGGGCGATAATATCTTATTTTTCCGGTTCAGACAACATTTATTTAAGACAACTGGGAACAGGCCTGCCGCTGAACCTTACAAAGGATTTCGGCGCTGTCCCGCAGTTTTTTCAGTTCATCAGCGGACAAAGAAGGCTGCAACGTGTTTCCGACACCTCCGGCGCCGACGACCGACGGCAGAGACAGGCATACATTTTGCAGCCCTTCAATATTTTCATGCAAGGAACTGACTGTCAAAACCCGTCTCTCGTTTTTGGCAACAGCCTTGCAAATTGTACTCAATGCTCCGGCAATGCCGTAATAAGTGGCTTTTTTGCCATGGTAAATGCGGTACGCTATCTGTACAACGTCCTCGGCAATATGCGCCTTTATTTCCGACGTCAACGGACGTCCTATTCCGGCGGCAAACTCCTCTATGCAGGTAGCGCCGACACAGGCCGAAGACCATGACACTACCGCAGAATCGCCATGTTCGCCTAAAACCAGGGCATGCAGCGACTGCGGCGAAATATCCAGATATTTGGCCAGAAGCGAGCGAAAACGCGCCGTATCCAATACCGTGCCGGAACCGATAACCCTCGATTTTGGAAACCCGGACAGCTGCAAAGCAACCATTGTCATCACGTCTACCGGATTGGTCGTTACGACAATAATCGAATCGGGAGCATATTTTACCAAACCGGGAATAATGGATTTAAACATTCTTGTATTACCATCCACAAGCTCTAAACGGGAGGCGGTAAAATTGGGCGCTCCGTCCGCGGTAATAATGACGACATCAGCCCCTTTCAGGTCTGAATAATCACCTTCATAAATGGTACAGTCCTGTTTGAAGGCCGTTGCATGAATGATATCATCAGCCTCGGCTTCAGCCCGGACCTTATTGATATCCACGAGGACAATTTCCCGTGCGGTTCCCTCTATGGCCAAAGTATATGCCGTTGTGCTGCCAACCAAACCGGCTCCGATAATCCCGACTTTCATAATTCACCCTCCTTATCAAAACATTTATCGATAATGTAATATCTTCTTTGACAGATTTAAAACAAAAACTGCATAAAATTATCGGCACCGATTTCAGAAATCTAATAATTTATTTGTATTGTATTTCTTTTTTTAAAACTTATTTTGAGAAGATTTGACCACCTAAATCGAGATGCTGGATAATAAAGAATATATTTGAAAATCGACGTTTATTTTTGTAGTATACTTAAAAAGAGAGGTTACTATGAAAAATGTTATTTGCTGTATTATATTTAGTGTATTTTTATGATGTCACATATACTATTAACAATTATTGGCTGGGCAATATATTCTGAAAAATCGTGTAATGTATCGGCTTTTTTCCAAATATAATCCTTAATATCGTCGATATTATGAACTTTATTTATTTTAACCTGTGTATTTAAATCTAATTGCATATATAAAATCATCCAGTCTTTTGAAGCTTGAACATACCCTACAATTATACCTCGGCTTATGTCATCTTCTAGCTTTACGTAATGTTCACATAAATTTCCAAGTGTCATCATACGGAAACTCCCATCATCATTTCCTTGAAAGGAAAATATAGATATAAAATTTCTAAAAACTTCAAAAACAGGAATACTATAGTTATCTTTAACAGTATTAATAAAAAATTTTTGCATCTGATCTATAATGTCGTCAAATGGAATGTGTGCTACTTTTTCTGCTACTTCTTTATCCCCAGACATAAAGTAACTTTGGCTTGTAGCATCTTTAACACCTAAAAGATATCCATACACTACACCGAATAAATATTTGCCATCGGTTTTCATTGCCTTATCAAACATTTGTAGAAAATCGACCAAACTTAAACCCGAAAGAGAATTATTACGTTCATGTGTTGAAGAAAACTTGCTTAGTATTTTTTTTAATAAATTCATAAATACTCTCTCATACTATGATATTATCTTTATTAATCATTATCCTCATTTAATTGGAAAGTACTATTTAATATTTGCTCAAAATCATAATAATCAACACCTCCATTCCACTTCAACAGAATATTGCGACAAACTGCACAATATTCAAAATCTTCATCACGCATTTGAAAGGGCATCTCTTTATAAGAATATCGCGTTCCACAATGTGGACATGTAATTATGGGCATGCTAACTTTCCTTTTAAAATATAAAATAGGTGTATTTTAGTAAATTCTCCAATAAAGTCAATTAGATATTTGAAAATTACTTACTATCTCAACAAAGTTATATCTAAGGAAAATAGCTAAAAAAATATATAATGAGCTTAAAACCGAGATTGAGCTTGAAAAAGAAAAACTGCAAAAAGATATGGATAAGCATCTTGAGATTGATAACGAAACTGATGAAATGCTTGCCAATATCGCGGAAGTTGCTGCAAATATTGGAAATTTCTTAAAAAGTCCGATTATTGCGCAAAAAAGAGAAATTTTGAGATTGATATTATCGGACTGCAAAACTGAAGAAAAAATACAGCGTTTTCAATAACTAAGCCATTCGATATGCTGCTGAAAACGCCTGAAATTCATAAATGGTGCCGCTAGTAAGAATGGGTACTCCCGCTGTTGCGGGTCCTCCTCGCATCGTAAGGCTTAAACTTCGTACAAAACTAAGCTATCCACTAAAGTTTTGCACTCGTTTTCGCCAACTATCTGCTCCGGACATTACTTCGTAAGTCCGAGTTCAACTGCTGACAAAACCATTAAAAAACCCACCGTTATGGTGGGCTTTTTAATGGTGCCGCTAGTAAGAATCGGACTTACGACCCCACCCTTACCAAGGGTGTGCTCTACCACTGAGCTATAGCGGCATAATAATCTTAAATTTGCGTAGAGCCACCCTGCGGGTGTGCCTTCGGCATCTAAGCTCAATGCGGTCAATTAATTTTCCTTGTTCGCTAAGATGTTCCGAAGAACTTACAGACAAAATTGATACGTCGGTATCAATTTTACTTAGCGTTACCACTGAGCTATAGCGGCATAATAATTCAAGAGATATTCTCAACTCGTGAGATGTAACATACAGAACCATTTTATAAAAATCAAGTATGTTTTACAATTTTCTTATGATTTTTTTAAACTTATGGGGATAAAAGAGAAGTAGAGTAAGATTTGTCACTAAGAAAAAGGTGTAAAATGGCGTCTGAAAACCATAAAAAAGCCCAAAGTCGCGAAGAAATGCGTTTTGAACGCGAGGCAAAAGCCTTACAAAAAAATTTGGAGAAACGCAAGCTTCAGCAGAAAAAACGCGAGGAACTCAAAAAATCGCGAAAGAATAAACAAACGGAAAATCAGGACTAACTTGTAAGGAGAAGCATCATGGATAAGATTAAAATCATCGGCGGCAAACGCCTTGAAGGTAAAATCTATATCAGCGGAGCGAAAAACGCCGCCTTACCCTTAATCTGCGCCAGTTTGTTAACGGATGAGACCGTAACACTGACCAATATGCCGATGTTATCAGACATTAAGGCAATGAATGTCTTATTGGAGCAATTGGGAACCAAGATTGATGCTTTTGACGACTTTGTAGACGGACATCCGACCAAAACCTATTCATACAGAACCAAAGAGGCAACCAGTTTGGTAGCGCCCTATGATTACGTTCGCAAAATGCGCGCTTCTTACTATGTTTTAGGTCCGTTGCTGGCCCGTTACGGAAAATGCGAGCTTTCACTGCCCGGCGGCTGTGCCATCGGTGCCCGACCGATGGATATTCATCTGTCATCGCTGGAACAAATGGGCGCACATATTGAAATTAAAAACGGATATATTCACGCCACGGTGGACAAACGCCTTAAGGGGGCGCATATCATCTTTCCGATGGTTTCCGTTGGCGCTACCTGCAATGTCTTGATGGCGGCAACCCTGGCTGAAGGACGCACGGTATTGGAAAATGCAGCCAAAGAGCCGGAAATCAGCGATCTTGCCAATATGCTTAACGCCATGGGAGCAAAAATTGAGGGAATCGGCACCGCAGTGTTGACGATTGACGGGGTTGACAAGCTGCATGGGGCAAATCACAAAGTTATCGCAGACAGAATCGAAGCCGGCTCTTATGCCGTTGCGGCGGCGATTACCCGCGGCAGAATTGAGCTTATCAACGCTCTGCCCTATACCCTGAAACGTCCGATGCAGGTGTTGAAAGACATGGGCTGCCGGGTTATCGAGAATGAAAACAGCATTATTGTTGACGCCAAAGATTGCGTTTTAACGGGAAAAGACATTATGACAGAACCTTTCCCCGGTTTTCCGACTGACTTACAGGCTCAGTTTCTGGCATTGATGCTGACGGCAGAAGGCGCTTCAATGGTTACCGAAACCATTTTTGAAAACCGTTTTATGCACGTGCCCGAACTTTTGCGTATGGGGGCTAACATTAATGTTCATGGACATGCATCCGCTATTGTGAGAGGCGTGAAAAAGCTTTCCGGCGCCCAAGTGATGGCAACCGACCTGCGCGCATCGTTTGCGTTGGTTCTGGCCGGATTGGTCGCAGAGGGAGAAACTATTGTCAACCGTGTTTATCACTTAGACCGCGGTTATGAAAAACTGGAAGAAAAACTCAAAAGCGTCGGCGCCAACATCGAGCGTATAAAAGACGACGGAGAAGAATAAAAAAAAGTCTCCCCGCAAAAAATACTCTAAAACATATCATTACGGGAAATAGGCAAAAGACATTAGAGGGGACTAATATCATTATACTAAAAAAGGCTCTGAAATTTCAGAGCCTTTTCTGTGGTAGAAGAGTAAAACCAGTTTTTATAATATCAATCACCAAATAGATTTACTTAGGAATAAGAACAAGGATTAAGGTTGCAAGTTCTTTGGCATTCGTCTAAGCGCTTTCCTGATCTAACACATAAATCCTGACACCTTGTTATACCGCAAGAGCTGACACAGCTATTACCCGACATATAGGTTCCGTTGTGACAGGAGACAAGGCTGTATCTGGTTCCGCCACTGGCGACCGAGCAATCAGAACCTATTATCTGGCAGCTCTTACAATAACCGTTGGCTGGACAAGAGCGTAAAGTATAAAAACATGTATTGGTACAGGTTTTAGCCTTGCACTTGTAGCAGGTTCCGGATTTTTCACCGCAGGAGCAGACTTTTGCGGTTGTGCCGGTTTGAGCCTGAGAGGACGAACAACTTGAAGACTGATATCCGCTGGGACAATTGTAGCTGTGAGTATGAGCGGGAGCTTTGTAACAAGTTCCCGAAGCAGCGCCGCAGGAACAAGTCTTGGAAACAGTCTGAGCTGAACCACCCCAGGAATTGGTCGCCGAGTATCCGCTCGGGCAGTTGTAAGAGTGAGAATGCCCCTCTTTGTAGCAGGTGCCGGAAGTCGCACCGCAAGAGCAGGTTTTGCTGACAGCCACCGGGGTTATCAGTCCGCCGGTTGAAGCTTGTGTTTCTGCGGGGCAGGAGTAGCTGTGCGCGGCACAGGCATAACAGGTTGACCCGGCTTCAGTCTTGGCCGTTCCGGTCTGGTGATAGTTGCTGCCACAGGGGGATTTGCTATATCCTGACGTACAGGTGTCGTTTTTGCAGGAGTAACAGGTTCTGCCGTAATAAGCAACAGCGGCACAGCGGTAACCGGTCTTGTTTGCGGTCTCATAGCCTCCTGCAGAACATTGCGGCTGATAACAGGCATAACAGGTCCTGCCGCCGTAAGTAACGGCAGAGCAGATACGTTCGGTCTGCTGTTCGGCATAATATCCGCCGGAAGAACAAGGTTTAGGAGAACAGGTGTTATACTTACCGTCACAAGAACCGCCTGAGGGTTGATATTCCCCCGAACAATTGGAAGAGGTGTATTGATATTCGGAAGGGCAAATACATCCTTTCTGACAGGTCATTCCGGCAACGGGATGAACAATGCCGGTAGAAACCTTGGGTGAAGGACAAGTTTGGTAAAGATTGTAATGTTCCATACAATCGGAATCGTCTTTGACAATATCCCCGCCGCCCATATCTTCAGAACCGCGGCTGATATTTTTGCCAAGATAATCGGGGAGCCAATAGATGCCGGCGACATCAAAAGTTGAAGAAGCAGCAAACGGCTGCGGCATTAATGACATTGGTGTGAAATGTGGGTTAACAGGGATTTCTGCAAATGAAGAGGAAGCGAATAAGAACATCGCCGCCGCAGTTAAGATTAAAGAACTGATGTGTTTCATAAGCGTCATCCTTGCCAAAATAAAACCAGAGCCGTTTGCTTTAATTTCTATCTTAACAAAAGATTGCTCAAATGTAAATAATTAATTGCACGAGCTGGACGGAAAAGTTTGATATAAAAATTATTTTTTATGATAAAAGCGGTAGTCGATACTGTGGGAGTAAAGATATAAAAAAAGCCTGCTGAAAACAGGCTTAACAATAAAAAACGGTATTTCTATTTATAGTCAAATTTTACGGCAACGCTCCGGGCATCGCTTAATATTTTTTCCAATCTTTTAATGTTATGGGTATTTTTCTGGCGGGCTTTGGCCAGATTAAGCGTCTGAGCCAGACAATAATGATCATAACCTTTGCTGGGCGAAGTTTCAGCCGCCGGCATAAAATCGTATTTGCGTTCGCATTCTTCCAGAGCGGAAAATTTTTTTACCAGATAAATGTTGTTGTCAGCCATTTTTAGTCTCCTACTGACTGGCCCAAACGATTCTGTTAACCAGTTTAATGTCGCTCAGGTTAACGGAAGCTTCCAGACCGCTGTTAATGTCGACAACTTCCAGAGAAGAAGCTGTCCGGCGTATAAATTCTTTTATATCAAGTTGTCCGTTAATGTCCACAATTATTATACGGTCTCCTCTGCGGATTTCCGAATTTTTGCTGGCAATAACCAGGGTTCCGTAGCGGTAGAGCGGAACAAAGTCTTCATTGTCTAAGTCTATGGCATAAAGTTTGTCTTTGCTGTCCGGAAAACGGATTTTGTTCCATGTTCCTGTATGAAGTTCTTTATTTTGGATTCGCGGTTGTTTGTTCAATTGCGTAAATTTGATAAACGGGATAGAGGGCGTAAATTTGACGGCGGATTCTCCCTCGGCCAGATTATAGAACTGTTCAAACGTAATCCCGCTGACTTCCAGAATTTTGTTAATGCTGTCAAGCGAAGGCCAGCGTTTTTTTCCGTCCGGCCGGATACGTTTGCTTTTGTTAAACGTCGTTGCGTCAAGTCCGGCTTTTTTTGCCAGACCGGAAGGGGATAGTCCCTGGCTGCTGGCTAACTTATCAACAGCATTCCAAACCTGTTCGTACTGCATAAAACCTCCTTTAAGGCAAACTTACGCTTGGCTTTTTACATATTAATGCAAAAAGGTCTAGGAATCAAATCTTTTTTTGTGTTGAAATTCCTACAACCTTATGTATAACTTTTAATCGTTAAAATAAAGTTAAGTTGAAACATTTTGGGGAGATAAAAATGTATAAACAATATGAAGCTTTTGAAAATGCCGAAGAAGTCTGGCTGTGGTACTGTGCTTGTCTGGAGGCCCGCCGTGAAGGTTTGCGTTCCCGCGGGGATTATCAGGGGCCGGAGCGACCCTGCGAAATCAGCGACATTGAACGGATAGTAAAATATTTGCGCCGGCAGGGAAAGCTGCGTTTGAGGCAGTTAAACACGATGTATCGTTGGGGAGCGATGCATTGTTCCCCTTATTATGATCGCCGCGCCGGCCGCATTGAGGTAAGGCTATGGGATGAAGGGCTGCGTTGTTTGGAGCCGCTGCTCCGCAGCAAAGGAATCATAATTGCGGAGGAAGAATAATGCGGCTTTCTGAAGATTTTTCAACCCTTGTTCCTTTTTATGTCGTGTTTCAGGATGAAACCAGTCTATGGTGGCTGCGGCTGCTCAAACCCGGTTTCCGCCATTGTTATGTGCTCTATCCTTTAGCCGGAGGCGGTTCGTTTCTGGAGCTGAATCCGCTTTCCAACTGCTTTCTCGTACGGCGGCTGACGGTAACGCCGGCCGGAGATTACCTGCGCCGTCTGCGCCGGAGGGGATGTACCGTATGTCGGATTAGTCAAACGGATGTTCCCGTTCGTCCGGCGCCGTGGAGCCCGTTTACCTGCGTCGAATTTGTTAAAAGGCTGCTTGGTATCCGCTCTTGGTTTATTATAACTCCGTTCCAGTTGTATAAAAATATTAAAAATTGTAGGAAAAAAGTCTTGACTTTATGAAATTTATATGCTACACCTTTTTTTGTTACTTGCTGGAAGTGTGTCTGAATAAAATTGCTCGCGAATTTGTTTCCGAGCTTTTTTTGTTTTAAATTCGGAGTTTTTTTATGAGTGTAACCAAAGTAAAAACTCTCAAAGCTCTCAAATCGAAATTGAAAAAAGAACTGCCGTCTCAAATATCAAAAGTCATATCCAGTTATGAAGACTTTGCCGGACAGCCGGTTCCTGACGATGCCAAAGGTTTTACGGCTCACCATAATGCCTGTAAATCAGCGGTCGTACATGCCGAAACGCTGTTAAAGCTTGCCCGCTGGACGGCAGACGATGCTTCGTCGGAGTCATCTCCGTCCGCCGATTGGGAAAAAATTTTGCTTGAGGCCAGACAGGAGGCCGACCGTGATGAAGATGACGAATATTGATTTTTTCGAATTTGTATATCTCTGGATGTATTTGCAGGGTTTGGGGGTTCCCGCGCATCAGCGTAAAATTGCCCGGTGGCTGTCCCGTCTTTGGACGTCGCCGGTCGGAAGACGCGGGCTGTTGATGGCTTTTCGCAATTCGGGAAAATCAACCTTGGTCGGCTTGTTTTGCGCCTGGGTTTTATACCGGTCGCCGGAAACCCGCATTTTGGTAATGGCGGCAGATTATGCTCTGGCTAAAAAAATGGTGCGCAATGTTAAACGGATTATCGAACGCCATCCTCTGACGGCCGGATTAAAACCCGAAAAGGCGGAACAATGGGCGTCAGACCAGTTTACCGTTAACCGCCCCATTGAGCTGAGAGACCCTTCAATGCTGGCAAAGGGGCTGGGAGCCAATATCACCGGTTTGCGGGCGGATTTGATTATCTGTGACGATGTTGAAGTTCCGAAAACGTGCGATACCGCGCTCAAACGCGCCGAGTTGCGCAGCCGCCTGGATGAACTTGACTATATTGTTACGCCGGGAGGAATACAGCTCTATATCGGAACGCCGCATAGTTTTTATACCATTTACCAAACGGAGCCAGATGCCGCCAAACCGGAAACCGCGCCGTATCTTCAGGGCTTTGAATGTTTAAAGCTCCCTTTGCTTGACCGGTTGGGCCGCAGTGCCTGGCCGGAAAGGTTTGGCGAAGACAAAATATCGTCGATAAGGATTCGCTCCGGCGAAAACAAGTTTCGTTCCCAAATGTTGCTGGAACCGGTGAATATGATTGACGCCCGGCTTAATCCCGAGCGCCTGGACCCTTATGGGGAGGAAGCCGAACTGACTTTTTCCAACCGAAAAGCCATATTAAAAATCGGAACGGAACGAATGGTCAGCGCCTCTTGCTGGTGGGATCCGGCGTTTGCAGTCGGAAACAAAGGCGATAATTCTGTTGTTGCCTGCGTTTTCACCGATGAAAAGGGGCGGCGCTGGCTGCATGATCTGGAGTATTTGAGAATAGAAAGCGCCGCGGTTGAGAATGCCGCCACCTTGCAGTGCGAACTGGTTGCCGACTTCATATGCCGCAACTGGCTGCCGTCAATACGGGTCGAAGCGAATGGCATCGGACGGTTTCTTCCGGGGCTTCTCCGACAGGTTTTGCGGCGTCGAAAGCTGAGAACCGCCGTATTGGAACAGTATTCGACCAAGGCCAAATCAGAGAGGATTGTTGAAGCTTTTGAAGTTCTGTTGGCTGAACGGGCATTAAAAGCGCACCGGCGAATTTGGATGACGCCGTTTATTCAGGAAATGCGCGAATGGACTTTTGACGGCAGTTTGCATGACGATGCGTTGGATGCCGTTGCCGGATGCCTGCTTTCCGAACCGGTAAGGCTTCCCGTACTCCCGGTTTCCGGGAGTGAAGAAAATGTATCGTGGCAGGGCGCTTCTTTGCAGTATACGGCAGCTTCCGGTTTTGAAATTTAATGAGGAGATTTTTTTATGAACATAGATTTAATGACCTGGGCCACCATGATTGAGGTGCCCTTGTTTGCCGCGCTGTTCAGGTTAATCGGCAAAAACCGCCGCGAACTGGACCAGTCTTTGGCGGCGTATGGACGGCTGAGTTCCGAAGCGTCGGAATTGCTGAAGGATGCTTTGGCCGAATTCAAATTGCACGTGGCTCGCAACTATGTGTCGGTAACCTATCTCAAAGACGTGGAAAGCCGTCTGACCAATCATTTGTTGCGGATTGAGCAGAAACTGGACGACGCGGGGAGGAAAATATGAAAGACGTTGATGTTTTGGCCCGGACCATATTCGGAGAGGCCAGGGGAGAAACCGTGTCCGGAATGGAAGCGGTTGCTTCCGTGGTTATGAACAGGCTGGCTTTTTCCCGCCGCCGCGGACGTTACTGGTGGGGAAATTCGGTTGTCGACATTTGTCAAAGTCCCCGACAGTTTTCCTGTTGGAATAGCAACGACCCCAATCATAAAATCATTCGTTCGGTTGCGGAAAACGACATCGTTTTTGCCGTTTGCAAACGGATAGCCCAGCGTGCCGTATCTGGGATGCTGGGGGATAATACCAACGGCGCCACCCATTACCATACCCGGAATGTGCGTCCGCGCTGGTCGGTTGGCAAAATTCCCTGTGCCGAAATCGGCGCTCATTTTTTTTATAACGATATTGAGGAGAGTTAAATGATTGCAAAAATCCTCGGCAAAATCGGTTTGCCGCTTTTAGTCAAATATCTGGGCAAAGCACTGAGCGGGATGAACTGTACCGTAGCGCAGGAGGCCGGACAAATGCTCGGCAGCGTCGACGATGCCATTCAAAACCGCAAAATTTCGTTGGAAGAACTTAAAGAGGCAAACCGCCACGTCGAAAAACTGCAGGAAATCGAAGCCGGCCTCGACGATAAAACCTTAAACACCATTCATCAGACAATACGGCAGGAATTGTCTTCCGAAGACCGTTTTGTACGGTTTTGGCGTCCGGCTTTCGGCTATTCGGTAGCTCTTGCCTGGCTGATGAATATGGGAACAATCTGTTATGTGGTCATCTCTGACAATCCCCGGGCGCCGGAAATCATTGCGGCACTGGTCGAGACCACGTCTTTGTGGGGAATTGCCCTGGGTGTATTGGGACTTTCGGTTGTTCGCGGTACCCCGGATAAAAATGCGTCAGGCGCGGGACGTCTGTCGCCGATAATCTCTTCAACCCCGAAATTATGAAAGGAAATATGTTATGGGAGGAGTTTTTAGTTCACCGAAAGTCGAAGCTGCACCGGTTGTTGACACTTCGGCAAAGGACCGTGCCGCCGCTGAGGAAAAAGCGCGCAGAGAAGCACAGGAACGTCAGCGCCGCGGTTTGGAAAGCAATATTAAAACCTCATACCGGGGGATTCTTAAAAATGATGACAACGCATTGCAGCGCAAAAAACTTTTGGGAGAATAATGATGACGGTTCATGTCGAAAAACTGATAGAGCGCTATCAAAAAGCGTTGGCGCGTAAACAAAATTGGGAACCTCATTGGCAGGAATGTTATGAATATGCGTTGCCTCAGCGGGAAAACGTCAGTCGTACTTCGGCAGAACAAACGCCCGGAGCCAAGATGAATCAGCATCTTTACGACGGAACGGCGGCTGATGCCGTAGATCAGTTGGCATCTTCCCTGCTGGCAGAGTTGACGCCGCCTTGGGCCGGATGGTTCGGTTTTAAGGCCGGTCCGGAATTGAACGAAACCGAACGCTGTCAGATATCCGCCGTTCTGGACAAGACGGCGGATATTCTTTTGCAGAATTTTGAACATTCCAATTTTGCCGTAGAAATCCATCAGTGCTATCTGGATTTGGTAACGGCCGGAACCGCCTGCCTGATGTTTGAAGAAGCGCCTTTGGGAGAGGCCAGTGCGTTTCGCTTTTATGCGGTTCCGCTGCGTGAAATTGCTTTGGAGGAGAGCGCTTCGGGAGCAATCGACACGACGTTTCGCTGTTCGGAAGTTAATGCTGCCGACATCAAAACCCGGTTTCCGCAGGCGGAGCTGCCGGCGATGGTCGAATACCGTTGGAATGAGGACTCTTCTTACAAAATGCGGCTTCTTGAAGCCGTTATTCCCGAAACTTCGGCAACCGGATGTCCCGGATATTTTTACACCGCGCTGTTGTATGACGAAGCCGACGGTGCCGGCAATGCGGCAGTTTTAAAAGAGGGAATGTTTCATCATTCTCCTTTTATTAACTTTCGCTGGCTTAAGGCGCCGGGGGAGGTTTACGGCCGGTCGCCGGTTATGAAGGCTTTGCCGGACATCAAAACGGCAAACAAGGTCGTGGAGCTTATTTTAAAAAATGCCTCCATTTCGGTAACCGGAATTTGGCAGGCGGATGACGACGGGATTCTGAATCCCGCAAACATCAAGCTTGTTCCCGGGGCGATTATTCCCAAAGCCGTCGGTTCTAAAGGGCTGACGCCGTTGGAAGCGCCGGGAAAGTTTGATATTTCGCAATTGGTGCTGGAGGATTTGCGGCAGCGCATTAACCATGCCCTGCTTGCCGATCGGCTGGCTCAAATTGCGGTACCCGGTATGACGGCAACCGAAGTTTTGGAGCGTTCTACGGAAATGGCCCGTATTTTGGGAGCTTCGTTCGGACGTTTGCAGAACGAACTGCTGACCCCGCTCCTGAAACGGGCTTTTCATATTTTGCGCCGCCGCGGAGATGTTATGAATTTTGACTTAGACGGTAAGGTTGTGGACCTGCAGTACAAATCGCCCTTGGCTATGGTTCAGGCCCGCCGCGACGTCAGCAACATTTCCGATTGGCTGGCCATGGCTGCTCAAATGGGCGAAACCGGACTTTCGGCGGTTAATCTTTTTGAAACCGCCAAATGGCTCGGCCGCACCTTAAATGTTCCCGCTGTGTTGATTAATGAAACGCCGGATGTTTCCGCGAACGGAGGACAATATGAGCAGCCGTTATAATGGCGGAACGGCGCCCGACGAGAATATTCGCCGGGCGTTTGTCCGTTGTTTTAACACCGGAGAGGGCCGGGAGGTCCTCTCTTTTTTAAAGCGTATGACTCTCGAGCGTTATCTCGGACCGGACTGCAGTAATGATGCCCTGCGGCATCTGGAAGGGCAGCGGCATTTAGTTGCGTATATTATTGCGCTCGCACAGTCAGACTGATTTTTTATTTTAGAAAGGAGTATTTATGACTGATACTGCACAGAATCTGCTTTCCGCTTCATCGGCCAGACCACAGGGGCTGCCGGAGAAGTTTTGGGACGCGGAAAAACAAACCGTGCGTCTGGAGGAGCTGATTGCCGCCTATAACGAGCTGGCTCTCCGCGACGACAATCTGGTGGAGGGCAATCTCAGAGGGCTGCCCGAAAGCTACGAACAATACGACATCAAAATTCCGAGCCCTTATCTGGAGCGTGACGATGAAGTCTTGAAACGTCTGTATGAAAAAAAGTTTACCAACGAGCAGGCTCAGTTGGTTTACGACCTCGCCAACGAACGCGTTATTCCTTATCTGGAAGAAATGACCGTAAATTTTGAGGCGTCCAGACAATTGGAACGGTTGGTCGCTCATTTCGGATCACAGGAAAAGTTTAACGAAATATCCCGCCAGATTTCGGCTTGGGCGAAAACCAGCCTCACACCTGAGGTTTATGATGCGCTGGCTTCTACTTATGAGGGAGTTCTGGCTCTTTACAAGATGATGTCGTCCGACGAACCGGCACTTTTGCACGATATGTCCCGCCCGGAAGAACTCAGCGAAGAAAATCTGCGCAAAATGATGGAAGATCCGCGTTATTGGCGGGACCATGACAAGTCTTATGTCGCCAAAATCACCCGAGGTTTCCAAAAACTTTATCCCTCTCAGAATTAACCGTTAAGGAGAAAATCGAATGTCTACACAAATCAGCGAAGCTTTTGTAAAGCAGTTTCAGGCCGATGTCCATCTGGCATACCAGCAGACGGGTTCCAAACTGAAAAATATGGTTCGTTCGCAAAACAATGTCAAAGGGTCTTCCACCGTTTTTCAAAAAGTCGGCAAGGGCGTCGCTTCCGGTAAGGCGCGACACGGCTTGGTTCCGGTTATGAGCCTTGACCATACGCCGGTCGAGTGTGAACTGCAAGACTACTATGCCGGCGATTGGGTTGATGCTTTGGATGAACTCAAGATAAACCATGACGAAAAACAGGTGATTGTCAATGCCGGAGCTTATGCACTGGGACGTAAAACCGATGAACTGATTATCAATGCCCTGGCTTCGGCTTCCGCCGCCAATGATGTCGGTTCTTATGACAAGGCCATGACGAAGGAAACTTTGCTGTCTGCCTTTGCCAAGTTAAACGGCAACAATGTTCCCGACGACGGCCAGCGTTTTGCCGTGGTCGGGCCGTTGCAGTGGAATGCCCTGTTGAATATTCAGGAGTTTTCAAGTTCCGATTATGCCGGAGAGAATATGCCGTTCCTGAAAGGTTCCGAGAGCAGGCGCTGGCTCGGCATTAACTGGGTTATGCATACCGGTCTGCCGCTGACGGGAACCTCGCGCGACTGTTTCATCTTTCATAAAACGGCAATCGGCCACGCTTCCGGTCAGGACGTCAAGTCAGACATTACCTGGCACGGCGACCATGCTGCCCATTTTATCAATAATATGATGAGTCAGGGCGCCTGCCTGATTGACGAGGCAGGAATTGTCCGCATTAAATGCAAGGAAGCTTAATTTTTTTCTCACACGAAAGGAAACAAAATGTCTTACAACAGCAAAAATTTCAGCGTAATGGCCTATGCCAACGGGTTTACGCTGTGGAACTACGCCACTTCGGATACTTTGGCCGTTGTCAAAGGAAGCGGATATTTTAACGAAATAGCCCCGTTCGCCCGTGTCGGAGATATGGTTTTGGTTAATGCCGACACTGGCGGCAGCCAGCCTGCGCCGGATATTATTTCGGTTGCCTCCATTGCCGACGGTGCCGTGACGGTCAAAAGCCTTTTGCCCGCAGCGGCCGCTTAACCCTTGGTTTTAACCAGACACACCCAGCAAACTTACGGCTCTCCGGTCAACCCGGAGAGCTTTTTTGTGGAGAATACCATGATTTATACCGACATCGGCTTATGTTCGCAAGCCTTGTTAAAAATCGGCGCCGCAACGATTTCTTCATTTGAAGACGGCAGTTCCGAAGCTGAAGTTGCCGCCAACTTGTATCCTCTGCTGAGAGACGGACTGTTGTCCGTTTATCCGTGGAGTTTTGCCTCAGCCCAGTGTGCGCTGCCGCGCCTGACGGAAATGCCGGTGGCCGACTATCGTTATGCCTACCGGCTGCCTCCGGATTTGTTGCGGATTGTTTCGGCCGGAATCGGAGAACGCGGGCAGGGATTAGAGTACCGCATCCGGGAAAATGCTTTGCATACCAATGCCGACAAGGTCGTGTTGAGTTATCTGTTCCGTCCGGCGGAAAAGAATTTTCCGGCTTTTTTTTGCGATGCGTTGGTTGCACGTCTGGCGGCGGAGTTTTGCCTTCCCCTGACCGAGAGCTCTTCCCGGGCCGAATATCTGGCCAAAAAAGCCGAAGACGAACTGGCCCGCGCGCGTCTGACGGATTCGCAGCAGGCTACGCCGCGCCGCTTTGAAGATTTTACTCTGGTGGAGATTCGCCGATGAACAATATCGTTTCTGTCAAAACTAATTTTACTTCCGGCCAGGTGTCTCCGTCGTTGTATGCCCGCGGCGATTTGGGCGTTTATGCCAATGGCGCGCGGAAGCTGGAAAATGTCATAATTTTTCCGACCGGAGGCGTTTCCCGCCGTGCCGGGCTGCGTTTTCTTGATGAAATTTCCGAACCTTGCCGCCTGGTGGCATTCGAATTCAATACCGAACAAACTTATTTGCTTTGTTTTGAACCGTCTCTGCTGAAGGTATTTAAGGAAGGGCAAAAGATTGCCGAGTTGGAAGCCCCCTGGACGGCGGCTCAGCTGGCAAACATCAATTGGACGCAGAGTGCCGATACGCTCTTGGTGGTTCATCCCGAGGTGGCGCCGCGGCAGATAAGCCGCAACCAGGATGAAAACTGGACTGTTTCCGAATGGGAGTATTATGAAAAGGACGGCAGTGTCTATTGTCCGTATTATAATTTTTATCAAAAGAAAGTCAGCCTGACGCCTTCCGGCAGCAGCGGCACCGTCAAGCTGAGCGCTTCCGAAGATTTGTTCGACGAATTTTTCGTAGGCAGCCGCATACGTATTAACAACGGAGAAGGCGTGATTGTCTCGGTAAATTCCCCGCGGGAGGTTTCTTTATCGGTAAGCAAGGCGTTAAACGGTACCGGTGCGTCGTCGGAATGGGAAGAGTCTGCATTCTCGCGGCGGCGGGGATATCCTTATGCCGTAACTTTTCACCAGGATCGTCTGGTCGTCGGCGGAGCATACAGCCTGCCCAATCACCTGTGGCTTTCCAAGTCCTCGGATTTGTTTAACTTTGACATCGGAACCGGCTTAGACGACGAGGCGATAGACTTTGCCATTTTGTCGGATCAGGTTAATGCAATTACCAATGTTGTCTCCACCCGTCATTTGCTCGTATTTACCACCGGAGCGGAATGGATGGTTTCCGGAGACCCTCTGACACCGTCCAGCATACAGCTGACCCGGCAGACCAGTGTCGGAAGCTATAACAAATTTTCTCTGCCGCCGCAAAATGTCGACGGAGCGACTTTGTTTATATCTCAAAGCGGCCGCCAGCTGAGGGAATTTCTGTACGCTGACGTCGAACAGGCGTATCAGGCCCGCGACCTGACGCTCTTGTCGTCAGATATAATCAACAAGCCCTGCGACATCGGCTATCACCAGGACGAAAGCGTTTTATACATCGTCGGCGAAGACGGTGTGGCTTCTTGCCTAACGTCATATCGGAGTGAAGAGGTCAATGCTTGGAGCCGCCTGAAAACCGACGGCAGCTTCTTAAACGTGGCGGTCATCGGCAGCGAAGTATATTTTGCGGTTCGCCGCGGAGACCTGGTGTCTCTGGAAGTGATGGAAGCCGGATTATATGCCGATTGTTCTCTGAAGCTCCACTCCGAAACTGCGCAAGTCGTATGGTCAGGCTTAGATTATCTTGAAGGCAGAGAAGTTACGGTCGTTGCCGACGGTAGTCCCGTCGGTGAGTTTGTCGTAACATCCGGGCAGATTACCCTATACGAGCCGGCTTCGGAGATTGTCGCCGGGCTGCCATATCGGCATTTGATAGAACCTCTGCCGTATATGGTTGACACCGCAGCGCCGTATCCCCCCAAGGCCGTACGGATGATTGGCGGCATATTCCGTCTCTTGGAGTCCAGAGCCCTGAATTTAGATATAGGCAGCGGTTACGGCGAAGTGCCTTTGCCCCGTGATTTCGGCGGCCGCTTGTTGGATGCCGAACCGTCAAACTATACCGGCGACGTTTCGGTAAAAGCCGTCGGCTGGAACCGTGATTTGCAAAAGCCGTTGTGGAGTATAATGAGTTCTAAACCTTGTCCCTTTACATTGCTGGGGGCGGTGGTTGAAGTGAAAATTAAACAATAAAGGAGGAAATTATGGGAGGAAATTCAGTATCTTCGGCAATCGGAAGTTCGGCCGGAAGCACTTTGTTAACCGGGCTGAGCACTTTATCTTTGCTGAACGGTAAAAACTCCGGCAAAAATCAAATTGAGCAGTTGCGGCAGAATACTGCCGCGGATATTCAAAAACGCCGAAACTTGCTTGAACAACAGCTGGCCAGCCGCCGTGCCGGTCTCGGAAGTCTGGGAATTACCGGCAGCGCCTCGTCTGCGGCGGTAGAACAACGGCTTGCCGGAGAGGCTTACGACGATATGGAAGCCAGCCGCAATAATTACAATTACCGTAGTCAGGAAATTGTCGACGGCTATAACAACAGCTTGTTGAACCGTCTAAATACGGCGGCCCGGAAATTTATCAAATAAGGACGATGCCAATGCCCAGAACAACTAAAAATTATCGGCAGAAAAGGGATGAAGCTTACCGGGAGGAGCTTCCCGTAGGCGAACAGCTTGATGCTGTGCTGAAGGCTTTTGACATGGTGCTTCAATCCGGCGGGGAGCTGCCGTATGAGTTGATTGATGTTATTGAACGCTGGCAGGACATAAAGGCCCGTTATCCCAAAACAAAGTAACAAGTATCCCGGCCGCGGGCGTTTTTTTCTGCTTTGCGGCCTTAACTTGTTTTTTTGCCCGTCTTTACTATTTATTTAGTTCTTTTGTGTATCAAGAATACGAATTGAGGCTGAAAGTTAGGGTAATGATTACTGAAGAAACTGTCCATATTAAGGGCATTCCTAAAAAACTCATTATTTTCCTGCACGGTTACATCGATAGTTCCCCGTCGCTTGACCGTCGTCTTTCTGTGCTGTATGACACTCTTGACGACTTTGCGATTCATCTGCCTCAGGCGCCGGTTATTTGCGAAATTCACGAAAACAAACGCCAGTGGTATTCGATGCACCGTTTCGATCCCAACGATGACCGCAAACTCGTTCCCACTATGGAAGAATGTGTCGCTTTTTATAATCGTATGACGCTGGGGCTGAAAAATGCATATGATTATCTGATGCCTTATATTGAACAGTCAATGGCCGAATACAATCTGACCCCGGATGACGTCTATGTCTGTGGTTTTTCCCAAGGGGCTATGGTTGCGCTCTATCTGGGGCTGATGTATCCGGAACGTTTTGCCGGCATTGTCAGCTTCAGCGGGATATTGGCCGCGGCGCCGTATTTGCAAAAACACGCTGTCAGCACCCCCGACGTTTTGTTGCTGCACGGCACTTCAGACAACCTCATCCGCTATGCTGCGCTGGATTATACCCGGGAGCAGCTGGAGCAACTCGGCTGCAATGTCGCGACTCACAGCATTGAAGGCGGGCAGCATATGGTTAACGACGAAGGGCTGGCCCAAGCCGTCGCCTTTATCCGCAGCCGGTCTGAGCATGCTTAGATGAACGGCTGATATTTCATTAAACCGCCGTTTTCAATCAGGTTGTTTTTGTCCCGCTCTATTTTGTTGTCGGAATCTTTGCCGAGATTGCGTTCATAAATTTCACCGTAGTTTCCGAGTTCTCTCACCGCTTTTTGAACCCAGTCTGGTTTTAGGCCGAAATCAAGCCACAGCTTTTTTTCGGCTCCCAACAGGTTGCGCGTGGAATTGTCGGTCAGCCCGATAAACACGTCGACGTTTTTGGAGGTGATGTTTTGGGCTTCCGCCAGCAGCAGGGCGTTTAAAATCCATTTGCTGACGATGCGCAAAGTAATGTTTTCTTTGTTGACATACGCATAAATCGGACGATAAGCGACTATCTCCGGCAGAATTTCCATGCTTTTGTCTTTGGTGACCACGCTTTGCGCCAAACCCTTAAGATAAATTTCATTGGCGGTCAGTAACGGACAACGGTTTAGAAAGAATGCCTCCTTGGCCTTTGCCGCATTGATAAAACTCAGCGGCTTGAATTCCGCCTCAAATTTCCGGTTATATTCGTAAATGTTGTTGAGGTCTTCCGAGTTTTTGACGGCACAGACGTTGCTGCCTTTGTATGCCGCCATCGAGGTGGCTTCCTCTTCCAGCGGTTTGGCCAGAAAAACCTGTTTGTCGTAATAAATGATGTCTACGGCATTGGCTTTGCTGTTGATTTCATAGCTGGCATTCATCGCGTTGTTGCCGAACATAATGTCAATTTTGTTGCTGGACAAAGCCTTGGATATTTCATTGGCTTGTACGTCAATCATTTCAAAACTGCCGCTGTTGCCGAAAATCGCCATTGAGAAAACCCGGCACAGGTCGGCGTCAATTCCGCGCCAGACTTTTTCTTCGTCCTTGTAGGCGTAAGAACGGGTGGACAGGTCTGTACCACAGCGGATGAGTCCTCTGCTTCCGATATAACGCAGCCCCGCGTCGGCGGCGAAAGCTTCCGTGGCGGCAAGCAGCAGAAGCGAGCTCAAAATTAACGTTTTAAGTTTCATTTTATTAACCAATTTATGTTAAAATACCTTATTGAGAACTAACTATAAGGCAAAATTTTATGAAACGTAACCATTTTTTGCAACTTATCATTATCTTGGCGGTTCTTTTTTGTGTGTCGGCAGCCAAAGCGGAACCGATTCCGGAGGCGGAAGCTCAAGCCTGGGCTGATGAAAAAGGACGGCTGCTGCTGACGACCTTTCGCGAGCCGGACCTTGCCCTGAGATATGAAACCCTGGATAAATTGTTTTTGGAGCACATTGACCTTGAGTATATCTCGAAATTTATAATGGGAAAATACTGGAAAACGATGACGCCGGACCAACGCCAAACGTATCGGGAGTTGTTTCGGCGGTATGCGCTGGGTATTTATAAAACGTTTCCGCTCGATTTTGCCAGCAGCCTCACTTACAAGGTAACCGGAGCGTCTGTCCGTGGAGATTTTACCACCGTTCAGGCCGTTGTACACGTGACGCTGGATGACAAACTCGAACCCCAGGACATTAACTTGTATTTCCGTCTTCATAAGCAAAACGGCAAAATAAAGCTGGTTGACATAACCATGGAGCAAAGCAGTCTGATTTTAGCTTATCGGAACCGTTTTTACGAAATGATTGCCGCGGATGACGGCGATATGGAATGGTTTTTGGAAGATTTGGAGGATCTGGCGGTGTCGGCGGAAGAAAATAACCGTCTGCGGCTTGAAAAGTCTCCCTTTTAGTTAAAATATCCTTGAATTTATGCTGATAACCTTATATTATCCACGTTAGTTTTGACATTAACGTGGATTTTTTATTTAAATGACGAATATAAAAGTTAGATTTGCGCCGAGCCCGACCGGCTATATGCACATCGGCAATACCCGTACGGCTGTTTTTAACTGGTTGTTGGCCAAAAAACTCGGCGGCGAATTTATGCTCCGTATCGACGATACTGACGTTGCCCGTTCCAAAAAGGAATATGAAGACGCTCTGCGCGACATTTTGCAGTGGCTGGGGCTGACCTGGAGCAGCGAAGCCCGTCAGTCGGCGCGAATGGCTCGGTATGACGAGGTCGTTGCCGCATTAAAGGCCGAAGGGCGTGTTTATGCCTGCTATGAAACTGCGGAAGAACTTGAGATTATGCGCAAACGTCTGATGAATAAAGGCTTGCCGCCGATATACGACCGCGGTGCGCTCAAACTGACCGCGGAGGACATCGCCCGTTATGAAGCGGAGGGGCGTAAACCCCATTACCGTTTTAAATTAAACGACGGCGTCATCGAGTGGGACGATATGGTGCGCGGCCATTGCCGCTATGAGGCGCGCAATCTGGCAGACCCGGTTATCATCCGGGAAGACGGAAGCTATCTCTATCATCTTCCGTCAGTTATTGATGATGTTGACTTTGGCATAACCCACATCATCCGCGGTGAAGACCATGTTACCAATACCGCCTCTCAAATCCAGATGTTTGAAGCCGTCGGCGGCAAAGTTCCTGCTTTTGCGCATCTTCCGCTGTTGACCGGTAAAGAAGGCAAATTGTCCAAACGGCTGGGCTCGCTGGGTGTGCGCGAATTGCGGGCCGAAGGTGTTGAGGCAATGGCAATCAGTTCTTTTTTGACCAAATTGGGAACCTCGGAAGCAATCGAACCCTATTATGATTTGGAAACTCTGGCACAGAGCCTTGATTTGAGCCGGCTCGGCCGTTCGCAGCCCAAGTTTGACGAGGCTGAACTTCTGGCCTTCAATACCAGATTTGTCCGCTCTATGCCTTATGCTTTCATTCGGGAGCGTATTTCTGCGGGAGAAGATTTTTGGAACGCCGTCCGCGGTAATCTGAACCGGGTTTCCGATATAACCGAGTGGGAGGACATCTGCCATCGGCCGTTGGAACCGGTGATTGAGGACCGGGAGTTAACCGCATTGGCTGCCGAACTGCTTCCGCCCGAACCGTGGAATGATGATACTTTCACTCTCTGGATGAATGAGGTCAAGGCCCAAAGCGGCAAAAAAGGACGCGAACTTTTCCACCCGATTCGCAAAGCCCTGACGGCTCAGGAAAACGGTCCCGAACTTAAAATCCTTCTTCCCCTGATTGGGCGGGAGAAAGCCTGCAACCGCCTTAAAGGCATAAAAGCATAACTTTTCAAAAAGGAGAAAAAACGTGGTTGAGATATACTTGCACAATACATTGAAACGTCGCAAAGAAAAGTTTGTGCCTTTCGACTGTAGCAATGTGCGTATGTATGTCTGCGGCCCGACCGTTTACGACCGCGCTCATCTCGGCAATGCCAAAACGCCGGTAACTTTTGACGTTTTGTTTCGTCTGCTTCGCCATGTCTATGGAGCGGAACATGTTACTTACGTGTCCAATATTACCGATGTGGACGACAAGATCTTAAACAAGCATAAGGAAACCGGAAAGTCCATTCGCGAAATTACCGAGCAGACGTATCAATGGTACATTGACGATATGGACAAGTTAAACGTAATGGCGCCGGATTATCGCCCCCGCGCTACGGAATACATTGATGAGATGATTGAGCTGGTCAGGCTGTTGTTGGCCAACGGCCATGCCTATGAGGCTTCCGGACATGTTTTGTTTAGTGTCGATTCTATGCCCGGTTACGGTTATTTGTCCGGTCGCTCAATGAAGGAAATGCTGGCCGGAGCGCGTATCGAAATAGCCGATTATAAAAAGAACCCTGCCGATTTTATTTTGTGGAAACCCTCTGAGGCCGGACAGCCCGGGTGGAACAGCCCCTGGGGGTATGGGCGTCCGGGATGGCATTTGGAATGCTCTGCGATGAGCTCCAAGCTGCTGGGTGACAGTTTCGACATCCACGGCGGCGGCTCGGATTTAATATTTCCCCACCATGAAAATGAATGTGCCCAGTCGTTATGCGCACATCCTCATTCAAAATTTGCGCAATACTGGGTTCACAGCGGTATGCTGATGGTAGACGGCGTAAAAATGTCCAAGTCTTTGGGGAATTTTTATACAATTGACCAAGTGCTGGAAAAAGCGCCGGCCGAAGCTTTGCGTCTGCTGTTTTTGACAACGCATTATCATCAGCCGTTCAACTTCACCTTTGAGGGGCTGGCTCAGGCTAAGGCGACTTTGGATAAATTTTATAATGCCTTGCTGCGGGTAAAAGATGTTCCGGCAGCCGAAGAAGCTGCCGACGAACGTGTCGTTGCCGCTCTTGCCGACGATTTAAACACGCCGCTGGCTCTGACCTATCTGCATGAAATCACCAATGCGCTGAACAAGGCAGAAACTGAAAATGAACAAGCCCGCTTAAAAGGACGTTTGTTAGCTGCCGCCGGTCTGCTCGGTTTGTTGTGGCAAAATCCCGAAAGTTGGTTTAAGTCAGGAATAGCGAATGGAGGGCTGGATGCAGCTTCCATAGAGGCGAAAATAGCGGAACGTGTCGCAGCCAAAAAGAACAAAGATTATGCTCTGGCCGACAAAATTCGCAATGAACTGAAAGAGCAGGGGATTATCCTTGAAGATACCCCTTCGGGAACGACTTGGAAAAAAGCCTGATTGAAAACCGCCTTGTTAAAGTAAAGGCGGTTTTTTTATAAACTTTTTGTTTGGCAATCATTAATGACTATTTTTGTCTAATCTGTCATTGACTTACAATTAAAGGTATGCTAATATGTAATTACCAAATAATATGATGCCTATTATTAATTAAAAAATATATTATGAAAAAGATTGATATTTTAAATTCTGCATTGGCTGAAAGTGGTTTAACGGCAGAAGCAGTAGTAAAGAGCTGGTATGAGAGTAATCAAATCAGCGCAGAGTTTTTGCAACAGTTGTGTTCTTTTGGGAAAAAAACAACTTTTCAGGATGTGAATCTTATCCCGTCCAAGAAGTTTGTAACGCCGAAGAAGATTGAGCCCGGGATGTTTTATTATGCAGACGGCCTGATATTCCCGGAACTGATAAAAGACAATCAGGTTTCGGCAATTGTCGGCTGCGTTGACAGGAACCATGGGTTGGCTTTGGGATTACGGGAAACGGAACTTCCGTGGTCAAGCGACTGGCTTTATGTAAAAATGCCATCGGGACTTAGCGGCAAAGAGACAACGGCTCTGATACTGAAGACAGCCAAAGAAAAACAGGAAAATGCAGAAGCAGCCGAATGGTGTGCGGAATATGCTTTTGACGGCATTAAAGCCGGTACGGGTTTTATGCCGAGTAAAGAAGAGCTTAAGCGTATTTTCGGCAATCGGAAAAAGTTGCGTGAATCATTTGCATTGCTTAATTCTGGCGGTTTGTCCGGAAATTGTTTGCAGGAAGATGCTTTTTATTGGTCTTCGTCCGAGTACTGCAACAGCTTCGCCTGGTACGTCAGACCGTCCGACGGCCACATGTACGACGACTTTAAGAATAACAGTCACCGCGTTCGTTGTGCAGTTAAATTTAAAATTTAGCTTCTTTTAATTGTATCCCGGTTTGCATCCGCATTCCGGGATTTTTTTGTACTAAAGATCAAACAAATTTTTGAGGGGGAGGGGAGGCTTGTAGTTTATTCGTTTTGATGTAAAACAGCCACATAACCCAATGCCGGAAATGATAATGTTTTGTCATCCGGTCAGAAAGAAAATTACAACGGTTTCAGCAGAAAACCGTGCTGATATGAGTTTTTTTGATTCCGTAAGCCGGGGTTATCGGCTGTCTGAACCGGAATTCTTTTTTATATCGTTAAAAATAACGTTGGCAAATGATTTTTTTGCAATGTAGGTTATGAAAAGCGGTTCTTCAAGTTTCAGACGCCCCAATGTTTCTTCAAGGGCTTCAAAACTCTGGTAAATTTTACTGATAAGTTCCAAATTCTGTTCCACAACATCAGCTTCGTCACTATGATATTTCTTTGTCATAGGTTTTCTCCTGTTTGCTTGTTATTTTTTTGAATTAGTGCAAGTCGCTTAAGGTGGTTCAGATATATAATATCTCCTGCATTTTTAATTGTACAGAGCATAAAAAACGGATTCAGTAACAGAATTTTTAGCTCACCCAGACAAGAGAAACTTAAAGAGGACTTAGGACGACAGTCATTTTTTTTGCCGTGCATTTCTGCCCGGTCGCTTTAGGCTCTGCCGGCAAATTCGCTGAGGCGTGTTACGTCAATACCGATGGAATCAAGCGCTTTTTGCCATTTTTCTTCGTCTTTGGTGCGAAAAACAAGCTCGGGAGAAGATGGAGCTACCAGCCAGGTGTTATTGATAATTTCCTGTTCCAGCTGATTGGGAGCCCAGCTGGCATAACCCAAGGCGATAAGATTGTCTTTCGGACCGGTGCCGAAAGCGATGTCGGTAAGAATGTCGATGGAGGAAGAAACCGCAATTCCGTCGCCGATGATAATGCTGTCGCCTTTGAGATAATCGGTGGAATGCAGAACAAAACCGCGCACCTTGTCCAACGGGCCGCCCTGATAAAGGTCTATGGGGGTAATGGGTTTAAGCGTGCTGATAGGCAGTTGATTGGCCAAATCGGTGAAGGAGAACTCTTTAATTTTTTTGTTTACGACAAAACCCATCGCCCCGTCTTTTGTATGCGAGCAAATGTATATCAAAGACCGTTCAAACCGCTCGTCAGCCATATTCGGCATCGAAACCAGACATTTGCCGGTCAGGTAGTTTTCACTGGCTTTATTCATGTTATCCATATATACCCGTTTTTTACTTACTCAACTCTTGTATTCTAACATAATTTACAGTAATTTAAAAACATATTTTCACATTTCTAATCAAAAATAAATGAAAAACATTTTGAAATTAGCAGTTTTCGCCGTTTTTATGACATTTCCCCAGCTTTCGTATGCCGTGGAAAATGCACAGGTTGTCCTTGATTTAAAACCTGAGACGGAAGAAAAGGCGCCGGCCGTCGGTCTGCTGTTGGACGAATATTTGGCAGAAGTTGCGGACTTTGATGCCAAATATCCCGGAGAACAGATTGAAGAAGATTTCAAAGACGACATTCGGGAGCTTCATCCCGAATACGGTGATTCCGGAATTAACACCAAAGAAACCCTGATACGTCTCGGTGTCCGCACCAAGCGGATTTACAACTTTCTGCTGGAAAAGGTCAAATCGTTCATTGCCACTTCCGATATTCCGTTGATTTTGCCGGAAAGCGCATATGAAAGCGGCGATGAAGAAACTTATATTGAAAGCGACGCTCCTGTCGTCATCCAGGATTTCAAGAAAATCATCGCCTATTCGCGCAGCGAACGCGACCGCCGCGCATATCAGGATAAGCAACGGCGTGAGCAGGGCGGTTTGAGACAGAGCGAACGGGATGAAGAGCTTAAAAAGGCTTTTCTGCAAGGCGATTGGAAAAAAGTTTTTTCTTACGGTCTTTTTGACGGTCGGGAGATTGAAGACCGGCGGGGTATCGGCGTTTGGGACACGCAGGGCAAACTGTTTGCGCGTCTGTTGGCTTCTCAAAAAACGCTTGCCGACGGATATGTGGAAGGAGCGCTGCAATTGGCGCTGCCCCGCGGCTATTTGATTTTGGCCGAAGGTTTTGAGCAGTATGCCGGGTTGAGTTTAAATTTTAATTCCCCGGGAGTTTTGCCGGAGTTTCCGCTGCCTCGCCGTTATAATTTTAACAAAAAATCGCTGATTGCTTACACCGGCAGTGTCGTCATCCCTTTTCGGCTGAAGGTTGATGCCGCTCAGCCGCTTATGCTGCAAGCCGAGCTCAAAGCGGTCGTCTGTGGCGAGAACAAATGTTTCAGCGAAGTCGTGGCTCCGGTTTTGGAACTCCGGCCGGGAGCTGCGGAAGAATCAACCGTCGCGTCTTTTTTGCGTATGAATGCCAAGCTGATGCCCCAAGAACAGCACGAAGAGCTGGAAATCAGGCATCTGGTCGTTGAGAAGTCTGTTCGTTCGGAGGATGCGGATGTCTTGCGGGCCGAATTGCGGGCAAAGTCCACGCCGGCGGATTTTGATATTTTTATTCGCAGTGCCGCTGGCATAAAGTTTGCTCCGCCCTTAATCAGCATTAACGGCCGCGACATTGTGGCCCGTTTCAAGGCTGTTGAGCCGGGAACTGATCTTTTAGGGCAGGAGTTTGAGGTTTCCGCCAGGCTGACCGGAGACGTCGCCGTTCGGAAACTCCTGAAAGCGGAAGACGCTTCCCTGTTTGATTTGCAGGGAAACCGTTTGTCGGTCGGATTGCTGTGGTTAGGATTCGTCGGTGGTTTTCTGCTGAACTTAATGCCCTGCGTTTTTCCCGTTTTGTCGCTTAAGCTGTTGTCCTTTACCCGGTTTGGAAGAATGAAAACGTCCGAAGTGCGCCGTAGTTTCGGATTAAACCTGCTGGGCATATATTGTTCGTTTGCCTTGTTGGCGCTCGGATTGATTACGCTCAAGCTCTTGGGCGCGGCCGTCGGCTGGGGAATGCAGTTTCAAAACGTATACTTTCTGACTTTTATGATTTTCGTTATTGCAGCCTTTTGTGCCCATGTCTGGGGGCTGGTTTCTTTCCGAACTCCGCATTTTGTTGATGCGGTTCTGGAAGATAAAGGACGAAAAGGCGATTTGCTGCATTTTTTGACCGGTTTGTTCCTGGTCCTGCTTTCCACTCCCTGTACCGCCCCGTATTTGGGAACGGCTTTGGGGTTTGCCCTCGCCGGAACGCCGCTTGACATTGCGCCGATGATGATTGCGGTAGCTTTAGGCTTGTCGCTGCCATATCTGTTGTTTGTACTCTTTCCGGGGCTGGCTTATTATATGCCTTCCCCGGGACCGTGGATGCGTCGTGTCAATGCGCTGATGTCGATAATGCTGCTGTTGACCTTGGTCTGGCTTTTGAGCATATTGAGTGCGCAGACGTCCGCCGGCGTTATGAGCCGTTTTATACTGTGGCTGACCGCATTTTTCATTGTCTTATGGTTTAGGCGGATGTTGCTGCAAGCGGTCGAACGTCAGCCGGAAACTCCCGAAGTGCTTTCGAAAGTACGCCGTATTTTTAATGTTGCGGCCGCAGTCTTGATTGGCGTTTTGATAACGGCAGCAGCCGTTGATGCCGGATATGGCTACTATCGCAGCCGGGGAGCCGAAACTTCTGCTTTGCAAAAAATGATTAGTCTTCAAGAGGTCCGAGAAAACGTCAATGCCGGACGCATCGTTTTGGTGCGTGTGGGAGCAGACTGGTGCCTGACGTGCAAATTAAATGACCTGAACGTCTTTGATACCCCGCAGACGATTGCGTTGCTGGATGCGTACAATGTGGTGGTTTTGGATGTGGACTGGACTAATTATAATCGGGATGTCCTTGCCTTTATGGAAAAGTTTGGGCGGCGCGGCCTGCCGTTTTACGTGGTGTTCGCGCCCCGGATTCCGGACGGAATGGTATTGCCGGAACTCATCAGCGACAAAGATTTTACCGCATTGATTGAAAATTTGGCCTATTAGGTATTGCTGTTGAACTTTGAAGGGGTAATCGAGGCCAGCCATCGTTGCAGCGGATTAGTCGGAGCGAGTTTGGCGATAACCTCTTTTCCGAGTTTTTTTTCTTTTGCCGTTTTGTAGGGATTATCAACGTCAATTTCCAAATTGTCGCAACTGACGTTATAAATTCCTTTTCTGGTATGGGGAAGTTTGCTGAGAGGAAGCGCGCTGCTGCCGTAATAATAGAAGCTGTCTACGGTGACGGAATTGAAATCGGGCATTTTCTCCGCTTCGGCAATTTTGAGGGCAATACCGTGCTCAACCTCAATTTTGCCGTCTGTTTTTTTACTGGAGCCAAAAAGGTTATGTTCAAAATATTCGGCGGCACTCTTTGCTGTTAATTCTGACTTTACCCATTTTCGGGCTTTGGGGAGATGAGGATAACGGGTAATTTTTCCGGGAATCACGTTAATTGTGTCGGCAACGACGTCGCTCCAGTCCAAACCGCTTTTAACCCTGTTGTCAATTTCGAGATGCCCTTTCAGGCGTATCAGGTCAAGCTCTTCCTCCGGTCGCGGAGTATTGTCTTTTTGGATTTCATTTTCTTCAATCAGAAACTTTATATATTCTTCTTTGGTTTCAAATTGCAAGATTTCAAAAGTTTTGGCTATAATATCATCAACTTGTCTTGTGACATCGTCCCTGCTGGACGATGCAGAATCCTGAAGTTCCTCGGCAGAGGGCAGAATTCTTAGTCTTTCATTACTCATAATGACCACCGTAAATGTTATAGTTTTTCCTAAAACTGGACAAACTATAACATATTGTGTCTAACTGTGCAAGTCCGCGAATTGTTAAACTTTTGTTACGGCGTACTTTTTTGCTTCGTCTCGCGCTAATTTATCAACGCGCTCATTCTCGGGATGCCCGTTATGCCCCTTGACCCATACCCATTTTATCTTATGTTTGGACAAAAGCGAATCAAGAATCTGCCATAGTTCCACATTTTTTACCGGGGATTTCTTGTTGGTGGTTTTCCAGCCGTTGAGTTTCCAATTGGGCATCCATTCCTGAACGCCGTCCATCACATAGCGGCTGTCGGTATAGATTGTGATGTCGCATTCTTTTTTTAGAGCTTTTAACGCCTCAATGACGGCGGTAAGTTCCATACGGTTGTTGGTGGTGTTTTCTTCTCCGCCGGAAAGTTCTTTTTCTATCTCTCCGTAACGAAGAATCACGCCCCAGCCGCCAGCTCCCGGGTTTCCGGAACAGGCGCCGTCGGTAAACACTTCAATTGCAGGCATCAGACCTCACCTATAAAGTAATCGTTAAAGAATTCATTGAGCAGCACATTTTCTTCTTCTTCGCAGCGAATAACCCTTGCCACATATGAACGCAGCTTGTTTTTGGGAATGTATATTCTAAAGTCTTTCGGAGCCGCATTATCCGCGCCGATAACTCCTTCAAGGCAGAAATCTTCTTCAATATACGGGGAGAGGATGATTTCAACATTGCAGAATCTCAGTATTCCTCGCGGAGGCAGCCGCAGTTCCGGCCGCGTAATCAGATTTAACTGCCCTTCGATTCCCGGTATCGAATCCATTTGGTTATAATTCAGAAAGCGAACCTTGTTATATTCCCCGCCCACATCAAGCGTCTGGCAGGAAAGGTATAATTCCCGGGCAATAACATTGCTGGTGTTTGAAGCTTGCAGGGCAAAGCTGATTTTGACATATTGCTCCGGCGGGTTGTCGATGCTGTTCGGATAAAGCATATCCTCATCCATATTTTCCAGGGCTTCCAGCTTTCGGTTGCCGGCCATCAGCTCAATATTCGGCTGGGGACGGCGCCCGAACATTCCGGCAATCACCGCATACGGCGCCGGAACGTTGTTTGAACCCGACCGGATGTAAATGGTGCTGTTTCCCGTTGTCATCAACGGAGCAATATCGCATTTGGGAATGTAGGTGGCTATAAAACCGTCGCCGTTGGCGTCACAGCTTATGATGTGATTGCGAACCTTGTTATGGCTCGGAATTGTACAGCCGGAAATGGCGTTTTCCAGCCAGCTTAGAAAACGATGCACATTTTTTACTTTAACTTTTGCTTTGGCAACGTCTCCGATTTCAATATCCCGCGAACACTCTACGCCCCATATGATGACGCCGCCTTCGGAATTGCCGAACCCTGAAATTGCCTTGGAAAGGTTTTTGCGGTCGTCGCGGTGTAACGTCGTAAAGTTTTTCCCGACCGAAACGGCTTGTTTAAAGTCCAGAAAAAGCTCTTCGGTTTGTTGGTTTAGGATGAATTCGTCAATCGCATCTTCCCCAAAATAAATAAGTTTTTGGAAGATGTCTTCAGCACGTGACATCGTTGCCGCTCCTTAATTTTTGAACTCAATGTTTTCTTCTGCTACTATAATATCATGAATCTTAAGATTCTTATAATGTTTTTTGAGCTCGGCAATTACCTCGTCGACCAAATATTCGGGGGCAGAAGCTCCCGCGCTGATTCCCAAGCTGTTTAAATTTTCCAGTTCCGGCCACGGAAGCTCGTCCGCGTCGTCAATCAGCCAGGCTTTGGCCGCGCCGTTTTGCAGGGCAGTCTGTTGCAGATGTTTGCTGTTGGAGGAGTTTTTTGAGCCGATAACGATAACGCCGTCTGCTTTTGCGGCAATTTCCCGAACCGCCTTTTGCCGAAAGGTGGTGGCATAACATATGTCGCTGCCCTTTTGTTCCGCCAGTTCATTGAATTTTCGGTGGAGGCAGGCCGTGATGTATTCTGCATCGTCAACCGCAAGGGTCGTCTGAGTAACGACGCCGGCCTTGCAGCCGGAAGGAAGGTTCAGCGTCAGGGCTTCATTAACGGAATTAATGATGTGAACCCTGTCCTGACAATCAACCTGACCGACGGTTCCGATAATTTCCGGATGCTCTTTTTTTCCGATGACCACGATTTCCCGCCCTTCTTCGGCCAGCTTCCGTATTTGCCGGTGCACTTTGGCAACCAGCGGGCAGGTGGCGTCGATAACCGTAAGTTTTCTGCGGGCGGCTTCCGTCTCGACGGCTTTGGGAACACCGTGTGCCGAAAGAATGACCGGACGGCTGTCGTCTTTGATTTCGTCAAAGTCTTCAATAAATACGACACCGCGTTGCTGCAGGTTTTCAACCACGTGCCGGTTGTGGACGATTTCATGCCGCACGTAAACCGGTGCGCCGTAATCTTCCAAGGCTTTTTCCACCAGAGAGATTGCCCTTTTTACACCGGCGCAGAACCCGCGCGGCACGGCGAGGTAGATGTCGCATAGTCCGGCCATCGGCGTTTAACACTTCAAAATTTTTTGCAGATCGTCATATTCGATATGGTCTTTGATTGCTCCCAGCAGGGTGTAGGTCGGTTTGCTGGAAAAAATCGTCCTTGCGGTGTTTTGAATATCGTCCAAGGTGACTTTTTCAATCCTTTCCACCATTTCGTCAATCGGAATAATCCGGTCGAAAATCAGCATCTGGCGCGCCAGGACTTCAGCCGTTGCCGAAGAGCTTTCCAGTGACATCAGCATACTTGCCTTAAGCTGGGTTTTTGCCCGAACAAGCTCTTTTTCGGTTACTTTGTCGTTGCAGACTTTTCTGATTTCGTCAACGACTACCGGCAGCAGGTTCTTCAAATCCTTGGCGCCGGTTCCGGCATAAATGCCGAACAGACCGTCTTCGGTGTGCGAAGCCGTAAAGCTGTAAACCGTGTAAACCAAACCTCTTTTTTCACGGATTTCCTGAAACAGGCGCGAGGACATTCCGCCGCCGAACAGCGTTGAAAACAAGATGCTCGGATAATAGTTTTCCGAACAATATCTGAAACCTTTGAATCCCAAGGCGACATGCACTTGTTCAATGTCTCTCGATTCCATAAAAAAGCCGCCCTCATAATGCTGTCTGTCCGGGGTGAAGTTGGTTTTGCTTCTAAAACCGCCCATCCGGCTTTCCACCATGTTGACAAAGGCGTTATGCTCAATATTGCCGACGGCGCAGACGATAATGTTTTCTGCAGCGTAATTAGTGGCTATATAATTATTGAGCTTTTCTCTGGTAAAACTGCGAACGTTTTCCTTCGAGCCCAGGATTGAACGTCCGATGGCCTGATCGGGAAAAGCGGTTTCCTGAAAATAATCAAACACGATGTCGTCGGGGGTGTCGATAGTCTGTTTGATTTCCTGAACGACGACTTCGCGTTCCTTAACCAGTTCGTCCTCGGGAAAAGTTGAGTTTTGCAAAATATCCGTAAGAACGTCTACCGCCAGTTCGGTGTCGCCTTTGAGCATTTTGCAGTAAAAAGCCGTAAATTCGCGGGAAGTGTATGCGTTGGACTGTCCTCCGACGTCTTCAATTTCCTCGGAAATTTGCAAAGCATTGCGTTTGTTAGTCCCTTTAAACGCCATATGCTCCAAAAAATGTGAGATACCGTTAACCTCTTGCTTTTCATAAGCAGCGCCGGTTTTTACCCAGATTCCGAGCGAAACAGTTTCCGTCTGCGGACGACTGGACGTAATGATTCTCAAACCGTTTTTGAGAGTGGTCATTTCAGATTGCATATATTATTCCATTTCATTTTACAAAAATTGCTATTATTATTATGTGTAATATTTAGTGTAATATTTATAAACGATAAATTTTAAAAAGGAAGATATTAATATGAATAATGAAGCTCCAAAATTTGCCATCGTGCTTTCCGGCTGTGGCGTCTTTGACGGCAGCGAAATCCACGAGGCTGTTTGTACCATGCTGGCTGTTGATCAAAGCGGGTGTACATATCAGTGTTTTGCTCCCAATACCTGGCAGGCCAGGACCATTGACCACTTTACCGGACATGCCGTAGCGATAGCCGGCGATGAAGATAACCGCAACGTATTGGCGGAATCGGCGCGTATAGCGCGCGGCGAGATTAAAGATTTGGCCGAATTCAAAGCCAAAGATTATGATGCCGTCATTTTTCCGGGCGGTTTCGGTGCCGCGCTGAACCTCAGCGATTTTGCGGTAAACGGGGCAGAATGTGACGTCAATGTCGAAGTTCGCCGGGCAATTGAAGAAAGCTACCGGGAAGGGATTGTCATCGGAGCCATGTGTATCGCTCCGACTGTCATAGCAAGAGTGTTAGGCAAACACGGAATTACCATCACCGTAGGCAATGATAAAAAAGTCGCGGCCGGGCTGGCTAAGATGGGAGCACGCCATCAGGATTGCGCCGCAACCGAAGTCTGTGTCGATTCTGAGCATAAAATCGTTACCACTCCATGCTATATGCTGGCCAATTCGCTGAAAGATATTTGCACCGGAACACGAAATCTTGTGGACGAAATGCTTGAGCTTATCGATTATTGAGAATTGTGCAGGGAATAAGGATTTTACTGAGAAAACCCGGTTATAGCAGGGTTTTCTCAGCTTTTCCGTGCAGTTTTGACGGCTCTTTTGGCAGATAAAATTGCCGTTTCCAAACTGCAGGGATAATTTTTCATCGTCCAGTCCCCGGCAATAAAAACATTGGGATAAACTGTTTTTGCGTTTTTAGGGCGCTTGTTGTTGTTTGCAGCATCTTGGCGGATAGTGGCAATTTTGTGGTTGATTACCTTAAACGGCGGCACAAAACCCGAGTTGACGCCTCTCAACTTGTCCAGTTGTTTCCATATCTTGCGGGCCAAGCCGTCCAAATCGTCGTTTTTTTGCCCTGAGTCGGAAATCGTAACGTTTACGATATCGTCGTTGATGAATATCCAGTCGGCAAGACCGTCGGCGATTCCCATCAGAGATGCGTCTTCCGGCAGCGTCAGCTTTTGCGACGTCCTGTAAAACACGTTGATGATACCGTTGTAGTCAAACGGCTCTCCTCCGGTGAGACGGTTGTAGGCTTTGGAATCCAGCGCCAAAATCACTTTGTCGTCGGCGCCTACTTCAATTTGCCTGTCGGCAAAGTCAAGCTGCGCCGCTTTGCCGAACTGGCTCTCGATTTTAACCAGTTTGCGATTCAGCTGCAATTCATCTACATAAGCCAGCAGCGGATTGATGATTCGCGGGCTGAGGTCTTGTTTGGAAAAATAAATTTTCCTCTGCCTGCGGCTCCAGGGAAACAGCTTCCAAACGATTTTTCTGATGATTGACGGCGGTACCAGCTCTGCTTGAGTGTTGCACATCGCTTTGATGATTTGGGGTTTAAACTCTTTGTAGTTTTTGCTGATGCTGCCGTTTCGGGCATTCCAGAAACAACAGTCTTCCGTCCATTTCTGAGGCCCCAGCAATGCAGCCGCATTTTTGTTTGCCCCCAAAATGACGTGGGTTGCATTGTCGAGTTTTCGGTCTAAGTCTTTGTCCTCGTAAGAATAGCAGCGGCCGCCGATTCTCCCTTGCGCTTCATAAACCACGGTGCGGGCTTTACGGTCATATTTTTTCACGAATTTGGCGCACGCAAGACCTGCAATGCCGCCTCCGACAATGTGATATGTAACATTTTTTGCGGTCATTACTTACCTATAAAAGCTTTCAAAGCCAGACAGAGTTTGCTGATTCTTCCAATCCGCGGTTTGGGAGAAATGATTTCCCACCCCCGGTTTTGCATGATGTCGAAATAACGTTTGTAGATATATGCGATTGCTTTGACCGGGCGTGCCGTTTTAGGGTCGATTCTTTTGATGATTTCAAAAGCGCGTTCGTAGTCTTCTTGGGCTATTTTTGCAAGGGCTTCTCGGGCAACCGCGAGATTCTTGTCAACAACGACGCTGAGCGGGTCCCGGGTTTTGATTCCGGCTTTTTGCAAAAACTCTTCCGGGATGTAAAGACGCTGAGCCTGAGCGTCTTCCTTGACGTCCCTTAATATGTTGGTAATTTGCAAAGCCGCGCCGAGCGTTGTCGCCAGCTCCTCGATAATCTGCTGGTCGGTGCAGCCGAAAATGCGCAGGGACAAATTCCCCGGAACACCGGCAACGCCGCGGCAGTATTGGTTAAACTTTTCCATCGTCGGCGCCTGCACCGGATTGGGCAAGTCCATAGAGATGCTGTCAATCATTTTTATAAATTCTTCTTTGGGCAGCTTAAAACGCATACAGTTTTTATAAATCTTGCGCCCGATGTCCGTTGTCGGCAGCTTTCTGTCGTAAATGTTGTCCAGTTCTTCGCGCCAGGCATTGATTAGCTCCAGCTTTTCATCCATATCCGCTTCGCCGTCGACAATGTCGTCAATATGGCGGAAAAAAGCATAAATCGTATACATGGCGTTTCTCTGAGCCGCAGGCAGCAGCCGCATACTCCAGAAAAAAGACGTTCCCGATTTTTTTACCATTCTTTTGATGTTGTTCATTTTGCCATCCTGACAGTTCTTTTCTTTCCCGACAATGCCGTTTTCCAACCGTTGAACCAGGCCTTGATCCAATCCCATCCGGAAGGACGGATTCTCTGCGCGAGAACATCCCCTTTTTTCAACCTTTTTACCACGGAATTGGTTAAGGAAAGGATAACGCCGACTTCTGCGCGCAGCCTGAAACTGCTGATTAACGAAGGCAAAACCTCGGAGTCTTTAAGCATTCCCTTAACATTTTCCAACACTTCGCCGACAACCTTTTTAAGGGGCGGCGTCATAAAACTCAGATATATGTCGCTGTTTTCGGCGCCGTGTCTTTTCATCATCTCCGCAGGCAGATAGAAGCGCCGCAGCTTGACGGCGTCTTCTTTCAGGTCCTGAATGTGGTTGACAATCTGCAAAGCCGCGCACAAAGTTTCCGCCGGCAGGTAAGTCGACGGATTCTCGTCGTGAATGGCGAGCATAAAGCGTCCCACCGGCGCCGCGGAATATTTGCAGTAGTCAATGAGCTGCTCCCAAATTTCCGGCTGGCGGTTTTCGGCGTCGCGTGCAAAGGCGGTCAGCAAATCCAAAAACAGCGTGTTGGCCAGATTTTCCATTCCGAACAGCTTGCCCAAATCGGCAGCCGCACGAAATTGTCCTTCGGCTTCTTTGTTGTGAAAGGCGCGCGCGGTTTCGGCCAGCTGAGCCAGTTTCTCTTCCCGGGTAAGATTTTGCGCGTCGGCAATGTCGTCCGCGCTGCGGGCGGCGTTATAATAAGCCAGAACCAGCGGGCGTAAAGATTTTTTGACAAGTTTACCGACCGGAAAACTTTCGTCTTGCGGCCTTTTGTGTTTTACTTTTTTCATATCTGAGCAATCCAGTTTTCAATATCGGCCAAGGCTCGGCGGCAATACGCCTCTTTACGTTCCATTCCTTTTATTTTGCGGAATTTTCCGTTCTTGGTCGTCTCTCCCTGTATGGTGGGAAAAATGCCAAAGTTAATGTTCATCGGTTGAAAGTCGTCAATATTCGTGTCATCGCGCAGATGCTTCAGCATCGCGCCGAGAGCTGTCGTTTCCGGCGGCAGCACGGGCTGAACCTGTCGAGCCTCGCAGGCGGCGAAATATCCGGCCAGCAGGCCGATTGCCGCGCTCTCAATATAGCCTTCGCAGCCGGTAATCTGTCCCGCAAACCGTAAATTCGGCCTGCTTTTGAGCCGCAGAAAATCATCCAGCAGGATTGGGCTTTTTATAAATGTATTGCGGTGAATGCCGCCCAAACGGGCAAATTCGGCGTTTTCCAGACCGGGTATCATTCTGAAAATCCGTTGCTGTTCGCCGTATTTGAGCTTGGTCTGAAAGCCGACCATATTGCGCAGGGTGTCTTCTTTGTTGTCCTGTCTCAGTTGTACCACGGCATAAGGTTTTTGTTCGGGGTTGTGCGGATTGGTCAGCCCTACCGGTTTCATCGGGCCGAACACCAGCGTCTCGATTCCCCGTTCTGCCATAATCTCAATCGGCAGGCAGCCGTCAAAATAAGAAGCCTCTTTTTCAAAGTCGTGAAATTCAACTTTCTCGGCGCTCAGCAGAGCGTTGACAAAAGCATAATATTCTTCCTGCGTCAGCGGGCAGTTTATATAGTCAAACTTGTCCCCTTTGTCATAGCGGGACTGATACCATGCTTTGTCGAAGTTGATGCTTTCTTTATAAACGACCGGTGCAATTGCGTCATAAAAATTCAGAGCCTGGGCGTTGACTTCCTTCAAAATGCTTGCAATCAGGGCTTCTGACGTCAGCGGTCCGCTGGCAATGATGAAACTGCCGTCTTCGGCAGCGGGCAGGGCGGTGATTTCTTCGTTGATAAAGGAGATTAACGGGTGACTCTTCAGCTTGCGGGTTACCGTTTCGGCAAAACCGTCGCGGTCAACCGCCAAGGCGCCTCCGGCCGGAACTTTGGTGGCGTCCGCACATTGCATAATCAACGAACCGGCCCGGCGCATTTCTTCATGCATCAGCCCGACGGCGTTATGTTCGTAGTCGTCGGAACGCAGGGAATTTGAGCAGACCAGTTCGGCGCAGTATTCCGTCTTGTGAGCCGGTGAGGCTTTTGACGGGCGCATTTCGTGAATCACGGTTTTAACGCCGCGTTCAGCCAACTGCCAGGCAGCTTCTGAACCAGCCAGCCCGGCACCGATGATATGGACTTCATCTGCCATTGTTATTCCCTAAAAAATCAAATAGATTCCGCTTTATAGCTTTTTTCTTTTTAAAAGTAAATAAAAATTCTGATAAGTTGAGCTTAGTGTTTGCCAACTCCTCTAAATCAGGCTATATTCGGAAAGAATAATTCATAAATAAGCTTATTAACAGAATATAATGCCGAAACTTTTTGCCATCGGGCTTATTGCCGCTTTAAGTGCTGTTGCGCCTTCATATGCCAGTGAAGACGCCGCACCCTATGTCTTTGGCGGTGATGTCAATTATGAAGTCCAAGGGCAGGATTCCATAGCGTCTCAGTTTACTTCCGGCGAGGACGACCTTTTTAATTTTTCCGATGTGGAAAGCCTTTCTGCCGAACATACCGCGATTCCCGCGGAAAATCCGATGGAAGCCCCTGACGATGCCGCGCCGATGGATGAAAACGACATTCCGGATGCTGAGGCCATTGCCTCTCCCGCGGAGAACCTTCCGACGGCTTCTGTTCCTATGCTGCAGGCTCCCGGAACAACGCCTCCGCCGCCGTCTTCTTCTGCTGCTGCGGACGAAAAGACCCCCATGCCGAAAATATCTAAAGATCAGGCTTTGACCGATACGCTCAAGCAGGATAAAACGCCGGGCACGGCTCAAAACGTGATTCCTCTGCCGAAGGTTGAGGGAACGTGGGTCGATAAGTTGGCAACGACCAATCCGCTCTCGATTCTGGGGGACGGCAAAGCAAAAACTTCTGCGGCCGGAACGGTTCAGGGGAGCGGAGACAGTTTGGAAAGTCTGGTGGAAAGCGCCCGCAGGCCGTCTGCCGGAAACTCCCGTTCCAACGCCTCTGTTTTCGACATCTCCGGAGTAATGCTTCGAATGTCTTTGAGACAGGTGGATGAAACGATGCAAAATCGCGGATTCCGCAAGATTATGCAAAAATATCAGATTCCCAATTTTATCAAATGGCGTAATGAAGAAGGTTGCCGCCACAGCGGTGTCGTCGGCTATGAGCGTCTTGAGGCCTGTGTCGTGGAGAGGGCCAAAAAAGCCAAACAACAGTACGTCCAGCTGGTAAAATATGCCAAGTTCGACACCAAAGAGGAAATTCAGGTTACCTTTACCAGTAATTTTACCGACAACAAGGTTTACAAAATTACTTATAAAAGCCTTGCCGCCGGCATTACCGGCAACTCTCCCAAAGCGATTTACCTTCGTAATATAAAAATTTACGATTTTTGGAAAAAAATTAACCAAAAATATGGTAAACCTGATAATAAGGAAGCTGTAACTTGGGGAATGGGCGGCAATAAGCCTTATCTGAAGGCAAAAACCGGATTCCTGCTGCTTGAAGACCCGATGCTTCGTGAACTGGACTACACCCGTATGTCGCGGGAAGACCAGCGTTATATGAATACGGACCTGTATAGTTTTTAATAAATAAGAAGGTGGATAAATGCCCAATGAACTGAATAGTACGGCGCTTGCCGAGCTAATATGCACTCGTCTCAGCCACGATATCATCGGTAATATCGGGGCCGTGTCCAATGCGGTAGAACTGCTTGAAGAAGGAGATATGGACTTTATTGACGACATCAAGTCGATTCTCAAAGCCAGCTCTTCCGTTCTGGCCGCCCGGATGAAGTTTTTCAGAATGGCGTTCGGGCTGGATAATGCCAACTTGGAACAGCATAACCTGGTTGCCGAGACGATTAAGAATTACCTGGCAACCATCGGCAACCGCAACTATCCGATAGAATTGAGCTATCGTCTTGATAATGCCGCATTTGTAAAGCCGGTGATGCTGGCGGTGATGATAATTGCCGACACCCTGATTCGCGGCGGAAAAATTGAAATTTCTGCCGATGATAAAAAAATTATGGTTGTTTCCAGTGCCGAGGTTCCTCCCTCTGCCGACAAAATAAACCATATAAAAGAAATACTTAGCGGAAACGTTGCGGAGCCTGCCGCGCAGTATGCCCCAATTTTTTATTTAGTTTCTTTATTAAAGCAACTAAAAATTAATCTTTATATCTTAAATTCTGGCTCCCTCGGATTTGTATTTGCATAAAGGATAAAAAAATGCCAAAATGTATTATTGCTGATGATTCCAAAATTATCCGGATGCTTCTGCAGAAAATTATGGAAAATTTCGGATTCAGCGTCAGTGAAGCCGAAGACGGCGAAGAAGTTTTGGAACTTTTCCTCAGAGAGGAGCCTGATTTGATTATTACCGACTGGGCGCTTCCCGTGATGGACGGTATCGATGTGCTTTATAAAATCCGTGAGGACAACAAAATCAAACAGCCCAAGTTTATTTTTTGTTCATCCGTAACGGATAAAGATAAAATTAAACAAGCCTTGGACGGCGGTGCTGATGATTTTATTATGCGTCCGTTTGATGAGGATATTATCGGCAGTAAGCTGGCAATTCTGGGGTTGTTATAAAAGGTTTGATTGATGAAAAGACAAGATTTTGAGTTTCTGGTAAATCTGTTAAGACAAAACGCAGGCTGGGATTTCGACGAAGAGCAGTACTTTGTCGTCGATAAAAAAATCTCAAATTTCATTCGTGAAAAAGGCTATGCCAGCGTCGAGGACTTGATTGATGAGTTAAAGGTGGGAGCCAAGCCGCTGATATCTCAGGTCGTCGAGAGCCTGGCTTTGTCAGATACTTGTTTTTACCGTGACTATGACGTCTTTAACCGTTTTGAAAATTCGGTTCTGCCAAACTTGCGGGAAAATAACCGTGCGGCAAAAAAACTGCGTTTCTGGAGTTTGGGTTGTTCTACCGGGCAGGAAACTTATTCTATCGCCATGGGCGTCCGAAAAAAATTTTTGGGATTGGACGACTGGAAGATTGACATTATCGGAACCGATATCTCCTCGGTGGCGATTTCTAAGGCACAGCGCGGCCTGTACAGCAATTTCGAAGTACAGATGGGGCTGAATGTCCGTACCATTCTCGATTGCTTCCACAAGGATGGCGAGCAATGGATGGTCAACGATGATATTCGCAAGATGGTTGAGTTCCGCCGTTATAATCTCCTTGACGATATTGCGCTGACTGACAAGTTTGAGGTTATTTTCTGCCGTAACGTTTTGCGTTTCTTTACACCGGAATATCAGCGCCAGATTTTGGCTCGTCTGAGTAACAGCCAAACTCAGGGGGGAATATTGTATTTGGGCAAAAACGAGCACATTCCCTGTGTTGATGAGTTTTACGAGAAGCTTTCCGGCTACAATTGCGTTTATATGTCTCGCGGCATCAGTATGGCAAAATTAAAACTTGTGCAGGATCCCCGCGAAATGTTGGCGGAAGATGAGGAAGAAATGCCGAGCTTTGTCCGTCCCTCCGGGATTTTCAAAAAACGTCCGTTCGTATCCAGTGTCTTTGACAAATAGTTTATCAAAAAGAACCCGCCTTCAGGCGGGTTTTGCAACTTTCGATACTTTGTAAAAACCTCGGAGTTATCCGAGGTTTTTTCTATTGTCAATGAACTATTTTTTCGGCTCGTCCGGGTCGCGCAGAACATAACCGCGTCCCCAAACGGTCTCGATATAGTTCTTGCCGCCGGAAGCCTTTTCCAGCTTTTTACGCAGCTTGCAGATAAAAACGTCAATAATTTTAAGTTCAGGTTCGTCAATACCGCCGTATAAGTGGTTTAAAAACTGGTCTTTGTTGAGGGTGGAACCTTTGCGCAGAGACAACAGCTCCATAATCCCGTATTCTTTTCCGGTCAAATGAAGAGCCTTGCCTTTGACCGAAACGGTCTGATTATCAAGGTTGACTTCAACATCGCCGGTGCGGATAACGGAGTTGGAATGCCCTTTGGAGCGACGGACGACAGCCTGAATCCGCGCCAGCAGTTCGGCTTTGTCGAACGGCTTTGTCAAATAGTCGTCGGCACCGTAACCCAGGCCTTTGACTTTTTTGTCGGGCTCGCTCAGGCCGGACAAAATCAGGACCGGCGTATTGACTTTGGATGCTCTCAGGTTTTTCAAAACTTCATATCCGTTCATGTCCGGCAGCATCAAATCAAGAATGATAATGTCGTAGTCATAGAGCTTTCCGATTTCCAGGCCGTCTTCGCCAAGGTCGGTGGTGTCCACAATCATCCCTTCTTTTTTGAGCATCGTCTCAATACTTTGAGAGATGGCGTAATCATCTTCAACTAACAAAACCCTCATAACAGACTTCCCCCTTACATTTGTTTTCATTTTATATGCGCTTATCTTATCCCGTAATTTCGTAATTGTTAACTTTTTTGAGCAGCCTGTTAATAATTATTAACAAAAATTTTTTTGTTGCCTTTTTCCAAGGCTAAAGCCCCCGGACAAACAAATGTCCGGGGGCGGCACAAGGTGTGTTTACAAGCTGTTGGGGAGCCGTGTTCCTAGGTCATCGGTACAGTAATGCCAAGAATGCTTCCTCCCCCCGTAATTGTTTCCGCACATACAGATACTTGATGTTCCTGGGCAGCAATTAAATACCGGAGCACAGTTGTTGTTACTGTCCTGACAAGGGCCACAGGTTACTTTACATTTGTAGCAGGTTCCAGATATCGCGCCACAAGAGCAAACCTTGGATGTAGTTGCCGTATATCCTTTAGAACATGATGTGCTGTACCCGCTGGGACAGCTATAACTGTGGGTATGCGCCGGAGCTTTGTAACAGGTTCCCGAAGCAGCACCACAAGAACAGGTCTTGGACGCGGTCTGAGCCGAACTTCCCCAGGAATTGCTCGCCGAGTAGCCACTCGGACAAGAGTAAGAATGGGTATGCCCTTTACAACACAGTCTGGTACCGCCGCAGCCGTCGGAACAGGATTCCGTCCCATA
>ERZ773104.866-NODE-866-length-45193-cov-4.834197_pt1 | contig 45193 bp, 65 predicted proteins | sample MGYA00511920_ERZ773104 | MGnify/ENA primary metagenome ERZ773104 (study PRJEB29015, sample SAMEA2737857) | human gut metagenome | biome: human gut; feature: human-associated habitat; material: faeces | place: China | collected 2012 ... | reverse complement strand
CCGTAGTTACCATCTCCATCTATGCCGAATTTCATGCCGTTCAAACTACTGTTTACCGTATCAAACTCGTTTTTAATCCTCTGTTCCAGATTGTTCATGTTGGCCGCACTGAATGCATCCCCCGCCTGGCTTACCGTGCCCTCTGATCGGCTCACGTCCATCAGTACCTCTTCCCCTGTAGCTACATTTTTCAATTTTCTTCTGCCGGCATACTCAACCAGTCTGTCCTTCCATGTCTTTGTTACAAATGCCATTCTAAATCACTCCTATCTCTTCTCCTGCGGAGATTTCACCGCAGTAATCTTTGTTGTTCAGGTTATTAAAATAAATCCAGAATACGTCATACAGGATCTGCTCCAGGTCATTCCACTTCTGCCATGTGTTCAGTGGCTGTACCGGCGTTACCGGGGTATCTGCACGGATCACATAACCGCTCCGGATCTTTTCAACGTTGTCACGGATGCGTTGGAAATCAGATATCCTCGGAAGATCTCCTGTTTTCCATCCTTTTTTCACAGTGACCGGAATCGCAAGGTACCCGGCAATCAGTTCGGTATTGCTTTCTACACGTTCCAGATCGGTTGCATTGAGAAATCCTTTGGACGTTCGCTGTTCGATATCTTCCTGCGTCCGGTCTGTGATAAACCGCGGCAGCACATACACAATGGTTTCATGGTAAGTACCGATGTTTCCGGCTGCATCCTCCATCTCAAGATCCAGCTCATAGCGGTTATCACTGCTCTGATCCACATTGGTAACCCAGGATCCGGCAAGGTCCTGTTCAAAAGTAACAGCCTCGCCGTTGATCCGTCCTCTGACATATTCGATATTGCTTGCCAATGCCAGTGTAAGTACCATTTACTCTACCTCCAAAGTGATCTGGACCGATGCAGATGCATTGACCGGATTGGGTGCAAATACTGCGGATTTAATGGTAGGCACCGAAGTATCCAGCTTGACTGTCAATGTGATCGTAGTGGTCTTCCCGGCTGCATCCTTCGCCACAACCGTAATCGTATTGGTTCCCTCTGTTAAGGTGAGAGCCTGTGAAAAGGCTCCGTTACTGCCAATGGACGGCTTGTAGGAATTGGATCCGTGTGTAATGGTTACAGTTACCGGACTGGATAATGCATCATTCGTCACACCATTCACCACACAACTCTTCTGGTTGGTGATTAATCCCGTCTGCGGAGAAGACAGTGTCAGCGTAGGCGGTACCGTATCCACAGTATAAGATGCGCTGACCTTTGCGGCAGCATTGCCATCGTTATCTGATGCGGTAATTTCAATAGCCTTAACACCATCTGCAAGTGCCGCCTGCGGTGTGTAAGTAAACCGGTATCCATTGGTAATGGCTGTTTTCGTCATCCCGGTAGATCCATCTTTATAAGTAGTCCCGGCGAGTTTCAACGCAACCGATAACAGATTTACACCACTGCCGTTCGTTTCATCCGTAACGTCAAAAATGATTGGCAGCTTGTTATTGCTGATATATGCCCCATTAGAAGGCTGCACCAGTTTAATGACCGGCTTGGTTATTTCTTTTACAATCAGACGCAATGCAGCTCCCAGTGTCGTATCCGTGGCATCCACCGTTTTGGTTGTTCCGGCATCATTGACTGCTTCAACCGTGATCGGATAATAACCACCTGCCTGGTTATGGGATGTAACAGCCGGAGCCGTTACAGTTCCCGTCCACTTCCCTGTGCTTGCATTCTTTGTCAGATTTGTGTATACTCCATTAATTTTTACTCTTACCTGCTTAATTGCCATCAGATCACCCCTATCTTTTCATTGCCGTATAATTCCCCGGCATAATTGATTTCTTTTGTATAAGTAATTTCCTTATCCTCTACATCCAGGCTGATCGTAAAAACCTGTTTCGTTTTCACCGTGGAGGCGGATTTCTGGATATGCTCAATCTCTATCTTCTTCACATCTCACCAAACTCCTCTCCGGCTATAATTTCGCCTGTATAATAAAAATCTTCCACCAGCTTGTAATATCCCCGGAGCTCTGCAGTTGAGATATACCCGCCGGTAAGATCCGTGGTCATTTTTTCAATGCCTGCCACGTAGCTTCCGAACTGCCGGTTTGCATTAAATACCTCCGCCCAGTCCACAACCTTATCCCCTTCATTCAGGAACTTGATCTTCAGATTCAGCCGGAGATCATAATAATCAAGAATCGCCTGCGCCCGATCAGCAGCCTGCGCTCCATTCAGAAGCGTTGAGGTAAAACTTTTTGTTTCCCGGCTCTCTCCTGCGTCAACCTTTTCCACAGATGCGGTCACGGTAAGATCTTCCTTGCCGTACTTCCGGCCGGATACGATAATCTCTCCCTCTTCTGCCACAGTAAATATCACGTAATTATTGGTCTGCTCCGTGATCATGCCACCGGTGATTGTCATTTCTGCCGCCGGCGAGGATAAATCCACCGTATAAGTTCCGGGAGAATACGTCCCCTTGAATATCTCCTTGCTTTCCTCATCCAGTGAATACACCGGGAACTTTACCGCTACATCGGATATGTAACTCTGATTCTTTGGTGTGGTGGAAAACTTCCGCGACCTCTGAATCGTTGTATGGATCACTCTGGATGGCTTATAAATATTCACCGTCTCACTCCTGCTGCTATCGATTACAGATCCACAGGCGAAGAGAACCTCCCGGAGTGTCTTTCTGCAATCCTGTATTTTCAACCATCCATAAAGCGGTGTCTGCCTGGTCTTTTCATCCACGGTATAAGCCGTGATGCTTGCAGCCTCCATGATCCGGTCAATGACCTCTCCTGCCATTTCACCGGTATAAACCTTGCCATCCCGGAAGGTATGCTTACTCAGCAGCCCCTTATAATCCACAAGGGATATTGTGGACACGTTCTTACTTGTGAAATAATCATCCAGGAAGAATGCACCAAGAAGCTGTGCTTCTCCGTTGACCGTTTCATAAGCAAGCACCTTCTGGCCGGACTGAAATACCTTATGCAGACCGGACATATTGCCAATGTTAAAATCATTATTCGTATCAATCAGCTTGAAAGTCAGCTTATTAATGGAAATCTTATTGGAAATCGGATCACATTCCTCCACAAGCTTTGCTTCTTTCACCGGATATCCGTCTATTCCGCAGATAATATCTGTTCCATATTCGATGTACCGGAACTTCACATACCGGTATGGCATTGCCCTGGTAAATTCGATTTCCAACCGGCGGTAGTTCTCCACCTGCTTCCAGGCAACAAACTTATTGCTGTCCACCTCATAGCTTGCATACTCAATGTAATTACCGCTGCCATCCACCCACCGGATCTTCATTTCCTGTGGATAATCTCCCACAAAGTGGAAAGTCAGACAGGCAGATGTGTGATTCTCGGTAAACAGAATGATAAGCAGTGGATTCTCGGTAAAGGTTCCATCTGCTCCGGACATCTCCGAAGAGAAGAAAACCACATCATCCGGATTGTCCGGCATCTCCGGATGTGTCCCGTCCAGTAGGAAGTAATCCCGTTCCAAGGTGCCGTAATCTGGTGCTGAAATATCCTCTTTCGCTTTTGAAATATCCCCGAAAGACTGGTTATATGCGGTTGTCAAAGTACTTTCTTCACGAGCCGTTGTATCGTACAGCTCATATTTTGCATAAAACCCTGTCTTTCTCATGGTGTCCTCCACGGAGCTTTTGCTATATATTTACAGGTAAGCCCCTTAAACTTGACGGTATCATCCATAATTTTTTCCATCTCATCCGATACAGAGGAAACATAGCACCGGAAAGAATATTTGCCTTTCGTTGATGGTAAAGTCACATCATGAAAATCTACCGGTTCGGTCAGCTTATCCCACAATGTTTCATAAAGATCATCATCATCAATCGTCCCGAAGTTCATCGTATAATTGATATATACACCGATGATCTCACGCATCAGATTTCCGCTTTCCTCTTCTCGTTCCGCATACTTATCCAGTACCTTGGCTTCTCTTTTAACTGAAACAAGGGGAATGTTAAAATATGTACCATCAATGTAGATGCCCTGTGTATAATCATCCATTCTTATACCCCCTATGTCGGATCAAATTCTATGTCATATCCCTGACGATGAACTTCTGATAAGAGATCAGGCAGAAATAACCTTGCAAATGTCTCGCCGTCATAATTGAGGTTGATTGTCAAGTCACCACCCTCACCAGAATAGCCACCTTCGGACATAACATTCCTCACTGCGTCCTCTATCGTTGATAACGGTGCCTCTATATTGGTCTGCCCGAACTTCTGATCTCCGAGTACCGCCATGAATGGATTACCACCGCGAATTACAGATCCTGTTGCAAGGTGAGGTATATCCTGTATTGCTCTTACCTGCGAACCATCTATGCTTTGTTTGCTTATTGATGTTCCGCCTCCAAAGAATCCTCCGATCCCTTGACCGATCGATTCTCCAATAGCCTTGATTTTGGTGATACAGATTTCTACCATAGAAGCAACCCAATCAAAAAAATGTTGGAGGAAATCTTTGATGGAACTAATTACGCCCTTCACATTTTCCTTAAATGTGGTAAATATTTTTTTTGCGTTTTCCCATGCTCCCTTCCAATCTTTATCAATAAGAAGCTTAATTGTTTCCAAAAATCCTGTTGCCAGATCTTTAAGCGTATTAAATGCTTTCTTCATATAATTCCAGAAACCATCAAATATAACCTGAGCTGCTTCCCAATTTAAATTCCATTGCTCAACCAGGAAATTAATAAAATCAATAAGTCCTGTGAATACCTCAAGCAATATTTCTATACCACTTATAATGGCCGTAATTAATACATCAAAATAGTCAGCTATTATGGGAAAGACGTAAGTAACCAGTAAATCTATAAATGGTACAACGATATCTTCCCAAAGTCCTTTTAATACAGTCACCAGGTTACCCAAAAGTTCTACAACTGAATTGATGAATGGACTTAAATACTGCGAAAACAAATCGTTTAAGCGGCTTCCGATTTCCTGTAAGATTGGCGATACATGTTCATTCCACACATTCAGAAAGCTGTTTACAATTGTAGATAATCCTTGTGCAATGCTATCAAAGAATGGTTTAAAGTGCTCATCATAGACTTTATTCAGATTATCGAATACGCTGTCTACCATTTGCTTAAAACCTTCTAATGCCTCGGCACCAGCAGAAAGCAAACCTTCAAGTGCTGTTCTGAACTCCTCTTCATTTTCAGTAATCGGAGTAATGATTATCTCTAATATGTCTCTTCCTAATTTAAGCAGCAGCTCCGTCTGTCCCATAAAGGTATCTGCAATAATACCAATAAAAGCCGATACAAAACGAATTCCACTTTCGCTTGCAAATGCTTCAAATATATAAGCAATGCTTTGAAACAGACTGGATAATAAATTATTAATTTCTGTCCCGATGTTAAACATAGAAATAATGTAATCTTTGATGCGATCTACATTTTTTTCCATGTAATCTCCAAGTCCACCTATAAAAGCCGCTGCCAGCGTTAAAGCTATACTTACTATGGATCCAGACAATGATCCGAGCATATAAACTAAGGATTCGACATAAGCCTGTGCTGCTTCCAAAATTGCAGGATCCGTCCATATATTAATCAACGCATCTTTAATTTTTTGTAAACCTTCTTTGATTATATCCAGGCGGTATTCATAATCTCCCAATCCATCCCAGAATCCGTCCATGAACAATCCGCCCAGCTGTTTCAAATATTCAAGAAGGGGCTTTAGCTTATTAAGAATAGAATCCAGCCACTCCTTCAATTTAGGATCAACCGGAATCTCTTCAAACATCTGCCCTGGATCTATTCCACCAGAACCTCCACCAGAACTATCTTTTTTACTCAGCACTTCAATTTCATCAAAAGATGCCAATGCACCAGCGGCTTTCTTGGCTGCTGCAGCGGTTCCATTAAGGGATGCAGCATAATTCTGTTGTACCTTTGCTGCTTTGGTCCATGTGGTTTTACCACCCAGAATGGCAATAAACTGTGCGAATGCATTTACTGCACTTGTCACATATCCGATCAACTGTACAAGATATGGAATCACCATCTGCACAATAGGAGCAAACGCCGCTGCAAAACTGTTTTTTAATTGAAGATTGGCAGACTGCAAAGACGATATGGATCGGTTGTATTCGTCCGAATACTGTACCAGATTCTTAAAACCATCCTTCATACCGGATACCATTGCATTAAAGCCTTTCGTAATCCAGTTAAATACCAATAAACTAAGTGCTATGCTTTTAAGTCTTGAAGCAAAACCTCCGAGCATTCCGGAAGTCTTACGGATATGTCCATTTATGCTTGAAAAAGCTTTTTTTCCAGCCGTACCGACTTTTTTTAAACTGTCACTTACTTTATAGCTTTTTGCCTGTAGCTCTCCCTGTTTTGTTACCAACATCCGGAGCTCTGACCTTGCTCTTGAAAGATCATTAGCTGCATCGTTGATCTCATTTGGATCTGCACCGATCGTGAAGTCCTTTCCTGTATCAACAAGTTTTTGCATTTCTGCATTCAACGACTCTATTTTTAACTGTGCATCGGCTTCCTTCTGTATGAGCGTGTCCCATGCCACACCTGTAGTAGCTCCAATAGACTTGAATTTTTCCTCTTGGTCTATCAATGCAGTAAGCTCTGCTTTTGCAGATGCCAATTTACTCTCCAGCTCCGTATAGGCTTCTGTCGGTAGTCTTTTGTTTTTCAGTTCATCGTATTTCTGTGTGAGGGCATCTACTTTCTGTACTGCCTTGTCAATCTGCAACTGTAATCGCTGCATCTGACTGGTATCTACTTTGGTTGATACCCTTACCTCTGCATCATAATTTGCCATACTAAGCCTCACTTAACGAGAAAGAGCCAATCACTTTAATAAGTAACTGGCTCTTAGGCGCTACGATTGGGCTTTTCTCATTTTTTCAAACAGTTCAATTGCTTCCTGCTTCTTTGCTTTCTCTTCCTCCGATAACGGATTCTCCGGCTGTTCCAAACCATAAATTGTCTTTTGGTCTTTTAAGATCTGCTTTCCTTCTTTCGTCATATTTGACCTAAGCTTCTTAAGACGAACATCCACCACTCTGGTAAATGCACACTCATTCAGTGTCGTAAGCATACCCATGAACTGCCAGTAATGCATATTAACCGTGTTCAGATCTATCCCGTACTGAGCTTTAAAGGCACTGTATAACCGCCACTGATCAATATCATAATCAAGGACTCTGGTACGGTCCTTAGACTTCTTATTATTATCATGATTCCATTCCTGCAGGAACCACATGATAGCGTCATAGTAATACGGTGGATCCGGCCGGATACCGCGGAACAAAAGTTCTGCGGAAGTACTCCACTTTTCATTATCCGACAGATCCTTATCTTCCATGATCTGTGAGATCTGCACCCCGATCCGGAAGTCTGTGTCTATCGGAAAACCTTCCCACATATCTGGGAGTTCATCAAGCATCACATTGAACATATATTATTTCCCCATATAGGACTGAATCAATTCCTGTCTGTTACGGTATTTGCTTCTCTTTCCGCCTTTTCGATCGCGGTTATACTTCTCGGAAATACGCTTTGCACGACCTTCAAATACCTGATTCAGAACAGGCGTAATGGCTTCAATAAAATCATACAGGCACTCGTCATCCGGCACAAAATCCGGATTAATCTCATAGGATACACGGAAAAATTTCTTAATTGCATCCTGCCCCAAAATCCTATCGATCTGATCCGTTGCTTCCAGATAAATTTCCCTGCGAACCTTGCAAAAAGCAACCAGTGCATCTACATTGATATCATCAACTTCACCATCTTCGTCATGAGTAATGATATCCTTGCCGTACTGCTTTTCAAATTCTGCCTGTCTAGTAGAAATATCCTTCTCCTTTTCCTCGAGCCATTTAATGAACTCTGCGAACCGATCAACCACAGAAGTATCCCGGTCATTGATGTAAATATAATCATCACTGTCATTCAGATACACTTTTACAATATGCTCATCCTGTACCTGTCCTGCCTTAAACTCTCTTACCATTGTTATTCTCCCTTATGAATGACAGGGAACATCCGGTATGGATATTCCCCCCTTATTCCATTTCTACACTGCCGTAAACGCTTCGGATCCTTCTGTTACTACAAAAGTTCCCTGAACTCCGTCACCTACACCGCCAAGTGTCATAGCACTTACCAGTTCAGATCCGGCATCACCGCCAACAGAATCAAACTGGTAGGTACACTTTCTCTTAACTGCCGGATATGCTCCTGCTTCTGTCGGTGTATCCATCAGATTAATACGGACATACTCACTGATGGCTGCGGATCCGACCGGAAGCGTCTTAATCTTTTCATCCATCCACTTCTGCAGATCGTCACTGATGTACTCTCTTTCTACACTCATAGACGGAGTATAAGATTTCAAATTAGTGGTGCCATTCTTCTGATTGATATACTGCTTTGTTTCTGATTCCGGGTTAAATTCTTCGGTCAACGATGTAATACCATCACCAAGTAACACCCACTTAGGAGCTTCCGGTGTTCCGATATTAAAATAGTGCCGAAGCATATCTCTCATTTCAGACATGATTATCTCTCCTTTTCATATTCGATGGATACAGTCATCTGATAGATGCTGTTTCCTTTTGCCGTTGATCCGATACAAAACGGAGTCGTTACGGATACCTGCGTAACCGCTGCATCCGCTATGTCCGGAAAGTTCTTATTTTTATTCTGCTGTGATACCCAGTCTTCCAACGCTTCACCGAAACCATTATTATCAATACGGTCTGTATTGGTCTGGCTTGCAAGTCTTGCCTGGATCATATAATGATCGGTAATGATCTTCCGACCGGAAATATAAGATTTTATATTTCTGACCGGTTCTTTCATCACAGAATAGGTTTCTACCTCCGCCGATTGGATATCCGTGTCTATCTTCCCCATCTTCCAGTATTCCGCTGGATTAAATGATTTCAGCCACTTAATTACTGCTTCTGATACGGTCATTTCTTCACCATCCTCCGAACTCCATCTTCAATTTCTTGCTGGCCGCCATTTTGCATATACCGATCCGCCCAGTAACCGCCTCTTGTGGGTGCACCTTGGAAATTGTATTCCGGATGATAGTAATGCCGCCTTACATATGGAGTTTTCCATACCACATCCGTATCATTTTCAATATGACAGCTTTCAACCAGTCTGCCTGGGTTCTCATATTTCCCAGCTTCATCAAACGGTACAAAAGGCTCCACCTTCTTCATAAATTCTTTGGTGACATATTGCTGCACCCTTCCTTTTTCTTCAAGGCCGAGCGTCTTAATACAATCATCCAGGTTAAATGTGCAATTGTAATTTGCTTTACTCACTTTCCCACCACCTTAATGGTCTTAAGCCGCGGACGGTTCCGGTTATCCGATACTGCTGTGACGGTGACCGCATACTGGAAGTCCTTCTGCAGATCAGACAACTTGTAAGACCGGCTAATCTCTTTATCAGATTCCCCAAGTACCATTACATCCTGTCCGGCCTTTGCATTCAGTGTCCAGTAGGCTTTTGCTTCCTCTTCCGGAAGCTTTGCAAATTCGGTAGGCGGCAAGTACGGCTTATTTCCATGACTGCGCTGGAAATCAATGGTGATACTCTCCACCTTGCTTTCCGTCTGCACATTTCCGGAAGTAGTAACCTCAGTCTTGTTATGGCTCCACTGTACGCCTTTTACTACTGACCGGAGCCAGATTTCCTTTTCGGTATCCGGATCCCGATGGTAGTTATAGACCGTCATGGTGTCCGTAAATAATACACTCATATCATCACGCTCCATAATTCAGCATAAACGGCTCACGAAGTGCCTTATAGATTTCTTTTTCTATTTCATCCTTGTAAACCGTTGTCATTACACCGTCTACATTAATTTGCATCGTTTCTCTCAAAAGAGGAGCTGCTGAATTTTCAAGAAGGGGTAACGTTGCAACGCCGACTGCGTGCCCGCTAAAGCAAGCATCCCTTTCCGAGCAGTTCTCACAATCTTTGCTTAACTCCGGATACGATTTCTTATTACAGATCATAATGCACCTGCCAATCCCGTACCGGACAGACCGGAACGTATCACAGAGGTAAGCTGTGCTTCCTTCTCCTGCGCTGTGGTGACCTTGTAGGACTCCGAATACCCGTCATTGCTGACGGAAGTAATACCAGTACCCATGCCGGAGCTTTCCTGTACACTCATAAGGTCGATCAGCTGACAGAACGTGTCCTGAATCTGCATATGGACCTGCTTCTGGAAGTCTGTGGCTGTTTCCTCACTGTACTCGTTCTCAAACCGCTTCGCCCTCATATGCGTGATGGCGTTCAGCTTAATTTCTGCCAGTTTGGAAAGACGATTAAACTCTGTCTCGTCTGTAATGCTATTGCAAAGGGAGCCGTACTGCTCCCACGTTATGTAAGACATACTGCTCCCTCCGTTCCTACTCTGTCACGGGATCATCGGCTGCTGTCTCTGCCTTGCCCTTTTTGGAAGGCTTCTTTGCTTTCAGATCTGCAAGTTCCTGTTTTAACACAGTATTCTCGGCTTTCAGATCTGCAATCTCCTTAAGCAGCTTCTTATCCTCTTCATTATCGGGCAGCGCACCCATTCCTACTGTTCTCATAAGCTACCTCCTACGCCTGATGGCTTAAGTAAATACCGGCCACTTTATTCTTGTAGACATCCACAAGACCATATTTACGATACTTGATGATATCAGCGTCTGCATTCGGGTTAGATGCTGCGGGAATAATATTAGAAACCACGTGCTTATCATGCTTGATGATGGCAGGCTTATGGATAATCATAAAGTTGATCGGCTTTGCAGCTTCCTGCACCATCTCATAATAAGTACCGATTGCGGATGTCTGTGGACTATCCACCTTGCTGTACACACCACTGCTTTCGGTATAGTAATCTTTTCCACTTACCACTGCGGTATCGGTAGTCTTTGCATACTTGACGGTGCCCTTGCGGTAATGACCTGCTTCCTCTCCGGGTGTCTTACCATCCAGAAGATCAATGGAAGTGTAAAATCTGCCCTGTGGTACAGCTTTTTTGATGGTATATGCCGCAAGGATCTCCTTGGACTTATAGGTATCCATCATGAGAAGAGCATTAAGCAGATTTGCAGTAGCATACAAAATTCTGCCCTCTTCCGGCACTTCATCATTGTCCATTGTATTCTTAGCTTCCAGAAGTTCAGCAAGAAATGCTTCCGCTGTAGAAATAGTCTTTGCTTCGCCCTTGGAAATACCTGCAATTCCTGCCAGTGTGGCAAAGGTAAATGCGTCAGCCTCCGGTGCCACCTTGGTACGCATCAGTTCCGCACCTGCCATACCAAAAGCAAGGTTATAGGTTTCCTGATTGTCCATTACATCTACAGACAACTTGGCGCCACGGTCATAGTTGTATTTTGTAGATTCCCAGTTAAAATCTACGGTTCCCTGTGTGTAACCGCTGTTACGGTCATAATCACCAAGTCCGGTTACAGCAATATGAGGATATACGATCTCCTTTGCGTTTGCTCCTTCTCTTGCCATTGCCGGATCACCAGTCAGATCACTGGTTACAGATTCTCTCTGATATACCTCATCCAAAAGAGGTACATAGGTTTTTGCTAATACAATAGTATTCGGCATTTAGTTTTCCTCCTTATTTCGTCTCACTTACAGGTGGAAGTCCCATAGCAGCTCTCATGGCAGCTTCATCTGCGCTTGTGCTATTGCCGCCTCTCACCTGTCCAATCAAATTACCTGTTCCTACCGGATTAGGTTCCGGCTCCCCGAAGAGCATCTTGCTATCTTCTTTCTCGGTCAATGCTTTCAGTGCTGTCGCAATGTCCTCTTTCTGATTCTTGGATGCCTTTAAGGTTTCCACGTCCAGTAAAGCAGTGATTGCTTTAGGGTTCTTACCATTGACAGCAGCAATGCTTTCCTTCACAAGATCATTAAAATCACGATCTGCAATCTTGGCATCATAATCCTTCTGGATATTCGTCTTTTCTGTTTCCAGATCCTTGATTCTCTGATTCAGACCAGATACATCTACATCCTTGAACTCATCAAGTTTGGTCTGCAGGTCCTTCATGGCAGTGTCGTTTGCCTTAATCGTCTCGTTGGCTATGTCTAGCTTCTCTTTCTGCTTATCGTAGTCGGCTACCGTCTTATAGTTTTCCACTACTGCAGTATTAAGGCCGTCTTCTTTGTCCTTAGGCACCTCAATGCCCAGTTCTTTCAAGATAGTTAAAATGTTCTTCATATAGTTCTCCTTAAATGATTTATTTACCGGGCTTTCCCCGGTATGGGAAGTTGCAGGGACGGGATTTGAACCCGTGACCTTCTGGCAGCGAACCAGACGAGCTTCCAGACTGCTCCACTCTGCAGCATTGACAATAAAAAAAACGCCAAACAGCAATTCGATCTACGAATTTACTATTTGGCGCTTAGGCTCTATTGTCATTAATGATTCTGTTTTACACTTTTTGCAGTACCCCGGGAAATTGACAAGTGCGGTATCGTTCCGTAATACCTGCATCTTAGGATTTCCACATCGAGGGCATCTGCACCAATAATATCCTTTCGGCAGCATATGTAACCCTCCATGAGGATATTATAGCAGAACTAATGTTTCGTTTCAATGATATATCTATAAATTATTATCCTTTTTTCGTGTCCCATTATTTTCAACATTTTCCTCCTGCTTTAACCGCTCCTCTTCCTTTTCCATATCCACATGAGCGGTAAAAAGTTCCTGGTTCTCTTCTGTCCACGGCAGATCAATAATTTTTTTATTCCAATAGCTGCTATCACTCATGCAAGGTTTCCTCCACGATTCTATACATATCCGGGAAATATTTCTTCGTAGCTCTCGGTGTCATAAAATAATGCTCCACAGCAACAGATACTACCTCTCCGAGTGCATCCGTGTTTATGCTGCCATCTGAATTCAGAGCTTCTTTTACGGATTCCACATATAACCTTCCCTGATATTCCTTTATAAATCTCGGACTGTTTAATACAAATACTTTCATGGTATTTCCAGTACTATCCATACCTGTTTTTATTATTATATCATCTTTAGTAAGACCTTGTACCAAATTCTTTTTTAAAGCATCCACTTCTTTTTTATTAAACAGCTTTTCTTCCAGGCAATGTCCTACCTCATGGTAAAACTCCCGATCTGTTACGTTACTCGGTAGATAAATCTCATTATGGCCGTACCAGTATCCACCTCCAACACTGCTATTAAGATGGAATGTAACATCCGATAAAGCACTTCGTACTGTTGACGGCATTTTAGCGATCATTGTACTTAAGGTCACCTTTTCTCCAAGCGATACCGCCTTACCGTTATCCCCGATAACACGATACTCTTTATATCCATTCTCCCATTCTATGTTCTGCATTCCTTTCCACGCCTTGGTATTCTTTAAGTCAGACGTGCCGCATTCATACCGGAGCTTACTTGTAGCTACCGGCACACCACAAGCCTTACAAAACTCTTTATACTCCGCTGTCTTACTTTTGATCCTGGCATTAATCTCTGTTGTGTCCGCTCCCAGTGTAGTAAGAGCTTCCTTTTCCCTTTTTAATGCCCGGATATTCCGCTCCATAGACCTCATTTTCTGCGTCATAGCATAATAATCATAGGTTTTTCCATTGATGGTTACCGGTGCCGGATCCTTTTCATCATGATTCTTTGGGAAACTGGAAGCTCCTTCAAACCATGCATAATGGTTGTGCCGGCAGTTATACCCATAAAGTCCCTCCGGATCGTCCTCATGTGCACCATCTGCACTGTAACCGGTTGCTCTCCACAGGTCTGTAATGCTATCCTGTCCGATACGGTCCGCCTCTTCCCGGTAATCCTGCCCTTCTTTGATGTAATAAACCCTGCCCTGCCACTGCTCATGGTTGGCATGGCCTATCCCCTTATTACGTGCGCCACGGTGCTTCGATACATATACAAGGTTTTCTCCTGTCTGTTCGATGTTTTTATCCTGTATCTTTCCTGCCAGCTGATGGCATCCAGTTCTGATCGCAAGCCTTGATGCCGTATCAAGCTGCATACTATAACCAGATGCATAATCAATGGACCGCAACCCGCTCTGTGCCAGATCATGCACCACATCACGGATCACTTTATCCTGGGAGAATGTTCCGGAGCAGATCTTAATCACAGCCTTATCCAATTCCCTGCGGTATGCGTTCTCTATGCCCTCATACCCGCTCATGGTTTTAAAGCCGGTACTCTGTGTCATGTTCTTAAGTTCTCCGGCGGTCTGTGCTGCAAATGCATCCACAAGCTGCTGTAAAAAAGAATGATCCTTTAACTCCTTACCAACACTCTTCCACACGGCAAGGTCACTGATCCATGCCATGTTACCGGCACCTGCCACAATATCATCATTGGCTTTGTATGCTTCCCTGGTAATATCATTAATCGTATTCCGGATCTCGCGCTTATATTCCAGCGTATTCTTCGCTACGGCTTTACGATACTCAGGATCCGCATTGAGAATCTTCATTGCTTCTTTCCGGATCCGTGCCGGACTATAGCCGAGATCTGCCATAGACATTGCCTGCAGCTCTGCAGTACGGCTATAGGTAAGCGTCTTGGCAATCCTGCGTGCAATATCCACAATAACCTCATGCTCTAAATACTGGAACAGGGGCGCAATGGTTTCAGATATGATTTCAAGTTGTTCTTCTGATAACATTCTTTTCTCCTAAACAAAAAGAGCCGTAGAATTATTTAAACTCTATCGGCTCTTTGGCGCTACTCACAATATTTATATTGAAATTATAGCATTTGCATTTCTATACCGTCAACTTATACCAGCAATACTCTTATTTGCAATATCTCTTTCCGCTCTTTGGGATATGTTACGGCAAATGTTTCGTATTTCCATTATTTCTTCATCGGTAATATACTTCAACATCTTTTCACTGACTACAAATTCGTTTTCTAATATTTTCATCATATCATGCCGCCTCCATATTCATTCTTCTTTTAACTGCCACATCACAAAGAGCATTTGTAAACTCTACTGTGCTTTCATCCATTCCCTCTAATGCTTCCAAACACTGTTTGCGAAATCCTTCTATCTGTTCAAGGGATTTTTCACTTAGTTTCTGAACCATGTCCATAATCATTTTATCTTCATCACTCATCAGGCTACCTCCATACTTATCTGAGAATTACAGTCCCTAATTTGCTCCTGCAACACAATAGGTAGCTCATATTCCTCAATAATAGAAACTGCAATATCACACTGACTACGCTTAATTGCCTTGTATGTAGAAACCCCAAACTGGCGTTTAAGTTCTCTATGAATGTCTTGGTAGACCTTGCTGCGCAGAGAAGAATCCTTATAGGCGTTGCTGTTCTTTCCTCCGAGAGCGTCTACGCCGCGCTTATGAACCGCCGTTGTAATTCTGTCACACTCTACAGCCAAAAGGGGCATATCCTGCTTGAAATCCTCTAATTCCTGCCTTACACTTTCAATTTCTTCTTTTATCTCTATATGCCCCTGTGCCAATAAGGCTATTTTACCGTCTGTTGTCTGCGGAAGCTGTGTCCGCCCATATGCGCCGGTCTTGAACTTCTTTTCCACCTGGATGAAATACCGGCGCACCTGCTTACCTTTTTCGTTACGCTCAAGCATTGCCATTTCCTTGGCAGTGTCGAGCTTGATGATATACTCAATCATAGTAGCATTATTGGCTTCCATTTTTTTATGGAGACGGTCAAAGTCACTCTTTTCCTCTGCATCACACTCCATAAGTCTTTTCTTTACCCAAGTAGAGAAATCCTGTTTACTCTGCAAAACTTCATGCAATTCCCTACCATTCACAACCTTAATGCCTTTATCTGTTTCATATACCGGCACTAATTCATTTTCAATTACTGTTAAATTCTGCATTTTGCAATTCCTCCTTGCAAAAAGTGGCGGAATCCCCTATAATGCAAATAGGAAATTCCTATGGTTAATAGGTTCCATTAGAGCAAACACGCACTCGTCAAAGTTACCGTGTTTGCTCTTTTTTTGTTGGCAAATCTTTTTGTACATCTTTCTTTACTAAGTCTGCTACATACTGAATAAAAGATTTATCCTGCATTACAGCTTTTATCTTGGCAGCCTTATGCACATTGTCCTCTAAAACTATTGTTGCACGTTTCATTTTCTTCTCCTTTCCGTGTATTTTTCATGCACATTTATGATTATAGTGTCTATTTCGTACAATGTCAATATATATTTTTACATTTTGGGAAAACTGTGTTATTATGTGTATAGGAGGTACACGCTATGAATAGAATAAAAAATTTACGTTTAGAAAATGGTTTGTCTCTGCGAGAACTTGCAAGTGAATTGAATATATCGTACTCTTCATTAGGTAAATACGAGCGCGGAGAACAAGAACCCAGTTTTGAAACTCTCAAAAAAATTTCTGAACGCTTTCATGTTACAGCAGACTACCTTCTTGGCTTTAGTAACGTTAAAAATCCCAAATATGTGGAAATCCATAAAGAACTAGGTCTGACAGATACATCTATAGAAATCATTAAAAAAAACAAGGAAAACATTGCTCCGGGACTCAATTCTTTTATACAAAATCCAATGTTTCCAGAATTAATAGAGCTATATACCGAATATAGTATGCTTGGAGAAATTTCAGTAGAAGATTTAGAGTCTATGATGCAAACTTCATACGGTTATGACTCCTTTGATTTAAATAATCCGTTGGATTTAGCTGCTAGAAATCTAATGGATAAATTTGAAAAATTACCATCAACAGAAGCATATAAAATGTATATATTAAATATTTTTAATAAGTTGTTAGATAACACTACTCCACCTACCGACTAAATAGGACCTATAGAGTTCCCCGCCTACATCATGTACGCGGGGAACTCTTCCAAGGCTCATATCTATAATCTTCTATTCCTAATCCTCTTCCTCTCCTCCGGTGTCCTGCTCCTGCGCTTCCTGCTTTGCTTCTACCAGTCTGTGTGCCTCTTCGGGTGTCAGATAATATGCTTCTGCCAGATACCACTCTAATATCTCCGGCACATCAAAGCTCAAAGCATCATTTCTTAATCTCTCTAATTCAGCATCTTTATCTGTGATAAGGCTATCGTCAAAATCGACTTTTATCTCCTGCTCAACGTTAAACGACTTCCCTTGAAATGTATTTGCAAACCACATTACGGCGCGACATATATCCTGTATATAGGCAGTCGCTTCCTGACGCTGTCTGTTCAATTCCTGCATAGCATCCTGACGGCTTAATACAAATTCTGTAGCTGTAGCCATTTGTCCATTATTCTCAAAGCTGTACTTCTTGGTGCCATAACCAAAGGACATTGATAAGAGCGACAATGCCAGTTCAAAGGATTTCGTCACCTGCTCAATTCGGATTTCCGGGTTGTATTCCTGTATCATTCCCTTTTCTTCCGGCAGTTTCTCGCCGGTAAATACGAACAACTTCTTCTGCTCCGTGGTCAGCTTCGGCTTTCCATCACTATCAAACTCGCACAGCAATTCGTTTATGAGAATAATCTTCTCTGCTTTATCCAGATCGGAAAAGAGAACGTTGTAGCACAGATCCACAACCTTAAGCGCCGGAATAGCATCCCACAGCTTAGGCAGACCATACCCGGTCATATCATCCAGGTTATTTACCTCTGCATTACGCATTACTGCGAATGGCTTCACATCTCCGAGCTGCACAATCGTTTCCTGATCGGTTAACTCATTACCCTTATCATCAAATACGTGTGTCTCGGCAGTATATAATCCATTATCCCCCAACGTAAACAGCACAAGCGTGGTCTGCTTCTTTCCCTTGCTCAATCCGGATCCGGAAAAGGCAGCTTCTATCACGATATCATTCTCCACTGTCAGCGGCATAAAGGCATCTGCCTCCACATAGTTCAGCTTGATTGTGCCGCCCTGTACAGAGTTGTTATCCATAAAGGTCGCATTATCCAGCCTGATGTAACAGGCTGTTGTACCATCCGCCGAGGTCTTTTCCAACTGCTTACGATACTGGGTGTTAAACTCGCTCTTAGCCAGTACATCATTGACAAAATTCCCCTGTTCTCCATCACCGGCATTAATCTCCAACACCTCACACAGGTTCGCATCATCCGAGCAGCATCGCTTACCAAAATTAAGCCGTGATAACTCATACGGAATCGCATTGATCGTCTTACGCTTATGAAAGTCCTCAATCACACGGTTGCTGTACCAGTCATCGCAAGCCTGTATCACTGTCATGGCCTTGTCGTTAACCGCGTACCCCTTTTTCTGCAAGAAATTCTTTACACACTGTTCCATGTCATTCTCCTTATCTCTTTAAATCGATATATTCTACAAAGTCCAGCCAGGTATAGCAAAAGCTATCCCACCGGTCATTACAGTTCCCTATATTCTTATCCTCCGGTTGATTCGGATGGTCTTCATCCCACCGGAGTGATGCTATGGCTTTTCTAGTCTGTACACACCGCTTATTGATCTTCAATCTGCCACTGTTAAACAGCAGATCCACTGTTTTCGGTCGTTCTGATATCTCATTCTTACGGCAGCCCTTTATATTCCGGTATGGAAGTCCTGCTTCCTTGGCTGTACTCCGCAGACTGTTGATCATGGTGGTGCTTGCACTATCCGGAAATATCCAATCAACACGTCCATATTTCTGAATGCACATCCGGTAAAATTCTATAAACTTATCACAGATCTTCTTACTGTCAATGTCTTCTGACAACGGCAGGCCATCCTCTTCCAACACCTTGAAATCATGGTATCTGTTCTGATACCCGGTAAGGTTGAATGTTGTCATGGATTCCATTCCCCCGAAGTCAATTCCCATCACAATCTTGAAAAACGGAACCTTAAGCTTTCCCTCATTATCGAAAACGTCATTATCGTCGAACAGATACGGTGTATCATCCTCAGCAAAGTACCGGAAGATGATGCCGGATGCCAGTACCCATAATCCCAATATGAACCGGTCATAGAACACACCTTTATACATCCGCTCATATCGCTCGATAATCTCTGCAGCAAGGCTCGGATTATCTCTCATGGTAAAATGCACTCGGATCAAATTCTTTTCTGTGATCTTATCGATCCATTCCAGTTTTATGTAGTGGTCTGGTCCTTCCGGATTACAGTTAAACCAGTACTTGGATCTTTTTACAGAGCATCGGCCTGTTGCCTGGTTAACAAATGACTCCGGCATCAGGGCAACCTCATCGAAGAATACTCCGGCCAGTGTAATACCCTGGATCAGATCCTGTGATCCTTCATCCTTACCACCAAACAGATAAAAGGTGTTCTCCTTATCTCCCATACGGACGATCATGTAATTCTCGGATCGGTGTTCCTCTACCCGATATCTACGGGACAGGAGCATCATTTTCAACTGTCCGATCACGTTACGGCGAAGTGACTGGATCGTCTTACCACAAATGGCGAAATTTTGTCCGTCAAAAGTTTCCATTGCCCACATGACAAACGACAAGGACATAACCGTGGTCTTTCCTGATCGGATAGATCCGTCACAAACAATACCATCCTTATCCGCATATGGGCTCCCAGGCATCCACCACTCAAGGACTACCTTCTGCTTATGACTGAACCTCGTAAACTTAAACAATGCTTTACGTTTCAACTGCATCATCCTCCTTAAAGGTTGCAGCCACATCGCCCTGCAGCGCTTCCATAAAGCCATCTGATTCGTACTCCGTGGTTTCTCCACCCTCTTTTTCTGCTTTCCGTTTTTCGTACTCTGCCCGGTACTTGCTCTCCGGATGCATCAGGAAGTATTTTGTAAGCCAATCAAATGCTTTCTGCTTATCTGCCAGCTTTACTGATACTCCGTCCTTCCCCTGCTTCACTTCCTGTATAATCTGTGTATCCACATTTCCGGAATCAGCCAATCGAATCGCATTTACTTCTTTCGTAATATACTCATTGGTTTCAGGATCCTTGATAGGACCGAATGGACCCATGACCTGCACATCTTCTCTTCCGAACGATAGGTAATTACCCATATCAGCAAAGGCAATCCGCATCTGCAATTCCACAATATCATCTGCACCGGCTACTATCTGCTGACGCTTGATTTCTTTCAAACGTTCAATTTCTGCCCGCACACAAGGTTTTACAAGGAGTTTGTATCCTTCTGCATTAGCAGTATCATAATTGCAGCGAAAGGCATTAAGATAACTTTGAGTTGCATTGAATGTCCGGCTGTAATATATACAAAACATCTGCTGTTCTGGTGTAAGATCATTATTTTGCAGGGTCTCTTTCGTACCGTCATCAACTACCGGTTTCTTTTCTGCTTTTTCCTTATCCGAACGCTCGCTTCGTGATCCCGAACGTTCGCTATCCCATCCGTGCGTACTCTTCCATCGTCTTACCGTTCCCGGAGGTACATCCAGTTCGGCTGCAATGTCTACCAGCTTCATGCCCTGCTTATACATCTCATATGCTTTATCACTTAATGGATTCTTCTTTGCTGCCACTGTCTACCTCCTCTCCTGACAAAATAAAAAAAGAGCCGATACATGGATTTCTCCACATATTGGCTCTTAGGCGCTACTGTATAATTAAATTATACTTGTTATTTGTTCTATTCGCAACTGCCAAAAGTCTCTTTTTATAAAGAATCATCGTATATTAGTTCTACAATGACTCATACAACGTATTCATCCTTTCACTTAATCTTTTTCCTTCCCTTTTCATTTTTTCCAAATAACATTTGAGATACATTTCTATTAATTCTATTCCACATACCGCTATTGCATATAATTGAATGCCAACCTTTACTCCAAATGGGAATTTCCATAATTCCATATCCGGAAAGAACAATCCTATAAAAACAAGAGTATAAATCCATGCCTTTATTGTTTTTCGAACACTAGGTATAAAACGAAATAAGATAAAAACATATACGGCAAGTATCGCAAACACGGTTACAATAGAAGATAATGGTAACATATATTTTCCTCCAACTATTATTACTTGACATTATACTCTATCGTTCATTTTGATTCAATTATATTAATGATCACACAATAGCCACATACTTTTTAAAAATCTCCTCCGTATGCTCCTTACCTATAAGAACTTAAAATATATTGTATTACTTTTCATTCTTACAAAAATACCAACCATCGAATATTGACGGTTGGTATCAAATGTCCTACATACGAACTGTAACTGTTAATGATGCTCCACTTGATTTAAAGTAAAATTTACTATGAGATGAGGATTGAGTTCCAGGATAGCATGACTCATACTTAAACATAATATGTAGTCCTGAAGCTTCAATATGCAGGCATTTACTTTCCTCATCAATTTGGACTCCCGTAATTTTAGTTTTAAGAACAGAGTCCATATCCATTCGTGGAAGATCTTCTATCCTTATTTCAACTGTATGCTTGTTAGAAATTGCTTTATTAAATGTCTCCGCAATTTCTTGCACATCCAATGGAACATTGTTCATTTCTAAATTGCTACTGAAATCTACCATGATAAATTCCCCCTTCATTTGTAATAAGCGTATTATACCACTACGCTCATCGTTATTCAATTATCAATGTGTTTTCTTTACATTTTCTGTTACTTTTCAAATGGGCAGGAGAACATTCCTCTCATGCCCACTTTCTTTTATGCAGTCATTGTCCGCTTTTTCTTCTTTGCCCTTTCCGAGCGTTTTCCCTGCATCACTCCATACTGAAATATGATAGTTGCTCCGAACAAATTACAATACTTATCAAATATGTTTTGGATTACAGGTATTTCCTGTTGATCGGGATTACACGTTTCCGCTGCCCTTCGCATTTCTACCTTCACTCTTCTCTGGCAAAGGCTCTTCTCTATAAGATGAATCTCTTCTGGGAACCTTTCTTCATACTTTTCTCTAAATGCTGATCTCTGTTCCTCATTGAAAGTCATATAGCTCTGTGCAACTTTAAGATTCATAACATAGTTTTTATGGTTCCGATTCAAGACTAAGTTATAACTGTCATCAAGAAACATCGTTAATGTGCCTATTTTTGCATTGTCCTCCCAGCTTCCAAGAAAATTTACAACCTGTGCTGTGGTAAGATCCTCTAAGTCACATGCCATAATGCCAAGTTCTTCATTAATTACCTCATACATATTACGCTACCTCCAAGTGTTTCTTTCTTTTAATAGCCACATCGCAAAGAGCATTTGTAAATTCTATTGTACTTTTATCTCTTCCTTCCAATGCTCTCAAACACTGTTTACGAAAACCTTCTATTTGTTCAACAGATTTTTCACTTAGCTTCTGAACCATGTCCATAATCATTTTATCTTCATCACTCATTAAGCTACCTCCCTACTAATCAGATACCACACTGAACATTTTTCTTGCCCTCTTAGTGAATTTCTTGATTTTAAATCGCTCGCCTGTTTTATCATTAACCATATATCCTGCTTCCTCATGATATGTATGTACTGGCATCCCCATATCCTCGAAAAACTCAAGCGTTATGTCTCGCCCACCATTAAGCATATGCAGTCTATTCACAATTTCCATCCATGCCACCATATAATTGTCGATGTCCCTATTGCAGTAATTGAATAAAAATTCACTTATCTTATCCTCTCCAATAGGTTCATCCGGCATCACTTTTATCTTCTCTACAGTATAAAAGTAATCTTTTATGCCATACTTTTCGCCATCATATTCCTTAGTTATTGGGAACAACTGGACAAATTCCTGTGGGGTAAATAATCCTGCCTTGGCATTTACTATCTGTATAAATCTCCCAAAACATTGGAGCTGTTCATCTTCGCGATGGTTCTTTTTTACCTTGTCATAAGCCGCTGGTACATATCTTATGAGCAAATAAAGATTTTGACAAAATAAATTCGGAGTTAATTTCTTTAACTGTTCTAATGACAGTCCTTCTGCTTTCTGTTCCAATTCATCCTCCACTCTGGTAAGTGCTCTGGTGTACTGCTCGTAACCGGGTTTATAGTTAATGAGTTTTTTGCCTCCAATCACATAGAAATTATACATATGCAGTCACCTCCGTAACTCCATACTTGATTGCCATATCTTTAATGACAGATACATAACCTTGAATGAGCTTCTTGTCATCGGCGATTACATCTAACTGATTTAGCTTGTCTATCTTGGACTTGCTTACGCCGTTCAATGCCTGTGTTTTCTTCTTGTTGCTGAGTCGAATGCTTAATGCCACTCCCATGCGTTCTTCCAAAAGTTTATAACTTTCTTCTCTAATAGCCTTTATGTGCTCATATCCGCCCATCTGTAAGGCAATTTTATTGACAATCTTTGCGCTGTCCGTTCTCCAACTATTCGGATTCAATGCGATTACATCCTTAATGGAGTCAACCTTTTTATCAAGTTGTTCCACTTTTTCAGCCTGTCGCTTCTGTTCTAACTGCTGCTCTGCAACCGAATTGAAAATCTTCTGAAACATCTGCAATTCTGGTGATAGCTCCGACGTATCAACTTGTCGCACTTTTGGGTTGTAATAATTTTCTTCCAGCACATCAAACTGTTTCCATGCTTTATCAGTTCCAAGCATTTTACAATGACGGCTTGCTCCTCGGCGCGTCCAGAGATAAAGCTGATTCGCGTTCTTTCCAACAAGGTCGAAATCTTCTACCATGTTCTTAAAAGCCCTTAATTCCTCTCCTCTAAGCAAGTAGAAATGTTCCCCCTCCTTAAAACGCGCTTCGTTGTTTCCATAGTTCTGTTTAATCTGCACATCCGTTGCTTCATAAATATCTGCCAATTGCGCCGTTGTGACGACTCTCTCCCCGTTCCACTCTACTGCAACAATCTGTTTGTCATTTACTCTTACTATTTCATTCTGCATTTTGCAATTCCTCCTTGCCAAAACTGGTGGAATCCCCTATAATGCGTATAGGAATTCCTGTTGTTAATAGGTTCCTCCTTGAGTAAACACCCAAACGACCAAAGTTTGTGTTTACTCTTTTTTTGTGCACACGCTTGCTGTTTCCATTTTGTCTACATTCATTGCAAAAAAAATTTTTTCTTTTTCTTCTAATGTCTCAATCTGCAAAACGCGACACAGTACTTCAATTTCATTTGCCTTAAACTGTGTTTGATTGCTAATTTTCTTTTGCAATCCGTAAGTAGTTAGGCCAATCCTAGACGCGATATAATACTTCTTTAGTCCAGATTTTTTTATTTTTCTATTTAGTCTCTGCGTGTCTACCACATTACTTCTCCTTTCCTTTGTTTCCATTTTGTCTACATTTGTTATGTTACTATGCTGTTTGAAATATGTCAACATTTATTTCAACAAAAGTTGAATTTTTTTCTACATAGTGTTAATATGTATTTACGAGGTGATCACATATGGAAATTGGCGATAGAATTCGTGCAAAACGTGAAGAGCTAGGTATGTCCCAAGAAGAGCTCGCAACCAAAATAGGTTACAAGTCAAGGTCTTCAATAAACAAAATAGAAAAAGATGGTCGAGGACTTCCGCAGTCAAAAATATTATTAATAGCCCAAGCCCTTAAAACCACTCCTGATTTTTTGTTAGGTTGGGATGATGATGAAACAAGTTTTTACTCTGATGAAGTATTATATGGAATAAATGCAATGACCTCCCTTCTACAGTATCTGTATGACGATGTAGATTTTCACGAATATCCTCTTTGCGATACTTTCGATGTTGTGCTAAAAAAAGATTCTACCAAGGTCACTCTAACTGAATTGGAATACAACTTATTGTTTGATTTCATATGCAGTAATATTCCAAATTATATTAATCTTATCAAAAGTAAATCTCCACAAACTGAATAATATTTCTTAAAATCCCCACCTGCATCATCCTGAAGGCGGGGATTCTCTTATTATATTTCACGGTTTCAATTTTTTCCAAAGACCTGATGTCCACCTCCCTTCATGTTTTCCAGGAGTTTCAGCCTGTTTTTGAGATATCATAACACGGTAATGTCTTATTTTGCTCTGTTTTATATGTATTTTCTCTAAAGAAATCGGTAGGCTGAATTTTCAGCTCTCCTAACTCCTTCACATATCCTTGCACATCTTCCAGCAAATTCTTATGCTGTTTTCCAACCATTTCGGCTACTTCTCTGCTGTCTAGTGTTTGTTCAATTTGCTTCATGATTTCAAATTCTCCATATTTTCTATTCCTCGGATTCGCACATATAACACTTACTGGTACATCATCTGGAAAACTATTGATATACTTCTTTAATTCACTATTTTTCATTCTTCTTTCATGAACCCGATATATCATTGCTCCGGCCGGAGGTTCGGCTCCTTTCTGTTAATCAAACAGGCTAAGTTGTACCGGCTTCTCCTGTTCCTCTTTTATTTTCTGTTGTCGAAGCTGCTCCAATTCCTCCAACCGTTCCGGATCCAGCCACTTATCCGCATGGACACGATTCATACTGTATGGTTCCAGATTCTCATATCCGACATCAATGAGGACTTTCTCCAGTTTTGCGATTTTCTTCTGTTGTGCAAGTTTACGCCTTTCCTTCTTCTGCTCCTTCATCCTCTTTTCAGAATCTGAAGCATGAACAATGGTTATTCCGTCCTTGATATCCTGCAGATCCTGTATCAGATCCCGACTCGGTTTTGATTCAGCTCGTATATTCAGGATCTCCGCTTTGAAGCTCTTATCAAATATATATTCCGTAGAATGATTGACCTCATAATTGTGAAGGATCTCATCACTCTGCACTTTTACAAATGCTTCACAGATATCCATGCTGCAAGGTTTGTCAAACACTCTCATGCCTTTTTCTATGTGCGTCCACTGCTCTCCATCAAACATTGAACATTGCGCTTCCTGCTGTTTTACGGTGCCGCTGGTTTTCAGATCATAATATACATTCCCACGCTTTTTACTTAACTCCCGACCAAGTACAGGGCAATAACCATCCTGGGAATAACACATTTTAGCGCAGGAATACGGCTCATAAATCATATGCCATTCCCGTGTACGCTCGTTATAAATCATATGCCTGCTGCAGATTCTTCCATTATGAGCATCAGTATACTCCTGATACTTCTGGTTCTTTTCTTCCTGACGTTTCTTTTCTTCTTTTTCAAAGCTATTCTCATAATCGTAGTGTTCTTCTGTTTTATGGCAGACACAAAAGCACTGAATACAGATTCCGCCCCCATGTATTCCCAGAAGCCGTTCATCATTCATTGGACAGTTAGGCTTATCATACGGACACCGGATAACTGGATTGTCATTCTCATGACACCATTCTTCTCCACAAAAACCCATACTATTTATCACATTCTTACCGACCACATGCATTCCGCAGCCGGTCTTATAAGTAAAAGCATCACAGTAAATGCGGTTATACTCAAAACCACCATAAATGTTGTCTAACGGATTACCATTTTGGGAATAACAGCCACCTGCAATATGGACTTTATCCTTTGGATAATTTTCTGCGGTATACCCTTCATCCAGAAGTCTTCTTGTGAGATTATTATATTTTTCCATACCTCACCTCATATTCCCTGACATGGCCGTATTCCAAAGAAATCCTCCATTTTATTCCGCAGAGCATCCACATCCATGTCGTATTCCCTGGCAATGCATTTCTCACATACCTTGTTTTTATAAGCAAGTGCTTTAGAAAGTCGTGCATCCCAGCTATTTAACCGGCAGCCACAGATATTGCATTCTTCATCCAACCATTTCACTCTAGCCATCCCATCACCCCGGACAATAAATCTCTGTCACATCCTGCCATTTCTTTCCAGCATATTCCACGATCGGAGGCCGGAACGTTTTCCGTTCCGCAAAGCTCAACTGCTTCTCAGGAAAAGCAACCTCTTCAATCTCATCCGGTTCGTCCCTGAACTTCTCCTCACGCTTCCACTCGTTGTATTTGTTTTTTACCGTAACCGGACTGTAGCCAATCAGCTCCCCGATCTCTTCTGCTGTCTTTCCTTGCTCAAACCATCGTATAATCAGGTCCTTATAGCTTTTGACACCGGTGTTCTGATGTTCTTTCCGCTCTTCAATGTCCTGTGCGTATCTGTGTAAGGAGGTCACCTTGTAGCCTGTTGCTTCTGCGATCTCCTTGTATGGCAATCCGTCACGAAGCATCTGCATCATCAGATCCTTATTTTCTTTTCGCTTCATTGATCCACTCCTAACATTTGCTTTTCCAGTGCTGCATAATCATAATTGCCATGCATCATCTGGTTAAACTGAACTTTCTTACTGCTCTGTGGCTTCTTGTAGTTACCAGGCAGGTAATCTGTATATGCCCCTCTTGACAGGAAGTTTTCCGGATTGAGTATGTATCTCTCCTGTGTATCCAGAATCCGCACAGACTCCGCATAATTAGCAGCGGCATCCTTAAGATCTTCCTCATCAACAGAACTATCATCAAACAAGACCTGCCTGTATGCCTCTTCCGCTTTCAGAATCCGTACCTTTTTCGGGTATATCTCCCAGAAGCAATTAAAACCGTTGGGGGATATAGGGGGATATACTTTACTCTTCTCTACTCTACTCTGTGCATTTCCGGTATCAGAAATGTCATTTATTCCGGAAGAAATTGAATTAATTACCACATTTTTCCTATTTACAGGTACACTAATTAAAAGGTACTCTTTTTTCAGTTCTACTTTTTCACGCTTGGATGTGGCGTTTAGGTACCTTTTTTGTATTCCTGACGATGTAAGAATACGATACCTGTCGAAAAGTTCTTTTGAAAAAATGTCCCTGCGGATTGAAGCTGCTATGACTTTATTTATTAAATTATCTGGGTAGTCGGATAAAGAAGTATCAACCGCAGTACCAAACCGTCCTTTAGGATCAGATAAAGAAACCTTTCCAGTCGCAATACCAAATCCTTTACCGCCGCCGCTAGGGGAAATACCTAATTGCATCGCCCAAAGAAGCGAAATATCGGGTGTCCATTCACAATAATAACCATAGCCAGAATATATACTTTGATATAGCTTTACGATTATTGCAAAACCCTTTAATCCAAATTCAGCTTCAATCAATTTAATTTTGTCGTCCATGTGGCAATCCAATTCAAAGTAATCAAGTCCTACTTTGTTTTGTCTGCCTGCCATGATCACGTCACCCTTTCAAATCTTCCACGTATAAAGTCCTCATATGTGGCTTTTGCCACTCCAACTCTGCGAATAGAATTTATTCCCCTTCTTTCCTCCTGCCGTATAAAAGCATTCAGTTCGGCCATCTCTTCCTTAGAGTCTTTACGTGGCTGATAGTAGCCATCCCCATGCGACATATTGATAATGGGATGTTCCATCCTTGCTTCTCCAATAAGATCTCTCATGGCTCTGTCTTTATCCTTTACATCTGCGATCAACCCATATTGAAAGCAAAGTCTTGTGAGCTGTTCTCTCTTGATTGCGTTTTCTTTTCCTACCGGAATAAGATCTATAATATTAATTTCCAATATTTCACCTCACTTCATTCCTACCTACCAACTGGGGGAGCTGATAGGTAGGGTAATCTTCTGGCATTCCCGTGGTATGCTGCCATCAGATCTTAGCGTGGTTAATAGTTTCTTAAGGTGTTTCAACCATTTCTATGGTGACTTCAGTTCTTGGGTTCTCCTTGTCATACCGAACCCGTGAGCCGTCCATAGACACGATAATCCTGCTGTTATCATCTTCGATCACGCCATACTTAACCAGCACATCACATAAGGCCTCATGCAGATTACAAAGATCTACACGGCGTTTGGTCGGCATATAGTAGATTGCTTCGATATTCACCGGATAATCAATATGTAGGGGCTTTAGGAATGGTATACACTGTGCTTCATACTCCCTGTATTTCTTACTTGGTATAATCATCACCCGGTTGCCAGCCTTAATGATCTGTTGGCTGTTCTTTTTGGTTACTGGTGGTAAGCCAATGGTGAATCTCATAGATAACTCCTTCCAAACTCTGATATAAAATCTGTTCTGGTCCCATAATGTGCTTCGAAGTACCTCTGTGCCATCTGCTTAAGCTGCAGATCCAGGCCGGCATTTGGTATGGCATGGACACTGTAATTACTCTCGTTATGGTATCTGGGCTCTAATGCTACAATGAATCCATACTTCTCACACTTCTTTCTACGCCCGTTACCAGGAAATACATGGTGTATTGCCACATTGTTGCTGCCTGTCACAAAGCAAATCCCTAAATCTTTCTGCAAGACACTGAATAATTTCACACTTTCCACCTCTCTTTCATTGCCTGTAATTCTGCCGGTGGAAGGGTTTCTATGCCAAGATCTTTGGCATCTGCTACAGTACCATCAATAAGCACTGACATTTCCTTGGTATCGTATGTATGACTCCCACGGTATATCTTGTAAAACGTTGCTGTTCCGTCATACTTAACTGGAATTGCATGAAGTGTTTCCTGCTCCCACATAAATTCTTCCGGAGCATTGGTCTTATAAAACATAGGACTCCCATCTTCCAATAAAAAAGGCTGTCCATATTTGCAGATCAATACATTCTTAGCCTTTGCTTTCGAAATAGTCAGGGCATCAGCAATCTTCCCAATCAACACATGAAAATATGCGTTTGCATCAAGGGAACGTTTCTGGCGGTACTTTTTCATTTCTACCGCCAGATCATCCAATGCACTTACCGTCTGTAAGGCCTGTTCCGATACCTCCGTAAGTGACAGGGTGACAAGTATTCCGCTTGTCATAAGATCACGTGATATTTGCTTGATCTTTCCTCTACACTGCATGCTCATCACCATACTTTTCATTCAATGTTCTGAGCATCTGCCCTACATCATTGGCAGTAATTGTATCCATAGTCTTTCCAGCACTCAGAACCCATCCTTCCAAATTGATGTTATGCTTCTTACAGACATCCTTTAGTGTCTTAAGCTGTGCCTGTGAAGGCTTTGTCTCTTCCTGCGGAATACCTGTTGCAAATGGTTTCATTTCCTCTTTGAGCCACAAATCAAATCCCAAACCAGTATGTATGGCAACACACTTAACAAATGATCTGCACATACTGTTCCATACTCTCTGCTGACTCATAGAATTATCCTTAACCGGATTACTTCCATTCATCACAGGAGACTGCATCTCATATTCGTTATCATCGATAACAACCTTGATTCTCGTCTCATAACAACGATTAATGACCTTATTTTTATCCTCAAATGCTACCTCTGTCATTCTCAATGAAGTTCCAGTCCGTTCATCCGGTATAGGTATCCAATACACCTTTTCAGCTCCGTTTTGATGCAATAAATCAATGCATTTCGCCCAATTAAGATAAAGCAGCCCGTCTCTTTCTTCGCAATATGGTACAACATCGATATTTCTCATTTCAGCATAGCTTTTAAGCATCCTCTTCCTCCTTTATCCAGTTTCCGGAATAAAACCATTCCACCAGAAGCTCCCTGAAATCTTCAAGATCCGGTAATGACACCTTTCCGAATGGCATAAATTCCTTTTTAAACTCTTCCATGTCCTGTAAGTCCGTAGTGATACGTTCCATCGCATACATAAAAGCATTTTCATCCTGTATTCTTTTTCCATGCTCTGGTCCGATACCTACGTACATGATTTACCTCCAAAATTTAATTCCAACTGCTTAAACGGACTATTCATCATCCTGACTACATTGTCTCGGCGTACAATCCTTTGTCGTTCCTCTTCCCTGCATTCCAGGCAGACACCGCCGATCATTTCTCCCGGATCACATCTACCGTGACAGATCGGGCACTCAATTCCTTTCATAATTTGTTGACATTTCCTTTCTCCTGCCTTAACATAAAGATAGGCATATATTTCCGTTTTTTGCTGTTTTAATAGTCCCGGCTCGCCAAAGTATCGGGGCTATTATTTTTACCCTTCTGCATCTGTAATGATCTGCACATAACAGTAATCACCATACCTTTCTGTCCACTCCCGGCAACGTTCCAGGTTGCTCCGGAACACGTCTATACTTGTCCCTTCCTGGATACTGCCAATACCGTCCCCGTCCTTGTCGATCCCGAAGCCGGTGTCTTTGACTTCAAAATACCCGATAAAATTCATGTCAATGTCATACAGGACAACCAGGGCATCCATCCATCCCCTTTTTGCTGCAACAATGCCCTCACGCACCTCACAGCCGGATGCCGTGATACTGCCGGGTGGATATGTATAACACGTAACACGCATCCGTTTCAGATCAGATGATTCTGCTGCTTCAACTGGCAAGCTGTACAGGAGTACCAGTAACAGCATCACCAGAACCAGTAACACTGATAGAATTCTTTTTCTCATGATCTTCTCCTTTCAGCATGGAACTCACCAGTTCCCATATAAAATCTCTCTGCCTGTCCTTCTCCTCCTCTGATCCGGTAATCAGTCCGGCTTCCTCGTGTGCCATGTACATCTCTCTGCTCCTTTCTGCTGGATGTAAGCAGGTAAATACTGCTCAATATTGCCAGCACTCCCGCCGTGATATATAACTGACTGTCCATTGCTGCAACAGCCAGAAGAAACACTACAAAGGTAATGCTCTGTTTGATACGAATCTTTCTCAATGTCTTCCCTCCTGCTTGTCCTCTCTGTGGACCCTTCCGGGTCCTAGATCACGTATTTTTTTACCTCGTCCGTTATCGTTCCATCCTTGTTTTTTACATAGACATTTGTGATCTTTACACCACTTTGCTTAGCTGCAAGCATCAGCAATGTTCTTTTCATATCAAGTTCAAGCTCCGGAGTTAATTTAGGTATATCACTCATATAAATACCTCCATTTCTTTATTAATTGATATGTTTCACCGCTTGTACGGCTTTACTTCTTTTTGCCAGGCAAATGCATCTGCTCCTCGGCTTCACTCATTCTTACCCTTGGCATCGTTATCTCCTTTCTTTCCATCACGGCATATAATTGCCAAACACACTACGATCGTAAAACAGATAATTAATGTCTTTGCTACAGATACCACTCTTTGTACCTCCTTCCTTTAAACTTGACCTCTTTTTTCTTTTCTCCTATACTTTCCTTATCAGAACGGCCATGCCAATTACGCAAGAAAGGAATTATACAATGTCTGTTAGCGAATTAATCACCCTTATTACTGCCGCACTCGGGCTCATTCTTTCTGTTCTACAATGGATTTATACCCTCTACTCCAAACGTACTAACTTTTCTATGTCCATTGAAAAATTTCAATTTCATACCAATAAATCCTATAGCAGAGCAATATTCACTTTAATGATTTGGAATAGCTCTTCTGCTCCCTTAACGATTACTCGTATGAGCATAAACAACGTTAACTGTTTGATTAAGCATCAGTGGGTGGGAGATCGTTACTATCCAAACTTTCCAGAAAATGATATTCCAAGAACCGAGCGCGAACTTTCTCCGGATTTTCCAATATCTATAGCTGCTCACGGTGGTGGACTTTATCCCATAATTTTCGATTTTGATCCAAACACAACTTTAGATAAGTTAATTCCTATAATTGTTCAAACTTCTAATTGCAGAAAAAAATTTACTCTATTTTGCCCTGAGTATGACAAATCAAAACTTTATTTCTGATGACGGTTATAGATAAATAACGCTATATTAGAAATAATGGTTAAAATCGATAATATGAATGCTGCTCTTGACATTGCTCTCCTTTCCGCTACTCCAACAGCTTGTCTACTTTACTCATGCTGCATGATCTATTTCAATTAAAGGTAAAATATCTTTTTGCTTCAAAAATTCATATATGAACAGTCTTCCTTTCTGCGTCCAATATGAATGTTCCTTCGAATGCTGCACTCCCTCTGCATCCGGATAATTATGTGTTTTTGTCTTTAAATAGCCACATCCTTGATATTTCGCATATAGTACCCACATATTCCCCTGTTTGAATTGAATCCCTAGATTGTGTAACAAAAGATTGAACTTCTTTGCTGACATACCATAATCCTTTGCTATAACGGTGGTAGAAATAAGATCTCTACATTGTAAGATCAGATCATAATAGGAAGCTTTGGGTTCAAGTTCATCAATAATTTTCTGTTGCTCCACCACCTGTCCACCAAGAAATTCACAGCGATCCTTCAACCTACTGATTGTCTGATCTGCCAATTTCAACGCCCTAGCAAATATCTGTTCCGGTGTGTTCCAGGCTTTCTCTAAGTCAATGAGGTACTGTCTGCATCGTTTTCCAACTTCGGTTCTACTCATAAGACAAATATGCTTTGCCATGTCCACTGAAACTGCATAGTCCTGAAGTTCTCGCTGAGCTCCATTATTAACAACCGTACCCGAAAGTACACTTGTAAAATCCTCTCCCTCAACAAATCCCTTGCTATTGGTTTCAAACCATGCACTAAATCTTTTCTCAATATTCAATTTTTCATGCAATTCTCTTGCTGATACAGTTTGTGTATCAAAATTTACTGTAATAAGTTCGTCCATATTATTCGCCTTTCTCTGTAAAAACTTTTCTTAGTTCAACAGCTTCTCTGCTATTTTGAAGAATGCTCGCCTCAAAATCATTGCTATCAGATGCCACCAACTGAATGAGCAATGACGCTTTCTTAAGTCCTTCCTGTCTGCCACGTTCATATCCAGTGCGATATGCTTCTCTTTCCTGTGGTGTCATGTATCTTGGTGCTATCATCTTATTACCTCTTTTATAGTTTAGTTTTTTTAAACTTTTTGATTAAAAAAATATAAACCAATCTTATCTTCCGGAATTTCTAGCATCTGCGAAATTTTAACAATGTCATCCGATGTAAATCTTACTTTATTGTTCATCTTCATTGAAAATGTATTCTCCGATGTTCCAAAAGACTTTACGAATGCGGTTTGACTACCATATTTTTCTATAATTCGTCCTCTTAATTTGCTGTAATCAAATGCCATTTGCGAACTCCTTTCTTAATATTTGTTTCAATTTTTGAAACTATATGAAGTTTAACATTTTGAAACCGTTCTGTCAATATATTTTTTGAAACTTTTTAAACTTTTTTATTGACGTTTTTAAACTTTCTTATTATAATACATTATAATACAAGAAAAAGGAGGTTGCTTTTATGTCTCAACCAATCGCTGAATTAAAAGATAGGTTAAAACAAGCATTAACAATTCGAAATATAAAGCCAATTGAACTATCCGAAGCAACAAAGATACCAAAATCAGCAATAAGCCAATACATGTCCGGGTATACAAAGCCAAAACAAGATAGGATTTTTTCTATTTGTAAGTTCTTACGTATAAACGAAGCATGGTTGCTTGGTTATGATGTTCCGATGGAACAAAATAAAACAGCTATTAATTCAGACAACAATGACACTGATTTAACGATTATTCAACGAGAACGTAGTAAAATGTCCGATAAAGAGAAAACAAAACTAATGAATATCCTCAAAGCAAACTTTGATGATTACAACTGGGAGGAAGATGACTCTGGAAATATCGAGTGATAGAAGAAACGAGATAAAAAGTATTGTTTATTCTACTTTACTGTATAGTAATCAATTATCCATGCCAGTAAAAATCGGAACAATTATTCGTTCTTATAAAAATATCAAACTAATAACATATAGCAGTCAAATCAAGAAACGTGGGATAACATATAAGGAGCTTATTATTAGTGCAGAAACGCATGACTCTTATGTTGTTTATAGCCGCTCTAAAAACAAGTATTGTATCTATTATAATGATATAGATATAAATATTGTATCATCTAACCGTGTACGTTGGAATTTGGCTCATGAACTTGGTCATGTTCTTTTAAAACATCACGAATTGTGTTCAAAAGAGAAATTACTACGCAACGATATCTTTTTAGATAATATTGATGATGACAACTATAAAATAGCTGAACTTGAAGCTAATTATTTTGCTCAATTATTGCTTGTTCCACACGTTGTTCTGCTCGGTTTTAAAATAAAAAGTCCTAAAAATATTAAAAATATTTGCAAAATATCAGATAAGGCAGCAAATCGAAGATATCATGAATTTGTAGAATGGAAGTCCCACGTAAACGCTCACGACGAGTACGATAACCGTGTTTTTCATTTATATTATAATTTCATTTACAAACGCAAGTGCAAAAACTGCGGTGCAGGATTAATTCAAAAAAAGGGAAAGTATTGTCCTATATGTGGTAATAAAAATACATTAGAATGGGGAGATGGAGATACTATGAAATATCCTATATTAGACACTTATGAAAATGGGAAATTGAAAGAATGCCCTAACTGTGGTAATGAAGAGACAAATATTAAAGGGGATTTTTGTCAGATATGTGGTCAGAAAATTATAAACCGCTGCTCAAACTATGATTGTACAAATGATGTTTTACCTTCTAATGCACGATATTGTCCAGTATGTGGTGATCGAAGCACCTTTTATAATTTGGGATACTTAAAAGATTGGAACTATGAAGAATCACCCTCTAATGAATTTTGGCATAATATTCCTGATGGAATTGATGAAGAGCTTCCTTTTAATTAAACTTTATATATAACCATAAAAATTTATTCCAACCATGATAAATTAATGAAAATACATTCACATACGAAGGTATAATTTGTATACTTGACAAGCTTTCCGCATATGATACAATATCACTAATTAGTGAATGACTGCTGTGCGGTCGCGGAGAGTCTTGGAATTATGTTTCAAGGCTCTTTTTGCATTCAGAGGAGGTTATTTATGAACGATAGAGAATTTGAAGAACAACTACAGGCAATGTTGCAAAGAAATACCGCACACTTATCAAAGCAAGAAACCGTAGACGCACAGATTGTAGAAACAATACCACAAGAATCTGCTTCTACCGAAAAAGAAGTTATTCTATATCAAACAGATGACGGAAATATGAATGTATCTGTGTTCTTTTATAATGAATCATTCTGGCTCTCACAGAAGGCTATGGCAGATTTATTCGGAGTTGACAGAACAGTTATAACAAAACACCTTTCTAATATATTTTCTGATAAAGAATTAGATAAAAATTCAGTATGTGCAATTTTTGCACATACTGCTTCAGATGGCAAAAAGTACAACACGCAATACTATAACTTAGATGCAATTATTTCTGTTGGATATCGTATAAATTCATATAAAGCTACAAAATTTCGTCAGTGGGCAACTAAAACTTTACGTGAATACATGATAAAGGGCTTTGTTATTAATGATGATATGCTTAAAAATGGAAAGTCATTCGGTAAAGACTATTTTGATGAATTACTGGAACGCATCAAAGAGATTCGTGCCAGTGAGCGGCGATTCTATCAAAAAATTACCGACATATATGCACAATGCAGCTATGACTACGATCCTAAAAGTGAAACAACACGAACCTTTTTTCAAACAGTACAAAATAAACTCCTTTTCGCTATAACCGGTCACACAGCCCCCGAAATCATTGCCAACCGGGCAGACAGTTCAAAAGAACATATGGGAATGCAAACATGGAAGAATGCTCCTGATGGAAAAATTTTGAAATCCGATGTTACGGTTTCCAAAAATTATTTATCTCAAAAAGAGCTTTCCGGTCTTAATGATATTGTCAATATGTATCTTGACTACGCTGAAAATCAAGCCAAGAGAAACAAACTAATGTCTATGAATGACTGGATAACAAAATTGGATTCTTTTTTAAACTTCAACGAATATGACATAATGCAAAATATTGGGGTTATATCTCGTAAAGTGGCGGATTCATTAGCAATAAAAGAATATGAAAAATACAGAATCATTCAGGATGACAACTACATCTCCGATTTTGACAAAGCAACTGAAAAATATCTATAAATAAAATCTGCCCCAGTGCTACCAACACCGGAGCAGATTAGGAACCATATCGGGAAATCCGATACAATCACCTAGACAAGTGAAATTGTATCATTTTCCCCGGTGAAAATACAAGCACCGGGCATTTTTATGCCCTGCTGCCATAAAATGTATGAGGAGGATGATATAATGATCCGTTGTGCCATTTATGATCGTGTGTCTACCGACCTGCAGGTGGAAAAGGGCTTATCCCTCGCCACACAGAAAGACGATCTCACGCAATACGCAAAAGATCACGGATATGTTATTGTCGGTTACTACGAAGATGAGGGCATTACTGCCCGGAAGAAAATGAAGAACCGTAGGGATCTTATGAGGCTTCTGGATGATGTGAAAGCGAATAAGGTGGATCTGATCCTGGTAACCAAATTAGACCGATGGTTCCGTAATGTGAAGGACTACCACAATACACAGGAAATCTTAGATGCACACCACTGTAACTGGAAAACCATCTATGAGGACTATGACTCTTCCACCGCTGATGGCCAGCTTAAGATTAATATTATGCTTGCAGTTGCACAGAATGAATGTGACCGTACCTCCGAACGAATCAAAGCAGTATTCCGGCATAAGGAAGCCCAGGGAAAAGTGATCAGTGGACGCATGGCTCCATATGGCTATAAGGTGGTTGACGGATATGTACAAAAGGATGAATCCGTCTCGCATATCGTTGTGAGCGCGTATGAGCGTTATTTTAAGACTTTTTCCATTCGTGACGTAATTCGTTACCTAAATATGAAATACGGCGAAAATGCCCCCTCTGACAACGTTATAGACCGTCTCTTTAAAAACGAGAAGTATTCCGGCTCATTCCGTGGCAATCCAAACTGGTGTGAACCGTACCTTACCAGAGAACAATACGAGCAGATCCACACAATAGGAACTACTAAGCAGAATACCGGACAATATGAGCCTTACATTTTTACATCACTGATTAAATGTCCGATCTGTGGAAACAACTTCACTGGTTACCGGAAGAAACAGAACCTGAAAAACGGCGGTCAGAGCATCTACATAAAATATCGTTGTGGGAATAAATTTAACCGGCATGGCGGAGCGTCCATACTGGAAAAGACCGTAGAGAATTATCTGATTGAAAATGTCCTGATCTTTCTGCAGCGCGACATTGAAAAGTTGAAAAGCATGGCTGCCTCCGAACAGGAATCCGGAAATAATGCGAAGGTAATTCATGATGAAATGGGACGATTGAATTTGATGTACCAGAAAGGCCGTATCACGGATTCTTATTACGAAAGTCAATATGAACTGCTTGAAAAGAAATTAATGGAGCTATCCACTGTATGCGATATCGAGAATACTATTGAAAAACGTGAGAATCTGGTCTCCTTCTTTCAGGGTGACTGGATCAACTTATATCGTTCACTGGATGCTGAAAATAAGAAAATCTTTTGGAAAAAATATATTAAAGATATTCAGGTAGATCCGGAAACCCGCAAACTATGCGGTTTTCATTTTTACTGATTTAGGAGTAGTATTTATCACGCACTGTAGAGTTTGAGCCCCACGCCACCTCTCTTGAAGAAAAAGGCGATGGCTACGTCGTTGCTTCCTTAGGAGAAAGCTCCGGCTATGTTCCTTACACGGCGTTCAGTGCAAAGAAAAGCTATATTGAAAACAATCCTGAAATTATCCAGTCCTTTACCAATGCGCTGCAAAAGGGCATGGACTATGTGGGCAGCCATACTCCGGAGGAAATTGCCACTGTCATTGCTCCGCAGTTTGACGGCACGCAGCTGCAGACCATCACCACCATCGTTTCCAGGTATGCGGCACAGGATACCTGGAAGGAGAATCTCATTTTTGAAGAGGATTCCTTCATGCTCTTACAGAATATCCTGGAAGAAGCCGGTGAGCTTCCGGAACGTGTTCCTTATGAAGCTCTTGTAACCACAGAATTTGCCGAACAGGCTATAAAATAAAAGCACCCTCTTTCCTTCTGGGTGCAGCCTGTCGTATCCCCCGATGAAGAATCACCCGGTTTTCCTATGGTATTTCCTCATCGGGGTACTTTTGATGTATTTATTGCATTAAAGGATTCATTACAGGCTCACTGTACTAGCTCACACCAATAACGATACCAATCACAATCACCGCTGCACAGAACAGCTTATAACCGACGTTCTTTTCCCTGAAAATGAATTTACCGGCAAGAATGGTTACCACACAGCCGCTCTGCTTCAGTAATGTCATAATAGTAATCCGGCTGTCGGGTATACCATTTGCCACAAACAGCGCTTTATCCGCAATGACAAATAAAATGGCAAGCAGCCAGATCCATCCGTTCTTCCAGACCTCCTTCCGGATTCTGGTGTGGCTGCAGAGAATATAAATCAGATAATACAGCACCAGAAACAGCATATACCAGAACTGTAGCTGGGAGCTGCTGATGTTTTTCATCAGAAGCTTATCCATAAGTCCGGAAACTGCATTCAGCATGCAGGAGGCAAAGGCAAAAAGAACCAGGATCACAGAAACTTCATTTCCGGATTGCCGTACTGCAGCAGATCCACCTGTCACTGCATCTGTGATATCCATTACCTGATCAGACTGACCGGGGACTGTCTGATCTTTGCATCCTTTCGTCCGTTTTCTTTGAAGATTCGCCCGTAATTTTTTTAACAGCACAGAGGGCTTAAATTTCAGAAGCAGCAGGCCCGCACTGACAAAGACAAGACCGATCATCTGATGCGTATTCAGTGTCTCCTGCAGCACCACGACACCTAAAAGAGTTGCAAACAATACTCTCGATAAGTCAAGCACTCCATAGAGGCTGATCGGCATTTTCTTAATCGCCTTAAAGCTGCAGATCCATGCAAGGAAAATCACAAAGGATTTCAAGGCAATCCAGAAATAATATTTCGGCTCAAGCCCCATCGCCGACGGTGCCTGTGGAGTTACAAACAGGAAGCCGAGCAGTGTATAGAAAAACAGCACCTCAATGACACTGCTTTTAGTCAATGCCTTCTTCTTTACAATTTCACGCGCTCCTTTTAACACTCCATATAATAAAACAAGTAACATCCACATCTCTTTCGTTCCTCCAGACAATAACTAACCATTTATGTTACTGTTCACTCGTACCTCGTTCCAGTAACGATTCGCAGGCTCATTTGAAGTTTTGCTTCGCAAAAGGAGCCTGCTCACTCAAATCATGTTCTTACGCAGCCTGACAGCATGTGTCTGGCTGCTGTGTGAACAGTACAATTTATATTCTATTTTAGTACCATTTGTCTATAGGCATTGTGTACAAAACTATTCAATGCTATAATTTCCTTATCGAATATTTGGAGGGTTATCTTATGGGTATTTTTATTGATCAGACAGGGTATCTCCCTGCATCCAGGAAAGTGGCAACCACCACCTTCCCCTGTAATTTCCAGTTAATTGACAGCACAACACAGCATGCTGTTTATGATGGAGTAAGCACGGATTCCGGAATGGATGAAAGCGCAGGAGAACAGGTCTACCAGCTTGATTTTTCGAAAGTAAACGCTCCCGGACGCTACTATGTCCTTGCCGGAAACGGGGAGCGCTCCCACACCTTTGTCATAGGAGAGCATGTTTATGAACATCTCCAGCTGGATCTGATGAAATGTTTTTACTTCCAGCGCTGCGGCTGTGCACTTACCAGCGAATATGCCGGTGAATATACACATGCCGCCTGCCATACAGAGGATGCTGTTTTTTTAGAGGATTACATGAACCAGACACCGGATTCGCCACACTTTGACATGACCGGCGGCTGGCATGATGCCGGAGATTTCGGACGCTATATTTCCCCGGCAGCCGTTGCTGTCGGACATTTGCTGTATGCGTATGAGCTTTTCCCCGAAAGCTTTCAGGCTTCCTTACATATTCCGGAATCGGGTAATCTGCTTCCTGACATCTTAAATGAATGTCTCTATGAGTTAAAATGGATGCTGAAAATGCAGGCAGACAATGGCGGCGTTTATCACAAGCTGACCTCCTTTGTCCATGCGGACTTCCTGATGCCGGAGGAGGACAAACTCCCCTTCCTGATCTATCCCGTTTCCACCATGGCAACTGCAGATTTTGCAGCCTCCATGGCACTGGCCTCCAGAGTGTATGCTCCTTTTGATAAAGCATTCTCCACACAGGCCCTTGAAGCCTCCCGTAAGGCCTTCGCCTATATGGAAAGCCACCCTTATATCGGCTTCCACAATCCGGAAGGAAGCAACACCGGAGAATACGATGATGACTGTGACATCGACGAACGTCTCTGGGCAAGTGCCGAACTTCTTCGTACGGATACAGCTCATCGGGATACCTATTTAAAGGCTTTTGAAAAATATTCTTCCATGACTCATCCGGAAGTAAGCAAAACCGATTTTGGCTGGACCGATGTTTCAGGCATGGCAACCCTATGTCTGCTTACGGATCCCGGAAACACCTGTGGAGCCACACGGAAAAGGGAATATGAACAGATCCTGTTTACCGAGGCTGACCGGCTCGTAGATCTGCAAAAGAACTCCGGCTTTGAGCTTTCGATGAAACCGGAGGATTTCGTATGGGGAAGCAACATGGTGGTCTGCAACCGTTCCATGCTGCTGATTCTGGCCTCCCTTTGCAGTGAGGGAGAAAACGCTTCCCGGTATCGTGAGGCTGCATTAAACCAGCTCCATTATCTGCTCGGCCGCAATGCACTTGATATCAGCTATGTGACCGGAGAAGGTGAACATGCTTTCAGGAATCCACACAACCGTCCGACCGCATGCGACGGAATTGATCTGCCGATGCCGGGCTGGGTAAGCGGCGGTCCCTTTAAAACGCCTTGTGATCCTGCTGCCATTGCGGCTGTTCCTGCCGGTACCGCTCCGATGAAATGTTATGTCGATGACGTAGGAAGCTATTCTACGAACGAAATTACCATTTACTGGAATTCTCCTGCTGTATTTATGACTGCATTCTTTAACCGGACAATCTAAAAGCAGCCTCACCAGGTGCTCCGCATGCACCTGCTGCACTAAGTTCGTACTTCACTTGGCTTATTTGTTCTCATTAAGTGCACAGGTATCGTCCGTACTAAGTTCAGACTTCTCCTTCGGATCGTCTTCACCAAGTACTCTACATAAATAAGGCGCTGCGGACCGCAGCGCCTTATTTACTAATGTTTTATATTTGTTTGTGTTCGTTTTCTTTTATTCGTATTATTTATCTTTCACTGCTTTCTCTTTGAGTGGCTTTTCCTTCGTCGGCTTTCCGATATCCGGCTCCTGTTTCTGTGTTACTTCCCGAAAATTATCCACCAGCTTTTCCAGTAAAAGCTTCTTCACGTACACATCGTATCCCAGCGTAAAAATAAAGGAAAATAACTGTAAAATCTCCTGATCCTCTTCCGGCACGTCGGTAAAGGTCTTTTTCGACATCGCAAACTTTTCAATAATATCTTTCTTAAGACCTGCAATCTGCTCCTCTTCCATGCCGAACACCTCTTCGTAGATACTGGAAAGGTTCGGCTCACTGGTCTTCTGGAAGTAACGTTCTGCAAGAGGATTTAACAGAGTCTGAATATCATTGATCGAAAGCATTCCCTTACAGTAATAAATGAAAATCAGCATCAGGATATGCTCTTTACTGTACTTCTTCTTAACCGGCGGCGGCAAAAGATCGTTCTTTGCATAGTTGTTAATCATGGTCTTCGTCAGAATCTTGTCATCTTCATACCGCTTGGAGCTCTTTAACTGGCTGTCCATAAAGGTCGTCACCTGATCCATGTAAAGATCGATGCCCGGGATGTCTTCCGGATGGATATAGTCGATCCGATCCAGACTTTCCAGAATGCTCTCCAGGAGATTTTGACTGTCTATTGTCATAGGTATCACCTCGGAACCTATTATATAGTATTCAAAACTATATGACAAGAGGTAAATATTTAAAGTTTTTTTAAGATGCAGAAAAGGAATGACAGGAGACGAAAATTGTAATATAATAGAAACCACTAAGGGGCAGACAAACTTTTAGTTTCTGCAGAAGGAGGATAAAATGGCTAACATTTTAAAAAGATTTGGGGATATCATGTCAGCGAACATCAATGCGCTGCTGGACAAGGCAGAGGATCCGGAGAAAATGATCGATCAGTATCTGCGTGAGGTTGAAAGTGATCTGGGAAAAGTGAAGGCTGAGACAGCGGCTGTGATGGCGGCTGAGACCAAGGCCAAGAGAGAACTGGACGAGTGCGGCGCAGAAGTGGAGAAGATGCAGAAGTACGCGGAGAAAGCCCTTCTGGCAGGCAATGAGGGCGACGCGCGCCAGTTCCTGGAGAAAAAAGCGGATTTGACGAAGAAGCAGGAGAGCCTTCAGAAGTCCTATGAGGCAGCGGCAGCCAACGCGGTTCAGATGAAGGAGATGCATGATAAGCTGGTGAAGGATATGGAGACCCTGGAGTCCAAGCGCGATGCGATTAAGACCAAGGTGGCAGTAGCGAAGACCCAGGAGAAGCTGAACAAGATCGGTTCCAGCGTAGCGGGCGCAGGCGACGCCATCGCAGCATTTGAGAAGATGGAAGCCAAGGCGGACAAGATGCTGGATGAGGCCAACGCCATGTCTGAACTCAATAAGAAAGAGGGAAGCATCGACGATCTGACCAAGAAATATGACAGCACAGCATCCGATGTGGATGACGAGCTGGCAGCGCTGAAGGCAAAGATGGGATTATAAGCTGGGAACATCGATGGATAACAAAATTTACTACTGTGAAAACTGTGGCGGCGTTATGGAATTTGACGCCGCCTCTCAGAGTCTCAAATGCCCCAACTGCGGCACAGAGACAAAGATAAAAAATGATAAGAAAAAGATTGTAGAGCACAGTCTTACCCGTCACGCCATGCAGACTATCACAGCGTCGGAGAAAAAGAGCCAGACCATGATCTGTAAGGGCTGCGGCGCGAAAATTGAGGTGGCGGCCAACAGTACGGCTACCAGCTGTCCCTATTGCGGTTCCAAGTATGTGTTGGCCGACAAGCAGGAGGACGCCATCATTCCCGACGGCGTACTGCCCTTCCAGATAGACCGAAACCGGGTGGGCGAGCTGTTCCGAAAATGGCTGAAGGGCCGCTGGATGGCTCCGGGCGAGCTGAAGCACCTGTATCAGCAGGAGAAGCTTCAGGGCATCTATCTGCCCTACTGGACCTTTGATGCGAAGGCAGACGCCCGCTATACGGCTCAGGGCGGGCGCAGACGTACCGTGACACGGAAGGGGCCGGATGGCAAGACCGTGCAGGAGACGGTAGTGGATTGGTATCCCACTTCCGGCAGTATCCGGCACTTTTTTGACGACGTACTGATTCCGGCGTCAAAGAGCCTGAAAAGAAATCTGTTGGACCGGGTCGGAAGCTTCGGTCTGACGCAGGTGGCCTCGTATTCCCCGGAGTATTTCTCGGGTTACAACGCGGAGATCTATACCGTGGATCTGGATGACGCCCACAGCGACGCCAGACAGTACATGGAGTTTAATCTGGAAGAAATGGCCCGGCAGGATGTGCTGCGCCGTTACGATGAAGTGCGGGGCGTGAGCGTGCGCGCCAGCTACAGCGACGAGACCTACAAGCATGTGATGCTTCCGGTTTACGCTACGGCATATACCTATAAGGGTAAGAAATATCACGTTCTGATCAACGGTCAGAGCGGCAGGGTAGAGGGCGATTATCCGAAGAGCCCAGCGAAAATCATAGCGATTATTCTGGGTATTCTGGCGGTGATATTCCTGATTTACCTGTTCAGCACCGGTAGTGACGACAGCTATTACGGCATGCGCGCAGTTCCGACTGAGAGCGTGCTTCTGACGGCGGACAGCCAGGCAGAGGGGCCGATAACCCTGCAGGAAGAAAATGAGGAGGCAGTGACATGGGATTATTTAGCGGACAGTTTGCCAATGTAGTAGAATGGCAGGAATTCCGGGATGATATGCTCTTCTGGAAATGGAGCAACAAGGAGATTAAGAAAGGAAGCCGGCTGATTATCCGTCCGGGCCAGGACGCGATTTTCCTCTACAACGGCAAGGTAGAGGGTATCTTCCGGGACGAGGGAAGCTACGACATTGAATCGGCGATCATTCCGTTCCTGTCTACCTTAAAGGGATTCAAGTTCGGTTTTAACAGCGGCCTGCGGGCGGAAGTGCTGTTTATCAATACCAAAGAGGTGCTGGTAAAATGGGGAACCAAGAGTCCGGTACTGATTCCGACACCGGGACTTCCGGGCGGTATGCCAATCCGGCTCAAAACCTTGTTTTCTATTTCCTAATTGAAAACTTAGCCGGATGAC
>ERZ773104.852-NODE-852-length-45710-cov-13.642361_pt1 | contig 45710 bp, 44 predicted proteins | sample MGYA00511920_ERZ773104 | MGnify/ENA primary metagenome ERZ773104 (study PRJEB29015, sample SAMEA2737857) | human gut metagenome | biome: human gut; feature: human-associated habitat; material: faeces | place: China | collected 2012 ... | reverse complement strand
CTAACTCCTTGTAGTTCTCAACCTTAGCCTTTGAAGCATTGTATACTACGAAATCTGGCTCGAAGTTCTTAAGCTCTTCCTCAGTTGGCTTGATGAACATGTTTGTTACGAAATGAGCCTGCCAAGCTACCTCAACGATGAAACGGATAGCCATACGAGTATCAGCATTTGCTCCACAGAATGCATCAACTACGAAAAGTCTCTTGTTTGAGAGCTCCTTCTTTGCAAGGTCCTTAACTGATGCCCATGTCTCCTCTGTCATTGGATGGTTATCGTTCTTGTACTCATCTGATGTCCACCATACAGTATTCTTTGAATTCTCATCTACTACGATATACTTATCTTTAGGTGAACGGCCTGTATAAATACCAGTCATAACGTTAACTGCGCCAAGTTCACTAACCTGTCCCTTCTCGTATCCCTGAAGGTCAGCCTTTGTCTCTTCCTCGAATAACAATTCATATGAAGGATTGTGTACGATCTCTGTTGTGCCTGTAATGCCATACTTAGTTAAATCAACTGTTGCCATTTTTCTTAACTCCTTTTCTTTAAATGTATTTCATTGATAGGTGCATGTCGCCTGTACCCTGCCGGCACCGCAACTATACAGCACTCAATAATCTGAAAATAAATATGAACACTTTCTCTCATATTCAGTTGAAAGTATACCCAATTAGTCAAAATAAATCAATATGATTATTGAGTTTTTTTTGTAGTTTACAGAAACTTCTCAATTATAATCTGAATTTTATATTTATTACTTGCATAACCTAAGATAATGAGCTTCCACGTCTCTTCTCAAGGAATTTTGACTTCACTATCAGAATATCACCTGTCTGTATCTTCAGATCACCTGTCGGCAGTATAGACATATTATCCCTGAGTACCATATATATATTCACACCATACTCCTCCGTAGCCTGGAGTATGGTCCTGCCGCAAAACTTGCTCACATCATCTACGAGCAGTTCTCCAATCTCGTCCACATCAACAACTTTGGACTCCTCGTTGGCATTGTTCTGATACTGCTCTACAAATCCGGCACTTATGATACCTGTAGGTATCGCTACCAGCAGAACTCCCATAAATGCTATGACTATCGCCATGCATTTGCCCATCAGCGTGATCGGGTAAATGTCTCCATATCCCACGGTAAGAACCGTGGACACCGCCCACCATATTCCGCTGAAAGCATTGCTGAACACCCCTGGCTGTGCAGCGTGTTCCGTGCTGTACATGCACAGACTGCTCGCCATCATCAATATAAATATGATGAACATGGATGAAATAATCTGCCTGCTCTTTCTTACCAGTACAATCTTGATGACATTGAAACTATCATACCTCGAGTTGATCCTGAACAGATGAAATATCCTGACGACCCTGAGCATTCTGAATGCCACAAAACCAGAAAGGAAAAATACCGGTATGATTGTCAAAAGATCGACAACACCGTCATACGATATTAGAAACTTTCCTATCGCCTTTCCTCTGGTGCATGTGGGATACAAAAAGTCCGCCGTCCATATGCGGAGGGTGTACTCAACACAGAATACGCCTGTAGTCACCCACTCGATAACACTCAGTATTCCATAATATGGTTCAAGCTGATCGTAGGTCTGCAGGAACATCACCGATATGTTAGACAATATGACAATCACTATAAATATGTCAAATGCCCTGCTCAGCAGATTGCTTTTGTCCCCTATCTGTATTATGTCAAATATTTGTTTTTTTAGTTTTGTCTTGTTTACCGCCATTGTATCCCTCTTGATTATGCCTGTTAGCTATAGTCCTTCCCCTGCAGATGGCCTATTTATCCTTGAGAATATCCATCATCTCATCTATCATCTCTTCATCCTGAAGTCTGAACTTTATCTCAACACGTCTGGATGCATCCATGTCAACCTCTCCATCATCACCGTATATCGGATTGCTGTAGGACTTTCCATTTGCCGTAAGCACTGTCCTCAGCTGTTCTTCCTGTCCACTGCTGATTATGCCATTGCTCTCCGTCAGGCAGTACTTTGCCACCGAAAATGCTCTCTGCTGTGAAAGTTCAAGATTGTATATGTAGGAACCATTCGTATCCGTATGTCCCTCTATAATTATCTCCGAAACATAATCCCTGTAATCATCACTTAAAAGTACACTACAATACTTAGGAAGAAACTGGTTGATAAATTTCTTTCCATCCTCCTTCAGTTCACTGTCCGACACGTCAAACAGCACTCCCGCGTCAAATGTGATCGCACCGGTCTTCTCATCTATCTTAACATTTAGTGAGCTGCCTGAAAACTCATCCCTGAGTGCCTTTACCAGATCACTTCTGATTCCAGCAATTCTGTCGAGTTCTTTCTGCTGCTCATCAAGCATCTTCTCCTGATCAGCAATTATCTTCTTCTGCTCGTCAAGCTGTTCCTGTTTACTCTCATACTGCCTCTTGGACTGCATGAGTGTGAACGATATAATAAGAATAAATATCAGAAGCAGAGCAGCCATCATGTCCGAATATGACAACCAGTAGGACGTTTCTTCATCCTCGTGTCTTCTTCTCTTTCTGCTCATGACCTATCCTCCCCACTATTTACACCTATAGCCCTCGGACGGTTTATACGCCCTCTGAATATGTCATTCTGATCCCTTGTCAGTGTTCGGATATCCTCTATATTCTCCCCCATAGCTCTGAGATATGGAAGAAGTTTTTCCTCTATAGCCTTCTGTGTTGCAAGCATCGCCTCGAGCTGTTTTTTCTGGAAGTCAAGCTCCAGATTGCCGTTGTCGTACGCCGCATCCGGCTTGACGTATCTCTTGAATTCAGATATAAACCCATCAAGCTTATGATATGCCTGTTCAAGCACTGACTTGAATATCAGGTTAAATGTCAGAGAAAATATCATTCCATATATGGACGTGTGGAATGCTACCTTTATTCCATCCATAAGAGGTCCGATACTGTTTGTTATCTCCTCCGCCGAGCCCGTGTTGAACGCCTGGAGTCCAATGGAAAGTCCGATGAATGTTCCAAGAATACCAAGTCCCGTCATGGCTCCCGGCACCAGCGAGAGCCTGCCCTTCTCGACCGCATCATCGATAAGCTGATAGTTTATGAAATCCTCGATATCACAGGAATACTTTCCTTCCTCGTCATTTTCAAGACGTTTCATCTCCTCAATATAATCAACATACGAGTTTCTGAGATGTTCCTCGTTAAATATACCATATCTGGTCTCCGTGCGGTAGAGTTCCCACAGAAGCTTCTTTTCCTTGGCATAGTCACCCTTTATGTAGCTTATCGCTATATGAAAATCCTCACCCATCTGGTCGATGTGCTTCAGATGCTTATATGCGTACACAAATATAGCACCGGTTATGGCAAACATACACACACTTATCATCACATTTGCCAGATTCAGGCTGTCATTCGTGACGTTAAGAAGAATACATATCCCCAGCATCGCCACGTACACAACCGGAAGCCATTTCTTGTTCAGTTCCACCCTCATATTCTGCTTCTTGCGAAACGATCTTGCAGCCTTCTCATTCTGCGGTCTGACTGTCTTCAGTCTGTTTCTTTTGTTCATATTGTTTCCTCCCATTGAACACCAGCCATGCAGAATTTGCCTTCGGCAAATGGCTGGCGCTACATGTCAAGTTTTCATAGAAAACTTGACACATCCATACAATATATCCTTTCTGCCATGTTTTTAACAACCGGCAGCAGCAGACTCCCCCGTTCCACCTTTTCTATTTTATCATAGTTAAAAAACAGGGATTTTACCAGTTGAAATACTTACTCTTTTTAATATTTTTAACTGCTATATCCATCACAATGTGCACACCGCACAATTCGCCATATCCTTTTTGTGCACTTTACAAATAAGGTCATATTTTTTTAAATTTTGAAGATTTTATTTTGCAAAACGTTTTTTTTCTGTACATATTCTGTTCATATTTTATGTTTATACTGAACTCAGTTGTTAAGGAGAACGTAATTTACTCTTTGTTGTTTAAGTTGTTGTAAAAAAGAACCGCTGAGATTTATCAAGCGGTTCTTTTTTTGCGCTTTTTTAGTCTTTTTCCCCAGCAACTTATCGTCTTCACATGTTGCCTATTATCCATAACTTGGCTATTTAGGCGTTAAAAGAATAAAAGCTGATATACAGATGAGATCAGAACCTGTACACCAGCTTTCCTTGTATTTATCTTTTTTATATTTATCTTTATATATTCATCTTCATGTCTATATCTGTCAACTCAATATGCAAGGACGTATTTCCTACTCTGTAGGAAGCTTTGCCTGCTCAAATATCTCAGCAACCTTGTCATCAGGCTTCTTTGTGAGAAGTGAGACCACAATGGCTGTGATAAATGCTGCTGCAAATCCAGGAACGATCTCATAAAGTCCTGTTGGTGTTGCAAGGAACTTGTACCAGAGCATGTCAACAGCAAATCCGACTATGATAGAAGCAAGCGCTCCGTTGTAATTCAGTCGCTTCCAGTACAGTGACAGAACGATGACCGGTCCAAACGCTGAACCGAAAGCGCCCCATGCATTTGACACGAGTGCCATGATTCCCTCGCAGTCTGGGTTCATAGCTATGGCAAGTGCCACAACTGAGATGATGATGACCACAATTCTTCCTGCCCAGAGCATCTCCTTGTCAGATGCACTCTTTCTGAATATAGGCTTGTACACATCAGACGAAAATGCTGATGATGAAGCAAGGAGCTGTGAATCAGCTGTACTCATTGACGCTGCAAGGATGGCTGAGAGAAGTATACCAGCTACAAGTGCAGGGAACACGCCTCTTACAAGTCTGATAAATACCTGTGAGTTGTCTGTAAGTCCGCCACCGAGATACTTAAGGCCGACCATGCCAACTACGGATGCCATAACGAGGATGATTCCTGTCCAGCAAGTACCGACTATTCTGGACTTCTTCATCTCCTTCTCTGACTTGATCGAAATGTATCTTATAAGAATATGTGGCATACCCATATATCCAAGTCCCCATGCAAGTCCTGATATGATATTGATCACACTGGTCTTGTCAAATGAACCACTTATAAGGGCATTGTAATAATTGTCTGGAATGACAACATCAGGCGCTATAAAGCCAGCGCCCTGCATGGCGATGACCGCAATGATAGGTGCGATCATGAGAGCTGCAAGCATCAGAAGTCCCTGGAAGAAATCCGTCCAGCACACTGCATTAAAACCACCAAGGAATGTGTACACGATGATGATGACTGCAGCGCCGATCATGGCTGTATTCCTGTCGATGCCCATAACCGTATTGAACAGAGTACCGCAGGCCGATATACTTGACGCAGCGTATATACAATATGCAACCACAAATATAACTGCACATATTATGAGAAGCAGCTTATTGTCTGACTGAAAACGATTTGTCAGATACTGAGGTATAGTGATCGAATCGTTGTACGCTATCGAGAATCTTCTGAGTCTCGGTGCTATGAATATCCAAGCACATGCTGTTCCGATGAACAGACCAACTGATATCCACATGTTGCTGAGTCCTGTCGCATAGAATGCTCCGGGCAGTCCCATGAGAACCCACGCACTCATATCAGAGGCTCCGGCGCTGAGTGCAGCCACCAGACCATTCATATCTCTTCCTCCAAGGAAATAATCCTTCTCTCCGGCATTCCCCTTGGATTTGAAGAAGAAATAAATTCCTACACCGATTACCAGGACAAAATACGCTATAAACGCAATCATCTCGTAAACATTCATTAGTTAATCCACCTTCCATAATAATTATAATTTATCTGCTCCGCACCAACTTTACCACTGCAGTGCAGTATCTCACTGTCAGTGCACATAACAAAGCAAATTCTACACGGAAATATACCAAAATGCAAGGTTTTTCAGCATTTGACGATTTTATCTGTTTTGCCAGTTTTCTGGCGGCAGGCCTCACAGCTGATGTCTGCCAGTGCAAACCTCCCAAGATCACTGCCTGATTCCCGCCTAACTCCTGCCTGATCCCTTCCTGATAAAACAGCCGGCTCACGGCGGCATGTCCGGTCGCAATCCCGGAAAGCTCACCATTGAGCCGGCTGTTTTATTCTCTCTATATAGTCTTTTAATCTCAAACTTTTCAGTCCTGTGATTCGTCTGACTAGCCAAGCTTACTAATTAGAATCCGATATGTCTGTTATCTGTGATTCTCTTTGCCTTACCCTCTGAACGTGGAATGGTCTTAGGCGGAACCAGCTCAACCTTTGCGCTGATAAGCAGTGTCTGCTTGATATCAGTCTTGATGCGGGATGCTATAGCCGCAAGCTTTGCAACATCGCCCATATCCACATCTTCCTTGAGCTCTACCTGAACTGTCAGCTTATCCTGTGAATTCACACGATCAACCACGATCATATAATGAGCTGAAGCCTCCTCCACGCCGAGAAGGACTGACTCTATCTGACTAGGGAATACATTTACACCACGGATTACAAGCATGTCGTCTGTACGGCCTGTGATACGGCTCATCTTGACTGTTGTTCTTCCACATGCACATGTGCCGTGTGTTAGTGTGCATATGTCATGTGTCCTGTATCTGATCATAGGTGTACCTGTCTTGGTAAGGGTTGTAAACACAAGCTCTCCAGGAACTCCGTCTGGAAGCGGCTCCTCTGTGACCGGATCAATGATCTCTGCAAGAACATGATCCTCGTTGATGTGCATTCCGTTCTTCTCGAAGCACTCAAATGCAACACCAGGTCCACCGATCTCTGTTAGTCCATATATATCAAATGCATCGAAGTCAAGAAGCTCCTCAAGGTGCTGTCTCATCTCCTCCGTCCAAGGTTCTGCTCCGAAGTAGCCTGACTTGATCTTCAGTTCTGATGGATCGATGCCCATTTCCCTGATGGTCTCTGCGAGGTATGTAGCATATGAAGGTGTACAGCAAAGCATGGTTGCGCCGAGCTCTTTCATCATCATGATCTGTCTCTGTGTGTTGCCTGATGACATCGGAACTACCATGGCACCAACCTTAGTCGCGCCCTGATGTGCTCCAAGTCCACCTGTGAACAATCCATAACCATAAGCTATCTGGATGACATCATCCTCTCCGCCACCAGCGCACTTGATAGCTCTGGCTACCATCTCCGTCCACACATCTATATCATTCTGGGTGTAGCCAGATACAACAGGCTTACCTGTGGTTCCTGATGAACCCTGGATTCTGATGATGTCCTTCCTGTCTGCTGCAAACAGTCCAAATGGGAAGTTATCCCTGAGATCTGTCTTCTGCATAAATGGCAGCTTGACGATATCGTCTATGCTGTTTATATCCTCCGGCTTTACTCCCGCCTCGTCCATTCTGGCTCTGTATGCCGGTACATTTGCATATTCAAGTTCTACTGTCTTTCTGAGTCTCTCACCCTGAAGCTTTCTTCTCTCCTCAGGATCCATACACTCCATCTCTTTATTGTAGATGTAATGAATCTTCTTCTGTCTCATAACTTCACTGTCCTCCATAAGATAAATCAGGTCAACCTTTGTGCAACCTGCCGATTTTGTATAACGCTTTAGCGCGCCAAACAACTAAATTGTACATATATATAAGGACTATGTCAAGGAAAAGCCATTAATCGCGGAATATTCGCAGGATAATTTCCATATATTTCTGAGTCAGCATCGAATATTTGCGGTAAAAAGACATCTTTGCCACATAACTTGCTCTTGCATTCCGGATTTTCAAGTCGTATATTAGTATTTGATAACAAAATAAGGACGCGGGAGCTTGTAGTACAGGCTGAGAGGAAGGTACAACCTTCGACCGAAAACCTGATTTGGATAATGCCAACGTAGGGATGCCTAATAGTGAACGGCTGTAAGCTCTTTAATGCTTCACACAAGCCGGTTCTCTTCCATAACATCTAGGAATTTATTAGAGTACAAATTTTATTGGAGTTACCAGATCGGCAGCTCCTTTTTTTGTGCAAATAAAGAACTTTGGAGGAAAGTGCTATGGTAACAGTGAACGGAAAAGCTCTCGACATCACCGGTCAGAATCTGGCGGCATTTCTCGAGGAATCCGGCTACAAACCGGTGCGCATAGTTGTTGAGATCAACGAGGAGATCATACCAAGAGAGACATACGCAGACATTACATTTAACGACGGCGACTGTGTGGAGGTCGTGAGTTTCATGGGAGGAGGAGCATTGTAATGAAAGAAGACAAGCTGATAATCGGAGGACATGAATTCAATTCAAGATTTATTCTGGGTTCAGGGAAGTATTCCATGAAGCTGATCGAATCAGCTATAAAAGACGCAGGAGCAGAGATCATCACTCTGGCCGTCCGCCGTGCAAATACAAAGGAAGAGGAAAATATTCTCGATTTCATCCCGGAGGGAGTTACTCTCCTGCCAAATACAAGCGGCGCGAGGAACGCCGAGGAGGCCGTGCGCATAGCAAGGCTTGCAAGGGCTCTGGGCTGTGGAGACTTCGTCAAGGTGGAGATCATGCGCGACAGCAAATATCTCCTTCCCGACAACCAGGAAACGATAAAGGCAACCGAGGCACTGACAAATGAAGGATTTGTTGTATTGCCTTACATGTACCCGGACCTGAATGCCGCCCGTGATCTGGTAAACGCGGGAGCCGCAGCAGTCATGCCCCTTGCATCACCTATAGGCTCTAATAAGGGACTGGCTACTAAAGACTTCATCCAGATCCTCATCGACGAGATCGAGCTTCCGATCATAGTTGACGCCGGTATCGGAAGGCCATCCCAGGCATGTGAAGCCATGGAGATGGGCGCTGCCGCCATCATGGCCAACACTGCCCTCGCCACAGCCGGAAATCTGCCACTCATGGCATCGGCATTCAAGGACGCAATAAATTCAGGCCGAAAGGCTTATCTGGCAGGTCTTGGAAGAGTTCTCACCAGAGGGGCATCCGCTTCAGATCCACTGACCGGATTCCTGCATGACTAAAGGAGGGGCTCAGATGGACAATAAAAAATCAATCAAACACTCACAGACGGAGTCCCCGATAAATCATTTTCTGATAGACTCCGAATATCTTTCACCGGAGGCGCTTGCTATCAAGCACCGTCTGGAGACAGATCCATCGTCAAGGAAAAGCCATATGGAATACCTTCCGGGCATGGAGGTTATTGAATCTGACATCCGCAGCAAGGTCATGGAGCACATGAACAGCTACAACTACAGAAGCTACACAGGCAGAGACGTCATGGCTGCCCTTGAACACGAGACGTGCAGCATAGAGGACTTCAAGGCTCTGCTCTCCCCCGCCGCCGAACCATTCCTTGAGATGATGGCGCAGCGCGCAAGCCGCGAAACAAGCAGGCACTTCGGCAACACGGTCTACATGTTCACGCCGCTCTACATAGCCAACTACTGTGAGAACTACTGCGTATACTGCGGCTTCAACTGCTACAATCACATCAACAGAATGAAGCTCTCAGCAGAGCAGATTGAGAAGGAAATGAAGGTCATCGCCGACAGCGGCATGGAAGAGATCCTTATACTGACCGGCGAGAGCCGCAGCCAGAGTGACGTAACGTATATCGGCGAGGCATGCAAGCTTGCAAGGAAATACTTCCGCATGGTCGGTCTCGAGATATATCCGGTGAACACCGATGAATACCGTTATCTCCACGAATGTGGCGCAGATTACGTGACAGTATTCCAGGAAACCTACGATGCAGACAAATACGAAACTCTTCACCTGATGGGGCACAAGAGGGTGTGGCCATATCGTTTCGACGCGCAGGAACGCGCCCTCATGGGCGGAATGAGGGGCGTTGCATTCTCGGCACTGTTAGGACTCTCCGACTTCCGCAAGGATGCACTGGCAACAGCCCTTCACGCATATTTTCTTCAGAGGAAATACCCGCACGCAGAGATTTCTCTCTCCTGTCCAAGACTAAGGCCGATCATCAACAACGATCAGATCAATCCTCTAGACGTACATGAGAAGCAGCTCTGTCAGATACTGTGCGCATACAGAATATTCCTGCCATTTGCTGGAATAACTGTATCATCAAGGGAGAGTGCCGACTTCAGGAATGGTATAGTGAAGATCGCAGCAACCAAGGTATCGGCAGGCGTGTCAACAGGAATCGGCGACCACGAGAGCAAATACAGCGGCAAGGATTCCGGAAGCGAGCAGGGTGATGAACAGTTCGAGATCAACGACAACAGAAGTCTTGAACATATGTATTCAGACATAGAAGGTGAGGGACTGCAGCCAGTCCTCAACGACTATCTGTATGTGTAATATCACCTGATTAAGCAAATACAGATCTGGGCAATCTACGCAATATAACATACCGCCACTTGCAGGCGGAGAAAGGAAATGTAAATGTATACATTTAATCCTACTTTATATTTTATAACTGACAGCACCGGTCTGTCCGAGGAGGAATTTCTATACAGGGTGGAATGTGCCCTCGACGGCGGTGCAACGCTCATACAGCTTCGGGAAAAGGATCGTACAACCCGTGAGTACATACATCTAGCGTACAAGGTGCATTCCATAGCGCGCCGCTACAATGTACCACTCATCGTAGACGACCGTGTTGATGTAGCTTTGGCAGTTGGCACCGAAGGCGTCCATGTGGGACAGACCGACATGCCTGTCTCCATAGCCAGAAAACTCATGGGGCCTGACCGCATCGTGGGCGCAACCACCAAAACTGTCACTCAGGCCGTGGAGGCATATGAGCAGGGGGCTGATTATCTGGGAGTCGGAGCCATCTACCCTACCACCACCAAGGTCAAGACTGTACTCACGACCACAGACACACTGAGGGATATCTGTGCAGCCGTACCTATCCCTGTAAACGCTATCGGTGGACTGAACAAAACCAATCTGGATGTTCTCACTGGAATACCCATCGCAGGAATATGTGTCGTATCTGCGATAATGAAGTCCGATAATCCATGTAAATCGGCCCACGACCTACTGATTTTGTCAAAACAACTCCAAAACAAGCTTCAAAATGGAAAATAACACCCTTATAAACCAGGAAATGCATCAAAATGTCAATAAATACCTAAGAAAATTAATTTTATGATTGCAAATATTCACATTTCCATATAGAATTAGTAATACGAGGTGAAATTATGGAAAATTTAGCAATCGAAAATACAGATAACAATAACAGCGACAAGAAATCGAATATTGTCGTAAATCAGAAAAGTAATTTTAGACGCGGTTCTGTAGAATTGATGGTTCTCTATCTTCTGAGCCAGAAGGACTGCTATGGATATCAGTTAACACAGCTCATCGAGGAACTTACAGACGGTGTCATTTGTATCCCTATCGGTTCCCTGTACCCAGCACTTTACAAGCTCATTGACGCAGGATACATTTCCGATGACAAAAGACTTGTTGGCAAGAGAATGGAGCGAGTTTATTATCACATCGAGGATACTGGAAGAGAGAGACTTAAGATTCTTCTTGAGGATTATTCAGCAACAACGATCGCTATACAGACCGTACTTGCTTATCATCCAACCAAGGAAAAAGAGAGCAGACGCAAGAAAGACTAAACAGTCAACTAGGAGCGTATGAGCATTTTGTTCATACGCTTTTTTATTAGTTTTTCTATGCAATTATTCATATATTTTTTTCTACCATTTTCAGAGATAAATTTTGTACCTAACAGCTACATTTCAGCAAATTTTTGTCAAATTATACAAAAAATTGTTGAATTGTATACATACGTGTATATAATATTATATAGAAATCTTATATATTGTTACGCAGAGGAATTTTATATGAAAAGTGACTTGCAATTCAAAGAAGACTCAAAACTAATACATAAATACTTGAATGAAATCAGAAAAGGACTTAACACTCATACCAAAGCGACAAATAAATATCTACATGGGCTTAAGAATGCCCTGTATGATTACGCTGAATCCTCTGGTGACAGATGTATAACGATGGAGGAAATCATTGAGAAATTTGGAGAACCTAGAGAGTGTGCTGATCAATATAACACAGAATACGGTACAAAACACAATACCAATAAAACGAAGCTACTTACCGTCATTATAGCATCACTTGTATTAGCTATCATTCTAAGCATTACCATCTATTTTACTATCTTTCTGCGCAGTGAATTTGAAGATTCCCGCAAGTCTAATGTTTCGAAGATTCAATCTAAAACAATAGTAATACAAGATCAAACAACAGAGACCTTTGATCAGGATGGTCGTAAAATCACTCCAGCTTCTCAATCAACTGTCAAATGAAAACGGAGGGATTATCTATGAAACAAAAACTTATTACATTAGGAATTATTGTCGCAATGCTCATCTCTGTTATATATGTAACACCTGTGCAGGCAGCTGAAGCAGATGATGATTCTGAAATTATAACATACAAAGTTATTATATATGAACACCCTACTGAACCCACTGAAATTTCAGCAGCAAGAGCAACCTCTACAAAATCAAAATCAGTTTCTAAAACCGTCGTCTTCCAAAATGCAGATGGCGATGTTCTGTGGCAGGTACGTCTTGATGCAACTTTCAGATATAACGGAACTACAAGCGTTTGTACAGCTGCCAACGCGTCAACACAAACCTTTTCATCCAGTTGGAAAACCCGAGTATCTAGCTGCTCGAAATCTCAAAACAGAGCATATGCAAGTGCATATGGCAACCGATACTCTAGCAAAGGCAAATTAATAGAGACTGTAACTCAAAATGTTACCCTGACATGTTCAAAAACAGGAGCTATATCGTAACCTGCATATACACTCAAACAAAAAACAACCTAAATAAAAACCCTGTCATCTTATTTTTGACACGTAAGATGACAGGGTTTTTATTTTATTATCCACTTCTTATTTTACTATCTTGAACGTTCTTGTGACCGATCCTGAATATCGCCCACTAAAGGTGATAACAACTTTGTATGTTCCAACCTTTGATCTGGACTTTGGATATGTAATCTTATAATACTTTGCCGAGACTGTCTTGCCATCGCTGTCCTTGACTACAACAGAAGGTGTCTTTGCCTTTCCATCATACTTGTAAGATGTTTTCGACAAATTCACACTCTTTACAGATTTTACTGTAATGTATCTCTTATTGCCACATACTTTGCATGTGTGAAGTACTTTTCCATCTGTCTTTGTTGTCGCATATTTCACAACCTTGCCCGAATATGAATGGCGGCACTTTCCAGATACTGTCACGGTAAATGATGCAGATTTTGTCCCTATCTTAGCAGTAATCTTCGTTGTTCCCTTCTTGAGGCCTGTCACGACACCCGACTGGCTGACTCTGGCAACAGACGGATTAGATGATGTCCACTTCACACTTGACGTAACCTTATATGAAGTTTTTGAATAATTTCCAAGCACCGCTCTCAGTGCGTATGTGGACTTCTGTGCACGGTCTATTGTCTTCGGTCCCGTCACCTTGAGTGAAGTTATATTCTTCGTACTGACTTCCACTGTGGCGCTGCACTTTCCTGTTGCCTTTGCCACTTTCTCCGACTGGGTTCCAGCTCCCATGAACTGGGCAACCGTTGTATTGTAGAACGACGCTGAATCATTGAGAAATGTACCTATTCCCACATACCTGTTGTTCGGATCTATCATCGATGTGTAGTGACCAGTCACAGCATTCTTGGTTCCTGCCACATAATCCGCCTTCTCGCTTGCCCACTGGTCAATAGCCATCGTCATGCCCTCCGACCAGTTCCATGCTATAACCTCGGACGTAACCCATCCGCTTCCCGGATACTTGAAACTGAATACGTTTTTTCCGTTCAATCTCTGGTGATACATAGTTACACTCGACTCTGCCGCCCTGATACGCGCTATCTTTTCAAGTCCTGCAGACCACTTTATAGGAACATAATCCTTAAGTGTCAGTTTTTTACCGTTCATCTTAATTCCCTGCTTACATGCCTCGTATCGAAGCTGGTTAATCTTCTTAACCGCTGCCGCAGCGCCCGATGCATACTGTCCTCCCATCGCTATGAACACACATCCTGAGGAAGGTTTCGATACATCCGCCGGTATAGTTGCAGCCTGAGCCTTATTGACATCAACCGGTATCAATGACAACAGCATCGCCAGCCCCAGCACAGCTGTGATAATCCTGCCAAATACTTTTTTCTTTCGTACTCCCATACTTTTCCTCTCCTTTAAACATATTTTTTTATTATACACTATATGGGAGCATATTTCATCAATATCTATGCAATGCTTTCGCTACAGATATCGCTATAACAAATTCCAACACTGTAGTTACCACATATATCGCTATACATATAGCCACTTTCTTACCAGAAGACAGTTTCTTGTTATTCACAATCGTCGTAGTTATGGTTGCCATGGTCGCATTGATCAATGCACCTACCGCACCGCCAAGCACCGCAAAAATATTTATAATATACAACACATAGAACACAACGACCCAGCCCGGCAACTTTGGCACCTGGTACTGTTGTCCTGTGCTCATATCTATTCCATCCATCAAAAGCACAACTCCGTCTATCTGGCCTATCACCAATGTCAGTTCCTTTCCAGCCAGCGGCACAGTATAACTCATTCTCGAAGGTATAAACTTTCTCTTGTATTCCAGCGATCTGAGCTTGAACGCCTCACCGCCATTGATATACACACTGCCCTTCATATACTCCACCAGATACACAACTCCATTTATCTGGACATTCCAACTGTATCTCTCCACATTTGCCATAAATTTGTTCCTCCTATAAAATAAAAATAGCAATAAGTAAATTATAAAAAAAACATATCATCCTACAAGCTATTTATGGTTGCAAGTCTCGCAACCGGCAGTTGCAAGCCTTGATTTTATTGACTTTCTCCTGTTTTCGAGCTTTCATTAACTATCAAATCACTATTCATGTGCTCATTCTTTATATGATCTCTGCAGATGCAAAAGCCCCACACCGTACGAAATATCTCTAAGATATATCATAACAGTGTGGGGCTTTTGATCGTAACTGATGATCAGATCAACCAGCTTTTACACGTAACTTGTTGTGTTGATCTTGACACCAGGTCCCATTGTTGAAGCAATTACAACACTCTTAAGGTACTGACCCTTAGCAGCTGCTGGCTTTGCCTTAACAATAGCATTTATTAAAGTCTGGAAATTCTCGTTTAACTGTTCCTCTGTGAAAGAAACCTTTCCCACTGGCACATGGATAATGTTGGCTTTGTCAAGTCTGTACTCTATCTTACCAGCTTTGATATCTGTGATAGCCTTTGTTACATCCATAGTAACTGTTCCAGCCTTAGGGTTTGGCATGAGACCCTTTGGTCCAAGTACACGGCCAAGACGTCCTACAACGCCCATCATATCAGGTGTTGCAACTACAACGTCGAAATCTAACCATCCCTCGTTCTGGATCTTTGGTACGAGCTCGTCTCCACCAGCGTAATCAGCGCCTGCTGCAAGAGCCTCGTCAACCTTTGCACCCTTAGCAAATACGAGAACTTTAACAGTCTTACCTGTTCCGTGTGGAAGTACTACAGCACCACGAACCTGCTGATCAGCGTGACGTCCATCAACACCGAGTCTGAGGTGTGCCTCTACTGTCTCATCAAACTTAGCTGAAGCCATCTTCTTAACTAAAGCAACAGCCTCTGTTGCCTCGTAAGCAGCTGTCTTATCATAGAGCTTGCTTGCATCTACATATTTCTTACTCTTTATCATTATTATAAACCTCCTGTGGTCATATCGGGAGCGACCCTCCCACTAAATATCTGTATTACTCTTCAACTGTAACGCCCATTGAACGAGCTGTTCCAGCGATCATGCTCATAGCAGCCTCAAGGCTTGCAGCGTTCAGATCCTTCATCTTAAGTTCAGCGATCTCCTGAACCTTAGCCTTAGAAATTGTTGCAACCTTAGTCTTCTTTGAGTTTGCAGAACCTGACTTGATGTTACATGCCTTCTTAATAAGAAGTGCTGCAGGTGGAGTCTTTGTAATGAAGCTGAAGCTCTTATCCTGGTATACTGTAATAACAACAGGAATAACCATGTCACCCTCATTAGCTGTTCTTGCATTGAATTCCTTTGTGAAAGCAACGATATTTACACCGTGCTGACCAAGTGCTGGTCCAACAGGTGGTGCAGGAGTTGCCTTTCCTGCAGGTATCTGTAATTTGATGTATCCTTCTACTTTCTTTGCCATTTTAGCATTCCTCCAAAATACTGTGGTAATAACGGGCAAAACCCTTCCACTTGATAATTACAACTTCTTGATATCAGCAAACGCAATATCAACAGTATTTACTCGACCAAACATTTCTACTTCGATGGCTACGGTCTGTTTTGCAGTATTAATTGCCTTAATTGTTGCTACTGTGCCTTCCCAGGCACCTGAAGTAACCGTGATAGAATCACCCACTTCAACGTCGATGACAACCTCATCTGAAGTCTGATACAGATTGCTCAGTTCTTCCTCTGTGAGCGGAACAGGCTTTCTTGGATCTGATCCAACGAATCCTGTGACACCTCTTGTATTACGAACAACATACCATGTAACATCATTCATGATCATGTTGATGAGAACGTAACCAGGAAGTATCTTCCTTTCTATTGACTTCGGCTTGCCATTCTTAATCTCTGTGGCATCCTCTACAGGTACGACTACCTCAATGATCTGGTCCTGTAAATTTCTGTTTTCTTTTGTTTTCTCAATATCAGCCTTTACTTTGTTTTCATATCCTGAGTATGTATGAACAACATACCATCTTGCATTCTCTGCCTCTGACATATTCTCCACCATCCTTTACCCAACTATGAAATTCAAACCAATCTGGATCAGCCAATCCACAATAGCTATGATACAGCCGAGAACAACTGTCGATAAAACTACCGCAACTGACTGCCTTGCAAGGGATTTCTTATCAAGCCATGTTATCTTGTTAAATTCTCCCTTTAATTCCTGAAACCAGCTTCTCTTGAGAGTATTTGACTTTTCTTCTTTATTAGATTTAGACATAACTCTTTTCCTCCTTACTGGTTCAGACTATTTTGTCTCCTTGTGTACTGTATGAGCCTTGCAGAATCTACAGTACTTCTTTGTTTCCATTCTGTCTGGATGCGTTTTCTTATCCTTTGTCATATTGTAATTACGCTGTTTACAATCCTGACATGCCAATGTTATTTTAACGCGCATTTCCACTTACCTCCATTGTTATTTTAAGGCACAAAAAAAAGACCTCTTTCATCGCAAAGTCTACAATAACACAATCAGACTATGCAAGTCAAGAAGTCTTTTATAAAATTTTGCTTTATAAAGGTAATATTTTTGTACTTTCCGCTATCTCGCGTTTGAGCTCATGTCCTTTATCATATCAATGAGCTCCATATCTGAACTGGTGAGCTTGACGTTGGTACATATCGCCTTTCCCTCCGTGTCAGTTATCTTTACTTCTATTATATAGCCCTCTTTTATTCCTGTGGCTGATGCTGCCCTGAGGAACATCGGAAACTTTGGATGATTGTTCACGAATTTGTCCCACGCGCTCTTTATCTTAAACAGCATTGCTGGATTCATAGCCATATTCATTCTTCCTTTCCGGTATTACTTCTTACATACTACTTCAGCAGTCCTATGGCGCCAAATACTCCCACGCTGCCGAGATACATGATAACGCCTGCCATGACGACTCCAAGCATGACCATGATAACGCTTTTCCTCCAGTCAAGTTCGAGGAAGCTTGCTGCCAGAGTTCCCGTCCAGGCTCCCGTTCCCGGAAGTGGTATCCCCACGAACAAGAGCAGTGCAATATACACACCCACGCCAGACTTTTCCATAAGTTTCTGTCCGCCTCGCTCGCCTTTGACCAGGCACCATGTGAAAAATCTCCCTATAAACCTCTTGTCTTTTCCCCACTCAAGCACTCTTCTGGCAAACCAATATATAAATGGTACTGGTATCATATTTCCTATAACGCACACTATGAACGATGGTATACTTGGAAGTCCAAATCCTACCGAATAAGGTATAGCTCCACGAAGCTCGAGTATAGGAACCATGGAAATTAAAAATATAGTCAGGTATTTTTTCAGCATAATAAACCCCTTGTCTTATTTTTTTAATATGCACATACTATCATGTATACGCACATATATGCAATATCATTTTAAGGTCTACTGCTGTCTATTCCTCTGAATCAGAATTTTCTTCTTCTGTATCTTCTGACACATTCTCTGCTGTCTTTTCTGTAGCTGCATAGCCTTCTCTTGTATAGAACGGGTCTGTCATGCGTATAGTCTGACTTCCAAGAGATCCCTTTGATGTGACAAAAGCTATCTCTATTCCAAATGAATGCGGCTTTAACAGAGGTATAAGTCCTGCTATTACCGGTTTTTCATCCTCACCCTCTGCCATATCGAGTGTTATGAGATACTTATCTTCCTTACCAGCTTCCTCCATCATCTGAATATATGCTCTGTTGACATTTCCCTTTTCCTCAAGATACTTTGTTGCTTCCTCAAGCATATTTATAGGCTGATACTTTGGCTTTCTGAGTTTTACCTTTGTTCCTGGCTTGATCTTATTCTCGACAAGACCTGTATCCTGATGCTCCCTGTATTGTCTTATGAAATCTCCTGACACAAAACAATTCTCTGTAAATGGATTCATTGCAATTCCGCCAATTCCACCCTTGGAGTTTAGTACGAGATCCTCAACTTGCTTGTAAGCAAATATGATTCTCTTGAATCCCTCATTGAACTGTGATGCAGCAAATGTATCCTCATCCGTGAAACAAGGAAGAACCTTCTCCCCATTGCCGTTTGTAAGCAGTGCAAAGTTAATCTTAACACCCTGCTCAAGGGTCTGTTTTCCATCGGCTGTGACAACCGGATCTTTATCAAATGTTGCAGGCACTACAAACACTGCATGTACTACTGCTCCAAAGAAAGCTCTCAGTGTCTCACTGTTCTCATTCTCTCTGAGTTTCTTCATCGCCTCCAGTAATACCGGATTCTCAACCTTTTTTCCTATATCTTTTGCGTCCATGTATTTTTCCTTTCATATTTAAAATCTTCTTGATTATTTTACGGCTCCATTTTTATTATGTGTACACCGTCTTACTTCTTGTCACCTTCACCGAAATTATCTTTATACTCCGCAACCATATGCTCATATGTCGCCTCATCCGCCTTTGCCCGTTCTGATCGCTTAGAAAGCACCAGATCAGGTCTGACATCCGGCATACTCTGTCCTATTCTGTCTGTGAACTCCTTGAAGAACTCCTGACCACCCGCATATGATGCCATTGGTATTGCAACTATTCCCTTTGATGTAGCAAATACATATCCCCTGTTGACATGATAAAATGGTTTTACGATTTTCTCACATGCCACTATGTCATCTATGTCGTATTTCTTCCACATAAACGGCACCTTGCTGTAGTATATCGCATCCTTATCAAGTTTTGCCGCAGATGACACAACTATCCTACAGAATATTGCAAGCACAACGCTCACGACAAATGCAAGTATTACTGCTATCCTTCCCATTCCCTTTGACAGACTGTCAACGCCAAACACTGCTACAACTATAAGGAACAATATGAATAAACTCACAACGAACACCATCGGTCCCACTGTGGAGACCCCCCTCATGATTCCTTTTTTACTCTTTCTGCAATGTCCGTAGTAGCTTATCCTCGACGGTCTCATGCCGAGATCCTCCCCGCATAGCGGACAATACTTTTGATTTACTGTACTGTTGGCTGGAATAGTCTTTCCACAATGCGGGCATCTGAAAAATATCGTATTTATCAGCCCTGATATCAACGCAAGCGCAACAAACAATACCCATCCAAGGGCTATATTTCCAGCGAATGCAAATCCGAATATACACATTACCCCGACTACAGGCAGAATTGTAGAAAGCATTTTTGATATATATAGTTTCATTTCTGTATCTTTCCTCTTCTTTTTCTTTCAGCTGACACCCAAGCCAGCTTTGTTAAGTATAACATAACTGAATATTTTTTCAATATTTCAGAGAAAACAGCTGTCTGCAAAGCCTCTTTCCGGATTCTGTCACAAATATATTGTCGTATGCCTTAATTATCGTGTCCATATCCGCCTTATCCTCGTACAGGTTCACAAGGAAATCCGCCTCCACAAGTATCTGATAATCAAGACCATCTATATTCCTGTATGTGTGATGATGTGCTACCAGGTAACAGGCTCTCTCAACTGCCCGCTCATCAGCTCCTGCGTCTCTCAGTAGACGTCTTGCCTCCGGTGGTCCTTCCTGCTCCTGCAGTCTGCCATTATTATATCCATATTTCAGTTCGGCATTCTTTATGCCTATATCGTGAGTGAGTGCCGCAATCTCCAGCACCTCCTGCTCTCCCGGATCCATATTCTCTATCTCTGCTATCAGTTTAGCAAATGAGTGTACCTTCAGAAAGTGGTGCACTCTTCTGGAATCTCCAGCATAGTATTCTATCATTTTCTCTTTTACTATAGAAACCAGTTCTCTTGCCATATCGATCATCTCTTTTCTGTCCTCTGATATATCAATATTCACACGACCTATATCATTTTAACACTACTCTTTGTCAGCAGTCCACTTATTTATAAATATTTTATCTCTGACCCAGCCTGCCTGAGGTAAATGTACCGCTCTTATAAGTTGTTTTTTGTCATCACAGGGAGTATAATCTTTTTGTGACTTTGAGAGATAAAGGGAGATATGTTATGGACACACGATCAATCGGTATATTTGATTCCGGACTTGGCGGGATAAGCGTTCTGCGCGATATTGTTGAACTAATGCCCGACGAAAACTATATATATTTTGGTGATTCGGCATATGCACCTTACGGCACCAAATCCACTGATGAGATTCTTGACAGATCAATACGCTGCACCAATTTTCTTCTGGCAAAGGATGTGAAGGCAATCGTAATTGCCTGCAATACAGCTACCAGCGTTGCTGCATCCACACTGAGACAGCAGTACCCGACAACACCTATAATAGGCATTGAACCAGCTCTAAAACCTGCCGTTCTGTGGAAGGAGCACGACAAGGTTGCCGTCATGGCCACCCCTGCCACACTGGCTCTACCTAAATTTCATGAACTCATGAAACATTATTCAAAGGAGTCCGATATTTACCCGATTCCATGTCCGGGTCTTGCAGATTATGTTGAGAGAGGAATATTCGATGGTGAGGAGATCACAGAATTTCTAAGAGAGCTTCTGGCTCCATATCTTGACAAAAAAATAGACGCCATAGTCCTTGGCTGTACGCATTATCCATTCGTGGAAAAAGTGATAAAACGTATTGCCGGACCTGACGTGAAGATCTTCAACGGAGCCCACGGCACCGCCCTGGAGCTTCAGCGGAGACTGCGCATTGCGGAGCTGCTCACACCTTCCATAGAGAAGGGCTCTGTAGAGTTCTACAGCAGCAGTACAAACCCTGAAACCATTAAACTTTGTCACCAATTGTTTGAAGCGTGAAAAATATATATCTATGCCATAATCACACAAAATGCATAACAGGCTACAGGCATATTTACCTAAAAATATAAGTCCATGTAGGTACATGGGCAATCGGTAGTGAATACATCCGAACTTCGGCAGTTTCTGTGCTAAGGCGTCGCACGCAAACGCTCTTATCGCGTGCAGAGCCGCATGCATATAGAAACTGTTGAAGTGACAGATGTAGAACGCGATTGAACATGTACCTACATGGACTTTATTTGGGTAAATATGCCTGTAACCGTCCGTCAGAACGCGTATGGTCTGTCCCACACTTTGAGTTTCGTGCCTATATCGTGAACCAGTGCGTAGGTGTAACATTCATATGCCCATGCCACGTCCTCTGTTGGCATGCCCTCTATGGATACGAGGATGATCTCGTCATCGGATTCACGGCCAGGCTTCTTGCCACGGATTATCTCTCCGAATGTAGTAAGGGAATCCCTCTCTATCAATCCATCCTGCACCATATAGACGAAGTCCTCTCCCATGCAGCCTGTGTGGAGTCTGTTGCCATTTTCATCGTATCCAACATTATCTTCCTCTGCGTAGTTCTCGTACATTCCGTAGTTGTCTATAACCTTTTTCAGATCAACAATACTCTTATGCTCCATATTGAAGGTACTTGTAGATATGACAAGTGCTCCGGGCTTGAGCCACTCTCGCTTGTACTCTGGCCACTCGCCCTCCTTGCATGAGACTGCCTCAGTTATGATATCAGCATCCTTGAGTGCCTCCTCCATATCCTTGCACAGAACTATATTCTTTACCTGAGGATAATTTTCCTCTATGTACTCTTTCATCTTGATCGCATTTGCCGATGTTGGAGAGCTGCCCTTTATCTTGATGGTGTCTATGTCAAATCTCTGTGACATGATGGCTCTCAGACTTGATCTGCATATGACTCCGGGGCCGACCAGTGTGAGTACCTTTGAGTCATTCCTTGCAAGCAGTTTTGCCGCAAGTCCAGGCATAGCACCTGTTCTCATAGAACTAAGAAGATTTCCGGACATATATGCCAGAGGTTTTCCTGTCTCCACATCGTTGAGCATCATCATCAGTATGGAGCGTGGAAGCCCTATCGATCTGTTGTTGCCATTTGATCCATACCACTTTTCACCTGCCACATGGAATCTTCCGCCCAGGTATGCAGGCATAGCAATGAATCTTCTGTCTCTTGCATTGTTGACAGGGAAATTCTCTATAGGCGACTTCTTAGGGAAATACAGCATAAGTCCATGGGCATCATTGTAAGGTCCTCCCATAAGGAAGTCCCCATCCTCCATGAGTCCCATTGTCTCTTCCATCACGTCAACGCATCTTCCAGGATGAAGCACTCCCGCATCTATCATATCCTCCTCACTGAGGTAGAGGAAGCTTATATTCTGCTTGTCTGTTTCTATATTGCTCTTTCTTCCTGCCGCTTCTGATTCTACATCTCGGTTCTTCATAATCCTTACCAAACCTTTCTATCGTCATATATCAGCTGTTTTTATTATTTTGCCATGAATCTCATTTGACGCACGACACATGATCACTATACATATAATGGACACTGCACTTATCACCACGCTGGAATCCATGAGCACTGTAAGTCCGTATCTGGAATTTATCCATCCACACAGCAGAGCACCGATTCCCTCTCCGGCTCCCACCGTAAATGCGTTTATCAATGACATTCCCTTCACCACATCAGCGGGTGACAGCATCTCTTCTATAAGATACACACTTCCGGAATAGAATAACCCAAATCCCAGCATCTCGCATCCCTGAGATATGACGATCACCCACACATTGTCCGAGAATGCCGCGAACATGTTCTTGAATGTCATGAACACCGCACAGCACAGCATTATCTTGTCAAGAGATATCCGCTTTCTGAATTTTATGAGCAGGAATGCCGACGGGACTTCACTGACCGCCATCACGAACTCAGCCAGTCCATAATGAAAGTTATTTCCACCCAGGCGTTCAAACACATTTATCAGGAATGTCGTTCCAACATTATATCCCATGAACATAACCGCTGAGCCTATGAGAAACCACCTGTACTTCGGGTATGTTGTGAGCAGATATCCTGTGGTGTGTACCTCTGTTTTCCGGGGCTCCGTGATGTCTGCTGTTGTTCTCTCTCTTACGCCAAAAGCCCTGCGATCTCTGCTTGATGATGTATCATCCATGATCAGCAGCACCGCCAGCATCATGGCGGTGAACAGCATCTGCAGTATCAGAAGTCTGTTCGCATCATACCTGTCACAGAACGCCCCAAATAGCACACATGCCACAGCCCACGCGCAGGAGCCTGCTGCCCTGCATAAAGGGTAGTTGATATTTCTACCGTCGCTCATATACTTTATGGACAGAGAATCTATAAGCGGTGATATGCATGTAAATGTAGCACCAAATCCAATGAACAGCATCACTGTCTGTACAAACGATAATTTATACTCATAAAAAACAAATGTCAACATCAGCGCCACCGCAGTCAGCACTGAGATGATATATTTTAACTGGATACGTTCTGCATACCTGTCGGAAAATACACCTATGATTATCTGAAACACTACAGTTGAAAATAATTTTACAGCATTTATTACTCCTATCTGTCCGTCAGTAAAACCTTTGTACTGCAGCATCTGCGTGAGGTATGCGTACGCAGATGCCGCACAGGTCCAGAACATCATCTGTAATATTGCATATTTTATATTGAGTTTCACATTTCTCTTTTTTATAGATGTGTCTACGCGTATCTTTTTCTGCAAACCCATAGGCTGTTCCTATCTGGATGATTTGATCTCCATGACCGCATCTGTCTCAGCTGATATCGCATCTGCATCAAATGTATTTATCATAAATATTCTCTTCTTCATATCATCTGTGAGCACACACAGTGGACTGTTTTTCAGGTCATCATCCAGATATTCTACTGCTGCCTTATTGGCACAGACGAACTGGAATTCATTTGTGAGTTCTGCAGATATGTCAGGTCTCAATATAAAGTTAAGGAACAGCTCTGCCTCCTCTTTGTGCTTTGAGCCTTTGAGCAGGACCATTGTATCCATTGAGAGTGAACACTGCTCACCATCCATGACTATCTCAAGATCCGGATTCTCCTTCATCGCCTGGAGTGCCTCGCCGCTGTACATGAGGGCGACCGCCACCTCTCCCTTTGCCATACTGTCTCTCGTGTCTGTTGACGCTGCAAATGCCTTGATATATGGATTCAGCCCACTTATATAATCCTTTGCCTTTGCAATGTCATCAAGGTTGCCTGATGTAGGATCAAGGTCGCAGCCCAGCAGACCTACACTCATAATAGCCTGGGAATCATCCACTAGCAAAATATTATTCTTCAGGTTATCATTCTTCAGGTCTTCCAGCTTGTGGATCTCTATACCATAGTCATCCAGCATCTTTTTATTTGCGATCCATACACAGGATGTTCCCATATATGGGACACAGTACTCTCCATCCGGATCACACTGCATTGTCCTGTAAGTCTCATCGATATTGTCATAATTGGTGATCACATCCTTGTCCAGAGGCTCAAGCAGATCATTTGCCTTCATAGATTCTATGTAGAAGTTTGAAGGGACTGCAATGTCATATTCTGATCCGCCTCCCGCCATGAGCTTTGCCAGCATCTCGTCATTTGACTCAAATGTCGTCTCCACTACCTTTATGCCATATTTCTCCTCAAATTTATTGAGAACATCTTCACTCATATACTCTGACCAGTTGTACAGATATATCTCCTTTGCGTACCCGTCTGCAGTTTTCTCTTCTGAATCGCTGCCACATGCAGTCATCGTAAATACCATTGTCGCTGCAAGTGCTGCAGCCATCATTTTTTTGATTTTTCCTCTTACCATAGTCATTTCCTCCTTTTATTGAACACCAGTCTGGCTAGTTTTATTACTTCCAGACCGGACCTGCATGATCCTGAGTCACCGAATGGGGTCAGGCACCTCCGTCCCCCGAATGGGGTCAGGCACCTCCGTCCCCAAAGACCAGACTTTCTCACCACCTATATAAGTGGCTGTAACCTGTGTCTTGTAGATGTCTTCCTTCGGGATAGTAAGGACGTCCGAATCCAGCAATACGAAGTCGGCATCCTTGCCTGCTTCAATGGAACCCTTTGTCTTCTCAAGCCTGTTCTGGTATGCTCCGCCATATGTGAGTGCCTGAAGGCCATCCTCAACACTTATCGTCTCGCCGGTTCCCATCTCTTCCATCTCCGGATGTCCGGGCTGTTTTCTGTTCACCATGAGATGAAGTGCATCCATAGTTCTCGGCGGAACCGTTACAGGGAAGTCGCTGGCACAGCTTGTGACAATTCCAGCATCTGTGATGGATCTCATATAGTATTCCTTAGAAGCTCTTTCTTCTCCGAGGAACGGTTTCTCCAAAGTGTCATAATACACACTGTTTCTGAAGTGCCAGTATGGATTGGTGACTGCCACCACACCAAGTCTCTTCATCCTGTCCACATGCTCCGGCACCATGACCTGAAGATGTGTTATGGCATTTCTGTAATCCCTGTCTATTTCTGTCTGTCCGTACTCATACGCATTCAGCACCTCGTCTATCGCAGCATCGCCGATCGCGTGTGCATGTACATCGTATCCCGCATCAAGAGCACGTTTCACCGCCGCATTTGTCCTCTCCTGGCTGAGCATCGGCTCACCCTTATCTCCGGGGGCGTCCGCGTAATCATCTCTGAGAAAAGCTGTGTGTCCTTCCACAACTCCATCTGCAAATATCTTTAACGTATTCACCTGTATCTTAGAGACGTACCGGAACTTCTCATGATACTTGGCCAGTTCAGCAAATACATAGTCCTCATCATCAACAGGCTCTAGTGTGTAACCTACCCTGAATGTCACCTTCAGTTTTCCCTCGCTGCTCAGCTTTGCATATCCGGCAAATCTTCTGTCATAGTTCTGTTTCTTGTCAAACATTGGCTCAAATGCTATTGTGACGCCATTTGACAAGGCTATATCCTGATAACATTCTATGGCATGTGCAAAGTTATCAGCAGTCATCTCAGGCAGCACCGCACTGAACAGATTGCCCGCCATCTCCTTGAACCATCCCGTTGGTCTGCTTGTTCCCGGATACCTCACTATCACACCATTTGGAACCTCTGCGGTAGTTTCATCAATCCCGACAAGTTCCATGGCTTTGCTGTTCACCCAATATGAGTGATGATCCTCGCTTATCATGACCATCGGCACATCCGTCGATATGTCATCCAGTATGTCAGCTGTCGGTCCCAAAGATCCAAATACGCCATTTTCAAAACCGGAACCGCTCACAACCTTCTCGTCAGGGTGGCTCGCCATATAAGCTTTTATCGCCGTCACATAATCGTCTATGCTCTCCTTATTCGCAAGGCTGACACCGTACACTATCTCAGTGGTGCTTGATATGTGTGCATGTCCCTCTGTCATTCCCGGTATCACAAGTCCTTTGTCATGCTCTATAACCTGAGTGTTTTCGCCTGCATAGCGTTCTGCACCGGCTCTGTCACCCACGTATATGATCTTTCCATCGGCGACTGCCATAGTCTGCACCAGACTGCGTTTGCTGTCCGCCGTATAGATTTTTCCATACACTATAAGATCTGCTGTCTTCTTTATCTTTTCATCCATTTGTTACGCCTCCTTGCCATATATGTCTTCGGATCATATTCTGTATTCCCGAATTATCGCGCATCTATCTTACGGAATTACTGTGCATCTATCTTGCGGATGTCTCTTATCTCCCTGCGCTTTGATATGAACCTTCCAAGTGCCCCCGCAAGGAGGTAGATCACAACTATTCCGACTATCATCAGAGTTGATATGACATATACGTTTGTGGTGATCTTGCCTCTGACCATTCCGTATACCTTGATAGGAAACGTGATATCCCCGGCGCCGGATACGAAGTAGCTGATTATTACATCATCTATCGAGAGAGTTATGGAAAGCAGCGCTCCGGATATGATTCCAGGTGTCAGCATCGGGATGGTGACACGCTTTAACGTATGCCACTGATTTGCCCCGAGATCCATGGCAGCCTCCTCTATAGAGCTGTCAAAATTCGCAATTCGTGATCTCAGTGTGATGATGACAAATGGCAGACAGAATGTAACGTGTGCGAACACCATGGTCGCAAATCCCATGGTCATGCCCATCTTGGAAAATGATGCAAGGGATGCAAGTCCTATGACAAGCTCCGGGATGACTATCGGCACGTACAGAAGTCCGTTGATAAACTTCTTGAGCTTGAACTCGTACCTGTAAAGTCCTATGGTTGCCAGAGTTCCAAGGACCACCGATATGACCATGGACACTAACGCAAGCTCTATGGAAAGCCAGAAGTTCTTCAAAAGTGAGTCTCCCTGAAACACCTCCAGATACCACTTGAGTGTGAATCCGTCAAACGCTATATTTGAATTGTTCTTGTTGAACGAGAACAGGATGATGACAAATACCGGCATGTACAGGAACAGATATACTAGTGCCATGAATATGATCGATCCCGCGCCCATCTTCTTCTTTTCTTTTCTCTTCATAGCCATCCCTCCTTACGCCAGATCATCCAGATCTCCCACCTTGCTGTACGCCTTCAGCACAACCAGAGTGAAGATGATCAGAAGTACCGAGAACGCTGCGCCCAGCGGCCAGTTACGTGCCACAAGGAACTGGTTCTGTATCAGATTGCCAAGGTATGCCGCGCTGCCGCCGCCCATGACATCCGATATAAAGAATGCTCCAAGGCTCGGTATGAATACCTGTATCGTTCCTGCAAATATTCCCGGGAGTGTCATCGGGAGTATGACTCTGATAAATGTTTTTATCTTCCTTGCCCCCAGATCGTATGACGCCTCAACCAGCGAGTGGTCGAGCTTTGATATGCTGCTCTGCAGCGGAAGAACCATGAACGGGAAGAAGGTATACACCATTCCAAAGAGGACCGCCCCCTCCGAGTACATCATCTGCATCGGCTGATCTATGATTCCTATCTTCATCAACAATGTATTTACAAAGCCGCTGTCTCTCAGTATATTTGACCATCCATTCAGTCTGATAAGACCATTTACCCAGAATGGCAGCATGATGAGAAGTGTGAGCATTCCGCGTATCTTGTCCGGCACCTTGCACAGCATATAAGCAAATGGATAAGATATGATGAGGCATATCACGCTTGTCTCAAATGCCATGACAATCGACTTCCACATGACCGTCAGATACAGCGGATCAAATATCTTCTTATAGCTGTCAATTGAGAACTTGCCGACAACTCCGCCATATGCACCCTTCGTCATAAAACTTATGACCACAACATATATAAGTGGGATGAGAAGGAAAAACAACAGCCACAGAGATGTTGGCCCAACCATACACAATATCGGCAGAGTATTTCTTTTCTCCTTTTTCTTTTTTTCTTTCATAGCAAAGCCTCCTTGCATAGCCGAAACTTAATTCGGTTATCATTACACGCAGATATTTCTTATTTAAGAACTGCATCCTCTATGGCGTCGTACATCTTATCCTCCTTGGTGTGTATGACAACCGCCTTGTCCGGCTCCCAGTAAACTGATACCGCCGTGCCATCAGGATATACCGTGGCATCAGGATGATGGTTGACCTTAACTTCCTTGCCGTTTGGCAGTTCCACTATAGTCTTAAGAACCGATCCAACATAAATCTGATCCTTGACGATTCCTTTCAGTGTAAATCCATCCACCGGCTTGTCTGACAGATGCGTATTTTCGGGACGTACAGATATATACACGATCTCTTCCTTAACAAATCCCTCGCCTTTCGCTCTGACCTTTCCATTCTCCATCGTAAGCCCAAGATCAGTGCCTTCTATGGTGTCCACATTTGCCTCGAATATGTTGGACTCTCCTATGAAGCTTGCAACAAATTTGGTCTGTGGGTTCTCGTATATCTCTTTTGCCGTACCGATCTGCTCGAAGTGTCCCTGATGCATGACAGCTATCCTGTCGCTCATGGTAAGCGCCTCCTCCTGATCATGGGTTACATACACAAATGTGATTCCCAGCTTCTTCTGCAGCCTCTTGAGCTCCACCTGCATCTGCTTTCTGAGTTTCAGATCAAGTGCTCCGAGCGGCTCATCAAGAAGCAGTACCTTCGGTGAGTTTACCAGTGCCCTGGCAATTGCAACTCTCTGTTTCTGTCCACCCGACATCTGGGATGGCTTTCTCTTCTCAAATCCATGGAGCTGTACCAGATCCAGCATTTCCAGAACCTTTTTCTTTATCTCCTTCTTGTCCATCTTCTTCTCAACAAGACCAAATGCTATGTTGTCAAATACTGTCATGTGAGGAAAAAGAGCGTAACTCTGAAACACCGTGTTGACATCCCTGTTGTACGGCGCCAGCTCTGTGACGTCCTTATCTTCTATATATACATTTCCCTCTGTGGGTGTCTCGAAACCTGCAATGATACGAAGTGTTGTAGTCTTGCCACATCCCGATGAACCAAGCAGCGTCAGGAATTCACCCTCGTATATGTCAAGGCTGATGGGCTTCAGCACCTGATTGTCGCCAAATGACTTTGTTATGTTTTTAAGCTGTACTATTGCTTTTCTCTCTTCCATCAGCAACTCACCTCACTCTTTTCTAAAGTAGTAATCAAAGTATTGATTCTCCGTGTTCTCCTGTCCTTATCCTCATGACATCGTCAACATTTGTTATAAATATTTTTCCATCTCCGACCTGTCCGGTGGAGAGTTTCTCACATATCTCTGTGAGTATGTCATCCAGATCTTCGTCCAGTATTACTGTCATGACGTAGAGCTTTGGCAGGAGGTTGATCTCCATTCCAAGTTTCTTGAATTCTTCGCTGTAGCCTTTCTGGTGTCCGCAGCCCATGGCCGACATTACGGTAAGTCCACTGTATTCATTTTTGCTGAGTATCTTCTTGAGCGGCTCAAGCTTCTCTGGTCTGATGATGAGTTCTATCTTCTTCATATCCATTCCTCCTTACAAATAAAAAAGAGAGCGGCGGAGTCATATTCCTATAAGCTCCTTTGCTCTCTTCTATGTGTTCTTGCTTTTAATTTTCACTCATTGTAGAGTCTGGTATAATACCAAGGTCAATGTTTTTTGCCAATTCATTAATTGTTTATTTTATTCGGCAGATATGATTTATTTTGGTAACTGAGATTTGAACCTACTTAATATTGTTAACCACATAATCTATGGCTGAAGTGATTGCTCCCTCACCGTCAAAGGGCGTCTCCGATGAGTACGTTGCCATGTTAGTCTGTGTAACATAGTTATCACTGTATGGAGCGTATTGCCAGTACAACAACAGATATTACAAATGAATAGATCCGGTCCTAAGAGCAGTTCTGTTTTTTATGCTCACTTTATAGCAAAAGGCCACGGTCTAACATTCACCGTGACCTTTGAAGATCTAAATCTGCTATATGAAAAAATCCCGTTCTTAAAACTACCTCATATATGGCGTATCCCACAGCTTGAGCTTTGTTCCGATGCCTTCCCTGAGTGCCTTCTGGTAGCACTCATAGCCCCAGCCTACATCAAGGATCGGCATACCGCCAAGGCTCACAAGAAAGATCTCGTCATCGCTTGTTCGTCCCGGCTCAAGGCCGCGCATTATGTTCCCCAGATGCCTGATCTCACTCTTCTCTATCCAGCCATCCGTCACCATATTTACAAAATGTATTCCCGGTGTTCCGAGGGATATCCTGTTGCCGTCCTCATCCCACTCCTGATACACATTTACATATTCCTCATACATCTGTATATTGTCTACAACCTTCGTCACGTGGTCCCTGACAAACTCCAGATCCATATCCATGGTTCCAGATGATATGATCGTGCATCCAGGCTTCACCCATGCCGGATCTATGACAGGCCATTTTCTCGGTTCAACAGATACCGCCTCCGCTATGATATCTGCATCCCTCACGGCCTCCTCCAGAGTATCGCAGATGATTATCTCCTTGAGACTCTTATAGTTCTCCCTGGCATAATCCGCCAGTTCATGGGCTGTGTGCGAAGTCTTTGAGCTGCCCTTGATCTTCAGCACCTCCAGGTCCGGGAACTTTGCCATGATAGCCATGAGGCTTGTCCTTCCTATGACTCCTGCGCCGAGGATTGTCAGAACCCTGCTATCCTTTCTTGCAAGATACATGGCAGTAAGCCCTGGCATCGCTCCGGTTCTCATGGCACTCAGGAGATTGGCTGACATGTACGCAAGCGGCTGGCCTGTCTCCACGTCATTCAGTGTCGCCATGAGTATGGATCTCGGCAGACCCTTGTGCGAATTTCTGCCATTTGAGCCATACCACTTCTCACCGCACATATGAAATCTTCCTCCGAGATATGCCGGCATCGCCATGAATCTCCTGTCCGCCGAGTCCGCAAGCGGGAAGTCCGGAATGTCCGACTTCTCCGGAAATATAAGCTGTACACCGTGGTCATTATGCGCTCTGCCGCCCATGAGATAGTCTCCCTCGCTGAGGAGTGTTATGACCTCCCCTATGGTGTCCACGGCTCTGTCTGCATCCAGTACGCCCGCCTTTATCATGTCCTCTTCATTCAGGAATAAGAATTCAACCTTGCTGTCCATACTGCCACCTCCTGCTGTATACATTGGTTACTTAAAACATCTTCTATATATCTCCACTACATCCGTCTTTGTCAGAGGCACTCTGCAATACTCAAGGCCCTCTGCTGCCGCCTTCTCAGCCATCTCGTCAAAGTCCTTCTCATACGGCACGCCCAGCTCGCCGAGATCCGAGGTCAGGCCCATATCCTCATACAGCTTCTGTGTCTTCGAGATAGCTTCACGTGCTATATCATAAGGATCCTTTGTCCTGTCTATATCCCACACATTCACGCCGTAATTTACAAGAACTGGAAGGCTCTTCTCGTTAAGAATGTAATCCATCAGAACCGGCGTGATGATTGCAAGTCCGTGTCCATGTGTTATGTCATAGTAAGCACTGAGCTGATGCTCTATGGAGTGCGCCGGCCATGGACCGTCCTTGCCACACGCTATGAATCCATTTATCGCCCACTCTGATGCCCAGAGGATATTTGCCCTGGCGTCATAGTTGTCCGGCTCTGAGACTGCCACCGGACCATACTTGATAAGTGTTTTAAGAAGCGCCTCCATCATGCGGTCCTGCATGTATGTGTCTCCGTTATCTGCAAAATAAACTTCAAATATATGGTTCATGATATCCGCCACACCTGCTGCCGTCTGGTATGCAGGAACAGAAAATGTATACTCAGGGTCAAGTATCGCATATGCCGGATAGAGCAGATCAGATGCAATGTCCTTCTTCTGCTTTGTTTCCTCATTTGTGATAACTGCAAATGGATCCATCTCGGAGCCTGTCGCAGCCATAGTTGCAACAGCTATGATCGGCACTGCATTTTTTATCTTCTCAGAGTGTCCCACCAACTCCCACGGATCTCCATCATAGCACGCTCCGGCTGCTATTGCCTTTGAACAATCTATGGTGCTTCCTCCACCTACGGGAAGTATCACCTTCACATCATTTTCCGCACACAGCTTTACTCCCTTCTTCACAGTTGTGAGTCTCGGGTTGGGTTCCACACCAGAAAGCTCAATGTGGGAAATGTGACTACAGTCAAGTAACTCGATTATCCTATCGTACAGCCCTGTCCTCTTTATACTTCCGCCTCCGTACACCAGCAGAACACTATCTCCGTATTCGCTGATGTACCCCGGCAGATCATCAATGGCGCCCTTGCCAAATGATATCTTTGTCGGAATATTGTAAAAGAAATTTTCCATGATATACCTCTCCTTTTTCTAACTGTCATCGTTGATACTTTTTACTCTCTGAAGTTTTCTTATCTTACTCCACAGAATTTCTCCGCCAATAATATACAACCATGATTCATATATTGTCTACCTAACAGCCTTGAACCTGTCGCACCTGAGAGAATGGCCAAATATTATTATAATCAACAACGTTATGCTATCTCACAGCTTTAAATCTGTCATACCGTAGAGAAGATATATCCACAACCGTCTTCTCGCCGAGTGCCATCTGTGAGAGCATCAGTCCCACAGCCGGTGCTGTTCCAAATCCATGTCCTGTAAATCCACATGCCAGTATAAGTCCCGGCACTTCGTCAACCTCACTTATGACGGGAACACCATCGTAGCAGAGATCAAGCCATCCGCCCCAGGTTCTGACGATCTTCGCATCCGCCAGCATCGGTATATATCCCATGATCGCCCTGCATCCGGCAGATACGGTGAGTGGTGAAGTCTTGAGTTCATCCAGTCCCATGTCCGTTGTCTCCTCAAGTCCCGAATCCGAACCAAATACAAATGATCCGTGCTGTGACTGATGTCCGTAAAAGTCAGCGGATGCAACACCAAGCATGATGTCGAACATGTGCGGCTGCACCTCCGTAACCAGCGCCTCCTCAAAATACTTTGTCATCGGCACATCTATTCCAACTGTCCTTGCGATGAATCTGCTCTCATATCCGGCAGCCAGTATGACCTTGTCCGCCTCAAACACCTCACCTGATTCCAGTATGACCTTTCTAAGTTTTCCTTTCACCTTCTCAAGTGCAACAACCTTTGCGTCAGTAAAGAAATTTACCCCAAGCTCCGTTGCCCTCTTGTAGTACGCCAGAGTCGTCAGCATAGGATTTGCATGTCCATCTGTAGGACACCAGCTGGCGCCGATTATCTCGTCAGAGAGGTATGGGCATATCTCCTTCACCTCTTTGCCGTCTATGATCTTCATGTCAAGTCCGAGAGAGTTAGCATTTGCCGCAAGATTCTTAAGTTTCTCCATATGTGCATCAGTCTTGCCAAGTCTAAGGTTGCCCTTCTGGTAATACTCCACGTCAACTCCAAGCTCCTCGGAAAGTGTCGGCCACATGTTCTGCACCGCATACATTGCATATGGCAGCTCCCTGACATCTCTTCCCGACTGTCTGACTCCGCCTCCGTTTCGTGAGGAACCTCCGTGTCCTATGCTCGGACTACCCTCTAGCACTATTACATCCTTCATCCCGGCCTTTGCCAGATAGTATGCCGCAGCACAACCATTTACACCGCCACCGATTATTATAACCTCTGCTGTATGTTTACTCATGAGCCTCACCTCCATCTCTCGCAAGTATGCGCATCTCTGTAGGTCTCATAGGTGCCCTTGACGTGGCCGGCTCTATGTCAAGAGGTGACACATGAAGTTCCCTTGCCACAATACTCTTCACCAGCTTGCCACAGGTCTGTCCCTGACACAATCCCATCCCACACCGGAGGAATCTTCTTATCTCTTCTATTGTCAGCATTCCCGCATGGACTGCCTGCCTTATCTCGCCCTTTGTGACCTCCTCGCATCTGCACACCAGCATGTTGTCATCCGGTGCCGGAACATAAGGTCCTATGGCGTCGAGTTTTTCTCTGATATCTATCATAATCGCACCTCCTTGAAAAATCTTGCCTTCATCACCATGTCCTTCGGCACCTTCATGGTCAGCAGATTGGTATGGTCAAATGCTTTTGCACTTCTGACACTTACGACCTCCGCCTCGCACACCTCATGTCCATCACGTCCAAGTGCCACACCCTTAGTTCCTTTCTCTGGAATAGGCAGGAACTCATATGGTAATGTCACCGTTCCATAGCCATCCCCGGTGTCCTCGTCCACCAGGAATATGGCCTGTCCTGAACAGCTTGCAACGCACATGCCACATCCTATACATGGATTTTCCGTCACTGTCGGAAGAGAGGTTATATTTGCCCCTATGCTTATGCACCCCTTCGGGCACGCATCCTGGCACGGGTTGCACGGGATGTTCTGGGTACACTCTATAACCGGGTGTATTCCCTTCCTGTGAGTCACTCCCGGATATCTCTCTATCTCATCATCTGCCACAAAGCCATGCTCCAGCAGATTCATCGATATGTCTATGCCTTCCTCTGTCTTCTCAATCAGCTTGCCTCTGTTCTTCGGTGCAAACATTCCCTCACGGAGGCTGCCAAGCGCATCCTCAAGCTCTGATGCACGCTTTTCCATCTCTGCCTTTTCTATAAATCCGAGATCCTGAGATATGACAGAGCCCGCTATCCTACCCTCGATCATGGCTGAACTTGCCTCCTCGATTCCGGACACATCGCCGGCTGCAAATATTCCCGGCACGGATGTTCTGCCCCACTCGTCACACTCAGGAACATATCCGCCCGGAGTATCCTTCATCTTTACGCCCGCCTGCTTTAAAAGCTGTGACATAGGCGAAAGTCCAACTGCAACGCATATCGTATCAACGTCAAATGTCTTTTCGGTTCCCTCTATGAAATTGAAATGGCTGTCTACCTGTGCGATCGTCACTCCTGTCACCCTGTCGGTTCCACTCGCCTCAACTATTGTATGTGACAGGTAAAACGGAACTCCGCATCTCGATATCTTTGCAGCATGTACTCCGTATCCTCCGATCCTCGGTGCCGCATCAACCAGTGCCACTACCTCACAGCCAGCCTGCATGAGCTGATAGCTGACGACAAGTCCGACATTTCCTGATCCGAGCATCAGTATCCTGTTGCCCGGCTTTATGTGATGAAGATTCATCATAGTCTGGGCGGCACCTGCGCCGATGACTCCCGGAAGTGTCCAGCCCTTGAAGGTTACCATGTTCTCGCTGGCTCCTGTCGCCACAAGCACACTGTCTCCTTTGAAATGCTTTATCTCATCACCGATCCTGACTGTTACCTCCTTCTCATCATAGAGTCCAACAACTGTGGCATTAAGCCTCACATCCACGCCCAGTTTATTCGCCTCCTCAAGAAGTTCGTAACCTATGTTGAATCCTCTTATCTTCGCCTTGTGTTCCTTTGAACCGAAGAACTTGTGTATCTGCTTGAAGAGCTGACCGCCCGGCTTTGCATTTTCATCAAATACTATCGGTCTCATTCCGTTCTTCGCAGCCTCTATTGCAGCGGAAAGTCCTGCCGGGCCTGCGCCTATCACTATCAGATCATATCTCTCTATCATAGCGGTCACCTCCTAAAAATCCTTCTCTGCCGATGCACCATACTGCGTTCTCACGTCCATTCCCTCTTCCAAAGGAGTGATGCACGTTCTTATATTTGGTTTGCCATTTACGACCATGACACAGTCCGTGCATCTTCCTATGGCACAGAACACACCTCGCGGCTCATGTCTCTTCTTGGTATATCTGTGTGTCATGACACCCGCCACTCTGAGCGCCGCCGCAATCGGCTCGCCCTCTATTCCCTGAAGTGTCTGCCCATCATATGTAAAATTCACCAGCCTGCCCTCCGGGGTATCCCCCAGTATCGGGTGAGTTAATATCCTATCCATAGCCATTCCTCCTTTTTGTGATGAAGTGACGGAGCCTTAATTTAATCTGTGAAGCCTGGTCCGGGCATTAACATTATTAATTCGGCTCCTGATATCAGCTTCATCCAATAACTCGTCATACTTTATCTTGTGTGGTTGATTAACTTGGTGAAATGGTAAACCCTTGTATCATGCCAGAGTCAATGCACTTGATTTGTTTTTGCAAATTTCGGAAGATGTGAAGATTTCTCCATATGTCAGCTTAATTTTATTAAGTATTTTTATAGAAAATAGAATTTGATTAGGTGGTGTGTTACGATACAGTTATATGAAATCAGGAATTGGAGATTATATTATGAAGAAAAAGGATACTTTCAAGATTGGGGAGCTGTCTAAGCTTTTTGATATCGGCGTAGATTCCATCAGATATTACGAAAAAGTTGGTATACTGCACCCTGTGAGAAATGATGAGAACAATTACAGAATGTACACCATAGACGATGTGCGCCGTCTTGCACTTATCCGTGAACTTCTAGGACTCAGTTTCTCTACTGACCAGATACGTGAATATGACGAGGACAGAAATGTCAAAAGTACCACAGAACTGCTGCAAACGGAGCTTGATGTGGTCGACTCTGAAATTGCCAAACTCAAAGCCACAAGGGACAGCATCCAGAACCGCCTCGACACCATCACGTCTCTCGGAAGTATGACATCACAGGATACATTTGAGAAAGTTCTGATCAAAGAATTCCCTGACCGTGGCTGCGTCATGGTGACGGATGATAATCTCCCGGACGATTACGTATCTTACTATGTCGTCAAATACATGCAATGCCACCACACCAAGATAGACACAATCGGAGCCTGCGACTGCTACACACTGGATATTCCCGGCAGCAATCCCAAGTCAAAATACTACCGCACCAAAAACGTATTCTTCTATGCTCCATATGTTGAGAAAACGGAATGCAATTATACCCTTCCATCGGGCAGATATCTCTCCATGACCTACCATGGTGCACTCATCAAGACCAGAGAACTACTGCCCAAACTCTATGAATACGCAAAGAGCCACCAGCTGCAATTAGCCGGTGACCCTATTGAAATGTGCCATATTGATGATTACGAAACCAACGATGAAAATGAATATATAATCGAGTTGCAGATACGATTGGAATAGCTCCAGCTATTTTAATCAAAAAACGTATCTGTATACTGTTACGCTATCTGTGATTCATTTCCTTCCAACAACATTACCTTGTTCTCAGCGCTGGTACATTGTTTTTTCGGGTTGCAACCCATTTCCCCTTTGTTCTTGAGCTTGAGCTTCTGAATTTCCCTGTCAGTGTTGACACTACCGCCGTCACATAATAATTTACAGGTGCTTTTTCGACTATATTGCCCTTCTTATCTCTCTTTATCGTCCTTGTCAGAAGATTTTTATCTATGATTGAAAGAGAATCCCCTGCCTTAACTCTAGCTATCAATAGGTTGCTTCTCAGCACGCCATCCTTATAACCTGATCCCCTCACCTCGTAGTACGTGGCATATGGAACCCTTTTCCATGATACCTTTACGCCCTTTGAGGTATTTGTTACAGATGGAGTGGAAAGCTTTTTCTCTTTATACACGACTGACTTTGGTGGCGTCATACTCGCCGAACCATATGCACCATCCCCATATGGATAACATATTACATCTACCTTATATGTGTACTTAACCCCAGGAGTTTTAGCATGTTGATCTAGGAAACTTCGTCCTCCCTCCATCGATGTAAACAGCAATTCATACTTTCCGCCATTTATGCTTCTATATATTTGGTATGCATATGATCTGTTTCCTGGTGCTGACCAAACCATTCTTGTTCCCCAAGCAGTATTCTCCACCTTTGTCAGGGTTACCTTGCCAAGATATATCTTAAAAGCACGCTCAATCGTTCCCCTGTAATTGCCTTTAAACGTGACTTGGGCAACAGCCCTTCCCGGCCATACATTGTCAGAATACCTCACCGTATAATTAGATGCTGAAATTTTCTTTCCATTACTGTCCGTAACCTGAATCTGTGGTTTAAATGCCTTGCCGTTACATATAAGCTTCTTGTGGATAACTTTGACTGATGCTATACAGGGGATTTTTTCACACTTCACTGCAATACCGCATACCTTGCATAGCTTGACTCTTTTGCCATCTGAATTGAATCTGGCATATCTCTTGATTACCCATTCATTCGCCGGTGTGTGACCATTCTCACATACCTTGATATCCTCCTTTGTCTGTTCAGCAGCATTTGCACTTAATACATTTTCCCCCATCAACGCAAATCCAGCTATAAGTACAAAAGCTACGATCATAAAATAGTTAACATGTTTCTTCATAAAGAATCACGCCCTTCTGTGATACTGTATAAAATCAATAATGTTAATTTCCTAAGCTGCCCTTTATTATGTCATTTCATATATTAATTGTAACAAAGCCCCATTCTTATTACAATCTTATTATCAAAATAACCGCCAGATATAGGTATATAATCTATATATGGCGGTTATCCAAATGTAATCTAATTGTCTACGAAAATGATCACAGGTACTCTCTCATAAATAGTTCCGTATCATATGGTGTTATCACTTTTCTATCCTGAGATTTATCATCGCGTTCTATCTCTTGCTCATCTGCTCGACGTTTAACTGTCTTCTGTTTACCCGATTCTGTCTCATTCGTGTATGTCTCCGTCCACTGCTCAACGTCAAACACAATGTCTGCCTCTTTCCTGTCGGATGTAAATTCCCCCCTGGCTCTTACATTGAGGGTTATAAGATCATAAAGGTTTGGTTTTTGCATGTTCACCATGGAATAACATACCGCAGTGATTCCTGAGATATTACTCTCCACGTTATTTCCCCCGATGTGCGTGCGAACTCCATTGAGTGACAAATTCATGTCGCACCAAATGAATTCTCTTCTAACACAGTCAAATATGACTGGAATACACGCTGTGCTGTTTGCTGTGAGATCCATCTTCTGTTCAACTGTCTTCGGCTCGTATATCTCGCCCGAATCCACATCCGATCTTTCCATCCAGCCAAACATTGCGTGAGGCATATCCGCATAGGTCTGGCCTGTATAACTGTACACCTGGTACACCACATATCTTGCACCATATCTCACAACGGAATCTACGTCCACATCAAGAAACTCACTGACACCATCACCATCCACAGGACCGCCATTTACAATGTCCCCCGAATGACATGCTTTATACTTCTCAGATTTCAGATTTGTATATGACACATGCTCCATGTAGTTCCAGTTCTCGTCAAATATAGCCGCCGACAGGTCTATGTCGACTCTTCCATCGTCATACGACCCAAAATCACATTTGTCCATATTCGTCCACCATATAAATGCCCTCACAGCATTTGTCTGCGAAGCCATAGGGAGTCGCGAGCCTCTGACTATAGTCTTAAGCGACTTGCTGGCACTTCTCTGGCTGAATGGAACCATATAATTCTTGTAGTCCCCAGACAGATACACTTTACCCATAGACTCTCTCTGTCCATAGATCTTTACAAGTGCTTTTTCACATACACGCACCACTTCCTTACAGTATCTCTCCTCTATATCAGGGAGATCATTATTCTCATAGTGGCACTTTGCAAGGCTTCCCTTTGGGAAGAACACTCTCACATCCGCCTGCTCCGATCTGTGTTCAAAATGTTCTCTCACCTGAAGCAGCACTGATGTCGACACCTTCTCAGCAACAGACTCAAAGCTTCTTATAACAGACTCTTTATATGCTCTCTCCATGTCTTTGTCATGCATATCTGTAAAAATTGAATCAGCTGTATCTTCCACGCTATCCGTGAATGCCACCCTGAGCAATTGATCAAGTCGTCTTGCCAGCTCTCCCGGTCTCTTCACCAGTTCAGCAAGCGCACTTGCATACTCGCCGTATGCCAGATCAAACTCGACCTTACTTGCAAATGTCTCTACCTTCATGTTATTTCTCAGCTTATCAAATGCATTTATCGCCCTGTCATATGCCAGAGTATACCTACTACAGTCAAACTCAGAAGGGTGTATCCTCTCTCCAATCCTTATCCATCTCTCCTTATATCTCAGCATGTCCTCCTCTATATTAGGACAGCCCGACAAAAGCTCCATAATCATTCTTCTCTGTCTTCGGGAGAAACTCTTGTATCTAGTATTCTCCGCAAGACTCACATCGCCATCGCTCATCGCTGTGGCAAGTCGTAATACATCCGTTGCGGTCTTTACATACTTTCTGATCTCGCGGACATTTGCCAGAGGATTCTTCTGCAGATAAAGGGCAGCTATATACGCAGCATTCTCCTTGTGTGGAATCCCATCAGGCAGCTTCATATTCTCAGTCTCGAATAAATATGCTATATCCTCCCTGTCAGTTTTTGATATAGATGTTCTCGACATACAGATATTGTCAAATATCTGTCTCACATCATCCTCGCTTCCAAGCTGCAAAACCTTGACCTTCGTCTCGTCAAAAAGTGGCAGTCTGACATTTACACGCTTTCTGTACTTCTTGGGATACAAGATACCATACGACCAGTAATGAACCATCGCATTTATATACAACTCAGAAAAATGTGCATCCATAACGCCCTTAGGGAAATCGGCATACATAGGCATATATACAACATTTGCACCTTTCAGCTTCATAAGCGTAGCTTTGAGTTCAAAGTAAAAATCTGACAGTTCGTTGACACTGTATGTTCTGAGAACGTCAAATACCTCCCTGGAAAATGTATATCCAAGTTCTTCGATGTTCTTCATAATGGCTGTTATGTAGCGATCATTTGCCACCCTTGCAGTACCAGTGCCAAGTATCACTTTGTTTTTACGCCTGAGCAATATCTCATTCATAACTTTTCTCCTTATTAATGAGGAAACCGGTGGCGGTAATTTTTATATCGTCCACCTGTTAAAGAAGGAACCACCACCATAGCCTCTTTGTATTTACAGCCACAATTTACATAATAGCTTATGTAATCATTTATCGACCATATATCTATCTTGTGAAATCAATATATCAAATCCAGTCTGCCTAATCAATGAATCTGTGGTTTAACCTGTTATATCTAAACACCATTCCTATAATGCAAAAGGCACATAGAATATGTGCATCACTGCATACTCTATGTGCCTTACAATGTATATTTTATTGTTTTTAAATATATAGCATATGAACTATCCCTCAAGAGCAACCTTCATAGTCTTTTTCTTTCTGGGAAGACAGAGCTGGAGTACAACCGCTATAGTCGCACCAACTGCAGTGCCTGATGACATGAAATAGTTCAGGAACTGAGGCATCGCATTCATGACGTCTGATGGAATGACTATAGTTGCCACTGCTGCTACCACTGAGATTCCCACGATAAGTGACGATCTCTCATCAAGAGGCTCACTCTGTATGATTTTTATTCCATTTGATATGAGCAGGATACATACAACTGCAAATACTCCGTTTACGACAGGGGTCGGTATACATGATATGATGGTCATAAGCTTTGGACATACACCGAGTACCATGAGGATCATACCACCTGCAATGATAGCCATGCGGCTTCCAACCTTTGTGATGGCAAGCACGCCGGCATTTGACGAGTATCCGGTCATCGGGGTTCCGCCAAACAGTGAACCAACGAGACAGCCAACGCCCTCACCTATTGTGGCACGATCTATTCTCTTATCGCTGAGATCCTCACCTGTGATGGCACTGATCGTTACCCAAGTTCCGGTTGTATCAAGGAGTACGATAAGGTATATGAACATCATAAGTATACATGATTTGATCTCAAATTTGGGGAGTCCAAAGTGGAAGAATTCTGGCAGCTTGAACCATGCTGCATCGTGTACTGAACTGAAATCGGCTGCTCCCAGTGCCGCTGCAACGACAGTTCCTGCGACCAGCGCGAGTATTACTGATACCATGTGAAGTATTCTGTTGTGCTTAAGCTTGTACTGAAGTATCATACACACGATAAGCACACCAGCAGCAGTGAGACCTGATGCAACATTTGCACTTAAGTTTCCATCTGAGCTTGCGATCCCCTTGGCAGCTGTAGGTGTCAGGGATATTCCAACTATAAGTATGATGATGCCACCGATAAAGGGTGGTATTGCCTTCTTGACAAACTTCGAAAATCCTTTAAATATTCCCAGCAATATTATCATGATCGCGCCAGGTATCAGACTTCCTATCATGGCACTAACTCCCATGGTCGCACCTATCGTACATAGCGCTCCAAGTGGTACATATGAAGGTCCCTGTATAATCGGATACTTCATGAAAAATCCCGCCTGGAGTATAGTCGCAATACCACAGGCAAAGAAACTCATCTGAAGGAAAAATGACAACTCCCCTCCGACAAGTCCTATCGCCGCACCGAGTATCAACGGCATAATGTAAAGATCCATTGACAATACATGCTGCATTCCCAGAAATGCAGCCTTGCCACAGCTTATCTTCTCATTCACACCAACTATCAGCTGGCTGCCATTTGCAGACTTTCCAGAAATATTCTCATCGCAAGGCGAACTAGTTCCGCCTGACACGCTCTCTGCCCTCATCATATCTGTTTCTGTCACTATTTTCTTATCTTCCATGCAAATGCGCCTCCTTGTCTATTTACTTCTTTGACAGTCCTCATCTTTGTTTCGATATTCTTTGTTTCGATATTCTTTGTTTCGATATTCTTTGTTTAGCTATTCTTTTTTATCTGTCTTCAAGCTGTTTTTTCAAAACCACTAACTCGCTGTTTATCTCGTCGATCAAGCTCCTCTCATTGATTCCACAATTGAACTTTCCACCCTGATATACAATCTTTCCATTTACTATCGTTGTGTCAATGTTCTCCTCAGATGACGCATATACGACCGTGGCCTTCGCGTCATGCATAGGTGCTGACTTCAGATGATTTGGATCAAATATTATGATATCTGCGATCTTGCCTGTCTCCAATGTTCCCAGCTTATCCGCCATGCCAATAGCCTTTGCCCCGCCTGCAGTTGCCATGTGTATTATGTCATCAGCACTTATGACTGCCGCATCTCTGTGGATTCCTTTCTGTATGAGGGCTGCCAGTTTCATGCTCTCAAGCATATCCGTACTGTTGTTGGATGCCGCACCATCTGTTCCTATAGAAACATTTACCCCAGCCGCAAGGCTCTCAGGAATAGGTGGTATTCCTGAACCCAGATAAAGGTTAGGTGCAGGATTGTGGCTTATCGACACTCCATACTTTGCAAATCTCTCTATGTCGTGAGGTGTGAGATTTACACAATGGACTGCCAGGAATTTGTCTGTCAGGAAACCTATCTCCTCAAGCATATCAACTATATCCTTACCGTAATATCTTCCGCACATCTCATTGTCGACCTCCGTCTCCTTGATGTGCATTGAATACCTAACATTCTCGCTAAGACAATACTCAAGCATCTCCTGATAGCCATCCTTTGTAGTTGACCAGGTGACATCCGGGCCTGTCCAGATCGAAAGCATATCATTTTCTTTATATGCTTTCTTCAGTGCATCGACTTCTTTCATTGCCTTATCTGCCGGCTCAAGAAAGCACTTCGGCATTCCGTATTCCTCACCGGTATCCTGAAATGTTCTGATAAATACACTACGGATACCTGTTGAAACCATTCCGTCTATACAGGAATGAGCAAGTTCCGGATCCTGATTTGTATAGAAAAACTCACTCATTGTCGTGCATCCACTCTTTATCGCCTCCATACATGCAAGCTGTGCTGCCAGCTCATGCTGATGTGGTGTCATATACTGTCCATATGGGAGTGCTGAAAGATTCAACCACTCTATCAATCTGTGATCAGCTCCAAGACCTTTCAGGAAAGACTGGAATATATGTATATGTGTATCTATAAATCCCGGAAATACCACCTTGCCCTCGGCATCTATCACCGTATTGGCGCTTTCACACTCCTGAAGTTCCTCCGCTGTGAGTTCGCTCATCTCCTTCATGAGTGTTATCTTCTCTCCCTCTATTCCTACAACACCCTTCGCAAATATCTTTCGTTTATCATCCATTGTGTGTATCTGTGCATTTTTGATTATCAGATTATATCTTTTCATTGTATCTGCCTCCTGTATGTCATATATAAATATGGATTTGCCATCTGCCCAAACTGTGAAAAAGGAGCCTTCCCACATTGATATGTCACTAAAAATCCAGTCACACATCAACTCTTGGAAAGACTCCTTTGTCTCATATTGTATCTCAATATTATATTTTTATTTTCCGCGGTATAAACAAAAAAGGAACCCAATAGCTATCTGTTTTGGTTTTAAGGAAAACAGATAAAACTTTTGGTTCCTGATGGCTCACATACTAGCACCGCTACGCCAAATGGTCAATACTTATAATCACTGTTGTTCTTTTTTTATTTTTTTAATAGATTTCACTTTATTATATTACAAAGAATTACTTTTGCCTTGCCATAATTAAGTTGCTTCGCATTCTCATATTCTTATCTTTTTTAATGAAATTATAAATCTCTATTTTTTGACTTTTTGTCCCTATTTTGCCCCTACGGCATATTTTAAGGTAAATAAAAAAGCCTGAAACCCTTGATTTTTCTTAGGTTTCAGGCTTTTAATTTAATGCCGGCGACCGGAATCGAACCGGTACGGGAGGTTAGTCCCGCAGGATTTTAAGTCCTGTGCGTCTGCCAGTTCCGCCACGCCGGCATTCTGCACCTTTTATTAAAAGGCTTAGAAAATGGGACCTATAGGGCTCGAACCTATGACCCTCTGCTTGTAAGGCAGATGC
>ERZ773104.822-NODE-822-length-46646-cov-29.472280_pt1 | contig 46646 bp, 43 predicted proteins | sample MGYA00511920_ERZ773104 | MGnify/ENA primary metagenome ERZ773104 (study PRJEB29015, sample SAMEA2737857) | human gut metagenome | biome: human gut; feature: human-associated habitat; material: faeces | place: China | collected 2012 ... | reverse complement strand
ATCTGACGAAAAATCCATTCGCCAGCCGACCACCTCATTTGCGCGGTGTTACCTTTATAGTATAGCATATCAAATTCCCAAAAGCAACCCTGTTAAGATAAATTTTTTCTGTCACTGCACCTCCATATCTCTCTCGTGTATACGCCATACGCAACTCTTTTCAAAAAAGAAGTGGACGCGCTGGCAAAGCTGTGGTAGAATGAAACGAAAGAAGGTGAGGATGGTGGAGCTCAAAACGACAATCGCCCAGGGACTGCACGTCACAGATGACAGCGCGGGTTATGATGCCGCCTGTAAGCGTGTCCTGTCTGAAAAGGCAATCCTGGCGCGGATTATGAAGTCCTGCCTGGAAGAATACAAGGATTGCGATGTCAATGATATTGCCGAGAAGTACATTGAGGGCCAACCCCAGGTGTCCGCCGTCCCGGTGCTGCCGGACGAGGGTGGCACAGTCATCAGCGGCATGGACACCGAGGACAAATCGGTGCGCGAGGGGACAGTCACCTATGACATTCGCTTCCGCGCCATCGTTCCCGACTCCGAGGAACAAATTGCCCTCATCATCAACGTGGAGGCCCAGAACGATTTTTACCCCGGCTATCCGCTGATAAAGTGTGGCATATACTACTGTTGCCGCATGATTTCTTCCCAGTACGGCAGGGAGTTCACTGGCTCCCATTATGAGAAAATCAAGAAGGTCTACTCCATCTGGATTTGCATGAAACCGCCGCAGTATCGAGAGAACACCATTACCCGGTATCGGCTGGTGGAAGAATATCTGGTCGGCGAGGGCAAAGAACCCATCAGGAATTATGATTTGCTGTCCATCATCATGCTGTGCCTTGGCGGGCCGGATGGGTCAAATTATGACGGCGTATTGCGGATGCTGGATGTGCTTCTCTCCAACGAAACCAGCGAGGCGGAAAAGCGGAAAATTTTGCAGGACGATTACGACATTCAAATGACGCAGACAATGGAAAGGGAGGTGTCGGTCATGTGTAATTTGAGCAAGGGCGTTGAGGAAAAAGGCGTTGCTAAAGGTATCTTGTCCTCTATCAAAAACCTCATGGAAACGATGGGGCTGACCATTGAACAGGCTATGGCGGCGCTGAAAGTCCCGGAGGGCGAACGTCAGAAATATATGGATTTGCTGGAACGGCAGTAATGACAAAAACGCCACGGACTATCGTTGTCCCTGGCGTTTTCTGTATCTACGTTAGCTGACTTGAGCAGCTTCGGCTTCTGCCTGTTTCTTCCTGTGGTAGTTCTCCCGCCTCGCGGCAAGCATACGTTCATACCGGGCCTGGGCTTCGGGATCTCCGGCGGCAGCGTCCGCATACATTTTCTGACGGGACTTCTTTACCGCTTCTGACTGTTGCGCTCTCTGCTGCGCCAACTCTGCCGCCGCTACCGGGTCGGTTTCGGCGCGGGCTTTCAAATCCTGCAAAGCCGCCTTTTTCCGATTGCGATGGGCTTCCAGCCGTTCCGCTTCTTCTAGGGTGAGAGGCAAACCTGCCTCGGCACATCTGGCAAGTTCTTTCAACGTCCGCTGTTGGGGCTTCGGGGGCTGTGCGGACTTCTGCCTGTCACGCCACGCTTTGTGCTGCTCGGCTTTCTTCTGGCGGTGCGCCGCAAGCCGCTCCGCTTCCTCCGGGGTGAGATCGGCTCCATCCAGCTTGGCGAGTTCCTTCAGTGAGCGTTTGCGAGGCTTCTCTGGCTGACTGGCCTTTTTCTTGTCGCGTTGCTTCTGCTGATAGGCCCGATTGCGCTCTAACCGCCGTTCTTCCTCCGCCTGTTCCTCCGGGGTCAACAGGCCCGCCCGCTTCCTCGCGGTAAACTCCCGGCGCTCCTGCTTGTACCTCTCATACCGAACCTGGGCAAGCACCTGGGAGCGTTCCTCTTTCTCTGCCTGTTCCTCCTGCTGGCGGCGTTCTTCCTCCTGCTCCATCGGGGTCACAATGTCGGCGGGAACCTCAAACGCGCCAATGAAATTGAAATAGAAATCTAACCGCTGACGGCGCTGCTTTCCCCGTCCGTTGCCCTCATGGACAACGATTTTCTCGATAAACTCATTGAGAATGGGCGTAGTCAGTTCCGAAAAATCGGTGTACCGCTTGGCAAGGTCGATAAACTCCGTCATTCTCACCCGGTCGGCGTTCCAGTTGTCCAGCAAGCCCTGCCACTCCGTCATGGAGGCTTCCAGCGCGGCCTGTTCCTCGTCATACTCGGCAAGGAGACGGCTGAAATGCTTATCCGGCAGCTTGCCCGTGGCGTTGGCCTCGTACAGCTTCTTCACCAGTCCGTCCAGTTCGGCGTGGCGCTTCTTCGCCTGGACAATCTGTTTCCGGCAATCCTTGACTGCTTCCTCCTGGCGCAGACTGGATGCCTTTCGAACCCGCTGAACAAACTCCTGCTCGTTGTTGCGGACATACCAGCTTATCCGCTGGATGGCGGAGAGGATCGCCGCTTCCAGCTTTTGCGTGGCAACATAGTGAATGGTGCAATCCTCCATAGGTGCCCGGTATCTGGAACAGGTGAAAGCATCGTCAATGTACTTGCCTTGGACAAGACTGTTGTGGTGGGTCAGCTTTGCGCCGCAGTCGGCACAGTAGAGCAGTCCGGTTAAACGGTTAGGGGCATTACTCCGCTTGGGTGTCCGGCGCTTGGTTTCCCGCAAACGCTGAACATTGTGCCACGTTTCTTCGTCAATGATGGCGGGGACGGCTCCCTCAAATACAAATTGTTCCTCTGGCATTGTCCTGCGGGTGCTTTTAGTCTTGTAGTTCTCACAGACAGTCTTGCCCAGCACCTTGCGCCCCAGGTACTCCGGCCTTTTAAGAATATAACCCAGGGTGGTGGCAGACCATGCGTAGGGGTCGCGGTAGCTGTTGGCTCGAACAGGACAGCCGATACGCTTCCAGTGTTCGGAAGGGATGGGGATTTGCTCGGCCCGCAGCGTTCGGGCGATGCCGTTGACGCTCTGACCGTCCATGACCATCTGAAAGATGCGGCGCACAACGGCGGCAGCTTCCTCGTCGATCACCCACTCGCCCTTTTCTTCTTTTGAGGCGAGATAGCCATAGGGGACGGCCCCCGAACAGCGCAGGCCCTTTTCCATTCTGGACTTGAAAACGGTCTTGATTTTGCGGCTGGTGTCAGCAACGTACCACTCATTTATCACATCCCGGAAGATGGACATAATATCAAATCCATTGGCGGTGTCCAGGTTGTCATTGGCGGCGATAAAGCGGACGTTGTACTCGTCAAAGGTGCGTTTGAGCAAGCCGACCTCCACCACGTCACGGCCTATTCTGCTCTGGTCTTTGACAATGACGGTAGCCACATTTCCGGCCCGTATCTCGTCCACCATAGCGTCCAGGCCGGGCCGCTTGAAGGTCGTTCCCCGCACCCCGTCATCGGTGAAGTGGCGGACATTAGTGAAGCCATTTTTTCGGGCGTAGTCCTCCAGGATGCGCTTTTGATTTTCTACGGACACGCTCTCGTCAGACCGCCCATCGTCGTGAGATAACCTTTCGTACAATGCTGTGATTTTACCCTTTTGCTCCTGCTTCCTCATGTGTGTAACCTCCTGTTTTGTATTTTCACGACCTTTCTATCCTTATTATAGTGACCCTTTGGGGTCAGTAATCACAAGAGAGCACCCCTTCGTTTTGGTACACTGCATGATGTTCGGCTTGATGAAAAAGCGTGTTTTGCCGCTGCCGGAACCGCCGATGACCAGTACGTTCTTGTTCCGCGCGTTTTTGGGATTCGCCGGGCGGCCGCTCATGGTCAGGCGCTCCGTCTGGGTCAGGATGATGTTGTTCCACGGGTCAGCGTCCATGAACGGCGCAATGTCGCTTGGCTTTCCCCAGCGGGCAGCGCCGTATTCTTCGCCGTGCCGATACTTCTTGGCATTCCTGCGTTTTGCATGTACCAGCAGGCACAGTGCGCATCCGCACAGAAACCCAATCAGCAGGTCAAGGGGCACAAAGCCGGACAGTCCGTTTCGGAACGCCATTGCCACGCCATCCCGCAGGTGCAGGAATTTCGCGGAAAAATCCGTCCCGGCTGACAGCCGCCATGCTTCACTCAGCTTCGCCGCGGCAAGTCCAATAACCCCGTAGGGCAGATGCAGCAGCAGACGTTTTTCCCATGCGGCAGTGTTCATCTTTCCCGCCCTTTCTGCCTGCTGCGCTCCTTCTGTTTGCTGGGGGATGCCGTATCCAGCTGAGGCTGAACATTCCGCTGCGCCTTCCGCTTCGCCAGAAAATCCATTGCATACGCGCGCATTGCCTGATCAATGGTTGCACGGTCGCGAGCTTTGAAGAACACCAGATAGCGCGTTTTTCCGCTGTCGGAAGTACCCTTATGGATGGCATAATCCACCCCATATTGGCGGGCGTATCGTTCAAACGCCTTCACCTCCTGCCGGTCAGCCAGTGCAGTCTGCTCAACGCCCTGATTCTGCCCGATGAGCTGCTTCACGCTCTGCCTGCCCTGCGGTTTCGCTTGATAATGCTCCTTGGCTTTATTCCAGCCGAGTTTCAGCGCTTTCGCGAACGCCGTCGCCAATGTTCTTTCAGTGAATTTGCTGGTATTGATGATGAGGGAGAGCGTTTTGTTTTCGATTTCTTCCTGCATTGGAAGCCTCCGTCATGAAAAAGTGCAGCGCGCCGCCCAAGGCGGGACTTCCAAGCGGCGCAGAAACAGCTTTTGATGATACACCATTCGCTTACGCCTTTCGCCGTCTGCGCATCAGCAGCATGGTGCCGCTTATCAGCATCAGGGCAATGCCGATAAGCATCACCCCCGATGCCGCCAGCTGCACGCCGGTCTGAATCGTCGTGTAGTTGACCCACTGCGGCATTTCTTCGGGAATCTTGTAGTGCTCGTCAATGACCAGCTTCCGGACATCGCCGCTCAGGGTGTATCCTTTCAGCGTTTCTGTTTCCTGCAAATAATAAGTGCCGGGCTGCAAGTGCTCGGCGCGGACAATGCCGTTCTCATCGGATTCCAGCGTTTGCAGGAGATTGCCGTCCGCATCCCGCAGGGCAAATTTCACGCCTTGCAGCGGTTTGCCATCAGCATCGACTTTGATGAACGCATAAGAATCAGGAATGTTTACCAGCAGCACCGGCGCTGTTCCCGACCAGCTGTCATCCACTTGGAAGCGATAGTCCGCCATGCGGCTGTAACCGCTGGGGGCAGCCGCTTCATGGACAATCCACACGCCATAATCAAATGCTGTAAAGGCAAACGCACCGTTTTCGTCGCTGACAGCCATTTCTGCCACAGCGCCCGTTTCCGCGTTGATGAGTTTAAAGAGAATGCCTGCCATCGGCGTTCCGGCTGTATCCACCTTGATAAACTGGATTTTCTTCTGCTGGTTCACCACCGTCGCTATCGGTTCTTCCGCATTCGTCCAGTTCGGCGTTACTGTCACCGAAATCGCGCTGCGGTTCAGCAGATACCCATCCGGCGCGGACGTTTCGCAAATGGTGTACTGTCCCTGCGGAACAAAGCGGAAGCGCACCAGTCCGTCCGCATCCGAAACAGCCGATGCCGTTTCGCGCTCGTCCGCATCCAGCAGCACAAACTTAGCCCCTACCAGTGCCTTTCCATCCGCATCGGTCTTTTGAAGTAGAATCTCGGCAGGATGGTTGATTGAAGAAACCGTAGCGGAAACAATCGGCGTTTCCTGATCCGACGCCTGAATTTCTACGGTGTACGTCGTCAAATCCAGCACATACCCGGACGGAGCGCTGACTTCCTTGACCGTGTATTTGCCCAGCGGCAGCAGCGGACTTTTCTCCACGCCTTCGCCGCTAGTGGTCATCGTGGCGACCAGCTCGCCGCATGAATACCACTGTGTGCCGTCTTGCCCGACAATGTCCTCCGCCGCCCGAATTTCAAATACCGCGCCTTTCAAATACCCCTGTTCACCCGTCGTCTGCATCTGCCCGGTCTTTTCCAGCAGAATCTGCCCCTTGATAGGCGTATTGCGGATGCTGACGTTCTGAATGGGTACGTCCTCCGCCAGCGATGCCATCGGCAGACAGAAGAGCAGCAATGCCGCCAGCAGCATGGGCAGGATGTTTCGTTTTGTGTTCATGGATGCCTCCCGTTTTCTGAAATACAGCAGGGGCACCATCTGCCTGATGCCCCTGTTGAAGATTGTCTTGTCAGTCAGCATTGCCGGGAATCGAAACGGTAACGACACAGCCGCTGTCCAGATACCCGTCCGGCACGGTGGTTTCGCGGATTTCGTAGATGCCCCACGTCAGCACAGGCGTGACTGCCACCCCTTCCGCATCCGTGGTGATGACCGCCACAACCTCGCCGCACCCTTCCTTGCCATGCGAAGGCAAGCCGCTCACGCGGATGACCGTAAAGACTGCGCCAGCCAGACCGCCGCCCGTTTCCGCATCCGTCTTGACAATGCGAACCTGTCCCTGCATGGGCATATTCGTCACGCTGCGCTCCACGGTTTCGTCCATGACGACGGTCACTTTTTCGCTCCACAGGCTGTTTCCATAGCCGACGGGCGCTTCATGCTCCTTGACCATGTAGTCGCCGACCAGCAGACTTTCGGACATTGCCACGCCGTCGTCGTTCGTCAGCATGGTGGACACCAAGTCGCCCGTGCTGCCATCCTCATTCAAGGCGTAGATGTCGAAGCGCACGCCCGCAATAGGATGACCATCCAGCGCATCCGTTTTGATGACCCGAATCCAGCCGGGCGCATCCTCATTGACCACCGTCGTCAGAATCTGCACAGGGTTCTGATAAGTGCCGTCAATCGTCACCTGCCATTCGCCGGTGGATGGATGATAGCCGTAAGGCGCTTGAATTTCCCGGATGGTATAAGTGCCGTACCCCAGCTTCGAGAAGGTCAGATAACCGCTGTCATCGGAAGTCTGCTGCTGCACGAGCGTGTTGTTGGCATCGTAAATGCCGAACACAGCGCCGGGCAGCGGTTCGCCGTTCTCCTTGACCTTTTTCAGCTGAATCTTGTTGATTTCATCCCGGATTTCGGTTTCCCCGATGATTTTTCCTTCGCTTGTTACCGTGAAGGTTTTTACCGCCACATTCAGCGCATAGCCCTCCGGCGCATAGGTTTCCTTGAACGTATGCGATCCGGGAACAAGCGGAATGTCCGGCAGCTGACCGTTTTCATCCGTATACGCGCGGTAAATGGTGCTGCCCTGCGCATCGTACACTTCAATCAGCGCACCGGGCAGCGGTTCCTTGCCGGTAATGTCCCGCTTGGTAATCGTCACCGGCGTGTAAATCAGGCGGTTCAAGATAGGTGCATCCAGCGTGATTACGATTGCTTCTTCCGCTGCATCCATGTTTTCGGGTGTCAGCAGCACCGGGTACTGCTCGGTATTCAGCAGCCAGCCATCCGGCGCGGACAGTTCCTTGATATAATACGCACCATGCGGATACATGCCGGAGAAGGTCAAATTGCCCTTGGCATCCGTGATTCCAGTCGCCATCAGCGTATGGGCAGGCAGCTTCTGGCTGTCGCCGTAGGCAATCACCCCTGCGCTGAGCAAGCCGAACACACAGCCCTCGCCGGGAACTGTCTCGATGGACGAGCGAATCATACCGTCCGCCGTTTCATCCACCCGAATCGCTTCCTGCTGTTTGTGCAGCGTCACGCGAATCGGCAGATAGGTGTTGACAGCGGACACTTTCACTTCCACGATAGGCGTCTGCTTGCCTGCCGCCGTCAGCGTGAAGGGATACGGGGTATCATCCAGCAGATAGCCGTCCGGGGCGGAAACTTCCTGCAAGCAGTAACTGCCCAGCGGCAGCAGCTTCGAGTTCACCGCGCCGTCCGCACTGGTGGTCAGTGTTTCCACCAGTTCCCCCTGCTTGTAGAAAACCGTCCCTTCCTTGCCGGCAACATCCGCTGCGGCGCGGAGTTCAAACACAGCGCCCTTCAAATACCCCTGCTGATAGACAGGCTTCATGACGGTATTGCCCCATTCGTCCTGCTCGTCCGTAAAGCGCACCAGCTGCAAGCCGGTCTTTTCCAGCGCCACGCTGCCGCGCACGGGCGTGTTGGTCACATTCACCGTGATGGTTTCTGCCGCTGCTGCCGGAACAGACAGGCTCATCACCAGCAGCACCAGCGCAAGCACCCAGTGCATCCATTGCTTCATCCGCTTCATTTTTCTTCCTCCTGTTATTTGATTTGAACGATGGTCACAAAGTCCGTATCCACATAGCCGTCCAGCGCATTGGTTTCCTCAATCCGATATTCTCCCCACGGAAGCGCTTCGGTCTGTGCGATGCCATCCGCATTCGTCGTAATCGTTGCGACAACCTTGCCAATGTTGGAAGCATCGTCCGATGCAGGCGCGGTCAATCTCGTCACCGTGAACGTGACACCGGGCAGCGGTTTTCCTGTCATGCTGTCCGTCTTGATGACCCGGATGATGCCCATCATGCGCTCGTTGATGAACATGCACGCCGTGTCTGCCCCCGCCGTCACCATGATTTCCTGCGCCGAGGCAACCGACAGCCGATACCCCTGCGGCGCGGTTTTCTCGCGAACCTGATAGCGTCCCGGTGCAATCCCGGAAAAAACGGCACGCCCCTGCGCATCCGTCACTGCTTCTGCCAGCACCGCGCCGGATTCATCCAGCAGCTCAAACACCGCACCTTGCAGCAAAATGCCGTCCGTGGACTGCTTGATCACAAACAGCGTGCCATACAGCAGTTCAAACGTGACAACGGCGGATTGCAGCGGGTACGGCGTGCCCTCTATCGGGACAAGCACTTTCTGGATGGAGGCGCTGGGGATGCCGACCAGAAAGCCTGCTTCTTCCGCGCTGGACGCGATTGATTCCATGTAAACGGAGAAGCTGCTTTTGTCCGACAAAATCCGGATGGTATCGCCGCTCTTGACATAGTAGTACGCTTCATCCGAACCGCCGCTGTTCCCCGTGATACTGCCCACTGCCTTGGAAATCCGAATCAAATCCGCATCCGTCGTCAGCGTAACCGTACCGATATAGCCGCCGTCTGACGCTTGGATACGCAGACCGCTGACGGTGATTTTCCCGGTGATTTTTGCGTATGCAATCGCATTTTTCGCCAGCCAGCGGGCATAGGTCAAGTACACTTCCGGTGCGCCGCCGGAGAAGGCGTAGAAATTATCCATGTCCCAATAACTGCGGACGTACTGCGCACCTTCCAGCTGCTTAATCACCTCGCGAATAGCAAACTGACCCGCGACACGGCTCCACACTTCGTTGTTTGCATCACTGCGATCCAGCACCATAAACGGGTAGGTATGCCGAAGCACCCAGCCGATAGCGTGCATGGTCTGCGCCTTGAATCGCACCCCGTTCATGCCGCCGCCTTCTGCTGTGTTTACGAACGCCTCCATATCCAGCAGCGCATACGGGCCGGTTTCTGTTTTGTTCGCGCCCGACCCTTCGCCGGGGCCGGAAAGCGTATGTTCAGGGCAGTACACGGGGTAGCTCTCCAGATAGTGCGGTGTCGCATAAATCGTGCCGTGCGATGCTGATTTCGCCAGCTGGGGATACGCCGCGTCCCTGCCGGAACTTCCTTGCAACCCCGACTGTCCCGCCTGAAAACTGCCGATTTTGCCATGAATATTCTTCAGGCTGAATCCATCCGTTTCTGCGGTATACGTTTGCATTTCCCGGAGCAGGCGCAGCATTTCTTTGGGATACGCGAAGTCCGTTACCGTGCAAGCATCCGCATCCGTTTCGCCGGTTTCCGCTGTCATCACCCACACCGTTTCGTCAGCCGTCCACTTCATCTTGCCGCTGGGGAAAGAATCGCCGTACAGGAAGCGCACCTGATACCACACTGCGCCCGAAGCATCTTCCGCAATGGACACCACCTGCACCGCTGCTGCTTTGACGAAATTGCCCTGATACTCGCTGGAAAAATACGCTTCAGACGCATCATCATCCACCGCAGAAAAGACGCGCGTGTCCGTACTGACGCGGACAAAATCGCCGGGATTTACAGGCGGCACCGTTTCGTCGATTTCTTCCGCGCTGCTGATTTCTGGATTTACCGAAGCATCCGGCGATTCTGCGGCATCCGGCTGCTCCGATGCGCCGCTTTCATCCGCTTCGGGCAGATTCGATTCTTGGTGCGGCGCGTCCTGCGAAGGTGCATCCGCGGGCGTTTCTTCTTCATCGGATGCTTCTTCCGGGCGGCTGCCATTGACCACGAACAATCGCTTTTGACCGAAGGCAGTCATTCCGTCGCAGGATGGCACGTCGGCGATGCCCGACACATCCGCATCCGTCAAATAGCGGGTATCCAGCGATGCTGCCGGTACAAAGCCGCGGATGATTTGCTGTTCCGCATCCAGAAACCACACCTGCACGGTTTGATGATTGCTGAAAAACGCGGTCGCCAGCAGAATGGACGCATCATCGACCGCGGCATAAACAATGCGCTCCTGCGATTCTGCGCTGGCATACACGCTGACTGCCCGCACCGTCCGGACGTAGACATACCCATGTTCTTCAATCGCCGCCTGCAAAGGATGACGGTTGTCCGACGAACTTTCCTCCTCCGAATTGGGGAGCATTTCGTCATGGGACGGCTCATCCGGCACATCGGATGCGGATTCGTCAGGCGCTTCCTCCACGGGTGGAAGCACCGGTTCTTCTGCCGGAAGCACAATGACTTCCGTTCCTGTGATGTCCGAGGGCGTGGCTGCTTCTTCTGCTGCCGCACAGAGCGGAATGCAGGTCAGCACCAGCGCCGCAGACAGCACCAATGATGCAAATCGTTTCAATTTGGATTTCAATTTCATTTGCTTCTCCTTCTTATACTATTTTCGGATGAAAATGAGCCAAGATGCGCCGCGAATTTTTCACGCTGTCTAACGCGAATGAAACGCAGCGTAGCAGCGCTACGCTAAGTGGAATAAGCGGACGACAGCGGGGAAAAGGCGCAAGCAGATGGCTCAGGTGAATCCGAAAATAGTATTATTCTTGAACCGCCAGCACAATCAGACGGCCGCTTGCACCGCCCGCACTGCGGTCGCAGGTAATCAGGGTCAGAATGTGGTCATCCGCACCGACTGCCGCGCCTGAATCGTACAGTGCCTTGGCTCGTGCGCGGTCTACATACGCTTGAAACGCCTGTCCGCTGGCAAAATCAGCCGCCGCTGCATCCCAGTCACCAACCTGCATGTTGACGACGGCGAAAATCCGATAGGTGCGTTCGCCGTAAATCGTGTCCAGCTGAATGATGCTGTGCGCGGCGCAGTAGCCCGAATCCTTGTATTGCACAAGGCTGCTGAACATCGCGTCGCTATGGCTCAGGTGATGCCCGTAGATGGCAATGTTCCTGCTCGGTGTCTGATAATCCGCCGACGGCAGCGAGAACAGGCATCCCAGCTTGCTGTTTTTGCCGCTGAACAGGTGCGTCAGGTAGTAGTCCGTCCTGTTCGACCGCACAACCGGATAATCCACCGGCGTACCCGGAATGGTGAGCCATGCGGCAAAATCCGGATTCTGCGCAACGCAGGCTTCTACATCGACACTGCGGGGATTTGCTGTCCGCTCTGCCTGTGCTGGCGGGGCAGTGTCGGAAGCAGCCGGGTGTGCGGAGGGCGGCGCGGCAGCGGGCACAGCGGTTTTCTCTGCCTGCGGCACTTCCAGCAGCAGAGGCAGCACGGTCTGCACGGCGGCTGCCGCGGGGGATGGCGCATCCTCCACCAGTCCCGAAGCCTGTTGAGGGGGCTTAACCTCTGCGGACATGCGCGTGTATACACGGTCATCTTCTTCGACCTCCTTTATCTGCCCGAAAATTGGGCAAAGAAAAATCATGCTTCCGAACAGAAACATGACCATCAGCAGAATATCCAGTTTTCGTTTCATGCGTCTTTATCGCTCCTGCGACATTTGCCGCTTCCGCATCCAGTAATCCAGCAGCTTGAAAATTACCTTTTCCATCTGCTCCGTCGTGTAGGAACGTGGAAAATACTTGGTCAGCTTTTCCTGCGGCAGCACGACAGACCCCTTGACAGGAATCGTCTGCTTGTTCTCCGTCATGATTTCCATGATGCCCTGTTCCGACAGCGTGCCCTGTTTGCTTTCGCGCTTCATGCGCTGGGCTTGCGAGAGGGACGGTGTCTGCTGCGTGTTTTCCAAGGCGGTATCCAGCCACTGCTGTTCTTCCGGCTTCAAGTACGAAAGTTCCACGGCGGGGGTAAAGGCGAGTTTGCCCGCATCCACCTTATCAATGAGCGGCGGTTCAAGGTTGTTCAAGCGCAAAATGCGATGGATTTGGCGCTCACTTTCACCTGCGTCTTTTGCTACTTTAGTGACTGACAACTTCTCGCCAACTTGGCGAGAAGTTAAATCTACTCGTTCGCCTTGACGCTTAATCGCTTCCATTTTCATTTGATACGCTTTAGCACGTTCGCTGGGCAGAATGTTCTCGCGCTGCAAATTGCTGTCCACCATGATGATGACAGCTTCGTCATCGTCCAAATCACGGACAATGGCGGGAATCTCGTTCATCCCCGCCAGCTCACAGGCGCGCTTCCGCCGATGCCCGGACACAATTTCATATCCGCCGTCCGCCATCGGTCGGGCGATAATCGGCACCAGCACTCCATATTCCTTCACGCTCTCCACCGTTTCCATCATCCGGTCATCGTCCAGTACGCGGAATGGATGATCTTTAAAGGGGTGAAGTTCGCTTAGCGCAAGGCGCTGAATCTGCTCCTGCTGGCGTGAGGCTTCCGTGGAGAAAATGTCATCGTAGGAGGTCAGACTTGGCTTTCTGCCGCTGCTTTTCAAGCTGAAGCACCTCCTTCGTGAGCGCGCGATACGCCTGTGCCACCTTGCCGCCGGGGTCGTACTCGAAAATACTCTTCCCGGTCAGGCTCGCTTCTGCTGCACGGACGGAATTCGGAATCGCCGTCTCGAACACCTTGATTTTGCCGCCGTAAGTCTCCCGAATCAGCGCCGTGATTTCCTTGGCGTTGTTCGTGCGCCCATCCACCATCGTCATGAGGATACCGTCGATTTTCAGCTTGGGATTCATTTGCCTGCGTACCTTTGCAATGGTTTGCAGCAGCTGTTCCAGCCCTTTGGCAGACAGGTAATGCGCCTGCACCGGGATGATTACGCGGTCTGCCGCCGCCAGCGCATTGATGGTCAGCATCCCCAGCGACGGCATACAGTCGATGATGATGCAGTCGTAGTCCTGCCGATTGCGGGCAAGCACCTGCTTCAAGATGGTTTCGCGGCTCATTGCATTCACCAGCGACACCTCCGTTCCCGCCAGCGCGATGTTAGCAGGCAGCAGGTCAATTCCCTCCGGATGATGCAGTATGCCCTCGCCCGGCGCAATCGGGACATCGTTCATGACCTTGGTCATCAGGTCTGCGATTGTGGGCGCAAGCTGATCCGGCTGCTGATTGCCGAGGCTGATGGTCATGCTGGCCTGCGGGTCAGTGTCCACCAGCAGCACCTTTTTTCCTTCCCGTGCCATCGCTGCCCCTATGTTGATGCAGCTGGTCGTTTTCGCTACCCCTCCTTTTTGATTTACAGTCGCAAGCACCGTGGGATTCATCCACTTCCTCCTTCCTGCACTCGTTCATCCGTGGCAGCAGAACTTCCCTGCCCTCCACTGCTGTTTGATGGTGGGTTCAGCCTGTAAATATTTCACACCTCCTGTTCTGGAAAATAGAAAGGCATCGACAGATTGCTCCATCAATGCCTTCGTCTCTTTCGACACTACTATTATAGCACAGGTTTCGTTGCTAAAGCGTGCTAATTTGTCTTGTTCGCTGCTAATTTGTCCTGTTTTGTGCTGCGCGATGCTATTTCATGCTATTTGCTGCTATCTTGCGCGATTGCCGCCCGTGTTGTCCCCTATTCAGTTGCTTGCACTTAGCAGCATTTCCAGTTCATCAAGCGCCTGAGTGTGCAAATGATACACGCGCGACCGGCTTAATCCGATTCTTTCAGCAATTTTCTCAAAATTCATATGAGAAAGATAATAGTTCAAGAGGATGATCCGGTGCGCCTGATTATCCATGCTGTTTACGACAGCTGTGATTTCTTCAACGGCATCCCGATACTCCTGTGTCAATTTTTCCAACTCTCTGCGTGCTTCCGTGAGACGAATAATCGCATTCTCATTCGCACCCACGTTGCGCGCATGGGCGGTAAATTCGCTTCCCCAAGATGCCGTAACTCGCTGCGTAAGGCTTTTGTAGAGTTCTATCTGCGAGAGAAGGGCATCTATTCTCTGTTCAACTGCTTCTGCCCTTTTCAAAAATGCAACTGCTTTCCTCATGCAATTTCACGCTCCAATCTTTTCAGCAGCTGGATACCATCTATGTCAGTAAGCAATACAAAACGACCGGACTGAAAAAAGATTCGCAGTTCATCAAGCCTCTGCTTGTACTGCATGATGCGGTATGTGAGATAGTCTCGTTCTTCTGCTGTCAGCTTTGTCTCGCTGCGGAACTTTTGCCGAAGTTCGTACTGCATCCGACCGCAGCTGCGGAAATCCTTGACCGCCTGAACAATCACTGCACTCGCAAACGCTTTCCACGGTTCCTTTTCTCCATAAACATAATGGGAGCAGTTTTTTCTCTGATTCATCCCAGCACCTCCGCCAGATATTCCTTTATTTATTTTCGCATTGTTCTTTGCGTTTTTTCTGCTGCTTTTTGCTCAACATACTCAGTAACAGCTCGAAACAGCAGCATCATCAAGGGATGATTATTCCATTTTGAAGCTTTTTCACTGGTGTCCTTTACCATTGAAAGCCACCATTCTTCGGCATCTTGTGCCTGATTCGCCGGCGGATCACAATGCGCTGCATACAGGCGGAACGCATCGCGGAAAATCTCCCATTCATCATCGTTCACTTTGCCATGCATGTTCTCACCGTCATTCCATAGGAAGTTCGCCTTGATTGACCCGCGTGAAACCTTCCATCAGCATCTGCTCAATCTTTTCAGACCATGCGTGCTGCGGCGGAAGTCCCTTCACATCCGACATAGTTCTGCTTCGGCGGTCAAAATAGAGTTTTATCATCTCATCCACAACGCCAAGGTCACGGTTTTTCATGATTTCCACCACATTTCCCACATCCGGCTGAATCTCAAGTTTGGGATATACCGAGCGATAGCGCATCATAAAATCAGCATTGACCCGATGAACCATAAACACATTGTCGGCTGCATTTGTAAGGTCGGCTGTTCCGCTGATGTCGCCTTTGCGCAGAAATGCTTCTGTTTTCCGCGGATGACAGATAAAATGAACGTGAATTTTCAGCGTCTTTGCCATTGTGGAGAGCCGCTTGGCAATTCGGGATTGCATCTCATATTTGTCCACATTGCCAAGCTGAATATCCAGTGCCATCAGATTATCGACAATCGCCACCGAAGCACCGTTCTGCTGAACCCAATCGTAAATTGTGCTGATAACGATTTCCCAATCAGTGCCGAAGTCATTGTCGTAGATGGCAAACTTGCCTGTCAGCATAGCATCCAGCTTCGCCTCAATGCCGGGCTTCAGGCAGAAATGATTGGGATTCAGCGGATCAGGCATTACATAGTCTGGGCCCGCTGCTTGAAGCAGTAGCCATTCTCGTATCCGTGATGCCGTCATTTCTCCTGAAAACAGCGCGACTTTATATCCCTGCGATACAGCTGCCAGACCAATCTGACTGACAAGCGTTGACTTGCCCGAAGCATTGCCCCCGCTCCAAATGGACATTTCGCCTGCATTGAATCCCCCTATCTTTGCGTCAAGCGAACTGAGCCGTGACCGAATTACCACAATTTTGCTGCGGTCTACATTCGGAATCTCTGCAAAGTCCAGCATCCGTGCCTTCGCCTTGCCAAGCAGTGGAGAATTTTCCGCTGCGCTGACTTTTGCTGTCGGCACAGCAGGCGTTACTGCATAAGGGCTGCTGCTGTAAGCTGCCGGGTCTACCTTCTGCCGGAACTCATGCCAATGGTATCCGGCGCAGCTGTTATGGAAGCAGTGGAATCCGAAACCGCCTTGATGGTACGCAAACACGGCGGCATCTCCGTGCTGATGCGAATCGTCAAACGGACAGTGTGCTAATTGGTACTTTGTACCGCTGCTGATGGCTACTTTTTTCTCCACCTCCACGCCATGTGCGGAAAGGAAATGCTCAATGTCCCAAGTGCTTTCTTTGCCGGAACGCCGAGCTTCTGTCGGTATCGCCGCTTGATGCAGTTCCGCTGCAATATTCTTGACCAGCGCAATGGGTGTTTCCCGAATCTGCTCCGGATAGCGGATGATGCAGCTCTGTCGGTGTGGACGTTCCGGCGTATGCGCGCCTTTCGCCGCAATTGTTCCATACAGTTTGGTAATTCTTGATGGGTTATACACCGCCGTATCAATTTTTGCCTCGTCTGTGCTGAACCACATGTCCAGCACAGAGAGAAAATCCGCAACCACTTGCCGGTCATCTGTGCTGATATGTACCTTAAAAAGCAGATGATAGCCATTGCCGCTGTCTGCAACAATTGGCTCGCTGAATCCCGTTGCCATCAGCCGCTTCATTGTCTTTCCAGCAACAGCGTGTGCTGCTTCCTTTTCTTCTGCCGATGCACTGACACCGCTGGGGCGGACTGGGTCTGCATCAATCAAAATCCATTGAAATCCTATGATGTCATTGTCAGACGTTGTTTCCTTCGGACGTTCTACCAGACGTTCATGCTGAGCACGCGCATAGCAGGCACTTTTGACGGGGTTCAGCGACTGGTAAAACGTTCGATTCGGATACTTTGCCAATTCAGCAGCAATGCGCGGACTGTCCGCACGAAAATAACCGCTGACAGTAGGCTTAGGGTCTATACTCCTGATTTCAATGATTGCATCCGGTTCATGCAGCAAGGACAGCCACTTTACTGCGAGTTCCACTGTTCTTGATTCTCCTTTTGCGCTTTTTGTAGATTCGCCTCTCTCCACGGCTCGCGCTGAAGCCATTTGCTAATGCCGGGGATATACTGCCCGCCATCTTTCGTCCATGCGATAGAACTTTTTGCTGCTTCAAGCGCTGTCATGATTATTTCAAGCGTCGCACCATGCCGCAGTGCCTGTTGATATATGCGAAAGGCCTCATCCCAGTCATTTCTGCGATTAGCCGGATAAGCAAACCACAGCTTTTCAAACTCATCCGGATAATGAGATAGTGTATCTATCGTATTACTATTATTATATTGCTGCTGGGTGTGCTGATTTTCAAGCCGCCTGCGATGTGCAAATGCTGAAAAATGCGCATTTGCACCGTTTTCCGCTCTTTCTTTCGTACCGCATATGGACTTGTTTTCAGCACACGGCGTGCTTATTTCAGTACCGTCTGCGTACTGATTTTCGGGACAGAGTAGCCTTATTTTCATACCGCCAGCGGTCTGATTTTCAAGCCAGTTCGATACGGTAACGATAGAACCGTCCCGCGCTGTTTGTATCTGAACATAGCCCATTTGAACCAGTGCAGCCATCTTCCTCGTCAGCTTATCATGAGACCAGCCCAGTTCAAGCGCTGTCTTTCTGTATGAGAAGAGCAGTTGTCCCGGCATAAGCTGTTTCCCGCAGATTTCAGCTTTCTGACGGCAGGCACAATTCATACAGTAGTAATACAGTTTGAAAACACTATCATCCTGCCACACAAGACTATTTTGAGAAATGCAGATAGACTGTCTATTCTTTTCGGCTGCTTCTGCCACATAAGTCACCTCCTGTTATTGGAAACGCGCTGGCTGTTCCCGACGAACCAACATTTGCTCACCCATTGCAGCCAACCAGAAGCTGCATCAGCCTTCTCCCGTTTTCATCATGTTGCCGCAGCACGGGCAGAGGCAGAAAGCGCTGCTCCTCATGATTCCAGTCATACTGGATGTTATTTCCTAATAAAAGTTAATGCCGGACATGCTGATTCCCCCTTCTTTTTGAAAGAGACTTTTATCCCTCTCACCATAACTGGTAAAAAAAATCGGTTTTTTTACGCGATTTCAAGAATTTCTGCAAAAAAATTTTTCACGCTGACGAACAGAAGTGAAATGCAGCGCTACGCGCAAGCAGATGATGCGTCGAAACCGGAAATAATGCCACATCAAAAATCGCAGAATGTACTCCGATGTTCTCTTATATACTTCAGCATTTGATGCAGGCGATAACGTTCCTTGTTGATGAGTTTGTCCCATTCCTTCTGCAGCTCCGGATTCAGATATACTTTCTTCCCTGCAATCCAAACGTAACGTCCTTGTGACATTGCAATTTTTCCTCCATTCCTTTGTCTCGAATGGAGAAAATCGCAAAAGAAGGGTATACTGAACAGTGCCGCCTACCATCATGAATTTCTCCATTCATTTGGTTGGCAGCAGCCATTGCCTCGGCTGATGCTGATATGCGCCGTATCCTTCAGCATACTATTTTCAAATGAGAATGCGCCTGATGCGCCGCGAATTTTTTCTTCTGCCTAACGCGAATGAAACGCAGCGTAGCAGCGCTACGCTAAGTGGAATGAGCGGACGGCAGAAGGAAAAAGGCGCAAGCAGCGGGCGCAGGCAAATGCAGAAAATAGTATTCGGCAATTCCTTCGGGGATGCCGGCTCCGAAGGGATTCTGCATACGGCTCTTTGTTACAAAAAAAGCGGTCAGAAATAGTTCTCTTTTGAGAACTAATCCTGACCGTCAGACAGCTCTATGGATTTATCTTTTTCGCACATACATTTTGACTGTTCAAAGAAAGCAATTGAGCTGCTGGTCTTGCAATCACAGTCATTATGTACATATGAAAAGTGTTAGCCTTTTGACCAGCATTTTAGCAAACAGGTGTGATGTATTTGGGGGCATTCGCGTTTTCCTAATCTGCTCTGTTGCGTCAGAATTGCCTCTTGTCACCACCCTATTGCCATTTGCTTTCACAATTCCACTCCTTTCAGCTTCAGATTATTCTGAAGTTCATTTATTGCTGCAAAAATCAGCATTAGATATATTTGCAGTTAAGTTTTCCATGTTTATTGTAACATAATGTGATTGTCCTGTCAATATCATCTATCAACTTCTCCTCCCCTTTCACCTCCCATACAGCAGCAGCGCCAAGTGCGCCAGCGCGCGATCCTTCTTCTTGTAGGCGGAGCTCCGCTCCACGCAAAACCGCTCGCTGATTTCCTCTATCGCGTCTGTTTTCCCATTTTCTGATAGATAGAACATCGTCAGCACCGTTTTTTCGTCCTTCCCCAGCGCATCCCACGCCGGCTGAAACCACGCCATGAACTCTTCCGCCTGCCGATTCCGCTCTTCCAGCACATCAATTTCCGCAATTCCATGCAGGATCTGGTTTTCGCCTGCCTGCGGATTTCGCGCACCATGCGCCGACTCCTCGAAGCGCATCCCGCCAATGCGAACCATGTCCTGCCGCACATTCGCAATCTCCTCCGCCGTTGTCGCCAGAATCGCCTTCATGCTGCGATAATCTTTCAGCGCCGCCATTGCCGCGCTCCGCTTGTCCAGATAGTTCCATGCAATGCTCATTCCGCAAACCTCCTGTCGTTGCTTCGTAGCCTCATCATAGCAGAAAAGTTCGCGAATTCAAAACCAGAAACTGAAATCCTGAACCCCAGTAATTCCAAGGGGTTCAGGACTTTTCTTTTTGCCGTCTACTTGAAAGTCGGGACAATGCAAGCATTTGCGGACTGTCTGAATTTCAGTTTCTGAAACGCGAAAATGAAGAAAATTTTCGGGCATAGAAAAAGCGGCACATAGCCGAGTGGGTGTCAGTTGTGTGCCGCCTAAAGTAGTAAAAAGCAAAAGTGGACTGATGATTTGTTTTAGATAAGTTAGTTTGCTATCTAAAACAAATCAAGTTAGTTAGCGAAATATCAATAAAGTTGATTACATCAATCTATTTACGTCAACAATATCGTATCCGTCCCCCTTCATCATGACCAAAACCCTACTGTATTTCCCATAAACCACAGTTACATAGACATCTTCTTTTTCCATTCGCGCCATAAGTCGTCTCATTGCTTCCCATTTTCTATTTCCCATAGCACAACGTAGTCGAAATTTCTTTCCTGTTGGTGTTATGAGATAAATCCAATAAGGTTCCATTTGAACATCAGGTGGATAAAGCTTTGTCATAGCACTCTCCAACATACGTCCTGTCCATGAAAGTGCATCCTTTACCTTCAAAATTCGCACAGACTTAGCAACATAGCATATCTTCTTCTCCTCCAGTATCGTTAATAATGCAACATATATTTCCAGCATCAAGCCAATGAAACAGGAAATAACAATGAATGGTACAAGTACGGAAAAATAAAATTTTTGATCTTCATTTGTGTTAAAAATGATGCCTACAACCAATAGCATCGCTCCCATGATGCATACATCACGCACAAGTACATAACCACATTCACGGCGATATGGTTCATAACTTCTGTGAAGCTTTTTTAAATCAATTTCCATGAATCCACCTCGACCCGATAGTACTACCAACACCACTAACCATAGAATTTACAAGTTGTTCATTGCTCCTCCCAAAGAGATGCTCTGGAAGTGTCTTATATTTTGTTAGTGCCCACGCAATATCCTTCACTGCGTTTCTATCTTCTCCTGCAATTTGCATAACTGAAGTAATAACTTGTTTAATTCTCCCTGGTGCTTGCTTGCTCAAGACCTTAGCAATAATTCGACCTCCAACTTTGGCTGCCAATTTTCCTGCTCCAACTCCAAGAAGCGAAGTAATCAAACCGTTGGCAATTGATGCAAGCATATGTTCCGCATCTCGATGCCCATCCAATGCTTCCGTGACGAGATTGCCAAGCGTAGTAGTAATTACACCACCTAACGTCGGTAATGCAGCCCCAACGCCACCGACAACTGCCGCTATTGCAACTTTTCCCCATTTAACTTTTGAAAGATCACCTTCTGCATCAATTATTTGAGAACCAAGTTCAAACAGTGCCCCAACAAAAGCACCAATAACTATATGCCCCAGAGTTCCTTCTTCGTCAATTAAGGAAATTGGATTATTATTGCAATATGCAAACAAGTTGCTCGTTTCATCTTCTGACAAAGCACATAATACCTTCTCATCATCAGATGAAAGAAAGCGAGAGATTTCTGCGGAGTAGAAACGAGTAGAAACATAGTACAGCCCCGTTTCCTCATCAAACACATACCCGCGATAGCGGAACGGCTGCACCTTGCCCAGCGTCTCCGCCAGCTCACCGGTACACCACAGCGGCGCGCCCCACGCATCATAGCCGTAGCTAACGACGGTGTTGCCATTCTCATCCAGAATTGCAACAATATCGCCCTGCAAGCTCTTGACATACGCATAGGGAACTCCGTTGTACACCACCACCGCCGGGCGGCGAACGGCTCTGCTGTGCCTTGGTGGGGTATAAAATTGAAAGGTTACTTTTGGATGATGGTATGCGTTTTCTTCGCCGAACAGCAGTCATCCCTGCTGAGTTATGCAGAGAGTGACCGCCGTTTCGACTTGAACATTGTAGCAGCTTGAGTGCAAGATTGCATCAGAGTTTTGGGTAGACTACGTGATTAAGGATGTATTTTGCTTTCTCGTAGCGTGTTGAAAATTATGTAAAAATAGCAATTAGTATGACATCATTATTCTATTCAGTCTGCTGCCAATTAAGCAAAATCTTTGTAATTGCAAAATACTCTACTACTACTTTTTCATTTACAACAGGAAGTTCCTTTTGCTTGCCTTGCATTTCAGGTGATATAAGCAGTAGTTTTTCTCGTCCATCACCATAGAATTTCAAAATTGACACAGCTCCTGAGCGGAAAAATTCATACGTATCCCGGTATGCAATTCCTGAGTAGTACATTTTTTTAGTGCGCTTTCCAACAAGCAGGTCTAAAGGTATGAGAATAATGTGTCTTGAGTTATAAGCAAACACAATAGGAGGTAGTACTACCAAATAAATAAACAGAAACACTTTAACTATTGGTATATTCGTTACATTACAGCTAAGATAGATATTAGCTGCCCCTATTGAAAGTAGAACGCCAATTATTAACTGCATTATTTGATCAAGGAAATACCTCTTCATTCTTCCTGCTTTTCCCCTCCAGTAGTCAATAATGTAACAATGGTTGATGCCCCAGTAGAGCAGGCTCCGGTTGAGAACCATTTATTTGTGTCCATTAAGAATTTAACGCTTTCTCTGACTGTTGCTTTGGAAAATGTGTGGAGGTTGTCGTTAACACAAGCCTGCGAATTATGATAGAAGCTATCTCTAAGAAAGACTTTTCTTGCATCACGACTCATATTACCAATCTGCTTAATCCGTAATGTCGCAATTCCTTTTGCTATCCCATAGCCAAAGCCATTAATAATGCCTCCTTTTACTGCACTGACGGCCACATCTTCAGGACTGTTGATATTCCCTTTTATAAGTTCTGTTGTAACGTTTCCAGCTGCGCCTACTGCAATTGTGCCAACTAAATTCAATCCAGGAAACGCAGCAATAGCGCCACCAACACCAGCTGCAACATAATCCATAACATTTGATGTTGGAGTGAAAATATCAATTCCCGTTTTCCCGTCCTGAATATTTTCTACAACGTCACTGATATATTGCCCAACGATTCCAGCAACCAGTCCCAAACCCATTTCCAGCCACAGCTGCCCGTTGGGATCTAAACGGGCAATAGGATTGTTGGAACAGTATGCAAATACATTAGCTTCCAGTAAGCCGCCATTCACAGCAATCAGTTCAGTTGCGTCCGCATTAACAAACCGTCCCCACCCCGGATTATAGTACCGACTCCGCAGATAGTACAGCCCCGTCTCCTCATCAAACACATACCCGCGATAGCGGAACGGCTGCACAGTCCCCAGCGTCTCCGCCATCGAACCGCTCTTCCCAATCGGCGCACCCCAAGCATCGTACACATAGCTAACAACGACATTCCCCGCCGCATCGAGAATTGCAATCACATCGCCCTGCAAGTTCTTAACGTAAGCATAGGGAACATTATTGTAAACCACCACCGCCGGGCGGTTCTGCGCGTCATAGAAGAAATGCAGTTCATCCGTGCCGGAAGTCATATGCACAATATTCTTGCCGTGCAGCGTGTACTTCGTCGCTACGCCGTTGACCGTTTTCTGCACGCGCAAGCCGTCCGCGTTGTACACAAATTCAACCGTCACGCCCGATTTCTGCATCTTTTGCAGCTGTCGGCCGTTCTGCCAAGTGTACGTCCACGTCCCGTCATTCAACGGATTGCCAATTGCATCATAGCGAATTGTGCTGCCATTGACCGCCGTGAGCTTGTCGCGCCAGTTCGCGTCGCCGTAGGTATAGGTAACAGTTTCCAGAGGATTCGTTGTGTCGGCATACGCAAAGCGTTCCTTTTTCAGGATGTTGCCGCCGAGGTCGTAGGTATACTTGCACGTCGTGCCATTTTCACCGGAACGGGTATCGCTGTGGTCGTTGACCTGAATCAGCTGCCCCAGCGCATCGTAGGTGTAGCCCGTCCACTTGCCGTTCAGCGTCGCACTCGCAATGTTACCGTTGTCGTCGTAACCGTAGCCGCAATTGCACCCCGGCTGGGTAATCGACGCGACGAGATTCGTCACGCTGCCGGTGCCGTAGCCGCCCGCCGCGAAATGGTATTCGCTCGTGAAGGTTTTGCTGCCCAGCTTGACCGCCGAGAACGTCGTCCGATTCAGCTTGTCAATGGTTGTCGTACTCTGCCCAATGGTGGCTGCAGCAACGCTGTACGTCAGCGACGTCGGACGATTTTCGTCATCATAGCCGAATTTCGTCCCGAATTCCTGTCGATTTTCACCTACTTTCTCCGTAAATTCGCTCAGGTTGCCGTACACGTTGTCGTAAGCGACCTGTCCCGTGTAGACGTGCTGACCAGCTTCCGCGGTCTTCACACGCACCGGACGATTCGCCAAATCGTATTCACTCTGCGTCGTCCGATTCAGCAGGTTGTCGCGGACTCGTGCCACTTGCCCCTTCGCGTTGTAATCGTACTCGTATCGCGGCGCGGTTTCCTCGCCGTACACCACCCCCGTCACGCAGATTGTTCTGATAGTGGCTTGTATACATATATTCGCGATACATGACGGAATTCCTTCTTATGTGTGCAAATCAACCTGTTTGTTTACGGTTATGATATGTCATCTGTTGCCAGCCAAATCTCAGTTAATGGGAGCACAGGAAATTTTGCCTTGACTTCTCCCCTCCCCTATGGTAGAATCATCTGGGAGGGATGAGAATGGCAACTGAAGCACAGAAAAGAGCGACAAAAAAATATGACGATAAAGCGTATAAGTTACTTACTTATAGCTGTGATGTACTGACGGATGACATTTTACAAAAGGCGGTATTAGAATCGTCAGAGAGCAAAGGCGAATACGTCCGCAACGCATTAGTGCGAAAACTCACCAAGGACGGCTTCCTGCCGCCCAAAGCAGAATAAAATAACAAGGCATGGAAAGGCTATCTTTTGCGGATAGCCTTTTTTTATGCGGAAATTTTCAAAATGAATGCTGTGCTATCGGCAAAACGGGCAGGAAGGGAAAGCCTATGTTTGACAATTGCTACCAATGCTTGTTGTCCAGAATTGCGGTATGCGAATCCGCCAAGGAGCTGAACAAGCTCACCTGCGTGTGGCCTTGTTCGTTGACGGAGGATGAGATCAGCAGCCTCGAAGAGGCAAAGCGCCTCCTCCTCAATATCATCGTCCGGAGAGAGGAGGAACGAACCCATGAAGGTTGAATTTACGGAGGAAATGAAGCGGCATGTTTGCATTGCGGATCCTGATTGACGCGGTACAGGTTGCGATGAAGCTGCACTCTCTGAAAATCGACGATGGAGAGGAAAAAAACTCTGTCGTGTCGGCATCCGCAGATTTGGCGTTGACTGCACCGCCATGATTCAGGGGCGCGGGTATAATCCTGAAGTATATATCGGCGGAATTTACAAGCTGACAGTAACCAGAGATGGTCATGCGTATGACTTCCAGTGGTATAAGTATGAAAGCTGGGTGAACAAATAATGGAATTTATTATTTCCGGAGTGCTTGCGCTCCTGTGCCTGTTTGCGCTGGCTTCCAATGGGGACTTGTGATTCCAAGCCCTTGACACTCCCCTGCCGATATGGTAAAATATTAGCAGGAAATTGTCAAGGAGGAAGAAATCATGGCTAATAAGTGGGACTTATCGGAAGAGGGAAAGGCATATCATAAGAATTATCAAAGAAAAAATACGCAGTTTTCAATAAACCTTCGCAAAGATAGCGGTATCTTGCCACTACTTGATGCGGCGTGTGCAAAAAACAGCATCACGAGAACAGAATACCTCCGTCTTGCAGTCGCAGAGCGTCTGGAAGAAGAGGGGTATGAGACGGGATATACGACATCTTCCACTAACAACGCCTGAATGAGTTGTTAAATTCAAAAGAGCCACTTCACCCCGAAGATATGCAGATTCCTATATGACTAAAAACTCATTCTGTCTGTGTTCGTGTACGCATATTCCACAAAAGCGCCGTCCGCGCCATACGCCGTTTTCAGCAAATGATACCCGATTTCTTCATTATATACATATTCGCTCGCGCGGTTATCTTCATGGAGGATTTTCACCAGCGCGCCGTTCTCGTACTTGAAGCGCACGCAATTCTTCGCATCCTGCCACGGTGTCTGAATCCGATCGCAGCGACCATCCGTGTAATGAAGCGTCGTAACTCGACCAGCGCCGTCCGTCACAGAAGCGATTTTCAGCGGCGAATCCGCCACCGCCGTCACCGTGACTTCATTGCCGACTGCATCCTGAATCTTCTGAATCAGTACCTTCCCAGTTTCCGGCGCATCCTCCGTTGGGTTCTCGCTCACCAGCGGGAACGTCATTCCATTGTCGCCCTTGTCGGTAATCGTGATGTTCGCGTCCCCGACTTCCAGCGTCAGAGACAATTCGGACTGGTCGAAATACTTCTTTTGGTCATTTTTATTCTTCTTAAAGAAGTGTTCCGTACCGTCGCCATCCGTATACACGAACTCCACTCTGCCATTGTACAGCACCTTGTGCAGCGTCTGATGCAGCGAAGTCCGCCAGCCGTAGCCCATACCAAACTCGTCTTTGTCGCTGTCGCAGGAATTGTAATAGTGCGTAATCGAGACCGGCAGGCGATTGCCATTCATCGCGGTATCCGCATGGGAGAAAATCAGGTTACCATTGACGAGGCTGACGCTGCCAGTCCCTGCCAACCCAGCAGACTGATGGTCGTAGGTCAGATAGCTCTCCAGACCCGCAAGGCTCGCATATTCCAGCACGAAATACGGCTGATTCGCCGTTTCGCTCGAATGCAGCTGCGAAAAGCTGCTTTCGCTTTTGGGCGCGCTCAGCTGAACGCCGTGATTGTCGCCCAGATACCACTTGCGCGCAAGGCTCGTGACATCGAACTCTTTCCACGAATACTGATTTTTCACTACGCGGCAGTAGTCCTGATACACACCGCTGACATCCGGCTGGTGGTCATAGGTGATTGTCTCCGGATCCCAGTCCTTCAGCACTTCCTTGCACATGATGGCGGTGTCCGCCGTCGGTGCATAGACGTTGCGAACGCACAGCTTTGCGGACGTAATGAAATGATTCGCGCCCAGCCGCGGCAAGTCCACGACTTTCAAGTAGGTCAGGCGGTTGCCGTAGTAATTCGTGTTGCTGATCCACAGACGCTCGTCATGCGAAAAGTTCTGCGTCGAACCTTCCTTGACGTAGGTATCGAGGATGCCCGCGGCGGAATCCGCCGAATTATCCGCGAACGTCGCAATCGGGCTGTGCGCCTGCGCCGCCATCTGCTGGCGCTTCTCGGCGGACAGTTCCACCCACTGGTGCGTCGCCGCATCGTACTCGTGCACCGGCGTGGTCTGCACCACCGCGCGGAATCGGTTGTTGCCCAGCGCGTACACCTTGCCGCAGCGCGTGCGGAGGTGTTTCAGTTCCTGCTGAGCCGGGAACTGAATCTGTTTCTGATTGTTTTCTTGGTTACTCATATGTTTCCTTTCTTTTCTGTGCGCTCCTTCTGCGCACGTTTTTTTCTATCGAATGGTACGAAAAAAGCCCCTCGCGCCGTGCGCGGGAGCTCCTCTGTATCTTTCGACGATATGATTCTAACACACTTTTGCAGCGTTTGCATCCGCGTTTTTAGACGTTCGGTTGTAAAATGAAGTTGGACACCTGAAAAAAAGAAATCCATAGTGACTTCCCGTATGGTAGAATGAAGTTCCCCAACACCATTCACCGGAGGCAATCACTATGGGTCACACCCAGTATAGCACAAATAAAGCGGAACGCAAGCCCAGAAAACATTTGACCAGAGAAGATCGGGGCACAATTGAGGCGATGAAGAAGCTGGTACAGTCTAATCGAGCCATTGCCAGATATTTGAACTGTTCACCCACCACCGTTTCTAACGAATTGAAGCGCGGCATGCGGCCCAGAACCAGCCGGAGAGGCCGTACTCCCGGCTACTCCGCAAAACGCGGAATGCTTGTATATCAAACGCACAGAGCAAACAGCCACAAGCCACACCGCATATGTAAATGCAGCGCCTTTGTTCAGTGGGTCGTAAACAAGGTGCGTCAGGAGAAATGGTCGTTGGATGCCTGTGTGGGCTATGCACGCAAGCATGAGCTGTTTCTGCCTACGGAAATGGTCAGCACCAAGACCTTGTACAATGAAATATGGGCAAGCAATCTGGTATTGCAGCTGCTGGAGCTTTCCGAGGCTTTGAAACGGAAAAAGTGTTGCAAAAGCACCGCTAAGCGCAAAAAAGCATACGGAGCAACCATAGATGAGCGACCCGAAATTACATCTTCCCGGCTGGAGGTTGGCCACTGGGAAAGTGATACAGTGGTGGGAAAACGCAAAGGCAAGGAGGCGGTTATTCTGACATTGCTGGAAAAGAAAACACAGCACTACCTTGCAATTCGCATCCCCGGAAAGACCAGCGAGGCGCTCAATGCAGCGATGCAAAAGCTCCGTGAGGACTTCGGAGAGTCGTTCTTCAGCCAAATATTCAAGACAATTACTGTGGACAACGGACCAGAGTTTGCGGATTTTGCCCAAACAGAACAGTTCGGAACGAAGGTTTACTTTGCCCACCCTTACACATCCTGGGAACGGGCACAGAACGAGCGGCAAAACGGTATGCTCCGTCGATATGTCCCCAAAGGAGTCTCCATTGAGAACTTCTCAGATGAGGAGATTCTCCGGGCCGCAGATGCGCTCAACGGTCTCCCTCGCAGGAATCTGGGATACTGCACGCCGGAGGAACTGTTTGAGGCTTTCCTGGATACCGTTTACGCAGCCCTGAACGGCTGCGTAAACCCCAATTGGGTTGATTTTAGAACCTCTTTCTACCTGAAGGTGTCCAACTTGCACTTGCAATTTGCGGTTTGTGTATACAGACGGCAAAAAGGTTGATTCCGATTACAATTACGTCGGCCTTTACATTCAGAACTGGTCTACCGGCACCAAAGCCGCCATGTACCGCTTCGAAGCTGTGGACAAGAATTCCGACGCACCGGCGTATATCGTGTTCAATGACCATATGATTGAACCGGCTGCCGCAGCGCATTTCCATCTGAAAATGAGCAACGAGAGCTTTATGCGATTATCGACCCGGAAAATTCCTGGCCCACATTCTTCCCTGCCGATCTGACGGGTGAGGAAATCTGCGAGCATCTGACGGAGCATGAGGACGAGGAAGAAACCGAATATGACGAGCATGTCTGGCTTTCTCTGCGCAACGCGGAAACGCTGACGCAGACCATCGCCGATGCGCTGTGTGAGCGGATGCTGCCAACGCGCCTGTCTATCAGGAAAACGCAGCAAACTATATTGCCAAGCTGTCTGAACTGGACAACCAATATCAGGATGTTGTTGCAAACGCTCAACGCACAACGGTTTTGTTCACCGACCGCTTGGAGCAGCGCAATTTTTCTGAACCGTAACTGCTTCAGGCTCTTGCAAATTTCTTCTGATTGCTTTACAATGTACTCAGGAAACATCTCCTCTCGCGGCGGGACATTGAGTGGTTTTCTCATCTTCATTCTACCACCACGAGGAAATTTCCTTATCCTTTGGGGCTGCCTTTTATCGGATTGGATGAGCCTGTAGTAGAGGGAGTAAGGGGAATTGATCCTTCAACATTCAGTTAGGAGCGCTTGGAGCGAACTATAAACCAGTGACTGAATGGAATATCGATGCTTTGGTAATCGTGACTACAGATGGAATTCAAGCTTGCAAGTTCAAACTTCAGTGAACAACAGCTGAGATGCCACCCGTAATAGCAACTATGAACACAAGATCGGAGGAACACCCATGAGAAAGCTGTTTGATCAGTTCGAACAACTGAGTACAGAGGCACAGGCATTACTGGAAAAAGGTATAAGCCAGATGCGGGATGGATTCGCGCCTGCCCCTTCACTGTGCCAAAAGATAACGTCCACGCTGTCGTCTTTGCGCACAGCATACGACGATATTCGCAGGACGTTACCAGATCATGTTCTTACAGAGGAGTTGCCCGAAGGCGAGCTCCCTGTATGTGAATATGAGGAAGTATGGAAGAATAGCGTTGTCAGCCGGAAAAAGGCAGTGCGTGCTGTGCTTGATGAATTCATCCGTGTGTATTCAGATGAGAAAAAGTACATGGATGCCATTGAAGTGTACATTCGGGATGCCAAGAATATTCTTGCCTGCATGAATTCAGCGGAAATGCATGCTCCGTCTCCGGATGTTTCGGCATTCCAGCTGTTTCTGGCTGGCGTAAAGGCGGATCTCAGTTCCGACGAAGAACTGTATGATCAGCTTTTGGATAGTTCTGCTTTCAGCCCCCGAATTGTCAAAGGACTGCACGAGAAAAAATACTATATTCGTGAAGTGAATGTAGACAAGGCACCTGTATCTGATACCCCCTGCAATGAGTCCGTTGCTGAAGCCGAACCCGTAAGCGCCTCCGAGATTTCTGAATTCCCTGATACTACGGCAGCAGCCCAAGAACCACAGGTCGAAAGTCCCGCTTCGGAGACTCCGGAAGATATTGAGATTGAAACGCTGACCCCCGAAGAGTTTGCAGTAAGGTATGCTTCCGACGCACAAGAATCTGAAGAATCCGCTCTGTCGGAGATGTCAGAAGCGTCAGATGAAACCGCAGAGGATGAAGAATATATCCATCCGATTAATCCCATCAAGCAGACAAAACTGCCCTCAGAGCAAAAGCTTCGAGAGATGATCAGCCGGACGGGTGATGTTTTCCACTTCCTGCTCAATAAGCTGGTTTTTACCGGGCTTATGGATGAAAAATGCGCCTTTGAAGCGCTTGCTCAACTTCCGAGACCGGTGACAAGGGAGCAGTGCATCGAATCGTTTGCTTTCTTAGAGAGGAAAGGTCTGCTTTGCACATATGAATATGCCGGCAGGAACATCCTTTGCTTCACAGAACTGATGGGCAATTGCCTGCAAAAATCCGGCTTATCCTCCACCCTTAAACGGATTTATCACCTGAAAAGTATCGGGCAAATCTATTTCACTGGCAAACAGGATATGCCGTTGGAGCTGTTTGCACATCATATGGCAATGGTGGATCAGTATTTCAAAGTCATTGAAATGTTGGATGCCGATGAAGAGACTGCCAAGAAACTCGAGACAAGCGCCTGGAATCGTGAAAAGTGCTATTTCCTTATGAATCTGACAATGGATGATGGCAGCCTCCTTCCGCTTCATATTGTCGATTCTGACGATTTTGGATCATCTGTTCCCGCTGAAAATGAAGGCGTTTTCTGTTGCGCGGGCGACCTGCCCGGCATGGATGAAGTGGGAGATCAGCTTCACTATTGCCTGACCGCAAACGGTCTGTTCCATTGGTCAGAAGGAAATTGGATTGCCATCACACACGTTGAAGAAGAAAATCATGACCTTCCTGAAACAGTCGATTCCAATGTAAATGCTGCAAGCGAGTCGTTTTCCCATCCAGAAGTATCGCAGGCAGAAGCAACTGATTCTGAAACCGCTGCTGCCCCTATAGAACCAATAGCTCCTGTCAAGCAACTTGCCATCCCCGCGGCTGAACCTGTCGAGGGCCTATGGCTTGACGACCTGTCTGAAGAAACGGGAGTTGAGCCTGAAGTCACCATTGATGAATTTGCAAATCTGTCTTCCGCGGAAATTGCGGGACGGCTTTTAAGCGCAGCTTCCAACGGAAACATACCGAGCGATGAGAATATGGCAGTTCTGATTCATCAGCTTTTGAACGAGGGCGTCCGGTCTCATGATGTCCGTAATTGCCATGACCAGCTTGTGGAAGCAGTTGTTTTTGCAAAAGTGCTTTCATCAAATGATGCCTTCCCGCTGTGCCGGAACATTTACCTTCAACTTCATGCTGCTATTCCGTTTTTTCGTGAGGCAGGCGCCAACACAGGGGTCGCGCTGTCAGGCATATTTGCCGACGGAACGGAATTCACCCCCGTCACAAAGCTGTGCGCGTACATTTACGGCATGCTGTTCCCCGCGCATGCGCATGACCATGCATTCGCCGCACTGTACAACAACGCATTCACAGAATATGAATCCCAGTTTCCCGGTCTCGATATCTTGAAGCCGCTTTATCACAAGGCGATGGAAGGGGTAAAACTTGTTCCCACAGCATTTTCGCCTGCCAATCTTGCCGCATTGGGCGACTCAAAGATACGGCAGGAACACATGAATTCCATCCGTTCACAGGCCATAGAACTTTTGAAGCCGCCAACGGTCAAAGTCATGATTCACGGTGTTCCTGAACTGATTGATTTATGTTTTGGATCACAGACCGATCTGCACACTGCTCTGCAGATTGTTACAGACAATGATATCAGCATGAGGGAACTGGTCAAAGCCGAACTGGACAAATACTGCAAAGATGATGATATTGATATCTCAACGCTGGAGAGACTGCTGGACAGCCAGTGGAGTGTGGCTGCGCAGAAGTATTCCAGCCGCCGCATGGGAATCAAGTACGATGCGCGAAAGCACCTTCTCCACGCTTTCGAAGAGCGCCTGAATCTTCTCCGGGATTGGCTTGATGAAACCAACACAGAATCAGAGCCGGATATAGAAAAGCTTCGCGCCATTCGGAGTGAAGTTCTGTATATTATTGAGGATTCTCTTTCCGAAATCAATATTGCACCTTATTCTGCCGCTTATGGAATTATGAAAGCCTCCCTCGAACTGATTCGGTCAAAGCTTCAAAACCAAGGCAGCGGTGTTGACTTTACCACTTTACTCAGAAGCGGGATGCTGGTTATTGATCACGGTGAACTTATCCTCAACGATGATCTGAATGCGATTGAGTTTGCAGAACCCTGGAGAATGATGCTGCAGCATATCGCCTGCACGGAGTATGACCTGAAAATCGTATACGACCGAATCCTTGAGGCCAGCCCGGATTCCGTTTTGTATGATAACTTTGGTCAGATGGAAGCAATCGGTCGCCTCATTGGTGCCGATCCCAAAGAGTATGTGCTCACCAGTGACGGTCTGCGCGATGCAATTAACAGCGCAGACCTGCAGGCGAGAAACTTCCGGGAAAAGCTGGAGATTTCTTACGCCTATAATCGCATCAGTGAGAATGATCGTGAGCGACTTGCCATGCTCGCCAACCCAGAAGCGTCTGATTTCCAGAAATTTTTCTACGACCACAGAGCATTTGGCTGTTGGAGAGGTTTTTTGAATGCTCTGAGGGCGCAGATCCGTGAAACTGCACAGCAGAGCATGCATGACGTCCGAGCCCAGCTTGATCAGGCAAAAGCAATGCTCCGTGCCGATGAAGAAAGCCCACTCATCGCCGAAGCCGAGCGTCTGATTTCTCAGGAGCAAAACTATGCGGTTGCGGAAGATTACATTCATCGATTCCGCAATGGGGAAAGGGACTTGCCTTTTGAAACAAGTAATGACGCCATAGAACATTTTCTGAGATTTATATCTGATGATGAATTCCCCCGCCTGTATGGCTTCTGCGAGAGGAATAAGCAAGACCCGATGCCTCGATGGGCCGTGCAGTATATGAAAAAAAATACGCCGGAGGGGTGGACAACCCGTCATATCGAAGACGCCCGGCGATTCATTGAAAAGTGGCCGGTTGGCAAGCAGTCCGTCAATGCTCAGAACATTCAGGAGTACTTTAAGCTTCTCGGCTTTCATGTCGAGTGCTGCGCCAAGTCGACGCGAGGCAACGAGGTCTGCTGCACGCTTACAGTGCACAAAACAGAACAGAATCTGGCAGATTATCGCCACCCCATTTCCATCTTCGGCACACAGATGAAATCACAGATTGAAGTCGTATGTCTGTTTGGAAAAAGGACCGCGACCCAACTTATTGATGATGCTTGCAAGCTGGGCATCACAAGTACGTTCATTGTGCTTCTTGACGCTGACCTTTCTACCGCGGATCGCCGGGCAATGGCAAAATACGTCTTTACCCAGAAAAATGTCGGTCAGGCGTCCTTCCTCGTTATCGACCGGGTGCTGGCGTTGTACCTTGCTATGCAATCCAGTAACGAACGTCTCCCGGCAATGCTGCAATGCACACTGCCGTATACAATTTATCAGCCTTTTACCAACGGCTCCGGATCTACGGCTGATGAAATGTTCTTTGGCCGCGTAAGTGAACTCGCTTCCATCCGGGATATGGCAGGCGCATCCATCGTATACGGCGGTCGTCAGCTTGGTAAAACGGCTTTGCTGGAACGCGCAATGCACCTTGATCATAACCCTGCCCGCAGAGAGTTCGCCATCAAAGCAGACTTCAAAGGGCATCGTGGTGAGCAAGATTTTCTGGATATCCTCGTTTCGGCTTGTAACGACGTCTTCGAGAAAAATGGTTTCAAGCTGAATCGTTGCGCTACCATCCGAGACTTCTGTTCCCAGATTCGCCGTCTGCTCGATAATGATCGGATTGCAATCCTGCGGCTCCTGCTCGACGAAACAGATGATTTCCTCGATTCCATCAGTGCCTCAAGCTATAATGAAATTCTTCCTCTCATTGAGCTTCAACGTGGAAGCAATCGTCGGTTTAAGTTTGTGCTTGCTGGCCTTCATAATGTATGCCGCGCAAAGAATGCGACCCGTAATAACGGTCTCTTCGGTCAGCTCGGCGAACCGCTTTGCGTGAAACCGCTTACTGCGGCAGATGCCCAGAGGCTTCTGGTGAGGCCACTGCGCTACCTTGGTTTCCGCGTTTCTAATGAGTCCCATGTGGATACAATCCTGACAAACACCAACTACTATCCTGGCATCATCCAGTTCTTCGGATACACGCTGGTTCAGACCCTCGTTACGCATTATACCCAGTATTATGACGCCGTGAGAGGGAACCCGCCGTTTGATCTTCATGATGATCAGCTTGCGTCCATCATGAATTCCAGAGACCTAAATCGGAATATCAAGGATCGCCTCCGGTGGACGCTTGAGATGGACGACCGGTATTATATGCTGGCTCGTTGCATTACCGTTCTCTATCATCTGTACAGCAACAACTACTCCGTAATCAGCAGCGGCTTTGATGTTGCTTCGATCTGTGAAGTAAAGGATATGTACGATATCCACTGCCTTGAATCACTTTCGGAGCGGGAGATTGTGGCTCTACTTGATGAAATGGAGGAAATGGGAATCCTTAGCCGTCCCACAGCTGAAGAAAACCGTTATTTGCTCCGCCGGCGCTCTTTCATCGATGTTATCGGGACAAGCCTTGAGATCTTGGACCATGACATTGAAACTTACAATGAGGAGGCTGCGAACAATGCCTGAGTGGTCTGAGTTCTGGTGGACATCTATCACCGGGCCACAGAACCTTTGTGACGCTGTCTCCCGCGCCTTGCACAATAAAAGCAGCGTCTGCCTCGTCGTGCCGGATGATCTCCCCTGGCGTGATGAGATGCGCGCCAGCATTGAGACGGGCATGCATCAGATGCCGGACATGGAGTCCTTCTATGTAGAGTTCATCGATGTAGAAGATGAATGTCCGGATATTGCCGATATCGGACGCTACCTTATGGAAAGGTATGCGCTTCCTGAGATCGCCGCCGGTTATCGTGGACGAGAAAAGCTACAGAAGTACATCCTCGACAAGCAGGTGCTTGATAACAGGGTTCTCTGGATTAAGGGAATGAATGCCTCTCAGGAAAAGCGCTGGCTCCAGTTTTGCAGGGACTATGTTCCGGTGAAAGATTCAGACGGCAGGTTTGTTCTGGAGGCTCGGTGGACAGACAAAGAAAACGAGCGCCGCAATCTCGCTGTAATTCGTTATGGCGATACCATCAAGCGTTATGACCTGACCCTGTTTAACAGCATTTATCTCAATCGAGAGAAAGGCACTTATTCGGCAATTTGGCAGCAGTACGCCGCTGTTATGTGCGCATTGCTGTGCAACACGGATGCTGAAACTTCTCAGGCATTCATGGATACATGCGATTTCACAGCCGAAGAGCCGATTATCGGCATGCGGAAAATTGCCGCAGACGGAGCCTATCTGCGCCGTGCTGAAAGCAGCAACCTGCATATCCTCAGCCTGGTTCGCAAAGAAAGCATATCTGCTATTGATGCACAAATCTGGAAGGCGCAGCTGCAAGTGCTCTTCCCGTTGCTTGAAATCGAGAGAGTTTCCTTTATTAAGAGGTATAGAAAACAGGTGCAGGAGGCCTTGGGCGAAAAGTACCATGATTTTCGGACTGGACGACCACAGTATATTTACCAGTTCGGCGAAACCGTCTCTGATCCGGATAACGCAGAGCTTGGGACGATATACCGCATGACAAAGCTTAGGCGAGATGCTGACGCCTATCAATACTTGCTTTACATCCCAGATGAGCAGTCCCGTTCCCGCATTGAACTTCTTCATGATTTGCGAAACTCGCTGGCTCACGGGAACACCTGCACGATTGATAAAGTGATCGAATTTATCAACGGGCATCCCTTTGACTGGAACTGAGCTTCTGTTTGAGGATTATGCTTGTGGTTATCCTAATTACGCTGGCAACTCCCGAACAGGTTCAGCCAGTATATGATGTTGTCCTCCAGATTGGGCAGTGACAAATGGATGACCGAATTGGAAAATGATTGTCTGACCTTGGCGATGTCCAGCGGGCATTGAAAAAAGCCAATACGGATGGTCAAAAGATTGAGGAGATAAACCATGCCTGCATATACCTCTGTTCTTCAGAAACCTCTGGGAACAATTTTCTGGGAAGATGATAACTTCATGGAAGAGCTGCTCCAAGTGGTGCGGCTCTTTCGGCCTTTCTCTGCCGCTATAACTGAGTTCATTTCGGAACACGGCTATCAGGGGGATACTTCTGACATTGATGCCAAGGTTGCCTTCATCCGCGCCGCGTTTGCGAAGGCCGACATGGATGCGCCGAGGGAAGTACGGGAATGGTTTACTCTGCAGCAGCCCATCAAGCGGGACACAGTTTTTCAAATCTGCTTTGCCTTCGGCTTGGACGGTGGTGAAACGGATGAGTTCTTCCGCCGCATTTTTACCCGCGAGCGCAGTTTCAATTGCCATCAGATGCCGGAAGCCATATATTACTTTTGCCTGAACAATGGCCTGACCTGGACTGACGCGATGGATATTCAGAGCAGCGTTCCTCTATCTGTGAAAGAAAAAACTAACGGAGATATCGTTTATACCGGCTCCATCATCGCAGAACTGAACAATTTGCAAGACAAAGACGATCTCATCCATTGGCTTAACGACAACATCGACAAATTCGCAGGCAGCAACGTGACAGCCTATGAGACTATTCGCCGCCTGTGGGAAGAGGTTTCCGGCCCAGACGGTTTGTTGATACAAGAACGAAAATCGCTGCCGTCCATCCATGATGATGCCGCTACCGGTGAAAAGAGTAAACTTCGCTCGAATGCCTCCGGCGTCAGATCGTATGACGCCTACTTGGCCATTCTCCAGTTGGACAAGAAGGAAGTCAAACGGCTTGCCACAGACCGTTCAATCAAACCGATTCTGGAAAGGCTTCATGACAATGCACAGGACTCCTTCCCTGACAGGCAGGGCATTGAACTTATCCTTCGCGGCGAGATTGTTTCTTATGAGCGAGTGCGGAAATGGTTGGTACTGCTGACCTTTTACACCTACTGGGTCAGAAAAGCCCTCAGCAAAGGCAATTATGAAGCCGGCTCCGGCGATGCTGACCGCTGCATTACCAGCATGAATCAGCACCTGATCAATTCTGGTTACCCGGAACTCTACGTTGGCAATCCCTATGATTGGATTTTCTTTTATGCCGCAAAGTGCGAAGAGCCTTTGTACGTTTTTCGTTACATCTGGAATGAACTGCTTACCGGCGTGCTGGAAAAGCACCAGTAAATCCAACCTTGTAAGCGTCTGAGATATGATGAATGTGAGCAACTGAAAAAGAGGAAGAATCGTGAACGGCAGAATTGTGCTGACCCCAGGCACTGTGCTGAAACTCAGTACGAAAACAGGCTATACCGAATACACCATTAGTCGTGAACTTGCACGGGGCTGCTCATGCATTGTGTATGACGCTTCCTATACCGACAATCTGGGAAATTATAAACTGGTGCGTATCAAGGAATGCTATCCGTATGCGCTGAAAATGACCCGGGATGAGGATGGCACATTGCATCCCTCTGCCGATGATGGCAAGGCTTTTGATGCCGCGAAAAAACGTCTGATTGCCGCTTATCAGAAGAATAACGCACTTTTCTCTCTGGAGGGACTGGCAAATGTCATTGCAAACACGTCCGACATTTATGAGGCAAACGGTACGGTCTATATCGTTTCAGTCTACATGAATGGGCGTACATTCACGGAGCATCAGGGCGATACGCTGCACGACTGCGTATCCCTGCTTATCGGAGCAGCAAAAGCGCTGCGGCACATTCATAACGCCGGGTACCTGTACCTGGATCTGAAGCCGGATAACATCCTAACGCTGGAGGGTTCTCTGGATCTGGTGCAGCTTTTTGATTTCGATTCCATAATCTCCACAGAGGAATTTGAGAAAGCCCTCCAGAATAATAACCCCAGCGAGCTGCGCATCTCCTATACCAAAGGCTATGCCTCACTGGAGCAGCAGACCGGAAAACTTCGGCAGCTTGGAAAACACTCTGATATTTACAGCTTGGGTGCCGTGTTGTTCTATGCCTTGTGGCACAAGACGCCCTCTGCCTTCGATTGCGATTCTGCGGCTGTTTACGATTATGCGCAGATGACTTATGCCACAAAGAAGTTCCAGGATCGTGTGTTTTCCGCACTCACAACGTTCTTCCATAAAACGCTGGCCAGCTATTATGCCGACCGGTATCAGAACGCGGATCAGGCAATCAAGCAGCTGCAGATCATTTTGCAGTTGTCAGACGAAACAAAGCCATGGCTTTTGTCATCTTCTATATCATCCCCTGTGTTTTTTACCGGACGAGAAGAAGCGTTGGCATCTCTGAATCAGCTTTTGCACACGCCAGAACATCACATTTTCAATCTGTATGGCATGGGTGGCATTGGAAAAAGCACGCTCACGAGAGCCTATCTCGCGGAGCATCGTGTAGAATATGGCGCTGTTCTCTGGCTTTATGCGAGCGGAAACACAACGCAGGCGATTTGCGATGATAATCTCGTCCATGTAAATACAATCCAGAAGATGAGCGATGAATCGCTGGAAGACTACCTGCCAAGAAAGCTGCGTGCGCTAACCGAAATAGCCTCAAGTCAGCATGTGCTTGTGATTATAGATAATGTCTGCAAAGAGCATCTGAAAGATCTGCAGATGCTGCAAGGCGTCGGATGGGATGTTCTGCTTATTTCCCGTCCCATATTAGCCGATGGGCTTTTCCCGGCTCTGCGCGTTGAAGAATTGCCGCCAGAGCCGCTGGCGCTGCTTTTCCAGCGATATGCGCATGTGAAAATAACCGAAAAAACTGATGTGAAGGATTTTATCACCATTGCAAATACGGTTTATGGACATACGCTGACCATGGAACTGCTGGCGCGGCAGATTGCCCGAAGTTATCTCACTCTGCATGAAGCCGCTCAGATGGTGGAAGAAGCAGGCTTCCAAAGACTCCCCGGAGAGCGGATTGATTATATTCATGATCAGGATACATTTCTGGCTCCTTTGCACATTATCCTTGATCGTCTGGTTGAGATCGACCAGTTCTCTGATGCCGAAAAGCATCTGCTGAAAATCCTGTCCATTTTCGATCAGCCTGGTATCAAAGCCTCTTTGCTGCGCGAACTTACAGCCTTGCCAAACCTTGAAATGATCACCCGGCTGGAAGATTGCGGCTGGCTGAAAGTCGCCTCTCAGCGGATTGTATTCCACCCCATGATGCGGAAATATATCAGCGCATGGCCATGGGATGACGCGACCCGTCGGGCGCTTGACGAGGCAATGAAACGGCTACATCACAAGATCAATCCACTGGAGAATCAACCGGACTTGGATAAGCAGTTTCCAGCTGATTATGGTCAGCTTTACGAGCTTCTCAGCGTTGCGGAGCAGCTTCTGGCTTTCGCAAAACCAGTCACGCCCGCAAGCCAGCTGCTGACATTTAGAATGCTGATGGATGCTCCGGTAGATGCAGATGATACGGTGGCGGGGAAAATGCTCCGGCTTCTTGAAAACCCTGCCGGCCTTAATCCCCGATGCGTGCTGCGTCTATATGAGACATGCGCTTTCACACTGGGCCGACTGGAATGCTATGACGATGCGCACGCTGTTCTCAAAGAGATGAAAGCGTACCTCAAAAAAAATCCCAGCCATTACTACATGTCATTTTATCACAGAGCGAGCGCGGTTATCCTCAATAATCAGTACGGACGCGATAAGAACAGCAAATGCTTGAAACATGAAGACGCGGCGATCAAACAAGCCCGTGCTTCCAGGCATCCGGACGCTAAAAAGCAGCTTGCAGCTGTTTTGCTGAATAAAACGCAGACCTTGCTTGAAACGGGAAGCAAAATGAAACTCTGCTGCCAGATGCTTGAGGAATCTGCTCAGTTGCTTCATCCATACCCATACGGCTATGAGCATTATCATTTCGACTGTGTTGCCGCCATGTTTTTTGCAAAGGTTGGAGACGAGGAGACCGCTTTGGCGCACCTTCGGCGGGCGACTGATAATGCGTCCGCCACAAAGGATTCTATGCTATCTCTGATAGACCATATGCTGGATGAGGCAGCGATAACCTATATTGAACTTGGACGATTCCAAGATGCCATCGACACGGTGTCCCAGGCAATCGCTATGTGCGATGAACTTGAAAATGTCAAAAGATACAGAGAAACCCGATTTGACGCTACCCTGTTCCTTGGTAGAATCTATGCAATGAACGGGGAATACATCAAGGCTGAAGAAACTTTTGGAGAAGCAGAGAAAAGAGTATCCGATTCGCCGTATGAGTGGAAATTGCCGCTCTGCCCGAAGAGCATCCGGGAGAAGGCTGAAGCAGAAAGATACCAGCAGCATTGACTGGTGTTGAGAAGCATGAGCTTATGACGCAGGAGAAAGGGGGCGTGTTACAAGATGCAGGAAGTTTCTCGTATTATTCTTCGACGTCATTGATGTCCGCCTTCTGTGGGGGGCCACATGAGAAGAGCAATATAGACCAACGCCTGAACAAGCAAAACAACCAACTGGAAGGCTTCCTTAACAGGGCCTTCCTTTTGCTTCTATACACGTCTGCACCAATAAATCCATTTTTTCTGGCATGGATGATATGCTATGTTCGAGCGATGGAAATCATCACTCAGAACACTAAGCAGGAGGGATCAGAAATGAGTGGAGCGCAGATGGCCCATTTTTTGAAGCAGGTGGGCAACGGCAGCGAACTGGAAGGAATCGTCACTGTGTACCGTACAGGATGGCTTGTTGGCGCAGGTCAGCTGCTGACCGTTGTAATCGCGGCCCATGGTGTTTTTCGGCTTGGAAAATGGGGCTACGAAAAGCTGGTAGATTACTTGCAGGAGCGTGGTTACATCGTTGCTGCTGGCGAGGTGGTGTAACCGGCTCATGGAAAATATGACATACAAGGTCATCAGCAGGATGTACAGCAGGGAATTCTTGTGTACACATATCTTTCCCCCTATTGCATGAGGAAGTCCACGGTCAGCTCCAGTGTTTATCTGCCAGATTATGAACGGCGCGACACAGGAGGCTTCTTCAATGCATTGGTATGCAGTGAATGCGGCAAAACCGCCGCCGTCCGTTTCTGGCGTACTATGAAAATCAACTAAAACAAGGAGGACATATCCGATGAAAAAAATGATGGCTTTGGTTCTCTTCATTCTGGTTCTATTAGCCGGCTTCACAACCGCCATGGCTGTTGGCACGATTGATTTTTCAGGTTATTCTCTCGAAGAACTGCTTGAGATTAGCTCCGATTTAGCAGACGAAATCGCAAGTCGCCCCGGCGGAGAAAAGATTGTGCTTGGTGCCGGTCAGTATAAGATTGGCGAAAGTCTGCCTGCAGGTGTCTACAGCTTCAAGTTCGTCCAGAATGGAGACAGTGATGTTTCGAGAACCGATTACTACGTCTACGAAAGTGAATCCATGTACAAATACGATATTGATCGGCTATGGCTTGGTGACATGCCCAGAGTGGAGGGGGACTTCATGGGTGATGGTGAAACGCGGATCAGCCTTTATCCCGGTGAATACCTGAGCCTCCGATATAACGGCGCAGAAGTTGCTCGGGTTGGAAATGTGTCTGAACGCGGCAACGGTTATACGGCTCCAGCTGGAACCACTATTCCGAAGGGAAACTATACCATTGGTGAAGAAATACCTGCCGGAACATACAAGATTTATTTCAGCGGAACCACCACCTCGCGTGTGCGCGTCTTCCAAGATTCCCAGGAGGCAAGCAATACGTTCAATAAGGGCAAGGAGACCATTCTTGATTGGGATAATACAGAAGGAATCGTCACACTTAGTGAGGGCAACATCTTGCGGATCGAATACACTCCTATCATCATGACCAAGGGCGGCGGGTTCAGTTTCGACTAAATGGTATTCTTGTATTGCTCACCGTTGTGCTGAAACAGTCACTGGTGCTTTTCCCGATATTCGCTGGGTGTGCTGCCGACGTAGGTTTTGAACACCCTCGAAAAATGACTGGCGGAGGAAAAGCCGAGATAAGAACCGATAGCGGTCAGGGATTTATCCGAATAGCGGAGGAGGCGTTTGGCTTCCTCCGTTTTTTCTTTCAGGATGAAGTCCGTCAGGCTTTCGCCCGTCTCTTCCTTGAATTTTCGGGAGAGATATGGGCGGCTGAGGAACAACTCTTCTGCGATTTTCTCTGCTGTGATCAGTTCTGACATATGGTGCTGGATGTAGTTCGCCACATCCACGGTGAGCTTCGTGGGATGCTTGCCCAGATGCAGCCGCTCCACCCGCGCCGTGTAGTCCAGAATCATCCGATATTGCAGGTTCATGATCTCCTCCGGTGAAGACAGCAGCTCGCACTGCTGAATATAGGAATCACTGTGGGAAAAGGCATCGTCCACATCCATGCCGCCCCGAATGGCGGCGCGGGAAACCAGCGTGGCGGTAACAATGAACGTATTCTGCCGCTGGCGAAAAAATTCGGCAAGCTGAATGTGACGCTGGCGGGCTTCATCCTCTACGCTATCGGCGGCGCAATCTGCTGGGCGTTCCCTACAAATATGACCATCATGCTGATTGCTCAGTTCATCAAAAACATCGGTGGACTGCCCTGCGCCTATGCGTTCATGGCGTTGTTCGCCGACGTGCTGGATCATCTGGAATGGAAAACCGGTTTCCGCCCGGACGGCGTTGCCATGAGCGTGTATAACATCATCGCCGTCGCCATGGTTGGCATCTGCACCGGCGTGTTTAACGGTCTGCTGGGGTCTGCGGGTTATATCGCCCCAGAGATCGTGAACGGCGTCACCATGGCAGCTGCCCAGTCCGACACGGTCAAGGGTGTCATCACCTTCGGTTTTGTGGGGCTGAAGGTATTCACCGGCGTGCTCCTTGCGTTGCTTCTGGTGTTCCTCAATGTGGAAAATGGCATTGAGAAAAAGCAGACGGAAATCAAGGCAAAGGAGGAAAAGTGAGACATCCCGCCATTGTGTTCTTCCAGACAGGGTCGAATGACTATGTCTCCCTGAAGGGAACATCCGCGGAAAAGGTCGCCGCCTGCATGGACTATAAAAAGCAAATGTTTGCCGAGATTCATAAACAACTCCCGGTCGCAAAGCTGGTAGTCATGAGTGGTCTTCTTCTGCCCGGCCGCAGCGAATACCGGGAACTCACCGAGGAAATCAACAGGGTGCTGGCGGCGCTCTGCGAAAAAACGGACTACCTCTGGTTCGTGGACGCATCGGCTATGACGTGGGGCGGACAGGGCTATGCAGATGAGTTATTTATCAAAGGCGGCATTCACCTGAACCACGAAGGGCAGCTTTTGTGGATGCGGAATTATATCCGGCCCGTGATTGAAACGCTGATTTCCGAATTTGATTTGACGCAGGTGCAAAAGGAGGGCTGAGAATGCAGGCGATTCGACTGAAAACGGAGCATTTATTTGACCCCGTTGGCGTAGACTTCGTCGCCCCCCGGCTTTATTGGAATTGCAGCGGCGGCAGGAAACAGGCCGCCTATCAAATCGTTGCCGCCGATGACATCGGCAGCACCCTGTGGGACAGCGGCAAAGTGGAAAGCGCCGCCATGTGCGTAAAATGGAGCGGCGCGCCCGTTCCGCCGAAAACGAAGGTTCTTTGGAAAGTGTGCCTTTGGGATGAGGATGCCGCGGTGGGCGATTGGAGCGAAGCGTCCTTTGAAACGGGCATCGGCGCATGGAGCGCCAAGTGGATCACCGGCAATTATACGGTCAATAAGAAAGAGCGCTATCCTGTGGACTGCTTCCGCAAAGTTTTTCGCGCCGCCAGTATAAAAAAGGCGCGGCTGTACATGACCGCCTGCGGATTATACGAGGCAGCCATCAACGGGCAGCGCGTGGGCGATTTCGTTCGCGCCCCCGGCATTACGGACTACCGCAAGCGGATACAGTACCAGATCTATGACGTGACCACCCTGCTGCAAGACGGCGAAAACGCCCTGATAGTGCAACTTGCCGACGGCTGGTATCGCGGCTCCTGCGGCGCGTGGGGGCTGAAAAATCAGTATGGCACGGAAACCAAGCTGCTGGCGCAGCTGGAGCTAACGCATACAGACGGCAGCGTGCAGACCGTCGCCACCGACGCAGGCTGGGATTGGTCGAACGACGACCCTATCCGCTTTGCCGACAACAAGGACGGCGAGGTGGTTTATGCCAACAATGTCCCTCCTATCAGGGAAAGGCAAAGGTCACAAACCATCCTGTTACGCCGGCTGCATCCAACAACGTCTCGGTCACGGAGCATGAGCGGCCGAAAGCAAAGCGGATTACCACACCCTCCGGCAAGACCGTGCTGGACTTCGGGCAGAACATCGCGGGTTATGCGGAATTTACTGTAACCGCCCATATCGGGCAGAAAATCAAGCTGCGCTTCGGCGAGCTGCTGGACGAAAACGGTGAATTCACCCAGAAGAACATTCAGTGCTCCAGCAAAAAGATAACAACGCCCCTGCAGCAGGTCATCTACACCTGCAAAGAGGGCAAAAATCACTACAAGACCACCTTTGCCATCTTCGGTTTTCAGTATGTGCTGGTAGAAACCGATGTGGCGTTTCAGTCGGAGGATTTCGCCGCCATTGCGGTATACTCCGACATGGAGCGCACGGGCTTTTTGAAAGCTCCAACGCACTTCTCAATAAGTTTGTTGAAAACACCGTCTGGAGTGCCAAGAACACCACGCCGACCTGCCCACAGATTGCCCGACCCGCGAACGCCACGGCTGGACGGGCGACGCGCAGATTTTCTTCAACACTGCGGCATATCTTTTTGACTATGCATCTTTTGCACAGAAATATATGCGGGATGTGTACAACTGGCAGAAAAAAGACGGGAAGCTGCCGCAAATCGCCCCCTACGGCGGTGTGGATTTCTATATGTCCTTTATGGACGGAAGCGTCGGCTGGGCGGATGCGGGCGTGCTGATTCCGTATCGTTTTTGGAAGCTCTACGGGGATGACAGCTTAATTCGCCGACATTATGACGGCATGGTACGGTATGCAAGATTCATGATAAAACGCTGTACGCAGTTCACACCGCTGCGGCACCACCTGCCGCTGAAGGGTGAAGGGAAAAAGTACATTGTCAATTACGGGCATTCCTACGGAGAGTGGGCGGAACCGGCGGATGTATTCCCGGACGATTGGAAAAATATCTTCCTGCCTCATCCGGAGGAATCCACGGCCTATACGGTTTTTATCATGGAGCATATGATGGAAATCGCCGGGTATTTGGGAAAGCAGCAGGATAAAGCGCTGTTTGAAAAATACCGGGACGGCTGCACGAAGGCATACCGTGAGCTTGTCACGCTGCCCGGCTACACCCTGGATACCAACCGGCAGGCAAATCTCGTCCGTCCGCTGTATTTGCGCCTGCTGGACGAGAAGCAGGAAGCATTTGCAAAGCATCGGCTCGTTCAGGCTATGGAGAATTACCGCTGGCGGCTCGGGACGGGCTTCCTTTCCACACCGTTTATACTGGATGTACTGGCGGATATGGATGAAAATCATGTTTCGGGCGGTGGAATCCACCGCTGCCAAGGGGTACGGCAGCAAAAGGGACTATGATAATCCGAATTTCCGGATGCAGATGGCTTTCTCTGCCGGAGCGCCAATTCGCAGCATGATCATTTTCGGCGGCATGAAGGGTGGCGTGCTGCCCGGTATGCTGGAAATGGCGAACGGGCACTTCTTCCGTGGCATCTGGAAAATGCTTGCGGGGGGAGAAAATGCCAAGTCTATACGCCTGCATGATGAACCTTGTGTTCCGCTGTATGGCGCAGGACAAGCCGGGGCAGCCCCACGACTATGCAGCGGAGCGAAAACGCAATGACTGAAAACCTCCAAGACCGCCTAAGGGCGTGACCGTCCGGCTTGGCGAATTGGGTGGGCTGTCGGCGGAGTTCATTCAACAAAGCGGCAATCAAAAGGGAACGATTTTCTACATTCACGGCGGTGGATTTATTGTTGCTTCCGTGCGGGAGCGGCGGACAGTCTGCCAGTATATCACAGCCAACTACGGCTATAACTGCGTGACTTTCAACTACCGCCTTGCACCGGAAAATCTGTGGTCTGCCCCTTTGGAGGGTTGCCTGACCGCCTATGCCGCGCGCTTGAAAACCGGCGCTTCCCCGAAGGATGTCGTATTCATGGGGGAAAGCGCAGGCGGTACGCTGGTGTTGTCATTAGCGTTGCTGCTGAAGGAAAAGGGATTTCCCCAGCCGAAGCGTTGGTGCCTCTCTCCCCCTGTGTGACGCAGGCTGACTGTTTCCCGTCCCACACTCGGAATTGCGGCAATCGTCTGCGTCGGCCACTATGTAATGTCTACTGACCAACCCAAAAAGCATTGCGACACAAGGCAATCCCGCCAATCTGTGCTATAATAGGTGCAAGGGAAACGACAAAAAGCGGGCAAAACCCTTG
>ERZ773104.800-NODE-800-length-47414-cov-13.376782_pt1 | contig 47414 bp, 41 predicted proteins | sample MGYA00511920_ERZ773104 | MGnify/ENA primary metagenome ERZ773104 (study PRJEB29015, sample SAMEA2737857) | human gut metagenome | biome: human gut; feature: human-associated habitat; material: faeces | place: China | collected 2012 ... | reverse complement strand
TAGAGCATCGCCTTGCCAAGGCGAGGGTCGCGAGTTCGAATCTCGTCTCGCGCTTTTTCTTTCAGCAGTTTGCATTATCGTATATTGGGCTATCGCCAAGCGGTAAGGCACAGGACTTTGACTCCTGCATTCGCTGGTTCGAATCCAGCTAGCCCAGTTATTAAAGTCCAAGTATATTTGGGCCATTAGCTCAGGCGGTAGAGCACTTGACTTTTAATCAAGTTGTCCGGGGTTCGAGTCCCCGATGGCTCACTTTCCCCTTCTTACGTGAAGGGTTATTTTTATTTTACAAATAAACAGCATACTATATATTTATCTATAATCATATAATTTATACATGCGGATATGGCGGAACTGGCAGACGCGCTAGACTTAGGATCTAGTCCTTCGGGGTGCAGGTTCGATTCCTGTTATCCGCATTTTTTATTATTCATTTTTCCCACCCAAATCAAGCCTACTCATTTTAGGCACAAAAATAACTGCTACCCTGTCGGATAGCAGTTATTTTTATCTCTTATCAAAACTGATATTGCTATTACTCTGCATCAGCTGTAACATCTGCTGCTGCCTCTGGAGCAGGAGCCTCAACCTCATCTTCCTCGTCATCGAAGAAATCATCATCGAAGTCATCATCGAAATCATCATCGAAGTCATCGAGGAAATCCGGAGTGAGATATGAATATACTGCATATGCAATACCTGCGATAGCTGCAACAGCTCCAATAATAACAAGGATCACAAATAATGTGCTTTTTGCCTTCTCCTCTGTTGCGTCGCCCTTAACTAAAATTACGTCACTACTCTTCATCGTTACAATCCACCCTTTCTTAACCCTACAATGGGTTTCATTATGATATTATATTGATTTGAAAGATAAAACATACTGTCTAAGTCTTCCAATACCTGTAAAAAATTATATCATACACCATCCATTATTTCTATATATAATTTATAAATAAATCTGACATTATACCAGCGGTGTAAGATTATTCACTTTTCTTTAATTTTGCAAACGAAGCAAACATTTTTCTTACTCCGCATCTGTCAAAGTTCACAGTAACCTCGTAATCCTTGTCGCCCTTCTCAAGGTTTTCTACAGTTCCCACACCAAACTTGATATGTCTGACTCTGTCTCCAACCTCATAATCAGGCTTTCCAGATGCACTTACAACAAAGGCTTTGCCAAATGCCGGCTGTGTCGACGGCTGGCCATAGGATTTCTGTCTTGCATAGCTGCTATACGGATTCTTCTGTCCATATTCTTTTCCAGGGGTTCTCGGCTTATAGTTATATGAGCTGTCGCTGTATAAGTCTCCTCTGTTGTACCTGTCCACCGATTCCGTCTCTCTTCTCTTTGCCATGTTTCTCATATCCGCTTCATGTTCAAACAGCAGTGGCGGAATCTCCCTTATGAATCTGGACACATCACTGCTGATACGGTTACCATGCATCATTCGCTCTCTAGCCGCGCTCAGATACAGTTTCTTCATCGCCCTTGTGATTCCCACATAGCAAAGTCTCCTCTCCTCCTCAAGTGCGTCAGGATCGTCTGAATTTAACGCCATTCCACTAGGGAATACCCTGTCTTCCATTCCGCATATAAACACATACGGGAACTCCAGTCCCTTTGCACTGTGAAGAGTCATGAGCTTCACCTGGTTGTCATCTTCCGACATGGAATCAAGATCTGACACCAGCGCAATTTCCTCAAGGAATTCGCTCAGTCCAGCCTCCTCATTCTCGTCAACAAATTCCACCACTTTATTCCGGAGTTCATCTATATTCTCAAGTCTTGTCATTGATTCCTCTGTATGCTCTGCTATAAGTTCAGACTCATAGCCCGTATCCTCAAGAATCCTGTCATACACAGCATCCAGGCTCTCACCGTCCTGCAGCATATCCCGGAAAGACTGTATAAGCGTTGCAAACTGCTTTATCTTTCCGGAGGTTTTCACCGCCATTCCTGGTATCTCATCAGCCCTTGCTGCGGCATCCATCATTGACAGTCCATATGCATCCGCAAATGATTCCACCTTGCTGAGGCTAGCCTCACCTATTCCTCGCTTTGGCACATTTACCACTCTTCTAAAATAGAGATTATCCGTGGTATTGTTTATAACCTTGAGATACGCAAGCACATCCTTTATCTCTTTTCTCGCATAGAAATTCGTGCCGCCATACACTCTGTATGGAATGTTGGCATACACCATCTTCTCGCCGAGCACACGGGACTGGGCATTTGTTCTGTAGAGTATGGCTATATCCCTGTAGTCAACACCTTGCCTTACAAGCGTCTTTATACGGCTAGCAACCAGATCTCCCTCCGCATACTCCGTATCGCACTGATCAAACGATATCTTCTCTCCAGCATCCTGATCTGTCCAAAGCGCCTTATCTTTTCTGCCCTCATTGTGCTGTATGACAGCATTTGCAGCCGCCAGAATATTGCCGCACGATCTGTAGTTCTGTTCCAGCTTTATGACCTTTGCATCCTCATACTCCTTCTCAAAGTTGAGTATATTGGTTATATTCGCGCCTCTGAACTTGTATATAGACTGATCGTCATCACCCACCACGCAGAGATTTCTGTACTTTCTCGCAAGCATCTTCACCATCAGGAACTGGATATGGTTTGTATCCTGATACTCATCCACCATGATGTATCTGAATCTGTTCTGATATGTATCGAGAACATCCGGATTGTGCTCAAACAGCTCCACCGTCTTATATATGAGATCATCAAAGTCCATGGCATTATTCTTCTTGAGTCTTCCCTGATATTCCGTGTACACCTCCGCCACCTTGGTAGCCGCATAGTCCGCGGCATTTCTGCGCGCAAATTCATCAGGAGACATATACTTCTCCTTCGCCTTTGATATCTCACTCATAAACATCTTTTCGGGATATCTCTTAGGATCTATCTGAAAATCCTTCAATATACTCTTGACTGTACTCTTCTGATCATCAGAATCATATATATCAAAATTCTTTTCATATCCGATCTTATCTGCATATCTTCTGAGTATCCTGACGCAAAGAGAATGAAATGTACTCACCCATACACGGTCAGCCCCCTCACCAACTATCAGATCAACTCTGTCTCTCATCTCTCTGGCCGCTTTGTTTGTAAATGTTATAGCCAGTATATTAAGAGGATTCACCCCCTCATGCTCCATGAGATAGGCAACCCTGTGTGTTATCACTCGTGTCTTTCCGCTTCCCGCACCGGCAAGTATGAGAAGTGGTCCATCCACATGCTCACACGCCTGCTGCTGCATATCATTAAGTCCTGCCATAAGCCCTCCTGTATAAATAAAAACGCCATTACGTATATACCAAACATATGTTTTATTCCATCTGTTCAGTATAACATAACAGCGTTTATTTGCAAATGAATATATTATATTTATTTGCCGCCTACGCTAGCTTTGTTCCGCAGTTACCACAGAACTTTGCTCCGTTCGTCGGCTGTCCACAGTTAGGACAGAACTTCGGTGCAACACCATTTCCTGCTGCCTGGCCGCCCATCTGATTATTCATCGGGTTATTCATCTGGTTCATTGCTCCTGCCATCTGATTGGCCATCGCCATTCCCATCTGCATTCCTACCATGGCATTCGCCATATCCGTTGCATTGCTTCCGGCTGTTCCCGCATGGCCACCCCTTGCCATGGAATCAACCATATTGACCTGCTGGAATCTATTCATATCCCCAATCATTGAATACTCAGCAGCCTGATCCGCACGTTTCTGTATGTTCTCCGGATATGTAAACTCACTAATTCTGAAATCTGTGATGGTGAGTCCGATTCCCAGAAGCTCCATGTCCAAATCTTCCTTGATACCCTTAGCTATATCAACCGAGTTTGACATGAGGTTGAATACATCCCCTCCAACCTTTGTTATCCACTTCATGAGAAGGCCATCCAGAATGCCTCTGATACGATCTCTTATATCATCAACAGTAAACTGCTGCTTGATACCGGCAACCTTCTCAATAAGAACATTGTAGTCGTCTATCTTGAATGAGAACTTACCATTTGATCTTACCGGAAGTCCACCAGGAAGTCCAGGAGCCTGAAGTCTGATAGGCGAACTGGTTCCCCAGTTACATGTAAATTCCTTTGTATTTACAAACAGCACCTCTGCGCGAAGTCCTGAATTGAAACCAAACTTGAATCCCTTAAGTGTTGAAAGGAATGGTATGATCTGTGAATCAATAGTATAGCTTCCCGACTCTGTAAATATACCTTCCACAGCTCCATTATACAGGAATATAGCATCCTGCCCCGGCTTGATGATAAGCTTTGAGTCCTTCTTTATCTCTCTGTTGGTCCACTTCCAGAAGATGACGTCATCTCTGTACTCTTCCCACTCTACAACATTTGCAAACTGATTTGAAAATAATCCCATCTATATGCTCCTCTCTGTCAAAAGGATTTACTGTAATCCCATCTTTGCCTTAAGTGCTGCAAGCTCATCCTGTACATCAGCATTAGGTGCTGCATCGTACTTGCTTGCAAGATCATCAACTGAATCTGCAGCTGATGAGTTAAGCTCGCTCATGGCGTTTGCCTTGTCAAGCATTGCGTCTGCCTTTGCTTCCATTCTTGCAAATGCATCCATAGAAGCTGATGAATCGCCGATACCGCCCATCATCTTGTTCATACGCTCCTGAGTCTTAGCAACCTGAACCTTAGCCTTGATTGTCTCTTTTCTTGCATTCAGATCACCGACATCCTTTGTGAGCTTGTCATGCATCTGTCTCATCTTTGCTGCGTTTGCTGCGGCTGCGTCATATGCCTGCTGGAGAGCTACCTGCTTCTGTGTGAGCTGGTTCTTCTTCTCGAGGAACTTCATTGCGTCTCCCTCGTTGCCGGCAACAAGTGCCTTCTCTGCATATGTCTGCATCTTAGCTATCTCAGCATCGCACTCGTCTAACTGTCTCTTGCATCTCTGCTCCTCTGCCATAACTGTTGCTGTCTCTGACTTAACCTTTCTGAGATCCTCCTGAAGGTCTCTAAGATACTGATCGATCATCTTCTCTGGATCCTCAGCCTTGTCAAGAAGTGCATTGATGTTTGATGACATGATGTCCTTAAATCTCTTTAAAATTCCCATAATTTTACCTCCGCTTTGTAAATGAATAGTTATATATAATATTAATGTTGTCTCCTGTCGACGACACCATCATTATATGATGTATATGTTCCATCCTCAATGCAAAGACCGAAATGTTGCTTTATCATATAATCTGTTTATAGACACGTTACCCCCTGTAAAGTATCAGTCGCCACCTTATTCAACATTAACAATCATATCTGTGCTAAAAATCCTATACAACTCCGTCGTTAATATCGTCGAAGTCATCGGATATACGTCCGCCTATTCTGAAATCAGGCTTTCCGCCATTTTCTGATGCTCCACCCTTTGCGCTGTCGTCTGTGATGGACTCCTCAAGTCTGACCGGTGTCCTGTCTCCAAATCTTTTCTTTTTGTCATCTGGGTCATTGTCCCTTATGACATGTATAGAAGAATCCTTCTCCATTATGTCCTGCGCTCTGACCGGCTCCCTTGACGCCTTCACTCTGATTGGCTCCTGTTCTTTCTTTTCATCAAAGTCAAACTCCCACTGAACCATCTCCGGCTCGCCGCTGTTTTCCTTATGACTCTCTTCCTTTGAGTGATTCTTCTCATAATAAAGCTCATTTGCAAGAAGCTGGCTTATCTCGAGTATGTCTGCATATCTCTCCTGCTTCTTCATATCCATAAGACCTTCCATGAGTTCTTTCTTGTTGTTCTCTATTATTTCAGACTTCTTTCTGAGTGACTCAAGAACTCTGTCGCTCTCCATGCTTATCATGTTGTATGCCTGGTTGACAGTCTCATTGATCTCCATGAGCATCTCATTGGTGTATATAATGGATGCAGCATATATCTCGTTGGCTGTTCTGAGCGCCTGTCTGTCCTGCTTGCCAAGACTCTTTACTTTTCTATCGACAAATAATGGACTTGGCTTACTAAGTCTAATTCTAGATGCAGCTTCCTCAGCATCAGCGATTATCTCGTCTGCCTCCTGCTCTGCTTCCTTGATTATCTTGCTACGTTTATCAGTTATCTCATGATATGCCTTCAGTTCCAAATCTATAGTTGTCTTGAGTTCTTCAACGATCTCAAGTACTTCTTCTTTATTGACCAAAACCTTGCCAGCTGCAAATGGTACATTCTGACCTTCTCCGACTATATCCTGTATTCTATCAAGCAGCTGTTTAGCTTTTCCGTTCTCCATAATAGTGCCTCCGCAATAGTGCCTTTGTAAATAATCTGTTTTATCATATAGATATATACTAGTTTATTCTAGCATCTTTCATAGTTCATTTCAACAAATGCCCTTGATTTATTTCTTAACATTGCACGCTTTATGTCAATCTATGGCAGGTTTTGCATCATCCCTTGGGATTCCAAGGAAATCCTGTATGAGGTGTCTCGAAAAGAGTCTACCCTCCTCACTCTCAAAAATACGCTCCGGATGCCACTGAAATGCAAGTATGCTCATTGCTGGTGACACGAAAGCCTCCACAGATTCATTTTCTTCGTCGACCACTATCGGATAAAACATAGTTGACATATTCTCAAGATACACACAGTCGCTATGGAAATTATTTATCTTGACATATCTGTCCGTATTGACTATCCGAGCCAGATGATCCACCCCTCTAGGTCTCGGGACTTTAAATCTTGCTGAATAAGATATCTTTCCGCCAAACAGCGCATTTATATGCTGCATCCCCCTGCACACACCTATCACCGGTATGTTGTTGTGAACACAGTACATTATGAGCTGTTCCTCCATGGCGTCACGTCTTGGCTGCAGTTCCGCATTATGCGGTTCTAGGTAATGTCTCGGATGCAGGGTTCCGCCCCCGGTCACTATCAGCAGATCAAACTGCTGGTCTACCACCGCATCAAAATCCTTCGTAAAGTTGGATACTGGCAGAAGCCTTATCCCCATACTCTCATAGAATTCAACATATGCAGCCTCCAGAACATCCGTGGATTTGCCATACATGTTATGTCCTTCTCTCTGTGTTATAAGTGCGCGCAGCATATGTCATTCTCCTTCCATTATCTTCCCCTTTGCACAGTCAAGTGTTATACAGATCTGCTTTTCTACAAAACTGTATATGCAGTCGCCACATCCTATCGCGGCAGGAATGTTAAATTCTGCACACCTTATCGCCATATGCGATGCCACACCGCCGTACTTGGTTATAAATCCTTTTATCCCCTTTGCAAATATCCAGTCATAGCCTGGATCTGCTTTTGGGAGAACCACTATTTTCCCAGCCACATCTGCAATATCCTCATGATCTTCATTTTCATAATTCTCAAGAAGTACCACCTCACCGGTCACACATTCTGAGGTGATAAAATTCGGTCTTGCCTCCCAGACTTCTATACATCCAAGCTGCCCCGGGCTGTACACAACATCCGGGAATATCAGCATGGAATCTGTCTCAAATGCTTTCTTATTCTTCTCTATTATCCTCAGCCAGTTTTTCTTTATCTCACCGGCCGGCCGGCTCACGGCGAGCTGTATATCCGTAACTTCCAGATAAGCCATATCCTCCTTGGCTATTCCAAGCTTATCCCCTATGTCTATGAGTATGTCTATAGCAAGGCTGAGTGTCTTCGTAAACTCAAATTTGAAATACTCTCTCTCCTCCATCGAGTCGCGTAGGAAATCAACAAATTCTTTAAGTTCCACGTAAAAGCCTATATCTTCTAGGGCATCCAGCATCTTTACCATATCCAGGGACGTATGCTTAAGCTGTTCTATTGTCTGCCTCTGTTTTCTTGCCACTGCGCTTCCCTTTGACAGATCGAACTCGCGGTGGGCATAGGTATCACATGTTATATCATATGTTCCAGATCTCAGATGACCATATTTTTCGTCAAATGTCACCCTGGTTATCCGTCCATCGACAAGATCTTGAAAATCAGAATCGTACTCTGATGCCACTGTGTAAATTGACATCATGAAATCATCTATATCCTTGTCCGTAAACAATCCACGATACACAAGTGACCTGCTTATAGCCTTTGAGATAAACGCAAGCCTTGCCTGCCTTGCAAATTTGGGTGTGCCATAGTGCTTGATGCTCTCTATAAGCTGGACGAAAAACTGCAGCAGTGTTATGACATCATTGTGTGCCATTAGCCAGTTGCTTCTGGTATTTTCCCGGTGAACCCTGAGGCCATTTAATGCCCGAAGATCCTTCATCCTGTTCCGGTTGAAATTGCATATCGCATTGTTGGTGAGATTAAACAGAGAGTCCGAGAGATCCTGTATCTCCTCGCGGGTGAAGCCCTGTGTTTCCAGCTTCCTAAGCTTGTCCTCCGTTGCAAAATCATACTCTGAAAATGCAATCTCAAACTCTATCTTGTCGTGAGCAGTCGGATCCGCTATAAGCTTTCTGTTGTAATACTCCAGAAGTTTTTTCTCCAGCCTGTCATCCACATCATCAGGCATAAGCCCAAGGAATGACTTTCTAAGCGATATATACGGCTTGTTGCCAAGCTTGTACATAAGATCCCCGTCAACTTCCTTATACCCTATGTAACTCAGCCCCTGATTCCACGCAGAGGATGTTATGATCTCCCTGTAGAGCGAATAGTCAAGTGGGTGCGGATTTTCTCCTATCATCTCAGCCGGATTCCAAAATGCCATATCTGAAAGTATCGTATTCTTTTCACCAAGCAGGTCGCCTATCTCCCTGTATTTTTGGCATGCCCTGTCCGCCGCAGCAAATATCTCCTCGTCAGAAATGGAACATTTCTCTGCTCTGATGCTGGCCGCCAGCGGTCTCACCTGAAATATAGTCACAACATTCTTCTCGTCCACGGCAAATTCAACGTCGATAGGATAATCTGAAAATACACCCTCAAGCTCTCTCATCGCCCTTATGAGTGCATGCCAGTGCTCCGGCAGACTGTCCTCATGTGCATTTCTTAATATATATACTGTCTTCCCTCCGCGGCCGCTTGTGACCGCATCTGTGGAATCCTCATCGTATGTTATCGCATAATACGGTCTGTTCTTCTTCAGCTCCCTGGAAAATATAACTCCGCTGTAACTTATACTTTCCACCTGAGTCTGTATAAGCACCTGCTCATCTGTGACATCATCGAGGTCGCATTTGTATGATTCAAGCACCTCTCTGATAGCCCTCATAACCTCCTCCGGATTTCCCGGATCAACGCCGAGAACGCTCTCGTAATGCCCGGCATTTGAGGTGTTCATGCCATCTTCGTTGGAAGACGAACTTCTCACCACGATCTTTCCGGCTCCAAATTCCCCACCTATATCCTTCGCCATGCTATACGGATCCCTCTCAAACTCTCCGCCAGTCACGATCCTCATTTTCTCTATTCTTGAATATTTCAGTTTTCCATACAGATTCTTAAGTACATCCGCTTTTGAAGTAATCTCGCCAGTCATCTCCGGACTCCTTTCTGATTTTAACCTGCCCTAACCGGGCATTCAAAGAAAAAAGCTGCACTTAGTGTATACTAAAATGCAGCTTACATCAATTCTAATTTGGGTATTTAATTATGTGTTATCTTACTGTGAACAGATCATCCACTGACTTCCTCGGAGGCATCTCCGGTGCAAATGCAGGATAACCCATGGCTACAACTGTAGCCACTGTCTGCCCATCAGGTATTCCAACTATCTCTCCAACCTTGGCATCATCAAATATTCCAAGGATAACAGTTCCGACACCTTTTTCATGAGCAGCAAGGCAAAATGTCTGTGTTGCAATACCGGCATCGAACATTTCCCAGCCGCTTCCCTTGCTCGTGCTGGCCTCTCCGTTCTTCTCATATCCACATATGCCATCCTTCTTTGTTATGACCATGAGCTGTTTTGACCTGCTGACCGTTTTCTGATTCAACGGGAAGTCCATGACTCCCTCGGCAGCGATCTTGGCGATCACAGCTTCGTCCTCAACAAGAATATACCTGATCACCTGTGTATTCTTCCATGATGGAGAGTAGGATGCAAGCTCAACTATGTCTTTGACAACGTCAACCGGCACCTTCTCATCTGTAAATTTTCTCACACTTCTTCTCGTCTTAATACATTCAATTGCGTCCATACTTTCCTCCTTATCGGCATTGTTTTTATCTTGTTTTTTCATACTTATATAAGTCCCTGGATATACAGTATTCCGCTTGTAAACTTGTCCCCTGTATTGTTCACATAGTCTCTATACTCCCTATAGTCTATATAATACTTCTTTCCCCAGGAAGATACAACAAGATATTCCTTTCCTCTTACATTTCTGACACCGGTTACAGTAACATAATGTGAATGGACATTCTCCCTTATGGATGTCTTGATGTTTCCATCCTTTTCCACATACATGCTGATTCCCTTCTTTCCAAATGGATTGTATCTGTTAGGTCCTATAGACAGTATAACCGGCTTGTTCTTGCGTATAAGATGCTTTATATCCTTGATCATTGCTTCATCGGACTGCATCATCTTCCATTTTGCCTTGAGTCCGATATCGTTGAGCATAAAATATCTGTTCATCGTATGTTTGAGTGCTATGCCCAGCATTCCTTTGTGCATCATAAGTATGACATAGTGAACGTAGAAGAACTTTACATACTCCAGATAATCATGCTTATTGTAAAGCCCTTTCGGCTTGTTTATCTTCCTTATGGCATCAGTCATCATATTCGGATTCTGCTCCGCAAGATACATTGTCAGGTCTGCCATGGCTATGACTCCACATCCCACCTTCTGCATCTTCTTCGACTTTGACCAGTTCTGGTTGCCGCCATAGCTTATGAGGTTCATATTCTTTATCTTCACGTAATCTCTATTGGTTAAATATAAATCTTCCATATTATTCCTTTCCGATCTACGCATATATGCGTTCAAACAAAAATCTCATGGATCGTTACCCGTATTGTATCACGATTCTTCATCGACATCAAGCATTCTTAACTGTATTAAGTAGTATTAAAAACTACATTGTTTCGACGCATTTAGGTCTTTACTTTTTCCGGATGTTCTGCTATAAGATTATATGAGTTGGATAAGTGATCGCGGCTGCATTTATGCAGGTGAGGAAAGTCCGGGCTTCACAGGGCAGGATGCCGGATAACGTCCGGTGGAGGCGACTCCCAGGCCAGTGCAACAGAAATAAACCGCCATATCCGGTATTTATACAGATATGGTAAGGGTGGAAAGGCGAGGTAAGAGCTCACCGCTGCTGTGGTAACATAGCAGGCTCTGTAAACCCCATCCGAAGCAAGACCAAATATGGTTCCCGAGTGGAACCTGTGGAATGATACAGTTGCCCGCTGCATTCCAGGTAGGTCGCTTGAGATTTATGGCAACATAACTCCTAGATAGATGATCACTCTCGACATAACCCGGCTTACAGTCCAACTCATTATATCTAAATAACAAAAACGATCAATAAAAACGGAGATGACAATCAACACTTTTGATTTGTCATCTCCGTTTTGCATTAATATATAATTTGAAACATCTCAGATGTCAAAGCAACCTCCGCCTACAAACTCTCTGAGTATTGAGTCTGCGGGGATATACTCTAGATCTATATCTCTGAACATATCCACAAATCTCAGGAGCCGCTGAGCCTCTTCATAGTATTCCGAGTCAGATGAAACAGCATGCAGAAGTGGCTTTGCCGACCTTCCGACCGCAGTATACTCATAAAGAAGTCCCGAATTGAACATCGCATCAGCTTCATTCTCATACGGAAAGATATGTGTCTCCTCGCCCTTTCTTACCGACTTCCACATCGACAGGGTTTTCTCCACATCATTTCCTCGTGTTCTATGGTCGCGGACCATTCTCCTGAGAAGTCTGCCGTCCATTGTGGATACTTTTACCTGCTGCTCGTCACCGCCGTCCACATACAGCTGGTTCAACGGACTTATGTATATCTTGTACTTATCAGCTTCATCCAGCGCATATGTCATCGCCGGATTGAGAGAATGTATGCCCTCCATTATCAACACATCCGAATCTGCAATCTGAAGATGATTTCCGCGATACTCTCTCTTTCCTGTTCTGAAGTTGAACACCGGCAGTTCTATCCTCTCACCGGAGAGCAGCTTGCACATATCTGTGTTTAGCTTTTCAAGATCCATCGCCTCTATGCACTCAAAGTCATAGTTGCCATTCTCGTCCTTCGGATTATCCTCTCTGTTGACAAAATAATTGTCCGCCGCGATGGCGTGGGGTCTCAATCCCAACGCCATAAGCTGTATACCCAGCCTGTGGGAAAATGTAGTCTTGCCAGCAGAACTTGGTCCCGATATCAATATTATCCTTCTTTTTTCAGCAGCAATTCTTCTGGCGATCTCATAGATACTGTTGCTCTGCATCACCTCACACACCAGCACCAGTTCCATTCCGCGCCCTGAATCTATCATCGCATTCAGTTTCTCAACTGAGTCAATGCCGACCTTTCTCGCCCATTCCTTCGAAGTTTCTTTCAGGGATGATACACCCTTATCCAGACTTTCTTTGACCATAATAACTACCAACTTCCATTTGTCATATTAACTCAAGAGCCCGCTCTATACACTCCTGTTCATGGCGCAGCTCCAGGCATCGCTTTCTCGCATTATCCGTTTTCGCATGTTCAAGTCCGGATATGATATCGACAAGAGATCGCCTTCTGTCCTCCAGATAATTCTTCAGAACAGCGCTGTGGCTTTCCAGAAGTCTGCGTCCATACTTGAAATATATTTCCTGCAAGTCAGAATTATGTGCGAATCTATCATTTTCAGATCTGGCTATACCGGCTATGTCATTACCGGCTGCATCCATTCCATTCCTGTCATTTCCATTCCTGTCATTTCCACTCCTGTCATTCCCAGTCCTGTCATTTCCGGCCCTGACCATGTCATTTGTTTTTTCTTCATTCCTCGAAGATTCGCCCACATCAACGCTCATGACAACATAATATTTTCCTGCATCCACAAGCATCTTCTCATCGGTTATGAACCATCCCTGTTCATGTATATATCTTCTGACATGTTCAAGCTCCGACTGGGGCTGCAGCACGAGCTGTTTTGCGGTGTCCACAACCGTTTTCCCGGCACTTAGTATATCAGTTATTAGTATTCCACCCATACCGGCTATTATTATCGAATCCGTCTCCCCTGGCTTTACCGTATCAAGTCCATCGCCGAGCCTCAGATCTATCCTGTCATCCATACCCCATCTTGCTATATTTTCCCTTGCTATCGCGCATGGACCCATCCTTACATCAGACGCTATGACATGATCAGCAATGCCATTTGCCACAAGGTATATGGACACAAATGCATGGTCGCAACCTATGTCACACACGCGTCCGCCGGGCTGCACCATATCCGCAACGGTCTGCATTCTGAGTGACAGCTCTATATTCTTTTTATTTGTATCATCCGCCATTATATTCGCAGAGCCAGCCTTCAATTCCGGCTGGCCCATTCTCCATTTCATTATACATTTATTAGTTGTAGAGGAAATCCTTGAGCTTTCTGCTTCTGTTTGGATGTCTCAGCTTTCTGAGTGCCTTTGCCTCTATCTGACGAATACGCTCTCTGGTTACGTTGAATTCCTTTCCAACCTCCTCAAGTGTTCTAGGCCTTCCATCATCCCATCCAAATCTGAGCTTTATAACTCTCTGCTCTCTCTCTGTGAGTGTGCTGACAACATCATCGAGCTGCTCATGGAGCAGTGTCTGATTTGTAGCCTCAACAGGTGTCGGAATGCTCTCATCCTGAATGAAATCTCCAAGATGGCTGTCCTCCTCCTCACCGATAGGTGTCTCAAGAGATACCGGTTCCTGTGCGATCTTCATTATCTCCTGTACTCTCTCCTTTGGAAGTCCCATAACCTCGCCGACCTCCTCTGGAAGAGGCTCTCTGCCGAGTTTCTGAAGAAGATCTCTGCTGACTCTTGTTACCTTGTTGATGGTCTCAACCATATGAACAGGGATACGGATAGTTCTCGCCTGGTCAGCGATGGCTCTTGTGATAGCCTGTCTGATCCACCATGTAGCGTATGTTGAGAATTTGTATCCCTTTCTGTAATCGAACTTCTCAACAGCCTTGAGAAGTCCAAGGTTACCCTCCTGTATAAGGTCAAGGAACAACATTCCACGGCCAACATATCTCTTTGCAATGCTTACAACAAGACGAAGGTTTGACTCTGCAAGTTTCTTCTTTGCGGCCTCATCACCGGCCTCCATTCTCTTTGCAAGTTCTATCTCCTCCTCTGCGCTTAGCAGTGGTACCTTACCGATATCCTTGAGATACATTTTGACAGGATCCTGGGTAGTACTTGAAATATCCCCTGTATCGGTGAAGTCGATCTTCTCAACCTCCTCCCCCTCTGCGATGACGTCCTCGTCAAGTGCTGGCTCCTCCTCATCCGTATCTGTGATCTGGAGAATATCCACGCCATTTTGCTCAAGAAAATTGAATATCTTCTGCATGGTATCAAGATCCAGTGCAACCTCCTTGAGGTCGTTGAAGTGCTTTATAAGCTCTGTGTCCTCGATAACGTTCTTCTTGCTGTGCGCAATTGAAAGAAGATCCTGAAGTTTCGCATTGAACTTCGCGTTGATCGCCTCATCATCGCTCACCTTTATCATCTCATTCTCATTTGTGTTTGTTGTATCCATTGTACTCATATTATTCCTCCACATTATATTGTTGATCAGATCACAACTCTGAATTTTTCCATTTTCTTTCTGTCTTTTATAAGCTGCTGCACTTTCGTAATGTCATTCTCGCTCTCTAGATGCTTCTTTATACTTGCAAGCTTGATCTTCTTCACCACATCAGTTATGGCTCCGCTAATCTCCTCCTCCGTCATGTCTATAGACAGATCGGTCTGAAGCATGGATGCCACTAGTCTCTGCTCCTCCACATCCTGAAACGTGTTAACTACGATAGCAGGCTCCACCTTGTGCTGCTCCCGGTACTGGGAAAACAGCTTCTCAGCAACAGTCCTGAAAACCCCCGGATCAAAGTCCTCCTCGCTTATAACACCGTCAAGCTTTTCAAAAAGCGATGGCTCATTGACAAGCCATGTAAGCAGCAGTCTAGCTGTTTTATTTTCCCCGACATCTCTGCCCTGTCTTCCATGTGATGCTGTCCCGCTGCCGGTTCCCGAATCAGGGTTCGTCATCTGTTCCTCAAGCCGGCGCTCCTCTCTCTCCACAACATCTGGTTTTGGGGTTCCCGCCACTCCATAGTCGTGAACCTTCTCCGCAAGAGCGTCCCTGTTTATCACATAAGCACGGGCTATTGCATCTATATAATTATTGCGTTCAAGCGGATCTTCTATATATGAAATCTCTCTCGCCACCTGATTCTGGAACTTGGTGCGCTCCCCAGGATCGCTCTGGTCATACTCCTCAGAATATATCCTGGCAAGGAACATCATTCCACTCTCCGCTTTCTTTATCCGCTCCTCAAATGCCTCGCTGCCAAGATTTCGTATAAACTCATCTGGATCCTTGTACGGACGCATATTTATAACTCTCGCACCGACTCCGACCTCACGGAGTATTGCAATGACCTTCTTTGTAGCCGCAACGCCTGCGCCATCACTGTCATATGCCAGATACACCTCGTCGGCATATCTCTTGATTATACTGGCATGTCCAAATGTGAACGCAGTTCCGAGGGACGCCACCGCATTGTCAAATCCCGCCTGATGCATAGATATGACATCCATATATCCCTCACAGCATATAAATCCCTTTCTCCGGCTCCGCCTTGCAATATTCATGGCAAACAACGTATGACTCTTGTCAAAAACCGCAGTGTCACTGGTGTTGATGTATTTTGGCTTTCCATCGCCCAGCACACGTCCGCCAAATGCTATGACCTTGCCATTGATATCCAGTATCGGGATCATGGCTCTGTTCCAGAACTTGTCCACGCCGCCGTCCTTCTCCGTGATATCCACAAGCCCGGAATTCTTAAGCTGTTCATCTGTATATCCCTTGTTCTTCAGATACCGGTACAGATCATCCCTGTATATATCTGCATATCCAAGGGCAAATCTATTTATAGTTTCATCCGTAAGACCTCTGGTATCACGGAAGTACTCATAAGCCTTCTCTCCCCGCTGTCCATGCTTCAGTATATAATGGAAATATGCCGCCGCAGTCTTGTTCATCTCCTTCAGAACAATCTTGTACTGCTCTCTGGAACGTTCCTGAGCACTCATGGACTTCTCTGGCAGCTGTATGCCAGCCCTCTCGGCAAGCCGTTCAACCGCCTCCGGGAAATTTAGATTTTCATATTCCATGACAAATGTAAATACATTTCCTCCGACACCGCAGCCGAAACAATGATACATCTGCTTTTCTCTGTTTACCTTAAAAGATGGAGTCTTTTCGTGATGGAAAGGACAGCAGGCCTCATAGTTGCTTCCCTTCTTCTTCAGGCTCGCATAACTGCCAATGACATCCACGATATCATTGCGCGACAAAACCTCGTTTATCACTTCATCCGAATAATACAATCCGCTTCCTCCTCAAACTTTCCAGGACTTAGGTATATATATGCTCTTGAACATCTCTATAGCATAATTATCCGTCATCCCGGCTATATAGTCACACACAACTGTTTTGGGGTCCTCCCCCATATATATCATCTCAACACATTCATTGGTAAGTCTGCTTGCATCCTCGCTGAAATATTCATACAGTATCCTGAGCATCTTATCCGCCTTGATCTCTTCGCTCTTCGCTATCGGGTTTGTGTAGAGATATGTAAACATGTACTTTCTGAGCTTACCAAGCGCATCGCCTATATCTGGCGACATGCTCACCTGGTCCTTGCCCATACTGGTCTTTATGACATCATGTATAAGACAGTTGAGCCTTGTTCTTGTAGTCTTGCCAAGTATATCAGTAATATTCCCGGGGAGATCCTCCTCCTTCAGTATATTGCCCCTTATGGCATCGTCTATATCGTGGTTTACATAAGCTATCTTGTCCGCAAGTCTGACGCACTGTCCCTCCAGAGTATGCGGAGTGCACGATGTCTTGTGGTTCAGTATTCCGTCCCTGACTTCCCATGTCAGATTGAGTCCCTCACCTCTGTTTTCAAGGCGCTCAACCACCCTGACACTCTGTACGTTATGACTGAAATTGTTGCCTGCGCATGATGCAAGTGTGCGCTCGCCAACATGTCCAAATGGCGTGTGCCCAAGGTCGTGTCCAAGTGCTATCGCCTCAGTGAGATCCTCGTTGAGCCTAAGTGATCTGGCGATTGTCCTCGCTATCTGTGCCACCTCCAGGGTGTGTGTAAGTCTGGTTCTGTAATGATCATCTCCGGGGGATAAAAATACCTGTGTCTTGTGCTTGAGCCGTCTGAACGATTTACAATGCAAAATACGATCCCTGTCCCTCTGGTATACCGTTCTCAGATCACACTGTTCCTCCTGCCTGTCGCGCCCCCTTGACTGGTCACTGAATGATGCATAAGGGCTCAAGATCTGATGTTCCTGTAATTCCTGTTCTTCACGTATTGTCATAGTTTTCTCCTATCCACATATACAAACAAAACCTAACAATATCTCTTACAAATCATATTTTATTAGCCACACATTTTTATTATTCTGTATTTTTTCTCATAATCCTTTTTTATTTTTTGCTTTTTTCATATTTTTTCAAAAAAATAAAAAAAGTGTACACTCCGACAGCATGTTACGCGCATAGCTGTTATGAATGTACACTTTAATATTTATTTTTTCAAGTCCGAATATCAGTTCTTGCCAAATCTTGCCTCATCCTGAGTTATACTTACTTCACTTCCATCCCTCGCGTCTATCATGACAAGCTGTATTGGATACGACTCATCGCTGCCTCTATCCGTATCAAGCTGAGCAAATACATAAACCGGTATCGCCTCATACTCCCCATCTCCGGTCTTAACCCTGAAATACGAAAGTCTCACATCATTGAACTCCACCTTGTTATATCCAGTGTAGTCCGCAAAATGCTCAGGCATACATTTTTTCAAGCTCTCAACAGCTTTATCCCAGCTTATGAGAGAGCCCGCATCCACCGCATCCTCATCTGAGTACATCGGCCACGTACATATAAAAGAGACAAGCCCGTCGCTGTCAAAAGTTATACTGTACTGCGATCTCTCCATATAGTAGTAATTATTCGGATCAAAGCTATCCTCCTCACTCTGATGAGATATGGTGTCTACGCCAAATGCCTCTGGCTGATACAGTGGCTGTCCGGTGACTGCTGCCCCAAAACTGACTGAATATCCGTTTTTTTCATCCCAACACGCCTCCGAACCACCGTTTGCGTCATAGTATCCATATTCCCTGTAGATCTCATTTTCGGAAGTAGCTGCCACATCCTTAAAGCCCCACTTTGCCATATAATCCATAGTCTTAGTCAAAGCCTCGCTCTGGGAAAGCCCACATTTATTGTCCTCATCGACCGCAGCCCATATCGGGGCATTTCTGTTGATGCCGTCAAGTTCCTCGCTGTCATATGTCATATACGACACATAGGTTGCGCCAAGCTTCTGCATATCCTCCGGCACTTCTCTCTCCGTTGCAAGCTGCAGTTCAAATCCTTCATCCGTGGACCAGGACTGATCAAAGAAATACAATATGTATTCTGTGCCATCAATCTTACCTATAAAATAGTCACTGCCGTAATCGACCGCAGCCCCTTTATTCTCAAATATTGCATCCTTCTGGGTCTGGCTCACTTCATCTTTGAGATCGTATGGATACTCAAACACTCCATCTTCCTCATCAAATATATTTTTTAATATAGTCTCTCTGTCTGCCGCTCCGATCTTGCCCATTGTGAATTTCTTCACATACATCCTATCTGCATCTGGAATCTTTATCTTGTCCGTCTTTATACATGCCGACTCTACGGTTCCGCAGTTATCCGCAGGAATGTCTATGTCAGCACTTTCCGGTATTCCCAGTGTTCTCGCAATTCCGCTCACACTGTCGTCATTTTCTGTAGTAGCTTTCGTGGTTTCATTTGCAGTCGGAGCATCGCTTCCACTGCTGTATTCCTTCACATCATCCCCCTCTATAACCGACACATTTGTTCCTGTGCTGTCATCTGCCTTATCTCTACATCCACTGCATGCCAGCACCATGCACAGTGCCGCAGCGCATACCATCCATCTTCGCCTCTTCATATTTATCCTCCCTACTTTTCTTCACCAAGGTAAATTAATATATAATCATACTTCTGCGAATATCCATCATCGTTAGATATCGACATATATGAATCTTCTATCTCACTCTCATCTACAAGGAAATACACCTTCAGATCGTGTTTTTCGCCATCCCTGTTCATGGTTATTCCTACGTCCACAAGATCCGCTTTCTGTCCATCGATCTCTGCATATACCGGCGATGCAAATGTCACCGATCTGCTGTTCTGTGCACTCACATCCTCTCCTGAATAAAAATAATTTGTTGTCACTGGAGGCTGCAGCTCATTGGACTCATCTATCTCTCCTCTGTCCAAGTAGAAAGAAAGTGTATCAACTACCCCATCTTTACTGTATGAAACATCACTCTCATATGTCATGTCCACAGTAACAAGCCTAAGACTGCTGTCGTTATAATCTCCCCAGTCTGCAAATTCATCATCAGATTTCTCTATAAGTCTCCTACACTTAAAAGTCTTGAACTTTCCATTTGCATCCACCAAGCCGCTGTCCAGGCCGCCGAACCAATACACGATGTCACTTTCCGGTATATCACCGATATTGTCATTTATCTCTATATCGTTGACTGTCATCTTATATCCTGATCTGAAAAACTGTTCTTTCAGATCCACGCATGAAAATGTATCTTCTTTCAAGGTCGCGCTGGCTGCTGTATCATCTGTTATTCCAGAATCGTCATATACAAATTCTCCCACAAAAGTCCATTTTGAAGGATCTTCACCTATAGCTTCATTTACCGACATTCCCTCGATCACTTTATCCAGATCCTCGTCCGTGATCGCGCGGCCTGCATATATGGTTATGATGATTGATTTCTCTTTTATCGGAATATATACCAGCTTGTTGAAGGAGTAATCTACACCGCCCCTCTCAAACAACAGACACTCGTACTCCCCTGCTTTCAAAGTCCTGGCATTTTCAATATCCCTGTTAACCACGTCATACGATTCGACGTCCCACTGGGATGCCGCCACCGATATTCCCATGTCCGGATCCCCATTATCATATTTATCTGCTTCAATGCGGATCATACCGGCAGGCAGATAGCTGAAATTTATCTCAACATACCTTCCAGCAGGATTTATACTATATGAATAGCCATCGCTTCCGACCACGGAATACTCATCTGTATAATCATATTTCTCTGAGGTCTTTTCCTTCTCTGCAGCATTGTCCCCCGGCGTACCAGAGTCTTCCAACTCATCCGAAACATTCTCCTGTGAGGCACCATCCTTATTCACCTGTATCGTGCCCGTCGCAGTATGTCCGTCCTGACTGACCGTGAATCTGTATATCGTGACAGCAGCATATGTCGACACCGGGATCAAAATCACCGCAAATATGAGTATCGCAGCCGCACGGGCAAACCGTCTAAACTGCCTATATTCTTTTTTTAGTCCCGTCTGACCTTTTATTGTCTCAGGATCTTTCGTATTCTCATAATCTTTTATGCCAAGCAGGATCCTCTGTTTTCTGTCCTCGTACTCTTCCGAAAATACATGAACGCTCTCATTATCCAGAGCCTTCTGTATATCTTTTTGCTTTTTCTTATTCTCCATACAGCATCATCTCCTTTACGAGTAATTTGTGTGCCCGTCTGACAGCTCTCTCATACTTCTTTCTCACAGCAGATTCCGACATATTCATGATCGCCGCCGTCTCCCTCACACTGAGCTGCCGCTCTGCTCTGAACCTTATCACCAGTGCATCGTCATCCGAGAGCTTCCCCATCACAGCATCCAGGATCTGTCTGTTCTCAACAGTCTCGGTCATATCACTCTGTCCGACAGAACCGCCACCCTGCCAGATCATATTTTCAAAGACATCAGCTGATTCGGAATCTCCTGAAAACGCACACACCTTCTCAGTAGCTTTTTTGTTCTTTCTGTACATATCTATGGCAATACTTTTCGCGATCCTGATTATGTATGCAGCCCTCTTCTCCTCAGGCATCCTCCGCACGGTGTCTCTGTGTCTGATTATCCGAAGAAAGGTTTCCTGAACCGCCTCCTCTGCCTGCCACTGATCTCCCAATATGGCATTTGACAATCTGAAAATCTTCTGCTCATACGTGTTGTAATATTCTTCTATAAGTTCACTGTCTTTTTTATCTTTATGCATGATCTCCCTGTTCCTTTTTCGTGTTCTATCCAAAACACATTTATTGAAATGCCATATAGGCATGTCCTTTTTGAACGTTCACTATATATAACGAATAGATTACCACAAATGTGACATCTTTTTTTATTTTGTCCAAACTTTATTCTGATGTTCACACAATTCTTATTCTCACACAAAAAGGACAGTCACATCCTGCTGTGAGATCCACTGCAAAATATGACTGTCCCTTATTTCCTTAATTTATTCTGTTAATTTATTTTTTGAACTTTTTAAGCTTTTTGTTTATTCTACTTCATAAGGCCCTGATCGTTCAGATCTGTTGCCATATCCAAAAGGCTGAAATTCTTCCATGTATCATCCTTGTAGACGACACCTCCCTTGTCATCACAGCTATCTATCCACTCCTGCTTTGTCTTCTCAAGTTCTGTGTCCACCTGAGATTCCGCGGTTTGGTAAGCGAAGCTCTCTAAAATATCACTGTCATGATCGGTTAATACCGCAATGGCATAATATGCATTCTGGGACTCATATACCTCTGTGCACTTGCCTGCTGTGAGTTTGTCCATAACATCGTTCATATCGTCCGAATATCCGCCCACATAACTCTGTTTCTCCTCTGAGTAGCTGTCCACGCCATATTTCTTGGCAACCTCTTTGGCATCTGCACCGCTGTTGATCTCCTTTACGGCTGTCTCTGCCTTCGACTTCATATCAGCAAGCTCCTTGTCTTCAAGATTTTCATAATTGCCACCGTCATCAGTCATTGGATTGCCATCATCGTCTAGCTTAACCTTTGGGAATGTTAGATAGTATATCTTCTGAAAATTGTAATCCTTATACTGCTTCTTGATGTCGGCGGTCAGCTTCTTTCCAAGTTCGTTACGTGTGTTTGTCTCTATCTTGTTCATTATAGAGGTGTCATTGAACACTGAGTCAATCAGCTCATCGCTTATTCCATATTTTTCACGAACTGACTTCGGCACATACGAAGTGAAATCACTGATCAGTCTGTCTCTGGTATTCTCATCATCTTCCGTGAACTCCATTCCTGCATCCTTAGCTGCATCCCCTGCCATCTTGGTCTCCACGATATTATCTATAACCGTCTGCTTGTACTTATCCTCATCATTTTTGATATCATCATACTGAACCGTTCCTGACAGTATCTCAAGTATACTGTGCAGCATGAGTTCACCTTTACCTATATTATATTCACCAACAGTCATGACCGCATCACTGCTGTCTGTACCGCTCGCCTCACTCTGTGGCTTGCTTCCCGATGCGCTTCCAGTCGTATCTGATGTACTTCCACATCCTGTCAACATAGACAGTCCAAGTACCACCGCACATATACAGCTTGTCAATCTTAATCTCTTCATAATCTACATCCTCTGAATTCTAGATTTCTCTATTTATTATAAACTGAAATCCATGTGCTACCTAAACCGTAAACCCCCAGTTTCCGAAGCACATGTTCCTCACTTGTTATCGCCCCTATTCACTATCTCCTTCAAAATAGCTACTTAATATTGTCTTTATCGTCCCCGCCTTCATCTTCATCAAGGAGCTCGTCTAGATCATCATCATTGAGATCCTTTTCATCTAACTTCAGTCTGGTGATATCGACAAGCTGTTTTGTGACCTTGCCCACTGTGCTGTCATCATCTTCCTCATCTGTCTCAACAGCTTCTCCATCCGGATTCTCTATCTTATCGTACAGTCTCACTACAACCATGGAACTTGCATACGCAATGACTCCTATAAGTATAATAAGCCATAACACCCATGTGTAATAGAGGATCTTATTGTTTGACGCATAGAGCGCTATAGGCAGTACCCATATAAAAAACATATAGAACCATGATCCAAGATTCGCAATACATATCAGAAATGAGTTCTTTATATAGTTACCTATCGTGTTCTCATATCTGGCCACCATCGGGAAAAGCATTGGAAGTGTAAAACTGAGGAACACTGCCTCAAGTGCCATAAGTCCGAGGATCAGTGCGTATCCCAGGCCTCCCATCGAAAACGAAAGTACATATTCCACATACATCGCTGCCAATATGACCAATATGACAAGCCACACCTTGGTGGCCGGTTTGAAGTTCTTCTTAAATGCAGACCAGTAGCTCTTCCATACCGGTCCCTCCTGATCCTTCACAAGCTTTGTTGTAAAGGCATACATAGCAGTAGTTGCCGCTCCTATGGTAAAAATGGGAATACTTGTGATTATAAACAAAATATTGATTATAAATAAGTCTCCGAATTTCTCCAGCTTCTGAAATATATTTGTTTTGATATTTCCATTCTGTGCCATATGTTCTCCTCAAAAAATACAAGGCACACAATTGCTTGTGTACCTTGTGTGATAAATATTGTATATTGTTGCAATTAACCCTTTACAGCTCCACTTGTCATACCAGCAACGATATTCTTTGCCAGGCACAAGTAAACTATGATAACTGGGAGGATTGAACATGCGATGAACATGTAAACCTGACCCATATCAAACTTAAGGAAGTCAGCTCCACGAAGAAGTGCTATCAGGATAGGCAGTGTCTTCTTGTTGTCTTTCTTAAGAATAAGAGCTGGTGTGAAGTAGTTATTCCAGCTTGAAACGAATGAGAAGATCGCCTGTACTGCAATAGATGGCTTCATAAGCGGAAGCGCTATCTGATTGAAGATACGGAACTCTCCTGCACCGTCTATACGTGCTGACTCAAGCAGCTCCCTCGGAAGTGCTGCGTCCATGGACTGCTTCATGTAGAAGAATACTACAGGTGAAGCAATTGCTGGAACGATCAGCGGAATAAAGCTGTCCATAAGTCCCATCTTGTCAACCAACTGAACGAAACCTAATGCAGTTACCTGTGTAGGGATCATCATGATTGCAAGTATGAATGTGAATATTGCCTTCTTCAACTTGAAGTCGTATGCATAGATTGCAAACGCTGTTACTGTTGAGAAGTATGTACATAAGAATGCTGTGCATGCAGCAACTATAAAACTGTTAAGCAAACCTGTAAATATAGGCTGTGAACCATGGATAATATTTTTGAAGTTCTGAGCAGCATATTTACTTGGGATCATGGTGAATCCACGGTTAAGTTCAGCATTCGATCTTGTCGCATTTATAAAAAGTACATAGAACCAGAACAGACACAGAATTGATATAATAACGAATACTGTATACGCTATCACTCGTCTCGTCTTGACTGGCAAACCTTTTTCTTTCTTTCCGTCCATATTCATCCCCCTTTCTATTTCTCGGTCTGCTTATTCATTTTGAATACAATCATACTCAAGATACCGGTTACAATGAACATGAATACGGAAAGGGCACCGCCCATACCATAATTCTTACTGAACAAGTGCTTGTTCAGCGCCATGATAAGTGTCATGGTTGTGTTCTTTGGACCACCTGCACCGTTTGTCAGAATCTGTGGAACATCGAACATCTGGAGACCACCGATAAGAGATGTGATCATAACATATACCAAGATTGGTCTCAGTATAGGAAGTGTGATCTTGAAGAATACCTGGTTAGATGTAGCTCCATCCACCTCGGCCGCCTCATAAAGTGACGTGTCAATTCCAAGCATACCTGCCAGAAGAAGGATCGTTGTATTACCAAACCACATCAAGAAGTTCATGAATGCAACAAGTGTTCTTGCTGAACCTGTATGTCCAAGGAAATCGTATGGACTTCCCTCAGCTACTACTCCCATGCTCTGTAACATGCCATTGATAGGACCAACCTTGGAGAACAGAGCAAAGAACAGCATCGCAAAAGCAGATGCCATGATCAGGTTTGGAAGATATATAACTGTCTGGAAGAATGCCTTACCCTTGAGTTTCAGGCTTGGGTTAGCAAACCATGAAGCAAGGAGAAGTGATATAAGGATCTGTGGAATAAATCCCATGATCCACATGATCATTGTATTTCCTAAATATTTCCAAATGTCGCCACCAGAAAACATTGTTTTATAGTTATCCAATCCCACCGGGTCAGGACCAATTTCCATAATTCCATCAAAGAAGTGCTTGAAAAAACTGTTATAAATAGTTGAGCACAGAGGAATCAACTGGAAAATTATGAAAACAACCGCAAACGGAATCAAGAAAAAGTATCCCCAACGGTTATAGCGTACTACGTTGCCTTTTTTACCTTTCATTCTATAACCTCCCTAGTCAAATCTGTATGAGCATAAAAAACGTGCCCGTCTGGCACCTGCCAGACAGGCACGCGTATAATACTATGCTTGTGTTATACAGACCTATTATTGATTACTCTACTGTGATTGCTGGATACTTTGTAGCAACATCCTGCTTGAATGCCTCAATAGCCTCATCATATGTAGCGTACTGACCTGTGAAGTAATCCTTCATGATCTTCTGGAATGACTCGTTACATCCCTGATCGTAAGCTGAAAGGTTTGAAAGATCGATCTTCTCAACATTCTCTGTGAATAATCCGAATGGGTTCTGTCCACCAAGAACTGAGAATCCAAATGAATCATCTGATGCTAAGCTTGTCAGAACGTTCTTATTGTTTACACAATCACTATCCTTTGAAACGATATCCTTAAGGATTGTCTCATCTGTTGTCATCTTTCTCATGATATCAGCAACAAGTGTTGGGTTGTCTGTACCTGTAGCTGCACAGATCCATGTACCGCCCCAGTAGAATGCCTGAGGTCCTTCTGTTGCGCCCCAACCGCCTGCGTGTGCGATTGACTTCTCATCATCCTGACCCATTGAGAAGTTGATCAGCCAAGCTGGTCCGAAGTATGCGAATACCTTACCGTCTGGATAGAATCCTGCTGACCACTCATCACTCCAAAGGTCACCAGTTGTTGTCTGTCCAGCATCGAATGATGCCTTCTCTGCATCTGCCCAAGCCTTGAACTGTGGATCGATGTTGAGCTTACCATCCTCAACCCACTTGCTTGATACGTTGTTTGAATATACACGGTATGAGTCATTAACTGTTGCTGTGAGCTTGTAACCCTTAGCTGCTAACTCTGAACCTGTTGCATAGAATGTATCCCAATCTGATACGTGCTTCTGAACCTCTGCAGGATCATCTGATCCCCACATATCCTTTGCAATGTCTCTGTTGTAGATAAGAACACCAGGTGTTGACTGCCATGATACACCCTTAAGTACTCCGTTTGAATCCTCAAGAATCTTCTTTGTGTAATCATACTGGTTAGCAAGTTCATCATCTGTGATACCAAGATCTGATACTGCCATTGTGTAATCTGTATCACTGTACTTAAGTGCGTAATCAGCCTCTACGAGGAAGATATCAATCTTGTCCTTAGCGTCTGCATCTGCCTGCTTAAGTAACTGCTGATCCAGGTTGTTCTGGTATGCATTGTCATTGTTTGGTGTGATTGTCCAAACAACGTCTACATCACCAATCTTACCATGTGTTGCATCAACCTCTTCGTATCCTGGATAGTGATCTGTAATTCTTGACTTGAACTCCTCGTTCCAAGCGTAGATGTTAAGAACCTTGCCCTCATCGCTACCGCTTACTTCTGCCTCTGAAGTAGCATCTGATGTGTCGTCCTTTGCTGCCTCTGTTGTTGTGTCGTCCTTCTTAGCCTCTGTTGTTGCGTCATCATTACCACCACAAGCTACGAGTGAAAGTCCCATAGCACATGCTAATGAAAGAACTAATGCCTTCTTGAATTTTCTCACAAAAAAACCCTCCTTAAAATATAATCTCTTACTCAAATGTGGCAACTTGCCAAACCCCTTTCATACCGGCTAGGCAACCGATAATCAGTCATCTGTCAATTTAGCCAACTTTCGAGTTTGTTTTATGAACTTGATAAGCAATTTTACTAATCGTTGCTAACAGTTCATTACCCATTTTCCATCGCTTTTCCTTAGCGACAATGTCATTATAGGACATATTAGACAATAATGCAAGTACTTTTTTCGCTTTTTTATGGTAAATTTGTAAATAACTCAGCTAAATAGCCTTATTTAACCCTGCTGCCTATGTATTCTTTGATCAAATCCGCCACTTTTTGTGGATTATATACAATCAAGCGGTCAGGACCAGACATTTCGGTCATCTCTACATTGCTGTGTGACTCTGCATATTCTTTATAGTATGAATTATATGTGTCAGTAGGGTCTTTCTCGAAATTTTGTGCCAGATCTTCGTATGTCTCCAGTGTATCATCATCCTGATGGAGAAACGGATCCGTATAAGGATTGCAGTATATCATATACATAGGTGTATTTTGTGGAAAACCAAGTGCAGCCACCTTGTTAGCATTTTTCACAAGGTCCTTGTCCTCATTGTACATACCCTGGGTATAAAGTCCCTTTTCAATAATGGCATTTCTCCTATCCATCTGATTCTTTGTGTATATATTGTAGGAATTATCAGGCAGCACACTGTCTGAAAGTCTCTGTCCGCCAATCTTGACAAGCTCAAGCATGATTTTATTTTCAAACGAACAATATGCATCCTCATCCATTCCCTCATACTGATCTGGGAAATACATCTGGAGTCCCACTATCGCCTCCACCTCGTCAGGATACTCATCTGCCCAGTCCACAGCCAATGTTCCGCCGCTCTTGCTCGCCACAAGTATATATGAAGTTCTTCCTGTGACAGCCTTGACTGCCGCTCTTGTCTCGGCCAGCATTGAGTCTATGTCCTTCGGCGCATTCCAGTCATCACTGTAACCACTTCCGCTCCTGTCCACATATATGAGTTCATAGTCAGGAAGTTCATCGAACAACGGTTCAAGCGCTATCGAATCATCTGCAGTCTTATTCGGGTGTATGAACACAAGAGCATGTTCTGCAGTTTCATCTCCCCTGTGTACAACATGTATCTCATGCCCATCTATCTCCACCATCTGTCCCGGAGGGGTCAGGTATTTCTCTTCTTTCTTGAGAGCTTCCCTATGTTTTACATTTGCATAGATAAGCACGCTGCCAAGTGTCACGATAGTCGCCAGCAGGACTATCCCCACGGCCTTAAGGATCATTTTCCCCAGTTTCTTTCGCTCTATATTCTTTTCTTCCTTTGTCATACCCATGCTCACCGACTTCAGCGGCTCATTATGCGCAAGTTTCGGGATCATCTTCTCCCCCCCGGCTATCGCACTCTTCTTTTGTGCATTTCTCTCGTTAACTTTCTCATTGCTTTTTCCGTTTGTTTTCTTGTCAATACTCATACCCGCGCTTTTACCTCTATCTATTTTTAGTAATTGTGTCCAATTTTATATGGCACAGCATAATACAATCTATCATATACCAACAAATGTTAAAAGTAAATAAATTCTAATTTACCTCGGTTTACTTATATTTTTCTTTATGCTACTATCAAATACAGAACAGGCAAAAAGTCTTTCTTAAATAATATAGAAAGGACATAACATCAAATACTATGTCAGGAAAGAACAAGAAATCAAAGAATAAGCGCTCATCCTCCAACTCGCAGGTAAAGCCGGAGGCTCTGGCTAAACAGACGAAACAGGCAGTTCAGGATGCACCAGCAAAACAGACGAAACAGGCTGCTCAATCCGGGCTGCAGGAAAACAGGGACATCAAGGCAGCCGATTACCAAAAGTGCAAGCAAAAGGCTAACAGCAAGCCGGAAACAAATGGCAAATCCGAACCAGATATCAAGTCAAAATCAACCGGCAAAATAGAGGTTGCCACAGAGAACCAGCCAGTGAAATTCCGCAGGATAAGCGTAGAGGGTGTGGACGACCGAATGCCCCACAGCAAACCGGCGAAGAAAAGCCTCCATGCTGACAGCAACCTTGATATGCTGGGAATGAGTAAAAAGCAGCGCCGTGCTGCCAGAAAAGAGCTCTATCAAAAGAACACAGAGGGAATGTCCCGAAGGGAAAAGTTCTCCTATTTCTTTGACTATTACAAATGGAGAGTGATAACTCCTATCCTTGTCGTTGCATTTTTATGTTATCTTGGAGGCACCATATACATGAACAAAAGACCAGTCGCCCTGGGGTTTGTCGTGTTGAACGCACAGGATGCAGACATTGTCAACCTGTCATTTGAAGATGACTATATCGACCACTTCGGCATAACCGGCAGCTATCAGTTCAAGGAGTCGGTCGGACTCGATATCGACTACGACTATTACCTCGAGCACTCCGAATACGTCCAGACCAGCAATAGCACCGACTACAGCATCCTGTCATCGGACTGTGATCTCGGATCTTATGATGTAATAATCAGCAACGCCACAGGAGTTAAGTACTGTGCAGCTCAGAACATAGCAAAACCCTTAAAAGGTTATCTGAGCGAGGACGCATACGCCAAGCTCGAACCTTATATGGTAGAATTTAACGATCCAAACGGAACAGCAAGAACATACGCCATCGATATCAGTGACACACAGTTTGCAAAGGATCTGGATACCGGATACGCAGATGTATACGTAGCATTTCCGGGAGTCATAGACAGAAATTATACCAACTCACTCAGGTTACTGAATTATGTCCTTGGCATAGATCTAACCGAATAATAGATCACTGTAAATCATATAAAAGAAAACGCATGATGCATTTGCCTCCCGCCACACGGAAAGGATAAATTACATCATGCGTTTTTCGTTTGCTCATATCAATATATTCTATTATATATATTTTTTGGGATCTGCCGCTATCAGTCCTCAGAATCCATATTCATAACCTGTCTCTTTCTTGCAAGCTCGTCATTAGCAAGATACTCATCATATGTAGTCTGCTTGTCTATGAGACCGGTGTTTGTTATCTCTATAATTCTATTGGCTGTTGTCTGTACAAACTGGTGATCCTGTGAGGAGAACAATACGACTCCAGGGAACTTGATAAGTCCGTTGTTGAGCGCTGTGATCGACTCCATATCCAAATGGTTTGTAGGCTCATCAAGGATCAGTGTGTTTGAACCCATGATCATAAGCTTTGACAGAAGGCATCTAACCTTCTCTCCTCCTGAGAGGACTTTGACCTTCTTAACTCCATCCTCACCTGCAAAGAGCATTCTTCCAAGGAAACCTCTTACATATGTGGCATCCTTCTCATCTGAATACTGAGTAAGCCAGTCTACTATCACAAGGTCGTTGTCGAACTCCTTGGTGTTGTCCTTAGGGAAATATCCCTGTGAAGTTGTAACACCCCACTTGTAACTTCCCTCATCAGGCTCCTCCTCGCCTGCAAGTATCTTAAAGAGCATGGTTGTTGACTTTGTATTTGGTCCTACAAATGCTATCTTGTCGTCATGTCCAACTGTGAATGAGATATCATCTAGAAGCTTCTCACCGTCAACTGTCTTGGAAATATGTGACACGGTAAGCACTTCATTGCCGATCTCTCTCTTAGGTCTGAAATCGATATATGGGTACTTTCTGCTCGATGGCTTAATATCATCCAGCTCGATCTTCTCAAGAGCACGCTTACGTGATGTCGCCTGCTTGGACTTTGAAGCATTTGCCGAGAATCTCTGAATGAACTCCTGGAGCTCCTTGATCTTCTCTTCCTTCTTCTTGTTTGCTTCCTTCATCTGCTTGATCATCAGCTGGCTCGACTCATACCAGAAATCGTAGTTTCCTGCGTAGAGCTGGATCTTGCTGTAATCTATATCTGCTATATGTGTACATACCTTGTTAAGAAAATATCTGTCATGTGATACAACGATGACTGTGTTCTCAAAGTTGATGAGAAACTCCTCAAGCCATGCAATAGCATCCATATCAAGGTGGTTAGTAGGCTCATCTAGAAGAAGCACATCTGGATTGCCGAAAAGAGCCTGTGCAAGAAGTACCTTGACCTTGAGTCCGCCGTCCAGATCCTTCATCAGGCTGTAGTGATACTCTGTGCCTACACCAAGACCATTCAAAAGTGTTGAGGCATCTGACTCAGCCTCCCAGCCGTTCATCTCAGCAAATTCAGCCTCAAGCTCTGCTGCCTTTACTCCATCCTCATCTGAAAAATCTTCCTTCATATATATAGCGTCTTTCTCCTTCATAATCTCGTAGAGGCGCTTATTTCCCATAATTACTGTGTCAAGCACTTGATAATCATCATACTTGTAGTGATCCTGCTGAAGTACTGAGAGTCTCTCTCCGTCATTCATGGTCACATCACCCTTTGAAGGCTCTATCTCTCCTGAGAGTATCTTTAGGAATGTCGACTTTCCGGCACCATTTGCACCGATGAGTCCATAACAATTGCCCTCTGTGAACTTGATATTCACATCCTCGAACAAAGCTTTCTTACCAAATCTCAATGTTACATTATTAGCACTAATCATTGACGTATATACCTTTCACTATTTGTTCTGTCTGCGTCCGCAGACGTCTCCATTATCAGTGATTAAGTATATCAATACATACCTTTGGTGTCAACTTTACTTTATGTACAGGGCTGACACATTTGTTACGCATCAGCCCCGCTCTTCCATCGTCATTTACGCTTTTCCGCTTTTTATTTGAGATTTCTGACTATCGGATCATACAGATCAAGTTCGCAGTGCTCTGTGTCTGTAAAATGATCACAACTCAGACAGCTCTTGCCTGTCACATCATTTGTGTGGCCCTTGCATGAGCACCTCTTCTCATATGCACTGCATCTCTCTGCTACTTCCTTGTAAGTTTCTGCTGAACTTCTCATGTCAATCTCTCCTTTGCTCTGTTTGCTATACATTTTTCTGCTGCCCTATTATTATCTGCATTTTTCACCACCATATTCATATAAGATCAGATTTTCGATCTTCGCCATATCTTTGCCATTCAGATGTTTGAATTCTTGACATTGCACTATATATTAAGTACAATCAGAAATAAAAATTTTTAAATGATTGGAGATGAAATTTTGGGCGTGGGTTCCATAATAAACATTATCATTTTGGTGGTGCTGGTAGCACTGTCAGCATTCTTTTCTTCAGCTGAGACAGCTCTTACAACTGTCAGCAAATTTTCTCTGAGATCTCTTGCCGACAACGGCAACAAAAGAGCATCAAGGGTTCTAAAGGTCACTGAGAATTCAAGCAAGCTGATAAGCACTATTCTTATAGGCAACAACATAGTCAATATATCGGCATCATCTCTCACAACTACCTTTGTCACAAAGGCTTTTGGAAGCGCCGCAGTCGGAATCGCAACAGGTATCCTCACACTCGTTGTTCTTCTCTTTGGCGAGATCACTCCAAAGACTATTGCACAGAGATATAACCTGAAGATATCACTACTGTATATCGACATAATCCAGTTCCTCATGGTTGTTCTCACGCCTGTGATATTTATTGTAAACAAAATTGCAGATTTTATTTTCTGGGTAATAAGGCTTGACAAGGACGGTGGGAACCAGAAGATGACCGAAGACGAACTCATAAGCATGGTAAACGTCAGTGAGGAAGAGGGTGTCATCGAGGGCAAGGAAAAAGAAATGATAACCAATGTTGTGGACTTCGGAGATTCCATCGCCCGGGATGTCATGATACCAAGGGCAGACATGACGATCGCATCTGTGGATATGGCATACGAGGATCTGCTGAATCTGTACATGGAAGTTCCATATACCAGAATTCCTGTATATGAGGATTCAAGGGACAACGTGATCGGCATTCTCCATGTGAAGGACTTATTCTTCTACAAAGCAACACATAACATCAACAATTTCAGTGTGCGCAATATCATGAGAAAGCCACTGTATGTATATGAGTATCAGAAGACAAATGATCTTCTGCACTCCATGAAGTCCGATTCCAACACAATGGCGATAGTACTCGACGAGTACGGCATTTGTATCGGACTGATAACCATCGAAGATCTCATCGAAGAAATCATCGGAGATATCAAGGACGAATATGACATAGAGGAGCACAACAATATCATCAAGATCGATGATGATCATTACAACATAGATGGATCTATCAAGCTTGATGACTTAAATGACGCACTTGAACTAAACATAGAGTCCGAGGATTACGATTCTCTCGGAGGTTACATCACAGAGCTTTTGGATCACATTCCATCAAAGGGTGAATCCGTTACAGACAACGCCTGCATATACAAGGTTATCGAGATGGATAAAAAACGAGTTGCCAGAGTGCTTGTGACAATGATGCCAAAGGCACACAATGATAACGAAGAATAAATGCAGATTTTTCAAATAACTACAAAACAAACGGCTATGTGAATGATTCCATAGCCGTTTGCTTTGCGCAATTTCACCATTTTCACAATTTTATATGTTTTATCGTAAAACAACCTTGTAATGTAGTTTTGAATACTATATAATATGTCATGTTGGCTTTAACATAGCAATTTGCGCATTTGGCGCAGCGATACAGACATACTACTATCCAAATATAACAAGAGGTGTCTACATGGATAAAAAGACTAACATAAAAGATATAATATCAATGGCCGGAGGCCTTGATTACATAAACCCGAAGGATATCCCGTCGATCGACCTGTACATGGATCAGCTAACAACATTCATGGAGGATCAGCTTGGCAAGAATAGGCGCAACGACGAGGACAAGGTGATGACGAAGACAATGATCAACAATTACACCAAGAACAACCTCCTCCCATCGCCCAACAAAAAGAGATATTCCAAGCAGCACTTGATACTGCTCATATATATTTATTACCTGAAAAATATGCTCAGCATAAATGATATACAGACACTGCTGCAGCCACTTATTGACGGATATTTCAACGCGAACAAGGACGGCAAGGATATATCAGATATATACGCTCATCTCTATGAACATCTGTCGCAGCATTACGGTGACATCATAAAGGACATTGTGAGGACTGCCAACAAGGCGGATGCGATGTACGATCCTGAGAAGGATTCATATCTCCATGACCTGAGCATGATATCATTGCTGTCCGTAGACATATACGCCAAGAAGAAATATGTTGAGCACCTTGTAGATAAACTGAGACTCGAATCCGAGGACGAGGCACGAGTTCAGGCACAGAAAACACAAAAAGTACAGAAAGCAAAGGAACAACAGGCTGCCACCAAAAAGTCCAGACAGCAGGCTGCCGCAAAGTCAGCAAAAAACCAGCAGAGCAGACCTTCAGGCGACAAATAATTCATATAATAAATGAAAAATGCCGGCACAGATATGCATGAGGTACCTCCTCAATATGCATTATCCGTGCCGGCATTTTTTATTTCTGACTGTCGTCCTTCTTGTCAGGCTGCTGAAAACTCTTCATTCTGGAGAATACCAGCTCATATCCATCCTTGCCATAGTTCAAAGATCTGTTGACTCTACTTATTGTAGCTGTGGACGCTCCAGTCTTCTCCGCCACCTCGAGATATGTATTATCCTCTTTCAGCATCTTCGCCACTGCAAACCGTTGTGCTATAGATAACAGCTCATTCACCGTACAAACATCCTCAAAGAAATTAAAGCACTCTTCCTCTGTCTCCAATGTAAGTATTGCCTCAAACAGATCCTGTACTGCTTCTGTGTGTACTGTTTTTCCCATAATCAAGCTCCTTTATAACTTTCACAACTTTAGTGTGATAAAGTAGTTATACTATATACCACTTTTTTATAATTTGCAATCCTTTTTGATCCACACTGAAAGTCCTCGTCTGTTCACATAGAACTCACCGCAGCCTTCTTCGTCTATCTTTATATCATACTTGGCATTGCCCATAACGTCAGCGAAATGTGCACCAGCAAACTGTCTGCCGACATACATCCTCTTGGTTCCGCCAACGCCGTCTGACATAACAACTGCCAGTCCAGAATCTTTATGTTCCTCATCGCCCTCTCTAGTCCAGCCAACCACGTCGCTGTGATCAAAATAATCATGCTGATTACCATAGGCGTATTTCTTTCTGAGTTTCAAAAGCTTGTTTAATATAGTCTTCTTGGACTTAACCTTTATCTGCGGTATTCCGGCATAATCACCGATGTACAGGCACGGATACCCTTGCTGTCTGAGCAGAACAACCGCGTATGCCAGAGGCTTGAACCAGTCCTCAACATACGACTCAAGTATTCCTCCAACCTGCGATTCGTGGTTGTCAACGAACGTAACTGCCTTCTCTGGATTGCTCATCATCAGTGATCCCTTGAGAAGATCCGCCATGTTATACGCTCCATCGGCAACTGACGCATCGTGGAAGTTGAAATGCAGAGGCACATCAAACAGAGCCACCTGATCATCCGTTGCCTTTATATATCCATTCAGATAATCCACATTCCAGTGCCAGAAATCTCCCACTGCGAATATGTCTTTATGTATAAACTCAGGTGCATCCTCAGTAGTCTTCTTCCTTGATGTCACTGGTATATCAGAAACCGCTGCAACAAAGTCCTTTATAAACCATGCCGGTATAGCCTCAGCCTCCTGAAATCTGTATCCATCCACATCTGTATTCTTCTCATACCACTGCGCCCAGCTCATGAGCTCGTCATAAACTTCCTGATTGTAGAAATCTATCTCGCTGCCAATGATATAATCATACTTTGAAAATTCCTTCTCTGCCTCCTCAGGATTTCTTCCCTCAAGCGCGCACACACGCTTTCTGAATTCGTCCTGCTGCCAGTCTATTCCCGCAAAATGCTTCCAGTTCCACTTGAACTTTGAATATTTTGTCTTTCTACCTGGGAATGTGAACTTTGAAAGTGCACCCACTGTCTTTTTGTTTCCTATCATCTGTGGAATATCCTTGGAATTGAAGTCCGCAGCTGTCACCTTCTCTATCTTATCTGCACCGAGCTTCTGTCTCACTGCCACATCTGCATACACATTGATACCCTCAGCCTTCATAGCCTTGATGGCTGCCAGATATTCTTCCTTCGTTCCATACCGGGTTCCCACTGAACCCTTCTGATCAAACTCACCCAAATCGTACAGATCATAAGGTGCATAACCCATATCCTCTTTGCCCTGTGCCCCCTTTGTTGCAGGCGGAAACCATACAGCCGTAGCCCCCATCTTCTTGAGTGCAGCAGCATCCTCTGCTGCTTTCTTCCACAAATTCTGGCTATCGGTCGTATTTGCTGTAAAATACTGAACCAAAAGTCCGTTATCCTTCATCTCAATACCTCCGTTTTTGGCATTTAATCACCCTTATGAATCATTATATCAAATCTGAATATATGAGTAAAGACCGACAGACAAAAACAGTTCGGGACTTCACTCGTCAAAAGGAAGTCCCGAACTGTTTTTATATAGTATAGCATACATACGAAAAGCAATCATAATAGCGTCTGTGCATATCATAAGCAGTCACCGGCTAAAGCCCTATGACCATTTATAACATATTAAAGATTCTTTATTCTCTCTATAGCCTCAACTGTATTCTCGTATGTTCCGAATGCTGTGAGTCTGAAGTATCCCTCACCGCTTGGGCCGAATCCTGAACCTGGAGTTCCGACTACATTTGCGTTTTCAAGCAGGTAATCGAAGAAATCCCATGAAGACATGTTATCAGGTGTCTTGAGCCAGATATATGGTGCATTTACGCCGCCTGACACAGTATATCCTGCATCCTTAAGTCCCTGTGATATAACCTTTGCGTTGTTCATGTAATATGCGATCTGTGCCCTTGTCTGAGTCTTGCCCTCGTCTGAATATACAGCATCACCTGCTGCCTGAACAATGTAAGGAGCTCCGTTGAACTTGGTTCCATGTCTTCTTGCCCAGAGGCTATGCATGGACACTCCGTCAGCATCCTTAAGATCCTTTGGAACTACAGAATATCCAAGACGGGTTCCTGTAAATCCTGCATTCTTTGAAAAGCTTTTAAGCTCGATAGCACATGTTTTTGCGCCCTCACACTCGTATATAGTATGTGGAACATCCTCCTCGCTTATATATGCCTCGTATGCGGCATCATAAATAATGACCGCACCGACTTTATTTGCGTAGTCTACCCACTCCTGGAGCTGCGCTTTCTTGATGGTGGCACCTGTAGGGTTGTTCGGGAAACACAGATATATGATATCAGGTGTCTTCTTTGGAAGTTCTGGTGCAAAGTTGTTGTCAGCCAAGCATGGCATGTATATTACATCACTCCAAAGTTCTGTATCCTTGTCGTATGTGCCAGTTCTTCCAGCCATTACATTCGAGTCAACATACACTGGATATACAGGGTCACATACTGCTATCTTGCTGTCAGCTGTGAATATCTCCTGGATATTTGCTGAATCGCTCTTTGCTCCATCACTTACGAATATTTCATCGGCAGATATGTCTACGCCTCTATCAGCGTAATCGTTCTTTGCTATTGTATTTCTGAGAAACTCATAGCCGAGATCAGGGGCATATCCCTTGAATGTCTCTGCCACTGCCATCTCATCTACTGCTTTGTGAAGTCTCTCAATGATCGCAGGTGCAAGTGGCTGTGTCACATCCCCGATGCTGAGTCTGATAACCTTCTTGTCTGGATGCGCAGCGCTGTACTCTCTCTGCTTTCTTCCAACTGTTGAGAAAAGGTAACTTCCTGGAAGCTTTAAATAGTTTTCATTTGCCTTAAACATGTTATTCCTCCTGTGAAAATATATCAACCTGACCGTCAAACACTTTTCTCGCCGGTCCTGTCATATTTATTGTTTTTTTATTTCTATCGTATTCTATGCGAAGTTCTCCCCCGCCAAGCTGAACCGTCACCACATTGTTTGTATAGTTTTTCGCCATGCATGCCGCAGCTGCAGCACATGCTCCAGTGCCACACGCCATAGTCTCTCCCGAACCGCGTTCCCACACTCTTATCTGAATAAAATCTCGGTCAATAACTCTAACGAATTCCACATTTGTTCCCGAGGGAAATGCATCATGTTTTTCCATTAATGCCCCTATAGACATAGTCTTTTCACCGTCAGTCACACAAGCCACATCTAGACCATCTAGCCACACGACCGCATGAGGATTGCCCATGGATACCCGGACAAACGATATCATTTTACCAGATACATCAATCTGCTCCTCCAGCATTTTCTCAGTTAGAGCAGCATCCACTGTCATTCTATCCCGGCCTATCTCCGGAGCGCCCATGTCCACAGTGACAATGCTCTGCCTCCTGTCACCCGATATGCACCTTAGATATTTTATCCCAGCAAGCGTCTCTACAGAAATTCTTTTACTCTCTGTCATATGATTGTCATACACATATTTGCATACGCATCTTATCCCATTTCCGCACATCTCGGCTATACTACCGTCAGAGTTATAGACAGCCATACTAAAATCAGCTTTATCAGAGGGACCAATAAGGATAAGGCCATCACTTCCAACACCGCGGTGTCTGTCGCTAAGCAGCCTCGCCAGTCTCTGCGGATCATCCACTTTCTCTTCAAAGCAATTCACGTATACATAGTCATTTCCCAAGCCTTCCATCTTCGTGAAATGCATTCATGACCTCCAGAACATATTTTGTCAAATACACGACTTTCTCTGTAGCGCAGGCTATCAGAAAAAATCCGTGTTATTTAATATCATATATGCCATCTCAACTATATTGATACCATGATCCATACTTTTCTTCTGCAGGTATCTGTGTGCCCCCTGCTCATCATACTCATAGTCACTCATAAGTTTGAGCTTCGCTGCCTTGATAACTTTCTTTTCTTCTTCTGTTCGTTCCTTCGGCTGAGACTTGCGTTTTTTTCTCTCCCACAACAGATTCTCTATGGTGAGAGATACAGTATTTACAAAGTCCGCTGATTTGACAGGCATAGACATACATACCACACCGCTGTCCCGGACTTCCTCATAGTTCTTCCGGCTACTTAGAACTATCATGTCAAAATACTTCGGGATATAACTCTCCAGGTCAGTATACATCATATCCGAGAATTTGTATCCACATATTATAACTCCATCATCACAGGCGTCCGCTGCCTGGGCGGCCTGTGAACCAGTTGTACACACCTTTGCCACACTTATACCGTTGCGAATGAGCAGGTTCTTAATGCTTTTTGCCTCTTCTATTTTGGGAAACACCACTATTACATTTACCAAATCTGTGTCCTCTCAATCGTGTGCCTATATCTCTTCAAATATATAGGTAAGCAATTCCCCGAACCGCTTACCTATACCACTCATCGTTTTTTTTATTGTAAAAAATCAGACTTTGTAAAGATAATTTGAAATCTCCCAGTCTGTAACCTGTCTTGTATACTCATTCCACTCATCCATCTTGGCTTTTGTATATCTCTCAAAGATATGATTGCCGACAGCCTCCTTCATGAAGTCACTCTCGCTCATGGCGAGTGTTGCCTCTCTGAGGTTTGCTGGAAGGCTGTGGATATGGAGTTCCTTCTTCTCCGCTGCTGTGAGGTTAAATATATTTGTATCTACGCTTGCTGGGACTGGAAGCTGACGCTTAATTCCATCAAGACCAGCCTTGAGGCATACAGCCATTGCAAGGTATGGGTTTGCTGTTGGATCTGGACATCTGAGCTCAACTCTTGTACCAGCGCCTCTTGCACTTGGTATTCTGATGAGTGGGCTTCTGTTCTTTGCTGACCATGCGATGTAGATAGGAGCCTCGTAGCCTGGGACAAGTCTCTTGTATGAGTTTACAAGAGGGTTTGTGATGGCTGCCATCTCTTTCATATGCTCCATGATACCTGCGATGAACCAATATGCCTCCTGACTAAGACCAAGCTTATCGTTCTCATCTGCAAATATGTTCTTGCCATCCTTCTGAAGTGACATGTTCATATGCATACCCGAACCACATACACCGTATTTTGGCTTTGGCATAAACGTTGCGCAAAGGCCATGTCTCTTTGCAATAGTCTTGACAACGAGCTTGAATGTCTCGATGTTGTCAGCTGTCTTAAGTGCCTCTCCATACTTGAAATCTATCTCATGCTGTGCAGGAGCAACCTCATGGTGTGATGCCTCTATCTCAAATCCCATCTGCTCAAGAGTAAGTACCATGTCTCTTCTTGCATTCTCGCCGAAATCTAATGGGCCAAGATCAAAATAGCTTGCTCTCTCATATGTATTTGTGGTAGGCATACCATTCTCATCTGTCTGGAAGAGGAAGAACTCACACTCAGGGCCAACGTTCATCTTGTATCCCATCTCCTTGGCCTCTGCCAGTGCTCTCTTAAGTACATATCTAGGATCGCCCTCGAAAGGTGTTCCATCCGGCTTATACACATCACATATAAGTCTCGCAACTTTTCCCTGCTGTGGTCTCCATGGGAATGTCTCATATGTATCATAATCAGGATACAGGTACATATCTGACTCCTCTATTCTGGCAAATCCCTCGATCGATGAACCATCAAACATTATCTTGTTGTTGAGTGCCTTCTCAATCTGACTTGCAGTTATCGCTACGTTCTTAAGGTCGCCAAAAATGTCTGTAAACTGGAGTCTGATAAACTCTACGTCATCTTCTTTAACCTTTTTCAATATGTCTTCCTTTGTGTACTTTCCCATCGTTATACTCCTTTTCTACACATTCTCTGAGCAGCCGCATGCCACTGCACATATATGCAGCGTCTGCGCACTGCGTAGCTAGAGTAATAATAAACTTTGACAGTCTTTTTGTCAACACGGTTGAACCGATGCTTTTTTATCATTATCTCAGATCTCTTCTGCGAAATACTGTCCATGTAGCTACTATCATTGCCACACCATAAACTGCCGCGATACCAATTGCTATTCCAGCATGTCCCCAATCAATATTCCATCCCCCCATCTCGTTCACTGCCACAAATGGCAGATATGACAGGAACTTTTCCAGTTTTTCTGACTGAAATATCAACGGCATGACTGTAAGTCCAAGGTCTATCACAAAAAACAGCAGTATATTTATCGACACTGATGCAGCCTTTGATGTCAGTGAAAATGCGATGAATAAGCACGTCATGAACATCATTGTCAGAACAAAGCCTTCACACACTATCGATCTCAACATATATAATGCGACATCCCCATCAAAAGCCCTTCCAAATCCTCCTGCAATAGAAGAACCAACTACATATACAAGTATATCCTCCGCAGCAAGTATCCATATAGCCACAACATATACTATGATCTTCGAAAACATTATATGTACACGACTGTGTCCCTGTGCAATGGCACACTGTATATCTCGTGACTTATAATCACTGGTGATCAGAGATGCCGCCATGAATCCAAACAACATCCCAGACACCGTACTTCCTGAAAATGATGTCAGAAGATAATTAAACTGTTCAAAACCATTCAATTCCATCCCGAGCAGATCTCCCACAAATCCTACAGATAACAGATATATCACATCCTGAATAAAGAACACTATGAGGCAAACCCTGAACCCCACACTCTTCCATAACTTATAGAATTCTGCTGACAACAATCTACGCACGTCTGCCACCTCCTATCATCCTTATAAAGTAATTCTCCAGGCTCTCCTCCTCTAGGTGATACTCAGACACAAATACCCTCTCGTTGTACAGTACCCACGCAAATTCATCAGGATCTACTGGTCTGTCTATCACCATCTCCGGCCCGTTCACGAACACCTGGGTAATGTTGTATCTCTCTGCAAGAATCGACAATACTTTCTGCACATCATTTGTCTTCAGCTTTATCCTGCGGCCGCATCTCGCATCTAACTGCTGAGCAGAAATGCAGTCCTTTATACATCCGTGATCTATGATTATATAATCAGTCGCCAGTTCATGAAGCTCTGTAAGTATATGGCTTGATATGAGCATAGTAACCCCAAATCTCTTGTTGAGCTGTTTAAGAAGATTCCTAATCTCCACTATCCCCACAGGATCAAGGCCGTTGATCGGTTCGTCTAGCAGCAGCAGTTCAGGGCCAGACAGCATGGCACAACCTATTGCAAGTCTCTGTTTCATTCCCATAGAGTAATTACGAAACTTTCGAGGGCCAACACCACTAAGCCCTACATTGTTGATTGTCCTCTGCACCAGCTCGTCATTATCTATTCCCCTAAGTTTCATATTGAGCTTTATATTTTCCCTCGCATTGTAATTCGCATGTAGGCCCGCATGCTCACTTACAGTTCCTATCCTTGTCCTCGCCTGAACCAAACCTTTTTTGTCCGAACTTCCAAACAGTTCTATCGTCCCCTCATCTGGAAACAGGAGTCCATTGATATGATTGATCATGGTTGTCTTTCCAGCACCATTTTGTCCTATAAAACCATATATTTTTCCTCGTTCAAGCGTTATATTCACCCCCGACAAAACTTTGTTTTTGCCGTATGACTTGGTGAGATTGCTCACCTTTACTACCGTATCCACCATTTTCCCTCCACCTTTCTCTATTTTCTTCTTATAACACACCTCACAAATAGGCATTAAAATCGTATAAAAAAACCACTATCCAATAATAACATTGAATAGTGGTTCTGTATACACTTATCACTGATAAGAATTAATCCTGAACGTATGGTAATACTGCAATCTGTCTAGCTCTCTTGACAGCAATTGTGATTGCTCTCTGATGCTTAGCACATGTTCCTGTGATTCTTCTAGGAAGGATCTTACCTCTCTCTGAGATATACTTTCTGAGTGCGTTTGAATCCTTGTAATCAATCACAGCCTCTTTATTAGCACAATACTCGCAGACTTTCTTTCTTCTACGGATATTTCTTCTCTTCATTGGAGCGTCAGCTCTATCAGTTTTATTGTAAGCCATTGTATTTACCTCCTGTTTTATTTGAATGGTAAATCGTCCTCTATACCTTCTGGTATGCTCATGAATCCCTCAGTGCCTGCATTGCTCGGCTCAGGTCTTCCTGCCGGCTGATATCCACCACCTGATGTCTGTCCACTGGCAGCTTTGCTCTCTGCAAACTCCTGCTCCTCAATGACAACATCTGTTGTGTATACCTTGTTACCATCCTTATTCGTGTAGCTACCAGTCTGAATTCTGCCTGTAACGGCAATCTTAGTACCCTGCTTAAGATACTTCTCTGCGAACTCTGCACTCTTGCCGAATGCAACACAGCCTATGAAATCTGCATTCTGGTCGCCATTTCTATTAAATCTTCTGTCTACAGCCAATGTATATCTTGCGATGGCCATCTGACCGTCACCTGAGTTTGACTGTGAATATCTAACTTCTGGGTCTCTTGTAAGTCTACCCATCAATATTACCTTGTTCATTATAGAATACCTCCTATTACTCGGCGTCTAATCTAACGCAAAGATATCTAAGAACGGATTCCATAATACGAATGTTAGCCTCAAGCTGAGCTGGAACATCAGCGTCTGCATCAAACTGAATGAAGTAGTAGTATGCTTCGCCCATCTTCTGAATCTCATAAGCAAGCTTCTTAAGTCCACACTCGTTAACATCTGTAATTGTTGCGTTAGCCTTCTCAATATAAGACTTAACCTTATCAACAACAGCTGTTCTGGCTTCCTCATCAATCTTTGCACTAACAACTAAAGTCAATTCATATTTGTTCATTACATTGCACCTCCTTATGGTCTCTGGCCCACAGCTGTCTGTGAGCAAGGAATATGATTAATACATCACAAGGATTGATATTATCATATTATTTTAGGTAATTCAAGCTTTTTTTGTTGAAAACAATTTTGAAAACAAATTTGAAATTTTGACGAAAACAAGCTTGATAATAAGTTATAAAACCGTTTGGAAACAACTTATGGCATTTACCTAAATTCCGTGGCATGCTTTCTTATCCAAAGCGGAAACAAATTTCTCTGGCATCTGTAGTTTTCCCGTTGTTCGATAGCTATTGTGTTAAAGAAAGTCTTCCACATATCCGTATATTCATCCGTCTCGTACTCCGCCTGTCCCAGAGCCGTGAACTCCTCATCCGTGAGATGTTTCACATACACATGTTCATCTGCCGGATGCACCACAGCCGTGCGTCTGCCATCGTCAACTATCACCCAGTGTTCTGACGGCATCCTGTCAGCAAAATGTTCCGCCACAAGAAGCGACACATCACACCGAGGCTCTATATGGCTTACATACACTTTTCTGTTCACCGATGTGAAACGCGTCATCTCACGGAACTTGTGTGACTCATTGCTGACATTTCTCACAAGCTCCATAATGCACATGACCTCCCGCTTTATAAGCATGTGCTCGATATCTTTTCCCACTTTGAACGCAAGTATCAGATACCTGTACACCGCATCCACCGCATCTTCCCGCCAAGAACGGAGCGCATAGAACACATTCCGGTAGACCAGATCTGATATGCGCCTCACCGATCTGGTAAACTTCTCTGCCTTATCCGAGTCAGCATCAACATGTACATACTCTGCAAACATATCAAGCTGTGCAACTGGTTCCCTGACTATCCTGACATCGTCATGCCCTACTTTCAACGCATACTCCCACGCCGAATATATGCAGGATGCCGCATCCTCATAACTGCCTCCACACGTAAAAATCATCATAACGCGCTTCCCCCTTGAAGTCCTATATCGAACAACGTCATCTGCCTGTACTGTTCATTCTGATGGGTAACCTGCCAGTTCTCCCTGCGGCTCATATCAGTCATCTCACCGGCGATATAATCTCGCTCGATCGGAATTCTGTACATCATACGCCCACCGCATGTTATAAAGTAATGCGCTCTCTTCAGCACCACCCCCATCTTCTTCATACTGTCAAAGTCAAGGCTTCCGTATCTACGCGCCCTAACTATCCTCGCCGCTGACTTTGGTCCTATTCCGGGAATGCGAAGCAGAAGATCATACGGCGCAGTTTGTACCTCAACTGGAAACTGATCTAAATGTCTAACAGCCCAGTTGCACTTTGGATCCATGCGCTGATCTAGATTCGGTTCATCAGCAGTGACTATCTCATCAGCACGAAATCCATAATACCTGAGAAGCCAGTCAGCCTGATAGAGTCTGTGTTCTCTCAGCAACGGAACCTCTGTCCCCAGTGACGGAAGTGCTGAATCATCGTTGATTGGTATGTATGCCGAATAAAACACCCTCTTCAGGTCGTAACTCTGATAAAGTCTCTGAGCAGTATGAATAAGAGTATAATCCGAACCTCCATCAGCACCCACTATCATCTGTGTACTTTGTCCTGCCGGTGCAAATGGTCTTCTCCTGTCTGTATCTCCAAACATAGACGGAAGCACTGTACCTGTTCCGCCGACAGTTGAAATACTAATTCCGTCTGCAGATTCTCGCAATGTACTAGCTTGAAGTGATGGCGCTTTGTCTGTGTCCGGAAGTTCGACTTGTCCTGCTGCCACATCGGATGCCAAAAGATCCTTCTCCAAATTCTTCTCATTGAATATGCTCCCTGTCAGATATCTGTTTATACTACTTCTCTCCATGCGCGCAGACTTACCCAACGCTAGCCGGTGTGATTGTATCGTACCAGCAAGTTTGCCCATCGGATCCAAAATAGTCTTAAAACTCTTATTTGGTGCCAGCCTTTCAAGGCCCTCCTCGGTAGGCAGTTCCATATTAACACTAACCCTGTCCGCTAAATACCCCACCATGCTTATAAGCTCGTCAGAAGCTCCCGGTATAGTCTTGACATGTATATATCCGTTAAACCTGTATTTTACCCGCAACATATACAACGCCTCACACATACGCTGCATGGTGTATGTAGGATTCTTCATAACACCCGAACTCAGAAATAACCCCTCTATATAATTCCTCTTGTAAAACTCCACGACTAGATCGCACAGTTCTTCCGGCTCAAACGCAGTCCGGGGCACATCATTGCTCTCTCTGTTCAAACAATACTTACAGTCATATACACAGTGATTGGTCATCAGAACTTTTAGAAGTGATATGCACCGTCCATCCGCGGCAAAACTGTGACAGATTCCGCATGATACACTGTTACCAATAGCTCCTTTCTCGCCCTTTCTATCCACCCCGCTGGACGTACATGCCACATCATACTTGGCTGCATCCGCTAGTATCTTTAATTTTTCATTGGTAGTTAATTCTTTTATTATCTCGCTCATATGTTCTATTATACGAACATTAGTTCGATAATGCAAGCAGTTTTATATGAGATTTTCTGTCAGGGTTCTTCCCGTCCCAGGTTAACATAATTGGGGTCAGGCACCTCCGTCCCCAGTTAACATAAAAAGGGTCAGGCACCTCCGTCCCCAAAGATTCCGCGGAAACTGAAAAACCGGATATATCCAGGCATAACGCCTTGAATATATCCGGTTTGCATATTGCTTATATTGTCTAACTGTTTGTCAGTTTATATCTTAGAGCTGTGGACCTGCTGCAACTAATGCCTTACCTGCTGCATTTCCCTCATACTTAGCAAAGTTCTTCTGGAATCTTGCTGCAAGATCCTTAGCCTTTGTCTCCCACTCTGAAGCATCAGCGTATGTGTCACGTGGGTCAAGGATTGCTGGATCTACACCAGGAAGCTCTGTTGGAACCTCGAAGTCGAACATAGGAATCTTCTTTGTAGGAGCCTCATTGATAGCACCGCTAAGGATTGCATCGATGATTCCTCTTGTATCCTTGATAGAGATTCTCTTGCCTGTTCCATTCCATCCTGTGTTGACAAGATATGCCTTAGCACCACTCTTCTCCATCTTCTTAACAAGCTCCTCTGCATACTTTGTAGGATGCAGCTCGAGGAATGCCTGACCGAAGCAAGCTGAGAATGTAGGTGTTGGCTCTGTGATACCTCTCTCTGTACCAGCAAGCTTTGCTGTGAATCCTGACAGGAAGTAGTACTGTGTCTGCTCTGGTGTAAGGATTGATACTGGAGGAAGTACTCCAAACGCATCTGCTGAAAGGAAGATTACGTTCTTTGCAGCTGGTGCTGATGATATAGGTCTTACAATGTTCTTGATGTGATCTATTGGGTAAGATACACGAGTATTCTCTGTTACGCTCTTATCAGTGAAATCAATCTTGCCGTTTGCATCAAGTGTAACGTTCTCAAGAAGAGCGTTTCTCTTGATAGCGTTGTATATGTCTGGCTCTGAATCCTTGTCAAGGTCGATAACCTTAGCGTAGCATCCACCCTCGAAGTTGAATACGCCGTTGTCATCCCA